>Ga0070716_100000468_pt1 | contig 16701 bp, 15 predicted proteins | sample LARL112metaG_FD_71395 | JGI IMG/M metagenome (GOLD analysis project Ga0070716, IMG submission 71395) | Corn, switchgrass and miscanthus rhizosphere microbial communities from Kellogg Biological Station, Michigan, USA - LAR L11-2 metaG | ecosystem: Host-associated > Plants > Roots > Rhizosphere... | reverse complement strand
GATAGATAGATAGATACAAGTTAGATTACTACGCCTACAACACCTTATTTATCCTATCACTATATGTTATCTCATCTTTGATCTAATTTTGTAAACTTATTAATCCAAAATCTAACAAGATGAAACAATATATAATCTAATATTAAAAGAGTTTTTCGTGTTATAATAGAATAATGAGATTGCTACGAAGCAGACAAAGGATGAGAAACAATAACAACAAAAAAGAACATATTCCATTAACTTCAACCTAGCATTAATGGACTAGCAAAAAAATCTGACTTATGCGTTTGGATAACAGGATTTATGGGATTACGAATGAAAAACAATCATCTTATTGATACGACGCTAAAATACAAGGGATCGAGGGAATTAAAGCTCAATAATAATAAAATTTGATAACAAATTTAATATAATAAGAATTTAAGGTATATCAATTTCAATGTGAAGCAAACAAATTTCTAATTGATATAGATTTAACAAATATTTAACTTATACAAAAATTAATAAACACCAAGATATCATATATGACAAATGACTATATTTATGCTGGTCATTGGATCTTTTATATTATTATTATTACTAATTGTCAGTACATCTGTAGTACATGGCCAGACTATTTCAACAATTACGATACCAATGAAAGTTTATTATAACTCTACTTATGGCGTAGTTATTCAATATCCAGCTAGCTGGAATGTTAGTAATATATCTAGTAATAATTCGCCATCTCCTTTTCAGGGCATAGTTATGATGACGCCACCAATTCAAAGTACAGGTAATGAGTTTGCGTCAGTTGTAGTAGGACAATATCCTCAATCGGTAAATACAACGTTACAATCTTTTCTAGATCATAACAAGGGAATTAGAATGTCGAATTCTAATACCAAAGACTTTAATATTGTTATGTCAAATGCTAATTCACTACTTGCTGGCAGACAAGCATATGGGTTACTCTTTACAGATACCTTTCATGGACATTCCCAAAAGAGTTTAGAACTTGGAACATTCGGGCTAGAACATAGGGGAATTAAATATGGTTACATTGTCAATTTTAGCGCTGATCCAATATCATTTACAAAGATATTGCCAATAATACTTCAAACAATTGATTCATTTGGAATTTCAAATATTAGCTGATATACCTATTGTAGATCTACTTCTCTTCTGATAGTGAATTAAAAATTTTGCAATTTTATTTTTTTAAAAAGTTAAGCATAGACCTACAAAAAACAGCTAAAATTGATTTAATTTGATTTATGCTATGTTGATTGTAGATGATGGCAACAAATAGGCCTACTAAAAGGCTTTTTCGTGCTTGGCCGATCCTAATCTTTAATTTCTATTATGATATTACATTACCCAGTTCTGAAACTTATCGAAGATAATCCGTCACATAAAGAGAACAGAATAGATAATTACTACAATAGAAGTAGATAACTTAACATAATATCATCAGATATTCAATTACTATTTCTCTAAGTTTTAGCTATAAGTTTATTAATCTATAGCACATAAATGCATAGAATATTTTCATATCACACAAAAGTTTAAACAATAATATATTGTAGAAATGATCATTACTAGCCGGAAGAAAAGATTAAGAGAAATTAAGATGTGCTAATTCCTTCTTTTTGTTCATATGTTTACATGCCATATGACTATATCAAATTGTCTGTTTTAATATTCTTCTAGTTTTAATGAAAGATAGTCCAAGTGTAAAAGTCAATATTCCGAATATTACTATTAAAGATAGCGTAACGGGAAATTCAATAAATCCTGTTAGACTCATCTTGACACCAACAAAAAGTAATATTGCAATAAGACCGTACTTTAAATAATAAAACTTGTTCATCATACCTGCAAGCAGAAAATACAAACTTCGTAAACCCAAAATTGCAAATATATTCGATGTTATTACTATAAATGAATCTGAAGTTATTGCCAAAATAGCAGGAATAGAATCTAGAGCAAAAACTAAATCAGTCATTTCTACTATTACAAGAGCAATCATCATAGAAGTGGCATACATAATTCCATCTTTTCTGACAAAGAACTTGTCTCCATTTAATTGAAAAGATACTGGAAAAATCTTTTTCATCAATCTGACTGCAATATTCTTTTCAATTTCTATCTTTTCATCTCTTTTCCTTATCTGTACGAGCATGCGTATTGCAGTAAACAGTAATAATCCTCCAAATACGTATATCATGAAATGAAAGTTTTCAAGTAGTGACACTCCTGCCAAAATAAGGACTATTCTCATTAGAATTGCACTTAGTATACCCACCATCAAAACCTTATATTGATATGTATAAGGAATAGCTAGAAATGAAAAAACTAATAAGAAGATAAACATATTATCTATACTTAAGGATTTTTCTATGATGTATCCTGTTACAAAAAGTACTGCTTTATCATGTCCAACTGTAACAAATATTATTCCAGCAAATATTGTTGCAAGAGAAATCCAAATAATTGTCCATATGAGCGCATGCTTGAATGTTTGCTGCTGACTCGATCCTTGTTTTCGCTTTATCAAAGATTTGATATTATTATAAAGACCGAAATCTACTGCTAACGCGATTCCAATCATGATACAGAAAATTATCCACAAGATAGAATGGTGATCACTACCACTAATAATAGTAATATTGGAAATAATGTCCATTAATATATAGATCAAGTATGTCATCATATTTTACAAACATGTTTTCAGTGTGTTGCATTGTAGACGTGTTAGTTAACTACTTAATTTGTTGTTATCTTGATCAAATTAAAATATATTGGCTAGATTTCTGAAGAGCTAGAGAAGAGCACAGGAAAATTAATCTACCAATAATAGCAGCAAATTTTTAATTTGTGAGCTATATTAAGGTTAAGTACAAGTGTTGGTAATCCCAATTATCTATCATGCTATAAATAGAATATTCAATCTGAATTTTCGTATCACATAGAATTAGCGTCGGCTATCTCAAATTACAATGCAATCAGAAGAATATTTCTTGAATCCTTGAATAATCTAATAGATTTCATGGATCACCCTTATTTAAGGTCACACTAAAATGTTATGATAAATAGAGAAACAAGTAACTTTGATAATAATGATAATATACTCTCAGGAAATTAATCCTTAAGTAAATGATTTTATTGATTACAGAATAGAATTGACGATTAAGAGATCAACTCAAAATTATATTTCGCCTATAATAAAAGAAACTATAAAGAAAAACTATCCTGGTTGATATGGATAAGGTACACTTCCTGACAGCAGGAGTGTAACCAATCTATGTCAACTATAGTGCCGCTTGTCTGGAAGTACGACAGCTAATAATAACTGGTTACACATAGTATGAGACATTAGCATAAAAATTCTACTGACATACGATTGAATAATTCTTATCCATCCAATATACTTAATTAATTTTTTACCATGAATAAGGAATAGTATTATTTGGTGGTAAATGAATTGTGTGACACTGTTCCACTTTATGGTAAGTTGGAATCTTCTTCTATAGGCCTTAGTCAGAATGTTCAATATTATCTATCTATCTTAGGTACATTAGGTTGGAACAAAGAAGGTGTAATAATGGCATTCCTTTTTACTTTTATCTCATCACCAAAGTTATGCACGGTAAAGTGAAATGAAAATGACAATAGCCGCAGTAATCGGTGTTGCGCTCTTGATGGGCGCGCAAGTTTTTCTAGTGGAAAAACAACAGTCTGCCTTTGCAATATCTCCATATCAATCGGGATGCTAGTTTTCCTTACTATTACATTGGGACAGGACACCTTTATGTCAAATAGGCTTCAATAAGAATATTATGATTGTGGTAGGAACTAATCAAATTTTGCAAAAAATTTGAGCTGGAGTCTTTATATAACTTTCTCAATGATTTGGACTCCTTTCTGAAAAGAGGCTCTAATTCAGCATTTATTTTTTTGCATACCAACTTTAAATAGACTTAACTAAACTCATTAGGAAAATTTATACTGACTGATTAGAAGCTGGAACTATAATTATATAGATTATGTCATTATATAAAAATGACCATTGAAAACTTCCAGTATTAATCTGCCCCTGCATGGAGGACATGCTCCGCAGTACTTAATTAGACGAATGATTAAGCTTTCTTATTCCATAGCAAAAGTAATGATTGATGAATATGGACAACAGGAATTTTTGAGAAGGTTATCTGATCCTCTTTGGTTTCAGGCTTTTGGTTGTGTACTGGGGTTTGACTGGCATTCGTCTGGAGTTACAACTGTGGTAACGGGCGTTCTAAATCAGGCATTGAAAGAAGATGTGCATGGAATTTCTATTGCTGGAGGAAAAGGAAAAAAATCTACAACAACCAAAAATGATATTCCAAAGCTTGCCGAAAAGCACTACAATCTCTCTTCTATAAAGATTAATGATTTGTTATATGCAAGTAGAATGGCAGCAAAAATTGACAACGCAGCAGTACAAGATGGTTACTCCTTATATCATCATGTGATCTTTTTTGACAAAAATGGGAATTGGGCAATCATTCAACAAGGTATGAATCAAGTTAATAGAATGGCAAGAAGGTATCACTGGATTTCCGATAAGATTAAGAGTTTCATTTTAGAACCACACTCTGCAATCATAAGTAAATATAAAAGCTCTAATGTTCTCAATATGACATCAATTAATTCAAAAGAGAACCAAAGAATCTGTGTCGATTTGGTAACAGATAATATTGATAATCTAAGGTCATCAGTTCATAAAGTAACAAGCATACTTACTTCGGATACAAGAAATACATTAGATACTTGGCTAATTCCAGAAATGTTAGTTTTGAATAGTCGACACATTAATAATAATAATTTAATTGAGCATTATAAGATGCCTCGTAAGTTGGACTGGAATCTATTCAGACGAATTTATGATATCCAACCACAAAATTACGAAGAATTGCTTTCTATTCATGGGATTGGTCCTGCTACAGTAAGATCTCTGTCATTAATTGGAGAATTAATTTACGGAACTAAAGCATCATGGCAAGATCCTGTAAAATTTAGCTTTGCTCATGGCGGCAAGGATGGAGTGCCATATCCTATAGCGCGAAAGACTTACGATAGATCGATTAGCTATTTAGTGTCTGCGATTGAAGGTGCAGAAATAGAAAGACATGAGAGAATTGAGGCTCTAAAAAAATTGTCTGAATATTCTTGCAGAATATTCGAACATAATTAAATTGAATTAGCTCACTTGTTGACGATGATCATCTTGGGCTTTCATTTTCCAAACGAAACTACTGTCATCTAAATATTCTGAGGATATTGTTGGCATTATTAAAAACAATCGTGCTACATTTAATGATTATTTATCATTCAAACTTAAATTCTAGACACCATACTGTGTGTATAAATACTGGTTCATACTAATTTACTAGTAGTAGGTAATGGCAAGAATTGCAGCAGAAATAAGTCATATAACAGAATTGTCAAAGCAGCAAGAACCTTATAGAAACTTTATCGATAGTCTCGATACTGAGGTAACAAAGAAGTGGAACGATGTTCGATAATGTTCCACAAAGTGATACCCCCCAATCAGTAATTCCACATGTTCTTTTATCCCACAACTGAATACTACCGTTTAATCAATTAATCGTTGCTCTCCTCGCCTCTTTGAGACATGGAATCTCGGGAGAAGGCTTCAGGGGGGCGCATTTAATACTACATTGCATGACCATGATCAAGATTCTATCATCATGGGTCCAGAAAGTAGACACGATCTTAAATATATCATAACCATTAATTTACCACAGCATACATTCAGTAGCATTGATAGCTGACGAATTAACTAAACTTGCAAAGCTAAAAGACCAAGGGGTAATTACCGAGGCAGGATTTATACAGATGAAAGGCAATCTGATAAAGAAAACATAAGTGGGGGGCTTGCCTACCTTAACTCATTGTCATGGTTGCCAACTTGCCATTACTGATCCCATAGCTCCATCGCTTACAATAGAGTTCCAATTCAAAGGATCTCCAAAATCCATATATCCACAATGATTATCTGTTGCCGTGTACACCCATACAAATCCATTCCACACCCAAGTATATGGGACTTGATTATCCAGGCAATCAGGTTGAGCAGTTCCATTTGCATCTTGAAGCTGCATTTTGTACGATTCTACATCTTGCTCAGCATAATTAGATGGATGGATTACAGAATAGGCTCCAGTTAAGCCAAGTGCATCATGAGCTTCAGAAGGACGATATTCTTGTAATAGCATGACATCCCTTGGATCGTAAAGATTAAAAAATTTAGCTACCATGTCTCTAATCGCATGCCCAATTGATGTATTGTTAGATGGTACATCCTCATTAACTGCAGCACCTAGTAAATCTACTGATGTAATTTTAAAGCCATTATTAATCCATGTTTGGTTTTTATCCACGGGCTGCTAACGTGATCATTATGACGATTGTTATGACCGTTGTAGTCATCATTAGCATGAGCAATCACATCGAAGCTGCTACTTGGCCTAATGCCTTTCACGTTGTCTGCATTATGATCTCTATCAACCTGGTTGTCTAGATTTTGACAATTAATGTCTGACGACATAATTCCGTTTCCACAAGCATTAGTCTGTGCAGCTGTTTGCCGAATGGATTTAGAATGGTGATGTTCACATGCAAATGCGATCTCCGAAGACATAAACACACAACCTGCTAACAATGATGCTAATATTGAAATAGCAACGATTGTAAGATTTTTGTTGTCCATAATTTTAAAAAATGAGCTTGTTACTTTATCACCGCTAGATGAGAATTTGTAATGCTATTAATCTAATAATATCTATCTAAAAACGTGTCAATTGGTTTATTCCACTACTATAGTGACACGACTATGTATGGTGGTAATATTTTTGTAGATGTCTACCATGAGGTGCGCGCCTGACTACATCTTCTAAGATTTGGATGGACAGAAAAACTAGTGAAAACTCCTATGTATGAGTACAGAAAATACGTTATATGGCATATCCTAGCACAATACCTTATAATATTAGAAAATGTTTTGATGATGAGGGTTTCAGATCATATCTGACATTCTATCGATCCAAGATAAGGTTAATGAAAGTTTGTCTTATCAAATTACTTTTAATATAAGAGATTAATTGCTAGTAATTTGTAATTGAGTTTAACTATACGGCAAATTGAACAGAATGATGTAGAGTGCTGCGGTAAGATTGGGTACGAAGCACACAAGACCATTTCTTCAGCTCATGGTTATCCTTGCGAGCAGCCTTCTGAGGAGTTTGGCATAGGGCTTATCAGAATGCTTCTTGATAATCCGAATTCATGGGGAGTTTTAGCAGAGCGTCAAGGCAAGATATTAGGAAGCGTATTCCTCCATGAATTTCCGCCTTCGCCTGTGGCAGTGATAGGCCCACTTACAGTCCATCCTACAGCTGAGGGCGGCGGTATAGGTAGAAAATTAATGAACGCTGCTGTAATTCAGGCTCATAAACGTAACCATGACCAGATTAGATTAGTACAATCGCCAAGTCATATTCGTTCCTTCGTATTGTATACAAAGTGCGGATTCACTTTACGTGAGCCTTTATTCTTGATGCAAGGGCAATCACTAAAAAGTGGAATCAATCATGCAAGCAATCGCAGCGCGCGCCTAGTTCTAGATGATAATGATATTTCTATGTGCAACGAGCTTTGCAAGTCAGCATATGGATTTTCACGGGATTTGGAATTACATCAGGCAATAGACCAAGGAGTAGCATTAATGACAGAACAAGACGGTGCTGTCACTGGCTACGCAGCAGGTATAGGAATACTATGTCATGCGGTTGCTAAATCAAATGATGATCTAAAGACATTGATTGCTAATGCTTCTACAATTCTTGGTCCTGGCTTCTTAGTACCTGGCCGGAATCATGAGATAATTAACTGGCTACTTGAAAATCGCTTCCAAATAGGTTGGCCTGCAAATCTCATGACGATTGGTCCTTACCAAGAACCACGACTGCCTTTTCTTCCATCTTTGGCATACTGAAATCACGTATGCAATTAGGTTGAAATATTCGTCTGAAGTGGATTGGATTTGCAGCTAGACTCTATTCATAGTTTAGTGACCTATGAATCCGGATGAGAAATAGCAAATGCTTCCTTTAGTGCATATATGGGAATGGTGCTGCTTGCGCTCTATCTTCACTCTAGACCTGTTGCATCGGACAAACCCTATACCATCATTGAATACAGCACTAAGATATATATATTTTATATTGACAACGATTTCCAAAAATAAAGATGGCTCACTTCATTATTCTGTGGAAGTTCACTGAACAAGGAATAAGGACTGTGAAGGATTCTGCAAAACGTTCTGAAACTTTTAAAAACAGCATAGAGAAAGCAGGAGGGAAGTTGGTTAGCACATACTATACATTGGGACAATATGATGGTGTATCCATTGTAGAGGCTCCTGATGATGCAACAATTATGTCAAGTCTATTATCATATGAAAGTCAACAGGGCAGTTCTACGACTATGACTCTCAAGGCATTTACAGCTGAGCAAACTGCCACGATACTTAGGAATTTGTGATCATGATGCTAAGTATCTATACCATGCAGAGTTGTCCTAAGAAATGGCCGTGAGGTATTAGTAAAGGAATTTAGCGACATATTTTATTACTACCGTAATCGTTGATTGTATTTCCAGACAATTAGTCAATGCACCAGTCCAGACACTTTCAATTTTGAATTCGAATAGTATAATAGGAACAGTAATGTGTAGGACATGCCAATCTGTAGTAAACTATAGGTAATTGATATTTATAATACTTGAGACACCATAGATGAAAGAAATTTACTCCCTTAATTGCTACTTTTTGGTTTACACTAGTAGCCTACATGTACAATGCTAAGAATGACAGTAGTAGCAAGGATGCTAATTTATTATAATTGTAGACCACAAATTTAACTAAAATCTGAGAGGATAGAAAAACTGTTGCAAACTCCATTGGTTGATTATAGGAAATTTGTTATGTGGTGCATTGTCACTTGTGACAATGGCATAAGTTGGTCCTTTAGAAAAAGGCATTTAAATGAATCGTTACTAATAAAAGGTCAGAATGAATTTTGAAATGCTCAATACTTGGATTTAGCTTTTCAGTAATTTAAGAACATTGTTTATGATATTGTTATGATCTGACTCTACCTCTGTTGTGACAAGGAAATGATCGTTTTCTAGTGGAAAAGTTATAAGCTTTATTTTCTCATATTCAGCCATAGCGTATCGACCTTTTCCAACTCGTGACGCAAGAGATTTACGCAATCCCCACATGGCTATTGCTTGAATGTTTGATTTTTTTGTTTCTTCTGGCATAAGTAAGTTCTTAACACCTTCGCGTTGTCCACCATATTTTATTTCGCCCAGTATCATCACAGACCCCCGCAAAACGCATCTTTGGATCCAAGTTAAGAATGTCTTCACATAAATTACCGTAATCCATAATTATTGATTGGACGATCAAATATAAAAATAATTAAACATATTTTCTCTGATATTATTAAAAAATAAGCCCTTGTTGCATGGCTAATTATCATTATAGAATGTAAGTAATTTCAGGTACTCATGACTTATTCTTGCATTACCAATCTAATTTAGACCATATTGGATACCATCAGATCCAAGATAGGTATCGGAATAGTATCTTCTATTTATGTTGTGAAATCAGTCACCCTCTATGCTACCCCTCTATGGTCTAATAGTAGCATCCTATATCTCTTGTAGATCTGCTGCTATCTTACTGTTTACTAATTTCCTTCATATGCTTGCTTTAGAGTTTTTATGTCGAGCTTATGCATCTGAAGCATTACCTTCATGACTCTCTCTGATTTCTCAGTGTCTTTGTCCTTTAGCATCTGGATCAAAGCTATTGGAACAATTTGCCACGAGACTCCATATTTATCCTTGAGCCAACCACACTGCTGCGCTTTTTCATCGCCACCCTCAGAAAGTCTCTTCCAATAATAGTCCACTTCTTCTTGAGTCTCACAATGAATCTGAAATGAAATGGCTTCGTTGAACTTAAATACTGGACCACCATTGAGTGCTACAAATTTTTGTCCTTCAATTTCGAATTCCATAGTCAAAACTGAACCTTCTTCTCTTCCATGAATCTCGTATCCCTCCTTCCCATAGTGGGTAACGCCACCAATCTTTGAATTTTCAAAAATGGAGACATAAAACTTTGCTGCTTCCTCTGCTTTATAATCGAACCACAAGCATGGAGTTATTTTCTGCATACTCGTAATAATATATAGAGTACAGTTTATAAATATACAAAGGATCAAAAGTATACTGATTTTCGTTATCGCTTTAGTAACCTCAAACCTTTCTAATTATTAATCATTATGAGGTAAGAGAAGAGACTAATCTCGAGCTTCTAGATATGAAGGGCCATAATAAGCAAACGAGGTATATTAAACTCCTTAAAATTTTTCACTTGCTGAGTCAAGCACAATAAATGTCACTTTGGTTAAGCAAGTTTCACATTCTAATTTGATTATCACCACAAATTATTGAAACAATATATGGACCGATAATAACAGACCGGTCAGTGAACTCTTAAACTCTGGAAAGACAAATTTTCGCGGAGGAACATGCTTTACGTTTAGCCCCTGGTTGGCATGCGTACCTAGATCGGCTTGAAGCCATTCTAAACAATCAAGTACCACCAGATTGGGCGCGTCGATTCGCAGAGGTCAAAGAATTATATCCTTCATAACTTGTTCAATTACAACTGCTGATAAGCTTGAAGGTAGCAATTAATAGCAATTAAGACAATTAGTACATTCGATGACCATGGAGAAATATACTCAGATATATCTTATCTTAAGGTATCAAGAAAGAGAAAGTCGCGCTAAAGAAATAACAGAGATAGGATAACGTAAGGGTAACGATTCAGGACAACACCATGGATGCTGGTTTAGCTGGAGTATGTGATAAAGATAGAGCCAATGAATGTAGTGACATTCCAGGTGACCAGTATAAGACCATTAAACTCGCATGGGCATCCCTTGCTCTTTTTTTACAATGCTCTACATCATCAGATTTTGCTTCATCATTTTATAAAACTCTTCATCAGGCATCTTCCTTTTACTCTCCAACAATTGTTCTACATCGTTTCCAGCTAAATATCTGAGACTGGGATTTTCATTTATAGCAGCATTAAGCACTACCTTTGCTACAAGATCAGGGGAAGATCCATTTTTCATCATTTCTTCTAAGCCAGTAACCATTTTCTGGATTATTTGAGAATATGGAGATTTTGGATCTTGAGATTTTCTTGCAATGACCATACCGTCTACAAAGTTCGTTTTAATGACTCCTGGTTCCACTAAAACCACTTTTATACCAAATGGCTCTAATTCATATGACATAGATTCGCTTAGTCCTTCAACTGCAAATTTTGTGCTAACATAAGCCGAGCTCCCAGGAAGACCAAATCTTCCAACGCCAGAACTAATATTTATAACGGTTCCTGATTTTTGTCTTCTCATAATCGGAAGGACTGCTTGAGTTGTTCTTATCAATCCAAACAAATTAGTTTCATATTGTGCTTTTATCTCATCCATTGCAAGATCCTCCAAGGCACCGTTAAGTCCATATCCTGCGTTATTTACTAAGAGGTCTATACGTCCTGTCTCAGACGATATTGCTTCTACTGCATTTTTGACTGACGTACCATCTGTAACGTCAAGCTGTTTAATATGAATAGGCAAGTTTTCTTTAGTAGTGATCGATTCTATACTCTCACTTTTGTTAAGATTCCTCATTGTCGCATAAGTAAGAAAACCATTCCTTGCCAAGATTAGAGATGTTTCATATCCTATCCCAGTTGAGCTACCAGTAACAACGGCAACCTTTTGATTGGATGAAGAGGAAGAAGCCATAGTATTACTACTCATTCTATACATTATAGTACTTAAGTAAGCTACCGATCCTGCCACTGCTTGGTAAGTGAGACCAAACTTACTTTTGACATAATTTTTTGACTACCACCAACATCCGCTATAACACTCTGCCCTGTTTTGATTTTCATTGTCTAATTGCCTATTTAGCAGCATCTGAGAAGAATGTTCCTTCTTCTATTTGCTTACATCTTCTATTACACTTTGAAGAGTTATCAAGGGTACTATTTTTATTGTGTTAAATCTTCCTGCAGTTCTAGCCATGAGATCCTCTATTGAATGTGCACTATCTGCATCCACCACCCAAAGAAATGTGTGTTCAAGCTTAGAGTGAAACTGCTATAAGACTCTCACTCCATATTTTTGTGCGTTTTTCTCCATAGTTGGAGTCTGACTCAATAGGTATTCCATACTCTATTGTACAGTGGGCATGCTTCTTGTGTGCGTTCTCCATATATTCCATATAAACCCATATTACTATACCTTCCATACTAGATATGAAAAATGGTCTGATTTAATGCAACTAGATTTCGGTCCTAACTACGTTAGGGCGACTAGATTTCTTTAGCTAATCTTAGATGGATGATTGGTAGTAGCTGTAATGAATGACCATGAGTAATTTGAAGTCATTGATGAGCCGTATGTAGCTTTAACCGCTCTTGTAAGTATGGCTGTGTCGACCCACCGGTCTAATTGACTGCCGATTCACACAATTATATAAATTATTTTCAGTTGATTGAAGTGTAACCGTATTTACAACCAGTAATTTTAACGAAGCAGATATTTACCTCTTTATGCTAGATGATATTACTGTACAGATATTATTGCCACGAACACGGCTATTGCCATAACGATAATTTGCGTCATTCTTGATGATAGATCAAAACAGATTTGTTTTACTAATTGTCCTAAGAGCCCACTTGGATTATAATCCTTAGAGCATCAAATTCTCAGTATAGGCAAGTCAAATAATTGGATCTAATTACACAAAATAGTTGATTTTTTTGCAATTGAGAGATCTGGTTACTAAAAGTGCAGATTTACGTACACATATAAACAATTTCAAACTCAAATTGAAAGCTAAAGTTCTATCAAATCAGACGACATCAGATTTTGATGTTCGCTATAATTATATTTGAAATAATGTCTATTATTTATATTATGCAATATATTATATTAAAAGCCTTTTTCTGAATTGAGAGATCAAATGTGTAGAACTGAGTCTGGTTAGGACAACAAGGATTCATTTGCATATCTATCAGGAGGTGCATATAGTAATTACAAAAAGAAAAGAATCCCCGACTTCTGTAGTATAATTTCCCTCAGAAAAGAATATTGCAATTACAAATTACAAAAAAATTTTTGAATCAGAGGATAATCAACACCAGCAGTGTGGCTTGAATGAAGGTAAGCCACAGCTCCCTTGAATATAGAGATTCAAACAGTTTATCAATATAGTCGTAAGCATAATGATTGAGCAGGAAAGAATAGAGTTAATACTACGTGAACAGGTTTGTCTTCGCTAGGTCTACAACTTCATCTCCTTTGCCATTCAGTACCGCCTTTATCATATAGAGTGTGAAGCCCTTGATCTGTTCTCGAGTAATCGTTGGCGGCATCGCCAACTCTTGCCTATTCACGATTACATCAACCAAGGCTGGACCTTCATGCTCTAAGGCCTGACTTAGTACCGTCTTTACCTGCTCCGGTCTTTCAGCTCGTAGCCCCAAAATTCCAACCGCTTCAGCCAGCCTTGAGAAATCGGTTTCTACCAAATCAGTTGCATGGGAGAGGAATCCGGCTGCCTTCATTTCAAGTTCTACAAAACTCAGAGAGCTATTATTAAAGACAACTACTTTGATAGGCATCTTTAATTGCTTTAATGAGATAAAGTCCCCCATGAGCATAGAGAACCCACCGTCTCCAGAGAGGCAAATAACCTGACGACCTGGAAAAGTTTCTTGTGCTCCAATTGCTTGTGGCAGAGCATTTGCCATCGAGCCATGTGAAAAAGATCCTAGCAGCCTCCGCTTACCATTCATGCGTAAATAACGTGCAGCCCAGATGGTAGGGGTACCTACATCACAGGTAAATATCGCCTCAGGTGATGCCATCTCGTCAATTAGCTTTGCCACGTACTGAGGATGTATTGGCTTCTGCCCTATCTTGCCGATTGCATGCGCGTCCAAGTCCTTCCGTGCCTCTCTGTAGTGGTCAAGGGATTTCTTCAGATGACGATTACCTTTGTCGGGTTCTTTCTGTTTAAGCAATGGTATCAATGCTATCAGCGTCTCACAGACATTTCCAACTAATCCTAAATCCACTTTTGTACGCCTACCTATCTGTTCGCCTCGAATGTCTATCTGAACTATATATGCATGAGAAGGATAGAATTGCTGATACGGAAAGTCAGTGCCAAGCATGAGCAGCAAGTCAGAATTCATAATGGCATAGTATCCTGAAGAAAAACCGAGTAATCCAGTCATTCCCACATCGTATGGGTTTTCATATTCTATGAACTCCTTTCCTCTCATAGCATGAACTATTGGAGCCTGCAAAATGCCTGCAACCTTGATCAGTTCCAAATGTGCCCCAGCACAACCCGCACCACCTAGGATAGTCACCTTTTCTGCCGAATTGAGAACTTCTGCAAGCTCCGCAATTCCTTGCGGACTGGGACAAATTACCACCTTGGATTGTTTTACACGTGTGATAGGTCTAGCAGATACAGCCTCTTGTAGTGCGACATCGCCCGGAAGGACAATGATAGAAACTCCAGAGAGTGAAAGGGCCGTCCTCATTGCGATATCAAGAATGCGCGGAATTTGGTCTGCATGTGAGGCAAGCTCGCAATAGTGACTACATTCTTTGAACAAAAGTTCTGGATGTGTCTCTTGAAAGTATGAGCTTCCAATTTCTCTGCTTGGTATATGTGCAGCAATTGCCAAGACAGGAACTCTGCTCCTGTAACAATCGTATAGTCCATTTATCAAATGCGTATTCCCTGGCCCGCAGCTGCCAGCACATACCGCCAGCTCTCGAGTAAGGTGAGCCTCGGCTCCGGCTGCAAAAGCAGCTGTTTCCTCATGGCGAACATGAATCCAAGAGATTTTTTCTTTGCCTCGATCTCTGACAGCATCTGTAATCCCATTTAAAGAATCTCCAGATACTCCGTATATTCTCCTGACTCCAGACGCTATTAGCGAGTCGACTATTATATCTGCGACTCTTTTTGCCAAGGTTACTGGTTCACTCTCTTATGCTTATGATCGCCCCAAGACTGCTTCTTAGTATTGAGATCAATCATTTTCATGTACATCAGTAGTGATTCGGGGATTAATTTACGTATCATGCAAGTCAACCTATACTTTTGGTACACTTTTTATAATATCTTTCTGAAAACTTAAAAGACGATTCTGATATCGAGGGACGCGCATGATCGTGTTCCCGGAACAATCAATTCAGCTGTACATGTACATATACAAGACAAGACCAGTATGAGCTCAATAAACGCTAAAACTATCTGCGTTTGTAATGGATTTGCTCACTTGAACAATCTATCAACTCTACAAATTACGATATATCTAATTCCATCGATAACTTAAATTCTTCTCATGAGTTGAAAATAACCTGGGTATCCCGGGCGTTGAGCGTTTACAAATTCCATCTAATTACTCGCAATCTATAATCATCATCATTATTACAATTCCTTCATCAATAACCTGAATTATAGGAAAACCTGGTATAATATCATGTTAGGAGAATTTAAAATCTTACCTGCTATTTAGTCAACACCGCCCAGAAATTTGAACCGACATAAATCATTGTGTTTGCTTTTGTAACTTTGTAAATTCAGATAATTTGGCAATCAATTCATTTATCATCTTTTGTTGCTGCAATATTAAGACCATAAAAAATGATTCCGCTGAATAGTATTCACCTTTGGAGCTAACAGCTCTAACATAGTCTTTATTTTGTCCACATTCAGAAAGCATCTTATCAAAGAGAAGCGCACTTTCTTCCCTTAGAGCATATTCAAAGTCTTTCCATAATTTGATTTCTCCTGTTAAGATATTGATACTATCCTTATCTTCTTTTGGTTCATTTTGGGACGCTTTCATTATCAGCTAATGTCGTTTACATTCTTTTTAATAATAGAACTACAAAGGGAGGGGCCGAGGGGACTGTATATTTAATGGAATATCCCAAGTGTTGCTTCGTAATCGTGATCTTCATTTGTTCAGAGCTAGCACTTAGGTCTAATCTAGGAGCTGACGGCCAGAATGTCTTGCTATAGGTAGGTGCGCTCATGATCTATTATTGCACCGGTCTTAGTTAGCATAATCGTCCCTGAGACTTGTTTCCAGTTTACTGGTTATGGGTATGAATTTGATAATAATTACAATTATCGAACTCAGATAAGCGTACGCTCAGACCGCCTATACAATCCATTAGGATCGGGTGGATCGAAAAACTGTTACAAATCCCCATATTATAGTAAATTGGTAGTGTGGCGTATCCTGGCACTTTATCTTATTACTATAGAAAATGTTTTGCTGATGAGGCTTCTAATGTATTAGAAACCGGCTTGACATATGTCGTAACTTAAGGTAACTAGACTTTAGTTTTGCACTTTCCGTCAGCAGCAGGAATCGAGCTGACTCACATTACAATAGAGATGCTTTAAGTTGTCATTATAACACCACAAGTCAATTTTCGCTAATTAGGATTAGTCTAT
>Ga0070716_100000467_pt1 | contig 16707 bp, 11 predicted proteins | sample LARL112metaG_FD_71395 | JGI IMG/M metagenome (GOLD analysis project Ga0070716, IMG submission 71395) | Corn, switchgrass and miscanthus rhizosphere microbial communities from Kellogg Biological Station, Michigan, USA - LAR L11-2 metaG | ecosystem: Host-associated > Plants > Roots > Rhizosphere... | reverse complement strand
TTGAGTAAAACGTGGAATGTCTTTTCTTGCTTCATCTGTAGATTTTCTAATATTATCTCTAGTCTCTTCTAATGCCCTATTTATTTCGGATTGCTGCTCCTCTCTTTGTTGTTGTTGTTGATAATTCTGCTCATACCGATGATGATCAAATGATGGCGAGGTTGTAGCCACAGTCTGTTCTGTTGGTGGATTATCGTATGATGGTGACGAAGACGAAATCATCTCTTCTTCTTGGTTATTCATAATATCTTCTCCTCTTGTTACCCCATCATCTATTTTCGAGTATACTTCCGGTGATTCCATAGTATGGGTTATTCCTACCTCTCCTCCTGGGGTTGCCGATAGTGGTCCCCAAAAAGACATTTCACTCTATTAGTCTCGTTAATAGGCAGGTCTATCCGCTAGTAATGAAAAGTTTTAATAATCTCATTAATTCATTTATGGAAAGATGCCTAGTTGTTAGATTAATCTTTCAAATCCTAACGATTATGCTATTGTCTTACGTCCTAATACTATCTATTACGAGTATCATCATCTATCAAGGAAGGGATCAGAAGTTAAAGTCGATGGTGGACTTACATAAATAAGGTTCTTTTAGACCTCATAATTATGTCAATAAAATATGTCGTAGCCAGTATTTAAGAATACAACATAATAAGTAGCATTTTATAGAAAAGTTAGTACATGCTACTTCACTTGTTTTGCGCACGTATCACAATATTTCTCTATTACACTAACGCCTCCGCCGACATCAAATAATGCTTCAGTAGTAGCTATATTGCCACAAGTTATACAAAATCTGTTTTTGCGCTTGCGAGAATCCTTGGTCTGAGCATAGGTTCTTAGAGAAGTAAAAACTTTTTCCAAGGGTCACAAATCTCCTACTATAAAGTTTCTTGATTTTAGAAACTTTGAGTTTAAAACACTGGATGATATTATCTTAGGAATCTCGACTTTCGACTTGTTCTCCATCTCTTCGTAGAGGCATCGTCTCTTATGAACTTATCATTCTGTTCTAGCTGATGATGATACATCGTTTAGGTATGGTATACTAATAAACGAACCGAACAGTAAAGGTTCTTTTCTCACTCTGGGTCGACTTTTTATAGCTTTTATGATTCTGCACATAATGATTCATGATTTGTATCGAAATTTATGCGATTTCCATTCAAATGTACTATTATTACTAGTGTGCTACATAATTCAGGTCAAAATTAGTTCTATTGGCCAGTCAAGTTAAAAGAAGAGTAAAGTCTAAGTAATTGTGTTCGTAAATTAAACTTTGGTCACCGCTATAAGACTGTATTAGTATAACAAGTGGTGGAATTGTACACTACATTGATTGAATGATGTAAAGAAGCACATAGTAGTAACCAAGAGTATAATGAATTCACTCATCCTACGTCTCTCAAGTTGCCATATACCAGTGCCTCTGGATTGTCTGTTAAAAAATACGGATGTAATGATCAATTTCCTTACTAAACCCATCCGATTGGTCAAAATAACATCTCAACCATAATTGAGTCAAATGAAAATTAGGATATTATCCTACCGCGGAATAATAGCGAATAGTGACTAATGTTTTACCTTTTACATTCCTTATTCGTAAATCCTCTGCATTTATTATCATGTATCCAACGACCATTGATAAAAACCTCAAGATGTCTGATATTATCCCTATTTTCTACAACTCTTTGATGTCCATTCTTAGGATTCCTATGCTCTATCCCTCCCAAGCGTCCAGTATAACGATTTATCATATTAATACTGGACATACATTGCTTAAGAAACTACTGTTTCACTTCGAAGTTAGTTAAAATGGGTATCATTTCTTAGAAAGATTCAATTATTATAGATAAAGAAATATAGAATCATTCTAAATCTAAAAAAGAAGAATCTCCAAATAAATAATTATTCAATAATCAAGCTTTATTAATTGAGAGATTTGTGGATTGTTGATCAGTTAAGTTAAAATGATTAGTGGAAAAATCATAAATTAAGCAAGCTATTAACCGGCACATAAATAAAAATCTGTCTTCTGTAAATTTTATAAAATGATTTGAATGTGTTCATGGTGCAATTTGGTCATACAGATCTTCGTGTAATTATTCTGCCACCACCGCATACGACCAAAATAAAGCGACCTTAGTAATCACGTAGCTGCGCCTTCTGACGATGGGACTAAAAATGCAACTCACAATCCCTTTGACGATATAATCAAGATCAGGCCTTTATATTTAATTGAAGCTGACTTTTCATATTCCAGAATTCTGTAAATTATAATCATTACCGATTAGAGTCAGTTATTGGAGTGAAAAATCTATATCCACATCGATAGATATTATAATTTCACTTTTACTAATTTTATTTCACGATTAAGTAATATCCTCATAAGAGATTAAAATCTTTATCTATCTTGATATTCTTTATGAAGGTTAAAAAACTATGATAAATCGGTATACTTCATAAATCAAAAAAGGCGTTAAAGCTAACGGTGGAAGACCTTGCGGAAGTGTAATTGTAGAAGATAAGGACAAAGTAATGATAACAGGTACTACTGTAAAATCCTATGAATATATTTACCCAAATTAACGTAGATTACTATGATAAAAAGAACATTATCGGAATATACCGAGTGATATTCTATTAGAGTTTGACGTAAGTCAAAAAGAGCGTATTTTTGCTCTGCGAATTGAAATTAGGCCATTAATATGATCATGAATATATCATAACTTTACGTAATTTCAATTCTCTACATTTCAAAAATAAATTTCTGCAATATTGCACCTTACTTATTCACATTATTTTTTGGTATTGCTCTTTCTAGTTTTACTTTTACCTTTAATCTTACTACTCATGGTAGCGTTACAAACTGCGTAAGGATTTACTTTCTTTCCAGATCTGCCCTTAACTTTTGACACACAGCGATCGAATTTCTGTGTGTTTAAGCCCTTTTTCATTCCTCTTGGCATGATCTCGAATAGTTATTATACTTAATAAATGCTTTAGAATTTTATCTTATATCTCCGAGCTAAAATATTATACAGTTAAAATTCCTCTTAATGGGTTAAGCAATATTGAAAGTATTTAGATCGCAAATATGATTCACTTGATAACAATAATACGGCTTGATTTCAATCATCTTATAAATCTATTAATAGATTAACAAAACTGTCATATGATTTCGAAATCCAATTGTGAAGATAAATAATATAAGGTTTGTGAACATCGTACCGACTTACAGCAACCAAAAATTTCTATATTAATGCATTTCTATTTAATAAAATGAGAAATCGTAAAATGTGTTATCAAGAGCTAATGATTAGATAAGTTCTAATTGAATATTTGTTCATATAGGTGATAAATCAGTGTGGTGGCATATATTACTTAGTCTCTTTTTGGCTATCTTTACATTAAATTTGCCCTCAACAAAGATAGGTTCTTCAATTCCCCATCTCCATTTCTTATAAGGAGTTGTTCTGATGTATTGGCGATTGGAATGTCCAGTTCTATCCATATATTCACCTTGACGGGTAACTATGTCAGCAGTACCGTAGATTCTCACACCACTATGATCCCAAGGATCAACAGTCTTCAGGTCATCAATAATAACTGCAACTTTTGATCTGATTCTTTTGCAAATAAACAAATTGACGATAAGAGTTCGGTAATCATGTGCAAAAGCAATCATGTGCAAAAGCAATCATGCCTCTTTTTGAAATCGTAGAATTTAGTAGTCCCAAAGGTCACGCAAGTATATCCTGATCAGAAATCTGCTATGACAAGTAACAAACAGGGTTAGACAAGATGCGTATTAATCAGGTAAATTCTCCGACATTCTTTGTATTGAAAATATGTCATAGTTTATAGAAACAATGTCATTTTCTATGCCACCCACTGATACAAAAGACAACATCACCAACAAATCGACCATATTTGATCAATTAGAATATAGAGACGGATTGATATTTGAACTCGTTGTACACAGTAAAAGTATAATATTACAGGAGTAAATTATGACTGATGGTTTTGGATAATACTATGTAGCATGATTTGAAACAAATTGATGAACTTCAACTGAGGAAATAGTTGAGGGAATATTACCTTATCTATAGTGTTTTTAATCTCAAGTAAATGGTTTACTAAGCTTAAATGATTCAGCCAAATATGATTTAGGTAAACTAAGCAAACGGTACAGTAAAACAATAATGCACTCCAGTAGTGGTATACAATACTGCATCAATAGTACTTTCAGTAATGAGCCTAATAGATGTATTATATTCTATTTTGTGCAATAAAGACCCAGTGGCTAAATCCTTTTGACTCCGAATTCAGACTACGGCAGAAGTACGAGAAGCTCCACTGAATCTACGAAAATTTTTTATGGGGTCGACATTATTGTGAGTACAATATTACAAATTCTTAATCATACGAACACAATTCATGTTTGTGTAGATCAGACAACGTCATCTTTAATGACCGAGATGGATGTATTAAAAGAGGGATTTGTTGCTGCAAAGAAGCGAGGGGTTAAACTACGATGTATTACTGAAATTACTAAAAGCAACCTTTCATACTGTAAACAAATGCTGACAATGGTAGATGAGCTCAGACATTTAGATGGAATCAAAAGTAATCTGTACTTAAATGATATAGGATGCCTTTCTCCTGCAACTATTCATGAGAAAGGAGTACCTGCCTCAAAAGGTATTTACAGTGATATCAAGGAAGTCGTAGAACATCAACTATGTCTCTTTGAGACACTATGGAACGTATCCGTGCCCGGGGAGCAGAGAATTGAACAACTCGATGAGGGTATTGAACACGAATTTTTTCAGATAATTTCTAACCAAAAAAAAGTAAGTCAAGTCTTTACTCATATAGTAGAATCTATGGAAAACGAGGCCCTAATATTGATTCCCACTGACAGGATTATGATTGGGTTGGATAAGTTAGGAATTATTAAAAATATTATAAAAACATCTATGGAAAAAGAGGCAACGATAAAAATCATTTGTCCTGTTAGCGAAAAAAACATAAAACTAATAAATAAAATAAATGAAGAGGCTCCATCTATTGAAATACTAAATGCTGAGAACAATTCATTCTTCTGTATGTGTATAATTGATAGAATAAAGATCCTGGGAATAGAAGTTCGACATTCGGATACAGATAGCTTTTCAAAGGCAATTGATTTCGCACTTTATTCTAACAGAAAGCTTGCAGTAAACTCATTTAGATCGATATTTGATATTCTCTGGAATGAACGAGTATTAAATGAAAAATTAAAAGCTAATGATAAGGCCCAAAAGGACTTTATTAATATTGCTGCTCACGAACTAAGGACTCCGATTCAACCGATCATCGGCTTATCGGAGGTTCTTCGTCAGAGAAAGCTGGAGGGGCAGTTACAACAAGATAAGATCTTAGACACCATAATAAGAAATGCTAAGAGAGTACAAAATCTTTCAGAAGATCTCCTAGACGTCGCAAGAATTGAGAGTAATTCATTATCACTTAAAAAGGAGAAATTCAATTTAAATCAGCTGATACTGAATGCAATTACAGATTCTAGAAATTATATTGCGAGTGAAAATATGAGCAGTAACAATAATAATATAAATATAGAGCCTATATTTAAGGAAAAAGTAGATATCTATTTAGAAGCAGATAAGAACAGAATTAATCAGGTGATTTTAAACCTCTTAGTCAATGCGATCAGGTTTACTAAGAAAGGAACTATTACTATTACAATTGAAACGAAAGAAAGAGAGTACGATGATATTGGTGATAAGGTCGTAGTTATTGCCATAAAGGATAGTGGAACTGGTATAGCTGCAAAGATATTTCCCAAGCTATTTACAAAATTTGCTTCAGTCTCGCATGGCGGAACAGGACTGGGTTTATTTATATCAAAGAATATTATTGAGGCCCATGGCGGCAGAATGTGGGCTGAAAATAACCAAAATGATAATGGTGCTACTTTTAGCTTTAGTCTACCAACTGCGGCACACGCCAACAATGATATCAGTCGTGAACCATACCGACAACGGCAATGGTGATTTACATGATAGACATAACCTAATGTCTTTTTGCTATCTTTCGGCGAGTCATGCCTTATCAATAAATTAGTCTACATAAATTATAAAATATTGGTGATACTTCAAATCAAAGAGAATATCTATTCTTATAAATTAGTCCAATATCTTTGCCTATTTCTAGGGTTGACCGGTCATTTAGAAATGTCAGTTAATATTCTGAATTTGACCGGAAGACGTCAAACTTCATAGCTATGATTGTATGATAAACGAATTCTGAAAATGTATGATGATGTGATGTCACAATACTTTGCTTGTACTGAATAGTACTAGTTTTTCAATTGACCGTTAAAGTAGATCAACCAGCTATTGATGACATAGAGCCTGAAATAAAATTCTATATTCTTCTAATTCTCAATCTGAGAACATTTAAAATCATCTCTTTTGTATGCTAGTTAATATTGCGATTTAGAAGAAATACTAATCATCCCGTTGATGTGATAATTCTCGAGAGGTTAGTGATTTTAGCCTCTGGTTCATATCTTCTAACTACTTCAGATAATGGAATGCTTTTTTCTCCCACCACTTTCATTTCAATGTTAATTTTATTATTTTTATTGATATCTATAATATTGTATGTATCTTTGAATATGCCTCTATATCTCCAGGAACAGGCTGTTCCAGCATATACAATCCTCATATTACCTAAATTCCAGATCCATGGTCTATGTTTATGGCCACAAATAACTAAATCAACTTCGTTTTCAAGACAGGTTCTCAAAACATCTCCAGCATCAGAAATTCCTACAACATTTGTATAACCAGTATCTGGTATAGAAATTAGATGATGATGCATAGCTACTATTTTGGTTATCCTTTGGCCGTTATTTTGAAATCTGTTATTATATCTAGCCAAGTTATCGTTTAGCCATAAATTCTGTCTGTATCCTACTTCACCTTCATCCTTATCTGGTACCGCGGTACCGACTGTGGTTAATATAACTTTGGTGTCTTTATTTTTCCTGTCGTCAAATTCATGGACTTGATTAGAAGAGATTGCTTTAGGAAAATATTTCTCAAAAAGCAGATAGCCTGTGTGTCTATAATCATGATTGCCTGGAAATACTATAAGATTAGAACACTTGAATTTTTGAATTTCTCTTCTTGCTTGTTCAAACTGAAAGATCAGACCATCATCAGTTAAATCTCCAGATACAATAATTACATCAGGCTGAAGCTCGTTATTTATTTCTTCAACTAGAATATCAAAGATGTCCTGTTTGAATAAGCCTCCAATATGAAGATCGGATATTTGAACAATTCTCATAAGTTATTAATATATCACACAATTTAAGTAAGTATCTATGTGATCAGAATTATAGGTATTGAAATCTTTTAGACTTCCATTATAATCTGTTCATTTAATTGCTATTAGCGTAATAAATATCGAATTATTGATATAACTGACCCAAATGACTGAATGTTTGTACTTAAAGTGACATAACAGTCTACCTATATTCGCCACCCACATATATTTCGGCATGTACTGTCACCATACAAGATTTATGAAGAATGATGTACATGCTACTAAATAATGAGTTTTATATGAATAATCAAGCAGATAAAGATCATCAAGATAATTCTAACAATACCAATAATGGTATTGATATTGCTACCAATTATGGTACTACCAAGAATCGTTTTATTAATACAAGTAGTTTAAATTTTTCGAAATCGGATAATGATGATGATATAAGAGAAATTGGGATAACGTTTGCTTCTGATAGACATCTCAATACTATTGATTCATTCTGGTTTGCCCTCAAACCGGGCGTATTCGTAAGGCCATTTGACTTTGTTACAATAGACTATTTGAGACAGGATACTAAAACCATTGGAATAATTCAAGATATACAAACAATTGCAAGCGATCAAGGTCATATTGCCTCATTTGATAAAACTGACAAATCAAGAAATTTCCTAAATCATGTAACCAATGAGGCACATGGCAATAAGTCAACTACCAGCGATTATGATTTTCAATATGGAATAAATGTTGTAAAGGTTGTGGTTATTGCTAATTCCGAGTACAAGGACGAAGGGCTTGTAAGTCGTATGTCTACTACAGGAATGCCTGTTGGATTAGGAAGGTCGGTTAGATTTTCTACAACAGAAGAGGTTACTTTTGCCCTTGGAGTACCAGAAATGATTTTTCCTATCCCTGCCGGAATAATAGAAATGAGCAATGGGCAGCAGGTTCCAGTTTCTTTGGACGTTACATATTTGGTAGGTCCTGATACTGCCCATGTAAATGCAGCAGGGATCTCAGGAAATGCAAAAACTTCTTATCTGCTTTTTTTACTGCAATCAATACATCAAAAATTTAAAGAATATGAGCAAGAATTTGCAATAATAATTTTCAACACTAAAGAAAAAGATCTACTGCAAATAGATGAAATACAAGATGAAGAAAAAAGACTGACAAAAGAAAAGTACTTTCATATGCTTAATCTGGATTTAACCCCGTTTGACAATGTGACCTATTTTCTTCCACGAGGAAAAGATGGAAGACCTAATTCAATGCATATTCCATCGAATTCCAAGACTTATTCTTATGAATTAAACGATGTATATGATAGATTAGAATTACTCTTTTCAGAAATATATGATCCACGCTATAATCTGTCTTCGATCATAAACTATATTTATGAATTCTGGCCAATTAAGAAATCTTCTAGCATAAAGAAGGATAATGATGTATACATCAAAACCTGGACCGACCTATTTAACTTTAGGGACTATCCTGAGGAAATAATTACACATAAATCATCATTATTACATTTCCAAGGACACATACAACGTTTTAGAAGATCTTCTTTATTCATTGACAAAAAGGTAACTAGTAAATATTTAGGGAATGAAATCAGACAAATAAATTCACACGATATTTTCGTTGTAGATATAGCCATGCTTTCTACGGTAGAGGAACAATCATTTGTCATAGGAGATGTTATGAAAAGTATTGATGAGATGTATTCGTCAAATGAAATTATCATTACAAGCAAAGGTGATAGGAGTACAGCCAAGGAAGTAAATCAGAAAAAGAAGCCAAGGTATGTATTGGTTTTCATAGACGAAATAAATAGATTTTTGCCTATTTCTAAACCAACAGGTAAAATGAAACCGGTTGGAGAACAGATTGTGAAGACCGTGATTGCTGGTAGATCAAGAGGTACAATTTTATTTTCTGCTCAGCAGTTCAAAAGTACAGTAGATCCTAGTTTACACGAAAGTACAGGAATGCACATAATTGCAAAGATGGGTTTATCTGAACTATCTACTGCTCTCTATAGCATGATAGACGAAAGTACAAAAATGAATATTGTAAGATTAAATAAAGGTGAATTAGTCATAATCCACTCTGCATTTAGATATCCAATAAAAATTACTTTTCCTAGACCCTCATTTAAAGACAGATAACACGAGATTGATTTCAGAAATATTCTGGCAGGAAGTACGAAATAATATCAATCTTAATATCAGTCTTTTGGGTTATGTAAGATAAATATTGTTTTGATCATTGGTATATCTGTTCGCTAGCAACTAGAATCTTTTTTGACCATTGCATAAATAAGACAAGCCTTGACCACAAGTTGCATCTCCGTTGCTAACTGAATAGCAAACTTGTGATTTCTGCATTTCCTACTATCGTATCCTCTGTCACATACTACTTCCTGTACTGCACGATTCATAGGAGAAGTATGTACAAAATTGATTCCAGGTTAGTTAGGACATGAAATATTGGTGCGATTAGTATAAGTACCATTCTACCCAGTTCGGTTAAGAGATAGGCTTTTCAATAAACCACTCTATTTATGATGTGAAAAGGCCCTTAAAATACAATCGCTATAATCAAACGCACTAATAAGCAAATCTTCACATAAGGTTTTATCTTTTCAGTTCCTGAACAAACTTATAGTCATTCATATTAAGCATTCTGATATCAGATATCACAAGATTGTAATCAAGATAGTGTAAACTAACTCCTTCAAGGCTTCTAGTGATCGGTAAAAGAAATTACAGAAAGACCAAGTTTCTCAATACTTGTCCTAATTAGTAGTACAATATCAAAATCATCATCGATTATTAGGATCAGTTATCTATCAATATGAGCCGAATTATTAATATTATCATTGGTAATTATAGTAAACAGGTAAATATTACCATCATCTTCGTGGAATTAGATGATATTGAAAAAATTAAATTAAATTAAATTAAATCAGTTTACAATTGATTAATCTAAATCTCTTGTGAACGTATATGCAATTGTTATAAATGATATGTTATAGAAAAATTCTATGTTGAAACACTGTACAAGTGAGAAATTCATGTTAAATCAGAATAATTCATCATTATATAAAAAAGAGATCATACTGCATGTTGAAATTAATATTACGAGTTTCCAGGCAGTCAACCAGCAGCATTTGAATACCCTAAATACATATAGCTAAAACATGAATAGTGGAGATACGGTCATTGTTAACTACAATATTTCATCGTACCAGAACAAGGAATAGGATGGTATATTTTTAATGTCATCAAAAAAAGAATCATCAATGGGTCTCGAGCAAGCTAAGGACAGGTTACTTGTAGAGGAAGCACTAGGCGAATTGGAGCCAGTTTTTCTTTTTAATGATGCGATGCCTACTGGTGTGGCTGTTTCACACTCTGGACGTATTTTTGTAAACTTTCCAAAATGGGGTGATGATGTCGCTTTTACGGTTTGTGAAATCCGTGACAATAAGGCAATTGCATATCCAGACCAAGCTATGAATCAAACCAATCCTAATGATCAGGCGTCTGCCTTTGTATCTGTTCAGTCAGTCGTAGTTGATTCTGCGGATCGCCTATGGATTCTTGATACCGGTAGTCCAATGTTCCAGCCAACCAAATGTGGAGGGCCTAAATTAGTCTGCGTTGATCTCAGTACGAATAAGGTCGTTAAAAAGATTCTCTTCCCAGAATACATTGCTCTCCCCACTACTTATCTTAATGATGTACGCTTTGATTTACGACGTGGCGAAGAAGGCACCGCATATATCACCGATTCTGCCCAAAATGGGCCTAATGGAATTATTGTTGTCGACCTGGCCACAAGCACTAGCTGGCGCCGGCTTCATGATCACCCTTCAACCAAGCCAGAAGATTTGAAAACCTTCCTTCCAATGATTGAGGGCAGGCCATTTTTAGAGCATCAACCAGACGGATCTGTAAAACTAGGTGCAAGTATGGGTTCAGATGGTATTGCTATAAGTTCTGATGGATCCCGTTTATATTACTGTCCACTAAGTAGCAGAAGACTGTACAGCGTTGACACGAATGCCTTAGTGGACCGCTCACTTGATGATAAAGCGGTCGCTACAACTATAATTGATGAGGGGGACAAAGGAGGCGCTTCTGATGGGCTGGAATCAGATGCGTCAGGAAACATCTACTCGACCAATTACGAGCATAATGCTATTATGCGTAGAACTCGAGCTGGCATATGGGAGACCATAATACACGATTCACGACTATTATGGCCCGATACATTATCGCTTGCTACTGACGGTTACCTTTATGTGACAGCCAACCAATTGCATCGACAGGCGAAGTTCAATATGGGACGAGATCTACGTAACAAACCGTACACTTTATTTCGTGTGCGTATTGATGCACAGCCTGTCCTGCTTAAGTAGCCAGCAAATAAAGGTAGCATATTTCGTAAATCACTAGTGGTGCCTTTATAGACGGTTTATTTATTATGCATTGCTTCTGTTATCTTTAATTACCCAGTGAAAAACTACACTTCATAAATAGTATTTATTGAGAAATCAATTCATTTCTGGTTAAAGTAAATTAATACATTATATATATTGCTATTTCCTATGTTGATTTTTATATCCATCTCATAAATGCTGGATATATACAAAATCTATTAAAAAATTAATATCTCAAAATCGATATTAGCAACGGAGAAAATACCCTTGTAACTTAAAAGTATAATGTAGTGTAATACAAGATTATGGCTGATAAAGCTAATAAAGGCAATTTAATAGGTGGTATCTTGCATTCTCAGAAAAGATGGAGAATAGCTGTTGCCATAGGTGCAGTCATTCTAGTCATCGGGATATCTGGTACTCTTTACTTGGGTTCCATTAATGTAACCGAGGTTGTCAAAAATAATGTGAATCCACAAACAGGTCTACCGAATACAGTTAATGGTGTCCCACCAGCTCAAGCTCAGCTAATATTTGAAATTCTCATATTCATAGGCTTATTCATATTGGCATATGGTATTGGTACTCGGTATACACGCCTCAGTAACAAAATGAGGCAATAATATTTGTCTGCCAAACAGAAAGAAGGAATGAAGAACAAATCCTCAACACCAAGATCACTATGGAAAGGAAGTATAAGTTTTGGACTAGTAAGTATCCCAGTAAGATTATATAATGCAACATATGATAAAGAGTTTTCTTTCAATCAATTATGTCCAAATGGTCACAAAATTCAGTACAAGAGATGGTGTCCTATAGACGAAAAGGAGTTCTCTTACGCAGAAATAAAGAAGGGTTATGAAATAATAAAGGATAAATATATTATAATAGAAAAGGAAAATTTAGACAAGATAAAGCTAAAAACAACAAGAACGATTGATGTAAAAGAATTCATAAATATAGGCGAATTTGATCCGTTATTTGTAGAAAAAAGCTATTACGTAGCACCTGATGTCAAGAAAGGTACTAGTACAATATTAGACAAAGCATATAGCTTGCTAGTAAGAGTATTAAAGGAAAATAACAAGATATGCATAGGTAAAGTTACTCTAAGAGAAAACAAAGAACATCTTGTAGCTTTAAGAGCATACCAAAGAGGTATTGTTATGCACATACTTCGTTATATGGACGAGATAAGACCTGTAGAAGATATAAAGGAGATCTCCGAAGCAACTCCAGCCAAAATCGATAATAAAGAATTGGAGCTAGGACAACTTCTAGTGCAAAATCTTAGTACAGAACAGTTTGATATATCTCGATATTCCGATTCCTATGCAACAGAACTGAAAAAGTTAATTGAGGCCGAGTCAAAGGGCAAAACCTTTACTATGAAAGAAACAGAACCGATAGCTGAAACCAAAGATCTAGTTGCAGCTTTGAAAGCTAGTTTGCAACAATCCGCGAGACACGATAAAAGAGAATCCAAATAAAATGTGCGAGCAGTACAAATATAGTAGGAGATTGGGTCAGTTACAGTCCAGTCTTAAGGAATACTTGTTGACTGCATTTGAAATAGAAAGGATGGTAAGTTGGAACCAGTATGATATGGTGAATTACAGCAACAAGACGTTAACTTAACCCAAGTCTAGGTCCTGCAATATTTTAATTATATCTTGTCCATTATTCAATATATCTTTCCAAGTGTCTATATTTGTAGACTTGTTTATAATTTCAGGAGCATTGAGTATAGTGAAATCAGTAGGGTAAATGTCATTTAACTTATCCCATCTTACAGGCATAGATATGGTTGCCAAAGTAGTAGGCCTGGCAGAAAACACAGAGGCTATTGTTTTTCCTTTTGAATTCTGATTATAATCAAAGAAAACTTTTCCTTTTCTCTGTGCAGTATCCCACTGCATTGTAATTTTGTCAGGATATCTTTTGAGGAGTAATGTTCCGATGATCTTAGCAAACCCTTTGGTCTGACTATAAGTATAAGTAGATGGTTCAATTGGCACGTAGATGTGTAGGCCAGTTTTCCCGGACGTTTTTACGTAGCTTCTGATCTTTAACTGATCAAAAAGATCTTTCATATGAAATGCTATATCCACGGCTGCTTTGAAGCCTTTAATACTGTATTCTGGTTCTATTGCAGCAGCTCCATTTTCTTCTTGTTCAAATCCTGAATATATGTATGGATCTAGATCAAAGACGATAAAGTCTGTGAATCCTAATCCACACTTTTTTTCGTCAACTACTGGCATTTCCTTTTGATTTATTCCTTTGATGCAAGCATCAAAATCGTTCACTCTACTATACCATGGGTGCATTTCAATACATCCTAAATTAGCTATCCATAGTAACGTATCTTTATTATTACAAATTAGATAATTTACGGTATTATTGGTAGACTTTGAATATATTTTTATTGTCTGCACATATATGGGTTTTTCCTTATCCCAATTTTTATGATAAAAGTGTTTGCTTTCAATGCCATCAGGATATCTGCTTAATGAAAGAGGCCTATTCTTAAGGTGTGGAAGAATATATCTGCTGACCTTATCATAGTATTCAATTAAATTTCCCTTTGTTAATTCCGAATGCTCTTTAGTTTTTGGCCAGAATACTTTTCCAAGATTGGAGAACCCACTGTATGATGATGAAGATGTTGAGGATAAGGAATGTGATGACAAGTTCGTGTCTTTTTTTTGTTCATCATTATTAGTTAGTCTTATTGTCATCTTTTGCTTGAATGCCTCTCCCGACTGAACATCGGCATTAGTAACAACAACTTCTTCTACATGCCTTTCATCTTCTATTATGCATTCTTCAGGTTTTTTATCTTCTCTAAATCTAATGAAAATAGGTGCTCTCATGATCCTATCGTTTGTCCATCCGGTATACTTTATTTCCGCTACAAGCTCAGGTCTTATCCAGATTGGGTCTCGATTTGTATATGGTACATATTTGATTGGACATTTATCTGTGATCATTTCTTTTAGCTTGGTATAAATATTATCAAGTTGTTCGAAATTAAATCCACTTCCAGTGTGACCTACAAATCTTTGTTGATGTGTTAGAGTATTATATGCAGAGAGCAGTAGTGATCCAAAATAATTCTTTCTATTTCCCTCTCCTTTAGTATATCCTATTACTACACAATCTTGAGTTTTTACATCTTTTATTTTTAGCCAATCTCTTGATCTTGTCCCTTGAGAATATTTACTATTCTTCTTCTTTGCAATAATACCCTCAAGACCTATACTTTTAATTTTATTGTATAAGGAGATTCCGTTTTCTTCAAAGAATTCTGAGAGTTTTATTGTATAGTTTGTCTGAATAACGCTTGATAGAACTTTTCTTCTATCTACGAAATCTAGGTTCTGTAGGGATTTACCATCAAGATAGAGTATATCAAATAAATAATATGTTGCTGGTATTTGATGAGATAGAGTACTTATATCACCGTAATTTTCAACATTCATTCTTCTTTGATGGCTTTGAAAATCTGGATAACCTTGTTTATTTAATACTACAATTTCACCATCTAAAACGACGGACCTATTACATGTTATAGTGCCGATTGATTCCAAGATCTCTGGATATCTGTGTGTAATAGAATTTCCAGCTCTAGACGACAATTCTAGAAATGGCATTTTCATGTTACTTTTATTATGAAACAGAATTGCGCGAACTCCATCCCACTTGATTTCGAAAACCCATTCCTTACTATCGAACGCTTTGTCGACTGGTGTAGCTAACATCGGCTTTATACTGGTTGGGAATTCAGAATCTATTGCTGTCGATAATTTTCGTCGTGTTACAGCTGTTTCTTTACTTCTACTTGTACTTTTATTATTATTATCTTGATTAATTGTTTGCTTTCCAGTATTTTGGAATGTTTGAAAAGTGATGTGCGTTGACCTTGTACTTCCTTTATTATATGCCTTCAAATCTTCATTTGTCCTATTGGTCAGAACCGACTCTGGTCTACTAATAGTCAAATCTTCAGTAGTAGATACAAATTCGTCAGCACCTTTTATCAGCAACCATTGATTTTCTCTTGTAGTCTTTACTAAGAAGTATTTACCGGTTAATTTTTTTCCGAATAAACTAAATGCGATCTTACCACTAATAAATTGTTGAGAAAGCGTTTGTTTTGGATCTTCTGCAACATAGTAGCCGGTATCCCATACTATTACTGAACCAGCACCATAATTTCCTTCAGGTATTACTCCTTCAAAGTTTAAGTAGTCTAAAGGATGATCCTCTGTTAATACTGCAAGTCTTTTCACTTTAGGATCTAAAGAAATTCCCTTTGGCACAGCCCATGACTTTAATACACCATCCTCTGTTTCTAGTCTAAAGTCATAATGTAGCCTTGTAGCTTGATGTTTTTGTACGACAAACTTTAAACGACTAGAATCATCTTTAGCAAATTTATTAGTTCTACCATGTGGTTCAGGTGTTTTTCCAAAATTTCTCTTGTCGTTATATTCCTGTAGTCGCATGTCCTAATTACCGACATCCTTTACAATATTAGATATGATTAGCATAGGTAGTAGAGTATGCTAAACTTTGAAAATTAAGACCTTTAGTCATATTAAAGAATAATAACTATATTATTAAAGACAGTTGTAAAAATAATATAGTCATATGTAATAGTACAAATACCTCATCTTAAAAGTTTATTTTGAGATAGACCTAGCTCTTGATGAATTTGATGAATTACATACAAGATGTAGATAGATAGGTCAAGTTCTAAATAATAAAAAGGTTGGAAGATAAATTTGTGTATAGAATTATGCTATTATACCCTGTCTCTGTCCAAGTGAACACGTAACATCCATGCCATCTTTTCATATTTTTCCATAACACCAATCAAAAAGTCGTTTGTGCCCATATCATGA
>Ga0070716_100000460_pt1 | contig 16803 bp, 13 predicted proteins | sample LARL112metaG_FD_71395 | JGI IMG/M metagenome (GOLD analysis project Ga0070716, IMG submission 71395) | Corn, switchgrass and miscanthus rhizosphere microbial communities from Kellogg Biological Station, Michigan, USA - LAR L11-2 metaG | ecosystem: Host-associated > Plants > Roots > Rhizosphere... | reverse complement strand
GAGTTTGCATAACACATCATGATCGAGCGTGACCGAAGAGATGTCTGGTGGGCTACGCCACCACAGTGATGAAGCAACGGGGCCCGAGCCATGCGGTTGGAGACAAAATCATCGAAGCAACATCGATACTCTCTCGAACCAACCAGTGCGCGTGCGCTGACGGAAAGGTGTGCCCCAAGAGTTACAAAAATGAGTTCCATGTCCCCTTGACATCGCCGACGTCGTTAGAGATGTTGAAACATCCCAATTACACTCATTGCCCATCGGGTCGGGAGCCTAATTGGAAAGAGCGCTTAGTTATTCTCAGCCCGACGCTACCACCTCACTACATGTGTGCGCCATTCGCTGAAAACCTTCAGCAGGAGTTCCGTACCTTCCCCAACACCTCATCCAAACAGCGCTTAGCCTCTTGGGAAGTCCTGCGAAACAAAAAAAGCAGGCCACTCATGGGGGTGAGTGGCCTGTGTTGGCGAAGATCCTCCGGGGAGGAGGGAACTTGGTTACATGCTCGGCGGATTCGCGGTGTTGTTCGCCGTCGGAGCCGCAGGCTGTGCTGCGGGAGCCGGGTTGTCGCCACCGGTCGTGTTCGTCATCAGGCGAACATCGACGCGGCGGTTCTTCGCCCGGCCGTCGGCGGTCTTGTTCGAATCCACAGGCTTATCCTTGCCCAGGCCGATCAAGTAGATCTTGTGTGCCGGAACATTGTGCTGCGACGCCAGGTACTGGATCACGGCGTTCGCGCGGCGCTGGCTCAGATCATAGTTGTAGTCGGAGGAACCGATTGCGTCCGTTCCGCCTTCCACCGTGACGATGTAACCCTTGGTGTTGGGCACGTCGGTCGCGAGCTGATCCAGGGCTTCCTTGGCCTTCTTGGTCAGGTTGTCTTTATCGAATCCGAAATGTACCGACGTCTCGGCCACGGGACGGTAGTTATCCAGATTCACGACGGTCTGCGTCAGCGTATCGACACGCTTGGTCGCGGCGTTGGCAGTCGTCTGTGCATCGTCCGCCGTCTTGCCGGCGGCCAGAGCTTTCTGGTCGACCTCGGCAGCCTTCGCCTGCACGGCCTGGATTCCGGCCTGCGCGCGGGCATCGACGTCCTTGATGTCCTTGGTGTTTTTCGCAGTCAAATCGTCGAGTTCGTTCGTTTTGTTAATGAGCGGGGTGGTCTCGTTGCGAACGTACTTTTTGCTGCTGCAACCCACAGATGCGACCATGCCGGCCGCTAAGAGAATCACTAACGAAGTGCGAGTCATATCTTGGAGGGCTCCTTCCTCTCTATTCATCCTGAAGATCTTAGCTTTCTTTTAAGTCCCGGGGGCCATGAACTTTCGCGTCCCGCCGACTACTAATGCACGGGCGATGCCAATTCCAAAAAACATCCCGCCAACGGTAAAGCATTGTACCGCAATGACTTGTCGGACACTGCAAATAGTTATCCTTGTGTAAATGTAGAGCAAAGGCAACACAGGGGATAGAAATTTTATACGGTAATCGGGGGAGGTGACTGATTCTTACGGCTTTGGCGGACAGAGGGTGGGAATGATCTCGCGCTTGTTCCGCCGGTAAACCCTGAAATCGTTCTCGTCCGTCGTGATAACGAGGTGGCGCGGGTACTCTTCGCTCATGCGCACCAGGCATAAATCAGCGAGGTCAGGGCTTCTGTCAGAGTAGCGTTCCGCCAGATCGGCAAGGGAATCCAAATTCCGATTTACCTCGAAGGCCACCCGAACCATTCCCTTGCTGATGAGAGAGAGCGCGTACGAACTCGATCCAAGGTGAAAAGCAACCTCAGACAGAACCGACTCGCACGTCAGCAACGGCACCGTAATCTCGCGCATAACTTCCAAGGCCCAGTCATGATGACGGTCGCCCCGGCTAGCAAACGCGACCAGCAATCCAGTGTCGGCAATACCCTTCATTTCCGCGAGTAACCTTTTCGGGATGAGAGATCGGGCGGGCCGTTGAATACGCCCGCCAAACGCATAAAGCGCTGGTTTCCGTCATTCGCGCGGGCCGACTCCAATTGCTCTCTGATCAAACGGCCGACCGGAACGCCCGTTCGGCGCGAGCGATCCCTCAGCCATTCGAGGAGCTCATCTGTAAGTCGAATTGTGAGCGTGTGACTCATACGCCAATATTGTAACACACAGATGTACCAAAACGACTGATCTAAAATAGAAGCCTCCCGTGGATCTCCTCCAGAAAATCCGCACCATCCCGACCGAACCTGGCGTGTACCTCTATAAGAACGCCGAGGGCCAAGTCATCTATGTCGGGAAGGCGAAAAACCTGCGCAGCCGGGTTGCTTCCTACTTCCATGAAGGCCGCTGGACCGACGCCAAGACCGGCACGCTGGTGCGCGAAGCGGTCGACGTCGATTACATCGTCGTCGCCAACAACAAGGAAGCGCTGGCCCTTGAAAACAACCTGATCAAGCAGCGCAAGCCCCGCTTCAACATCCTGCTGCGCGACGACAAGACCTACCCTTATGTGAAATTGACTTTGGGCGAGCGCTACCCCCGCGTATATGTAACGCGGCGCTTGCGGAAAGATGGCAGCGCCTACTATGGTCCGTACTTCCCTGCCAACCTCGCCTATCGCATCGTGGATTTGATCCACCGGCACTTTCTAGTCCCCTCCTGCAAGGTGGATTTGACGCGCTTTCACCCGCGGCCTTGCCTGCAGTACTACATCCGGCGCTGCCTGGGGCCGTGCGTGGAGGGTTTGACCACGCCCGAGACGTATCAGGAAGCAGTACGCGACGTGAAGTTGTTCCTCGAAGGCCGTCAAACGGATCTGGTTCGCTCGTTGCGTCAGCGCATGGATACCGCCGCCACCGAACAGGAGTACGAACGCGCCGGCAAGTACCGCGACCTGATTTCCACCGTGGAGCAACTTCAGGAAAAGCAGCGCATGGCGGGCGTGGAAGGCGACGACGCCGACGTTTTCGGCTATCACTATGAAAACGGTATGCTGGCCGTGAACCTGTTCCACATGCGCGGCGGCAAAGTTGTCGACCGCCGCGAATTCTTCTGGGAAGATCTGCCGGAGTTTGGATTTGACGCCGCCTCCGCCAAATCTGAAGGATCCCTGGAAGTCGCGCGCGTAGAGGCTGCGGGCGGCGTTGCCGATGTAGTTCAGTCGGGAGACGAGGCTTCGTATCCGGCATCGTGTGCGACGGACGCGGCGAGCGATCAAGTTCAGTCCGCCATGTCTGTGAATACGGGCGTGACCTCCGAACCTGGTTCAAACGATTTCAGCCCGGCGGCGTTCTTCTCGGCCTTCCTAGGACAGCTCTACATCGGGCAGCCTTACGTGCCGCGCAATATCTACGTGCCGACTGACTTCGAAGACCGCGCGATGCTGGAAGAACTTCTTTCCGAGCAGCTGGCAGCCACGGGCGCCCGCGCCACCCGCGTACACATCGAAGTTCCGTCACGCGGCGAGAAGCGCTCGCTCATCGACTTGGCCGGCAACAACGCCAAGCAGTCCTACGATCAGCGCTTCCGCGTGATGAAGCCCAACACTCGCGCCATTCAGGAAGCCCTGCAGGATGCTTTGGGACTCGCCGACTGCCCCGAACGCATCGAGTGCTTCGACATCTCGCACATCCAGGGCGCGGAGACCGTCGCTTCCATGGTGGTGTGGGAAGAAGGCCGCATGAAGAAGTCCGACTACCGCAAGTTCATTATTCGGACGGTGACCGGGGTCGACGACTTTGCCTCGATGCGGGAAGTGGTCACGCGCCGCTACAAGCGCATCCAGGAAGAAAAGAAAAAAATGCCAAGCCTGATCCTGATCGACGGCGGGCTAGGCCAGTTGCACGCTGCGGCGCAGGCACTGGAGTCGATCGAAATCATCAACCAGCCACTTGCCGCCATCGCCAAGCGCGAGGAGATCATCTACGTCTACGGACAGGAAGATGAACCGGTCGCGCTCGACCACCACTCGCCCGTCCTGCACCTTGTGCAACAGATCCGCGACGAAGCCCACCGCTTCGCCGTCACCTTCCACCGCAAACGCCGCCAGATGCGCGACCGCTCCACCGAACTGCTGGAAATTCCTGGAGTAGGAGCGAGCACGACCCGGCGTTTGCTCGAACACTTCGGCAGCGTACAGGCCGTTAAGCAGGCCGATGCGGCTGCTCTCTCGGCCGTCGTGACCCGCGCGCAGGCGGAAGCGATCATGGGGCATTTTCGAAAATAGGATTCAAAAAGCTCTTGACCGCGCTATGCTTTTCTCTGCGGTCTCTGCGGCAAAACGCTTACGTCCTGCTGCTACACTACCCAATCAATCCCATGAAAACCTTTCTGCTATCCGTTCTACTAGTGGGCATGTTTATCCTGATCGTTGCCGCGGAGCAGCAGACTGCGCCTCGGAGTACACCGGAGCAGCCCGCGCAGACTCAGCCCGAGAAACATCTCCGCAACATCAAGCAGCTCACCTCCGGCGGACAGAACGCCGAAGCCTACTTCTCGGCCGACGGAAAGAAGCTCATCTTCCAATCCACGCGCGAGCCCGTGAAGTGCGATCAGATCTTCGTCATGAACACCGACGGCAGGAATCAGCACATGGTCTCAACCGGCAAGGGCCGCACCACCTGCTCGTTTTGGTATCCGGACAGCAAGAGGATCCTGTACGCCTCCACCCACCTCGGCAGCCCCGACTGCCCGCCCAAGCCTGACTACTCCAAGGGATATGTTTGGGCTATCTATCCGAGCTTCGACATCTTCACCGCAAACCCCGACGGCTCCGACCTGAAGCAACTCACCAAAGAACCCGGCTACGACGCCGAGGCCGTGATCTCCTCCGACGGAAAGAAGATCGTCTTCACTTCCATTCGTAACGGCGACCTCGACATCTACACGATGGACGCCGACGGCTCGAACGTGAAGCAACTCACACACGAACTCGGCTACGACGGCGGCCCGACCTTCTCGCCTGACGGCAAGCTCATCGTGTACCGCGCGCACCATCCGAAAACCGAGCAGGAAATCAAAGACTACAAAGACCTGCTCGCGCAGAACCTGATCCGTCCCACGTATCTCGAGATCTGGACGATGAAGCCCGACGGCAGCGACAAGCGCCAGATCACTGACCTCGGAGCCGCCAGCTTCGCGCCTGCGTTTTACCCCGACGGGAAGCACATCATCTTTTCGTCCAACGTGGGATCAACGGGCGGGATGGGCAACTTCGAACTCTACGGCGTCGATCTGGATGGCAAGAATCTGGAACGCCTGACGTTCACCGACGGCTTCGACGGCTTCCCCATGTTCAGTCCGGATGGCAAGAAGCTGGTCTGGATCTCGGGACGGAACGGCAAGGTCCCGCACGAAACCAACGTGTTTATCGCGGATTGGGTGCCTTGAAAACCTTAAAACGCAGAGGACGCAGAGAAAGGCCGCAGAGAGCGCAGAGGAAATCAGAGATCTTCGTTGGGATTCTCGGGTTCTTGATAGTTGTTTGCGATGCGGCGAATGCCATCCCGAAGACGCACGACGTGGAAGTTGATCAGTAATCCGACCTGCAGACCTAATAGCCTCAAGTATGAGAGCAATTGAACCTCGTCAACCCGATGAAGTTGCTCTTTGCACTTCAGTTCCACAACCACTCGGTGCTCGACGAGAAGATCAGCGCGGAATCCGCAATCTAGTTTTACCTTCTCGTAGATCATTGGCACAGCTTTTTGTCGAACAACTCTGAGCCCTTGTAAATCCAGTTCATACGCCAGGCAGCTCTCATAGGCAGGCTCGAGCAACCCGGGCCCCAGGCGGCGATGAATCTTGATCGCCGATCCAATGATCCGATCCGTGAGTTGAAACATGGAAAAGCATTGACGGGCGTCCTGGACACTCGCCTGCGGAGAGTTCGCTCTAGAACGCGCAGGAAGACTCATGCACTCAATACTAGATTCCCGACGTGCAATCATCTTGTGACGACTGACACTCCGCAGGTGTTAGTACGGCAGAAAAGAGTCAAAGAGAGAACGAGAATTAAAAGAGAAAAAGCCCAACAGTGAGAAAAGTCCCTCTGCGAACTCTGCGGCCTTTCTCTTCGCCCTCTGCGTTTTAAGATTTTTCTTCGGGCCGCCAATTTTGCCACACAAACCAGCCAACCACTACCACCATCCCGCACCACCCCAGAAACCTCACAACTCCGGCAATCGTAGTGTCGTATTGCAAAACGCCCAGGCTCGAGAAGATCGCATTCCAATCGTGCTCAATGTGATCGGGATCGCCAGTCGTCACCAGCGGCAACACCATCGCACGCGCATCCGCCATATACGTCGCCGTGTACAACCAGTTCTCGAAGAAGAAAAACGCACAGAACGCAAAAGACACGGCCTGTCGCTGCGTCAAGAAGTATCCCGCCAGCAGAAACGGCACCAGCCATTGCAGCAGCGTCCCGCCCCAAAGTCCAAGCGTCTCTCCGAACCACCCGAACAGCATGTGGCCGCCTTCGTGGACCACCAGGTTCGCCAAGTCAATGAAAAGAAAACCACCGTGGCTGTGGAAAACATAAGCGAGGAAGACGGCGTAGAATGTTGTCCACGCGACCAGCGCCCAGCGTGGCACAGGTTGCCAGTCTGCATTCCACAGCGCCGCCCAGTTCTCAACCATAGAAGTCAGCCTGTACTTAATCTTAGGCTGGCTCCGACCAAGGTTTTAAGTTACGGAAGTTTGCATGCGACTTACCCGCGATTCCGTTCGCGTTGGACTTGTTGCGAGTTTGCGCGCCTGCTGTGCTTCGTCACGCCTCTTCGTCAAGCCACTCCGGTTCCTCAATTCATTCATTCAAAGGAGTACACCATGGCTGACCTGAATCAATTGAAGCAGAAATACCAGCCCGTCCTCGACGTTCTCGCCAAGGAAGACGCCACCATCCAGGCTCTCGACTTGCAGGGCGACAAACTTCATCTCAAGGCAACCGTTGTCTCCGAAGCCAGCAAGAATCGCGTTTGGGATGCCATCAAGTCGGTCGATCCCAACTTCTCCGACCTCGCTCACGAAATCACCGTGGCCCAGGGCGAGCAAACTTACACCGTGAAGGCGGGCGACAACCTCTCGAAGATCAGCAAGCTTTTCTACGGCGACGCCAATCAGTATCCGAAGATCGCCAAGGCCAACAATCTCGCCGATCCCGACAAGATCAAGGTCGGACAGGCGCTGAGGATTCCCGCGGCCTAGAATTTTTCGCAATTAACGATGGAGTGACGGGCATCCTCGCCCGTCGGGGTGCCCGCGACTTCTGCGGGCACTATTTTTTCGCAGGAAATGCACTCCCGATAGTTCTCCGCCTCTGGTCACCCACACGCCGCAGGGTTTACTGTTACATTCTCTTTACTCGAAACCACCAGAACATTCGCCTGCATGATGAAACTTCGCCATTGGATCACGGTTGTCGCACTGCTGGCGCTGGTTGTCGCCACCGTGGTCGGCATGGTCCTTACCGAAGGCGGGCAGACAGTACTTCCGACGCGAGCTTCCAAAAGCGCGTCGAAGCAGCCTACCTCCCTGGTTGATCAGCGACCGCTGCAAACGGCTCGCAAGCTGGCGGCGCTGGCAAGTACTCCTGAGGAACGCGACTTCGCCAACGAAGCCCTGCGCGTTGCGGACTACGAAGTCGATCTCGCCTTCACCGACGCCCTGCGCGAGGCTACCGAGCATCCGCCGATCCCAACCCAGGAACAACGCGACTTGATGTCGCGGAATTTCAAAGCCGAGTCGGTCGTTAAAGCAGATCAGGGACTGATTGCCCGGCTGACCCGGCAACTGGCCGGCGCCAGCGAGACCGCCAAAGACGACCTCCAGGACCAGATCGACGTTGCCAAGGCGCAGCTCGAACTCGACCAGGACGAATTCGACGACGCGAAGCAGGATCTCCTTCGCGAGGGTGGAAATCCACAAGGGAAGATTCAGCAACTGCTGCAGGAGCACGAAGCCGGGGCACACGCCGACGCGGCCTCGGCCAACAATGCTTCTCATCCCGACAGCGACTACCAGGCGGAGAATCTCTATCCGCAGATTCGTTGCTGGTTCGCCCTGCATGAAAAACGCTCGTTGCTGGCGCAGGCTCGGCAGGGCGCGCTCGACGACATCCCGGCCCTTACCCGCGCGCACGACACTTTTGACCAGCGCGTGAAAGAGCAGGAACAGCAAAGGGTAGCCGTCAAAGAGAAAGCCGCCGGGCTTTCGAAGGGCGAAGCGCCCGCCGACGGCGCCTCAAAGAAACAGGCTTCAAAAGACACGCTCGACGCCCTGAAGCACCTTTCGCAGGATCAGAAAGCCGTTTCCGATCTCGACAAGCGCATTCAGGATCAGACCGAACTCGCCGAAATCTACGCCAACTGGGAAACGCTCGTCACCAGCCGCCAGCGCATCGTGGTGCACGGCATGTTGCGGTCGGCGCTGTGGATTCTGCTCATCGTGCTAGCCGTGTATCTGGTGGGCCGGCTGATCGACCGCTACTTCATCGAACTCTCGCACGACAAGCGGCGTCTCGTTACATTGCGCGCGGTGGTGTGGTTCGCTGCGCAAGCAGTTGGCGTGCTCCTGATCGCGTTCGTCCTATTCGGCATGCCGAGCCAGACACCGACGGTGTTGGGACTCGCCGGCGCAGGCCTCACGGTCGCGTTGAAAGATTTCATTGTCGGCTTCGTAGGCTGGTTCGTGCTCATGGGACGCAACGGCATCCGCGTCGGCGATTGGGTGGAAATCAACGGCGTGGGCGGCGAGGTCGTCGAGATCAGCTTGCTGCGTACCACGTTGCTCGAAACCGGCAACTGGACCGACTCCGGCCATCCCACCGGACGCAAAGTGACGTTCGTCAACAGCTTTGCCATCGAAGGTCACTACTTCAATTTCTCGACGTCGGGTCAGTGGTTGTGGGATGAGCTGACCGTCTCCGTGCCGGGCGGCCAGAATCCTTATCCGGTGATTGAAGCGATTCAGAAGCTTGTGGTCAAAGAGACCGAAGCCAGCGTGCGCGGGGCGGAAGAAGAATGGCAGAAAGCCACCACGCACTACCGCGTGCAGAATTTTTCAGCGAAGCCCGCCATCAACCTGCGGCCTACAGGCGGCGGAGTGGAAGTACACGTCCGCTACATCACCAGAGCACAAGACCGCCAATCCACCCGCGCGCATCTGTATGAAGCGATCGTGGAACTCCTGCACGGACGAGAAGCGCAACCAGCAGTCGGCGGAAGATAGCAAGCCGGGCTAAGCACAGAAGACAAGCGTAGTGTGGGCCCGATCGTAGCGAGCCTCGATCGTAGCGCCGGCATCTTGCCGGCAGTCCGGCGGGCGTCTCGCCCCCCGAGCGAGGGCGAGCACGCCCCTCGGTAGTGCCACCGGGACGGCGGCGCTACTTGACCCCGCGCTTGGCCGCATCCGCAAGTAGGTATTCCTTCACATTCCCCGGCAACCGGGAAGTCTGCAGAATCTCGCGCAAGATTCCCGATGGCAAACTTCGCGCGAAGTCGACCGCGCGCGCCATGGGTGTCTTCTCATTCCGCAGCAACGCCACGCGTATCTCGCGCCGCAGCGACCATGAAGAATGATGCGCAACGGCATCCACAAAGGCGGTGGTAGCGTCAGGTCGGGTAAGTGCCCGCACAATCGAGGACTCGGTCAGGCGACCATTGTGCAGCGCGGCCTGCATGACCCGCGGCTCGGCGTCCGACAGCAACGCTTCGGCAATCCGCCCGGACCCGCGATGCGCCAGGCTCAGGCGCTCGCCCGACCCGATCGTGTCGAGACGATTGCACAGTGTCTCGTCGGCCGCATGTTTCACATCGGCAGGCACGACCGGAGTCAGAGCCACCTGCATGAGATCGAAGGTGTAGAGCTGTCGGATCAAGGGCAAGGAAACATGCCGCGGCGTCTTGGGATGTTCCACCAGTGCAAGCTTCACCTTGCGAAGCTTCAGGAGTTCGCCGATCTTCGAAAGCCGTTCCAGAACGTCAGGCGTGAGGTCCGCGCGCTTGAGCAGACTCAGAGCGGCATCTTCCGTGAGTGACGCGTCGAGTTGAGCCTCGGCCCCGGCGGCCGGTAATGCGGGGGATGCATTCTCTGAAGCAGGCTCTTGCTTTTCGAGCCCTTCCTTCGCGCCGGTGCCGTCGTGGAATTTCATCCGTGAGCGTCGCCGCTAGCGCACCACTTTTCGGGCCAAGGCCAGCGCGCCATCCACCGCATCGACGATTTGAGCCTGCACCGTCGCGCGCGGGAATTCGGCGACCACTGTATTGTAGAAAACCTTGCGCACCACTTCCGACTGACGAAAGACTCCCCCGGCCATGGCCACGCGGACGCTGGCCTGTGCACCAAAAAGTCGGCGGAGCACGCTTCCAGCTAAACCGGCTAATTCTCCGCCCGCGCGTCGCAGTACGCCCTGAGCCACGGGATCAAGAGGGTGCCCCGTCCAAGCTCCGCTTGGGCGGGGATTCTCCGCGCCGTCCAATACCAACGGAACCAGACTCGAAAAATCAGGCGGCGGCGAAGCATTGGCGTGCCGCACCAGTTCATCCAGGGTGGTCAGCTTCCACAATTCAAGAATCGGCTTAAGCAAAGCCGGGTCCTCGCCGGCATCTGTCGCACCAAGCACCGCACTCACCGCAGCCCGCCCGATCCACTGGCCCGAGCCTTCGTCCGAGATCGCCAGCCCCCAACCGCCCGCGCGCGCAGTCTGCCCGGCAGCATCGCGACCATAGGCGATCGAGCCGGTCCCGGCGATAGTAATGACGCCCGGTCCGTCGCCGAAGGCGGCCTCAAGAGTCGTCTCCAGATCAGTTACGACCTCGACATGCGCCTGCAGTACCTCGCGCATCATGCGCGTCACCGCCTCACGCACTTCAGGTCGCCCAGCGCCCGATAGACCAACGCATGCGCTGACTACGTTCGCCGGATCGATCTTCGCCGCGGCGCAGGCGTCCCGCACAGCAATATGCAAAGCCTCGCGCACGCGGGTCTCACCCAGTCGCGTGACATTGCTCCCAGCGCTCGTCGCAGTACCGAGCACGTCATCCTCATCCGCGACCACGCACGTCGTCTTCGTGCCGCCGCCGTCAATGCCCAGATAGATCGCCACGCGGTAGTTCTAACATAGTGGGCAGTCGTCGGTGGGTGGGCGCCGCGAAAAGCTTTTCACCGCAAAGTTCGCAAAGACCACGCAATGGCCGCTAAGAGAACCCGCCGACTCTGAATGCTTCCCGTATTTCCTTTTCGTCCTTTGCGCTTCCCTTCGCGCCTTTAGCGGTTAAAGCCTTTTTTAGCCTCAGGTGATCGAAACTCTCACTCCCAAGCAGATTCCCGCGCCTTCATAATGAATGACAGAAAGCGCTAAACATGGGCCTCAACCACCTCGACCTCGCCATCATCGCGCTTTACCTCGTCGGCATCACGCTGTTTGGCTTGCGCTTCCGTAAAAAGCAGCGCACGCTGCGCGATTACTTTCTCGCCGATCGCAACATTCCCTGGTGGGCTATCGGGCTTTCGATTGTCGCTGCCGAGACCAGCACGCTCACCATCATCAGCATCCCGGGACTGGCTTATGACACGAACCTGACTTTCCTGCAGGTCATCCTGGGATACATCCTCGGGCGCGTGATCATCAGCTTCGTGCTGCTGCCGCACTACTTTCGCGGGGACCTCTACACCGCCTATGAACTGATCGAGCGCCGCTTCGGCAAACGCCTGCGCACGCTGACCGCTTCCCTGTTTCTGCTGACCCGGACCGCGGCCGAGGGTGTTCGCGTGTACGCTGTCTCGATCGTTGTAGCGATTGCACTGGGCACCGGCGAGATCGCCTCCATCGCCATCATCACCGCACTGACGCTGATCTATACGTTTGAAGGCGGGCTGTCGGCTGTTATCTGGACCGACGTGGTGCAGACTGCGATCTACATCGGGGGCACGCTGGTTGGAGTGTTCACCATCCTGCACCTCGTACCCGGCGGGTGGCCGGGAATCCACGATCTCGCAGCGCATGCCAACAAGCTGCGCGTCTTCGATTTCGATCCCAACTTCTGGAAGCCTTACACGTTCTGGTCCGGACTGATTGGCGGAGCATTCTTCGTGACCGCCAGCCACGGCACCGATCAACTGATCGTGCAGCGCTTGCTTGCGGCCCGCAGCCAACGGCAGTCGGTGACGGCGCTGCTCTCGAGTGGTCTCGTGATCTTTTTGCAGTTCGCTCTGTTCCTGATCGTGGGCGTGATGCTCTGGGCCTATTACGGCCTGCCATCGTCGGCGTTCGGCAAGGCCGACTACATTTATCCCAAGTTCATCGTCACGCGAATGCCGCACGGAATCTCGGGATTGCTGATCGCGGCGATCCTGGCCGCGGCCATGTCGAACTTGAGCGCGGCCCTGAATTCCCTGTCGTCGAGCTCGATGATGGATTTCTTCTTACGCCGCCATCCTGAAGCCGACAATCGCACCCAGATGCGCTGGTCGCGGATTTCGACTTTTTTCTGGGCGCTCCTGCTGTTCGCTCTGGCCGTGCTGTCGCTGCACAAAGTTTCGCGCGTGGTGGAAGTGGGCCTGGGAATTGCCTCAGTCGCTTACGGCGCGTTGCTTGGAGTCTTTCTGCTGGGAGTGTTGACCAAGAAAGCGAACGAACTCGGGTCGATGGTGGGAATGCTTTTCGGATTTTCGCTGAACCTCTACCTGTGGCTCGGAACCAAGACGCCCTGGACGTGGTATGTGCCAATTGGAACAACCGTGACCTTTGCGATCGGCTACGCGGCGAGTCTGTGGACGAAAGCACCCGAAAAAATCTGATACTTCGCCGTTCGGAAGGCGGTCAAGGTTCCACCTTAAATTCTCTTCCAGCTAAGTTATAGAAAACATGTTGGAGCGATTCTGGGAGTCGAGAAGCACCCCTCAGACACCTCACAGGGTGTCCCATTGCTGGCGTTTGCAAGCCCGTAGACACGTCCGCAGTGCCAGGACGGAGACAAAGTCCATCCCCGCCCTCACTTGCGCTCCTGAGGGCCTTTAATGCGATTTTGTTAACCACAAGCTAATGTAGGCTGGGAACAACAAAATCTTGCAACGCAGAGAGCGCAGAGGATTCGCAGAGGACGGAGAAAAGAATTCTTAATCGCGAAGATCGCGAAGGGGATCTGCCAGACGTTGCTGCCGTCTTCGAACCATTAGCTTTTCTTTGCGTCCTTCGCGGCAGTTCTTGGCGACCTTAGCGGTTAAGGGCTTTTGCATCGGGCTTCTTTACTCTTCCCGTATACTGCAAAAACTCTTTCCATGTCCGCAGCCCACACATCACCCGAACCGCAACTGGCGCGCGATCTGAATGTCGGCCATGCCTCGGCGGTTGTCGTCGGCACCATCATCGGCAGCGGCATCTTCCTCGTGCCTTCCGAGATGATGCAGGCCGTCGGATCGGCGAAGCTGGTATTCCTGGCGTGGCTGGTGGGCGGGCTGCTGTCGTTCTTTGGCGCACTGACTTACGCAGAGTTGGGCGCCATGAAGCCGCAAGCGGGTGGCGAGTATGTCTATGTGCGCGATGCCTACGGGCCACTGGGCGGATTTCTCTACGCGTGGTCCACGCTACTGATTTCCAAGCCCGCTTCCATCGCGACCATCACTGCCGGCTTCGTACGCATCCTGGGAACGTTCTCGGTATTTGCGTTCTTCACCCAGCCCATCGTCCTGAAGCCTCTGACGCTTACATACGGTCAAACGGCTGCCATTGCGGCCGCCGTATTCATCTCGCTTCTGAATTACATCGGCGTAAAGAAGGCCGGCGAGTTCCAGTTGGTCTTCACGATTCTTAAGGTCGCCATCATCGTCGGGATCGGCCTCGCGTGTTTCGCCTCGCACAATGGCGGATGGAGCAACTTCGCCACGGAGTTCGTCGGAGCGAAGGGCGGAGTTGTCGGATTCATGGCAGCACTCGTCGCCGCGTTGTGGGCGTACGACGGATGGAACGATTTGAACCAGGTCGCCGGGGAGATCCGCAATCCGGAACGTAATATCCCGATCGCGCTGATCTTGGGCGTGGCGATCGTGGGCGCTCTCTATGTGCTGGTGAATGCGGGCGTGCAGTATGTGTTGCCCGCACAAGCGGTGGCCGCCTCGCCACGGCCTGCGTCTGACGCCGTCGCGCTGGTGCTTGGCGGATTAGGAGCAAGTGTCGTTTCGGCCGGTATGGCCTTGTCGATGCTCGTTACGCTGAACGGCACAACCATGAGTGGGGCGCGCGTTCCCTTCGCCGCCGCACGCGACGGTTACTTCTTTCCTTCCGTCGCCCGAGTGCATCCCCGCTTCCTGACTCCGTCGACCGCGATCCTGCTGCAATTGGGGCTGGCGGTAACGCTTTTATTGGTCGGGCAAAACTTTCGTCAGCTGTTCACGCTGGCGATTTTCGCGGAATGGCTGTTCTACATGATCACGGCCAGCACGGTGTTTGTGTTTCGACGGCGCGAACCGGATGCGGTGCGTCCCTACCGGGTCTGGGGCTATCCCGTTGTACCTGCGTTATTTGTGCTGGCGTCGGCGGTTCTGCTCTATTACACCTTCACCGACAATTTGCTGAACTCGGCCTTGGGATGCCTGGTGATTCTGGCAGGTGTACCGGTTTTCTACTATTTTCGCCGGCGCCGCTTGGGCTGATTCGCCCGGAAAGCCTTGCCCAGCGCCCGCTTTGGAACGCGGTTCCACCCTGATTTCCAACTGATTACCAAGGTACACCGGCGGCAGACACGTTTACCCCTCGTCCCGTTTCCCCTACCTTAAGGCTTCCACCCGCGCTCTCTCCCTCGGCCCGGGTTCCACATATTGGAGCTATTGCATGGGCACGGCGTATCGCGGACCGCAGTTCGGCCTCCTTCCGAATAAAAGGATCAGCTGGCAAACGATGGCCACCAGCTACGGGATCGAACTGGCGTTCATTCTATTGCTCGTAAACATCGGTCTGCTGTTTCCCGAGAAGCTGACGGTGAAGACCAGCTATCACCTGACTGCGGTGATGCCTTTGACCGGCCATGAGCCCAAGCCTTTGCCGAAACCGAAGCCGCAGCTGGTACACGCCAAATTGTTGCCGGCAGCGCCGGTAGCCCAGCCGCACCTGGTGGTGCCGCGTGAGATTCGCGTCGCGCAGCCTCGGCCCGAGCCAGAGCCGGAGGCCCCCAAGGTAGTCGTTAACAATTTCCAGACGCCCCAGCTCAAGCAGATATCGGGCGGCGCGCGTCCGCAACTGATTCATACGGGAGAATTTTCTACCGGAAGTTCCGCCACGCCGACTTTGAACGTTCCCGTCCAGAAAGTGCAGACGGGCGGATTCGGCGATCCCAATGGATTGAAGGGTGAAGGCAAACCGAACGCTCACCTGGTGGCGGCGGCCACGGGCTCGTTCGATATGCCGCAGGGTCCGGGCAACGGAAACGGGACGGGCGGCGCAAAAGGATTGAAGGGAACGGTCGCGAGCGCCGGATTCGGAAATGGCGTGGCAATCGGCGGCAACGGCGATGGCCGGAGCAACGGACGCGGCAACGCAGCCATTGCAACCGGCGGTTTCGGGCAGCAGGAGCTTTCGCACGGAACGCCGAAGCCGCAGCTTGCGGATTCCGGACCGCCAACCAACGCGGTTGAAATCACGTACAAGCCGAACCCGGTTTATACGGACGAAGCCCGCCAGCTCAGGCTGGAAGGTGAAGTCCTGCTCGAAGTCAGTTTTGGGGCCAACGGACAGCTGCACGTCAATCGCATCGTCCGCGGCCTCGGTCATGGGTTGGATGAAGCCGCCATCGCAGCAGCCAACAAGATGCGCTTCAAGCCCGCCCTACGCAATGGTCAGCCGGTGGATTCCACCGCGGTCGTACACGTTGTTTTCCAGTTGGCGTACTGAAGAAATTGGTTTTTGAAGAACCATGGAGATGAGAGTTATGCGCACCTTGAATTGGATGGTCTCGGCTACCCTGCTGCTTTCGTTGAGTGCGGTAGCACAGCAACCGGCGGATTCGCAGACGACGTCGCAGCCGGCCACGACAATGTCGGCTCCGGCGGCAACGCCTGACCAGACGACCGCGCAGCCCGCAACCACGTCCCAGGTGCCTTCACCGGCGCCGGCGGCGAATGCCCAGCCCGCGCCTCCGCAGGCCGCTCCGCAGCCCACGACGATGGACCAGGTGGTCGATCGCTTCGTCATGCGCGAAAAGGGCCTCATCAAGATGCTGCAGACTCGCACCCCGGTCATCGAGACCTACTTGCAGAATCTGACGCTCGATCCGGCGCTCGGTCCGATCCCGCAGAATGACAAGTATTTCCTCGGCCGCATGGACCTGAGCACCACCATCGACCGCAAGGACTACATCAAGGACGACCAGAGTATGGAAAAGCACCTGCTCGGCGGCTTCAGCAAGCTGTTCAAGGTGCAGTACCAGCCGCTCGGTTTCTCCTGGATGATCTTTGCCGATCGCAATGATTTCGATCGCCAGCACTATGACTTCCGCTACGTGCGCCGCGAGTTTTTGGGCGACGTGCGTACCCTGGTGTTCGACGTGACGCCCAAGCCGAAGAGCGGCCAGGGCCGCTTCCTGGGCCGCGTGTGGGTTGAGGACCAGGACTACAACATCGTGCGCCTGAACGGCACGTACGCGCCGCGCCCGCGCAATGCTTACTTCTTCCACATGGACAGCTGGCGCCTGAACCTGATTCCCGGCTACTGGGTGCCTGCGTTCATCTATAGCGAGGAAGGCGACTTCAGCGCCGGCGCTAAAAATCAGATGGCGTTCAAGGCGCAGACCCGCATCTGGGGCTACGACCTGAAGAAGGACGGCGCCTC
>Ga0070716_100000442_pt1 | contig 17163 bp, 9 predicted proteins | sample LARL112metaG_FD_71395 | JGI IMG/M metagenome (GOLD analysis project Ga0070716, IMG submission 71395) | Corn, switchgrass and miscanthus rhizosphere microbial communities from Kellogg Biological Station, Michigan, USA - LAR L11-2 metaG | ecosystem: Host-associated > Plants > Roots > Rhizosphere ... | reverse complement strand
ATGTGCTTCTGAACTCTCTCGCGCAATTCGGTAATCAAACGCTGCGCCGCTTTTGACAGAAGCTGCGTGAGAGAGAAAGAGGTGATGCCCTGAATTACGGTCGCGGTCAACACCGCAAGTACAATCGGCTTCAACAACTCGACATGATGCTTGCCGACGACGCTGTCGATGAGATACCGGGTGGAATAAGGAAGGACGAGGCCGGAGACGCGGTTGATCGCCATCAGCAGGAAGCCGAGGGCCAGCAGCTTCTTGCGCGGCCGCATCAGATCCCACACGATGGGAGCCACGGCCTTCAAGCGCTCCGCCGTCAAAGGCGGCTTGGTGGCGCTTCCGCGCCCAGCCTTGTGTGGCGTCCGTTCGGCAAACCTCTGAGGCGACTTCACCATGTGGTTAGACACAACAAACCGCTGGAAAGCTTCATTTTATGTGGTTTTCGCGAGGATCGAAGGGATATCGCGTGAGGGATCAAACGGCCTGCCCGGCGCAGAATCCGGAGGCCCAGGCCCACTGAAAATTGAATCCGCCCAGTTGTCCGGTCACGTCGACCACTTCGCCGATAAAGTAAAGACCAGGAACGCGCCGGCATTCCATGCTCTTGGCCGACAGTTCATCCGTGTCCACGCCACCCGCCGTCACCTCAGCCTTCTCGTAGCCTTCGGTGCCAGCGGGCGCAATTGGCCAGTGGTGCGAGTTGCGTTCCAGTTCTGCCAGCGAATGATTCGTCCAGTCTTTGGGTGGATGCTTCTCCAGCCAGCGATCCGCCAATCTGTGCGGAAGCACTCCGCTCAAGGCTTGCTTTGCCGCAGATAGATCGCGCCCGGAACTCGATGTGCGCAACGGAGTAACCCAATCTTGCGCGGGCGCGAGATCCACCACGATGGCTTGCCCCTCCCGCCAGTATGACGAAATCTGCAGAATCGCGGGGCCGCTCAGTCCGCGATGAGTAAATAGCATCTTCTCCGTGAACTCCTGCGAGTCGCAGGAAACGCGGACCTCTGTCGAGATGCCTGCGAGTTCGCCATAAGCTGAACGGTCCTCCGCATGAAACAGCAGAGGCACGAGTGCAGGGCGGCACGGCTTCACGCGGATTCCGAATTGCCGCGCCACTTCGTAGCCGAACGAGGTTGCGCCGATTTTCGGAATCGACAGCCCGCCCGTCGCAACCACCAACGCGCTTACATGAAATTCGTGTTCGCCGGCCAGAATGGCAAAGCCCGTGTCGTGGCGAATCTCCCGCACCGAGGCCCCAACGACGATGCGCACTCCCGCGCGACGGCTTTCTTCCTCAAGCATCGCGACGATTTCGCGCGCCGAGCCGTCACAGAACAATTGGCCTTTGTGTTTTTCGTGATAGCGGATGCCATGCTTCTCGACCAGCGCGATGAAGTCGGCCGGAGTGTAGCGCGCGAGGGCCGACTTGCAGAAATGCGGATTCGATGACAGGAAGTTCTCCGGCCGGCAATGCAGGTTGGTGAAGTTGCAGCGGCCGCCGCCCGAAATCAGGATCTTCTTCCCAATCCGATCAGCGCGTTCGAGCACGACCACGCTCCGGCCGCGCTTGCCGGCCTCGACGGCGCACATCAAACCGGCAGCGCCTCCTCCTAAGATGATGGCGTCGAACTTTTCCGTCATGAGCGTAGTCGCACGAACCTCCGCCCGAAATGCTAGCCCAGTTCATATCTGGTTCGCAGCGAATCTTCGAGGGCGGCATATCTCTCACTGATGCTGGCAGGCGATTCGCGCGAGCGAGGACAAGATGCCCTCGCGACTGCCGGCGGGACGCCGGCGCTACGGCGCCGAGCCGGGCGCCGACCAGCCAAAAAAGAAAGGCCAGCTTTTACGCTGGCCTTAAGGCATCAGGAATGAGGATTGTTTACTGTGGCTGCGAACTGTCTTTCTTCATCGAGCCCTTGTCGCCCTTGAGCATCTTCACAGAGCTGACCTGGATCTGGTTGGTGCTCGCATCGGCGCTGCCCTTCAGCTCGACGTGATGGCCTTCATGGCCCTTCACGGCATCGGGGTTGGCGATCGTCCAGCTCTTCCCGTCATCGCCCACCAGGGTCTTGCCGTCCTGGCTAACTGTCCCCTTTACATTGCCGCCCTTTGCGGAGGGCTGACCCATCGTGTCATTGCCCTGGCTGGCGCCGGTCTGGCTGGCACCGGGCTGCTGGGAAGACTGACTGCCGGCCGGGGCTGCGGGATCTTGCGCCAAGGCAATCACCGGCAGCGCCAGAATTAGAACAAGGGTAAGACCTAGCAACTTCTTCATACGGTATTTCCTCCGAGTACTATGGTTTGAATTTGACCTACGTGGCCCGCGATTACTGAAAGCTTGTTAGCCGGCCTTGCGCCGGAGTTCTTTTTCGCGTTCTTCCCGGGAAACTTCAGCTCCAGACGGCGGATTCCAGGTCGCGATCTGCTTCTCGGCTTCTTCCTTAGCGATTCCGTACCGCTCCTGGATCTTGCCGACCAGCTTTTCCCGCTCTCCGCCAATGACGTCAAGATCGTCATCGGTGAGCTTGCCCCACTGCTTGCGGACAGAGCCCTTGATCTGTGTCCACTGTCCTTTTGCCTGATCCCAATTCATTGGCACTGCCTCCTGATCACTAAATCTCAGTTCTAAGGGCGCGCAAGCATTTACTGATTTTGTTTCGTCTTTGTCACGAACCTACGCCTGCTGTGTCTCGGATCGTCTCCGGTAGATTCTGTAGAACGCTGACCAAGAACCTTAGGTGAATTGCAGTGGGATGGAAGTGCTGTCGTTTGAGTACTCTGGGCGGAGCTACCAGCGGCTCGTTAGCGCACGGACTTCTGGGGGGCTACTGACGGCACGGTGCGCACGATTCCTGATCCTTCTTTCACGTACACGACCTGGTTGGGCTTCACGTCTTTAATCGTATCGACTTGCCCGCTGGGCCAGCGGATCTCAAGAAGATCCACTTTCTCGGCCTTGCCGAGTCCGAAGTGCACGCGCAGATCGTTCTGCGAGAAATAGCCCCCGCCGCTGCGCACCTCGTCGATCTGGGCGTGCGACTTGTTCTCTCCCGCAACTTTCGTGACGCATTTCAACCGTGCTCCAATCCCGCTGCGGTTGGATTTCGTTCCGATAGTGCGCACCTTGATCCAGTTGTTCCCGGTGTGAAGGTCACAACGCAGAAGCTGGGGATACCCGTTCACCGTGTTGACGACCACGTCGAGATCACCGTCGTTGTCGAAATCGCCGAAGGCGCATCCCCGCGACGCAACCGGATCGGAAATTCCTGCGCCCGCATTCAGCGACACATCTTCGAACCGCCCGTTGCGCAGGTTGCGGTATAACAGCTTTCTCTGAGCATACCCGGCCTCGGTCTTCAATTGCTCGACTTCCGGATAGACATGCCCGTTGCAAATAAGGATGTCGGCCCAGCCGTCGTTGTCCATATCGAAGAAGCCGCATCCCCAGCCGAGATATTGCGTGTGCAGGCCGAGGCCAGCCGTGAAGGTCGTGTCTTCGAAGTTGGCGCCGCCCTGGTTGTGATAGAGCGATGGCGTGTCTCCCGCGAAGTTCGTTTTCACAATGTCGAGGTTACCGTCGAGGTCGTAGTCCGCAGCTGAGACGCCCATGCCGGCCTGCGGCTTGCCGTCGGGACTTAGCGCGCATCCAGATTCTAGTGCGATGTCAACGAACTTGCCGTCTTTCTTGTTCCCATAAAGCGCGCTGGCGGTCGAGTCATTGGCGACGTAGATGTCGGGCCATCCGTCGTTATCGAAGTCCGCAGTGAGTACGCCCAATCCGTAGGTTCCGTTGGCTGAGAAAATTCCGGCGGCTTCGGAAACATCCTTAAACGTGCCGTCCCCGTTGTTGTGATAGAGGATGTTTTTCCCGCCCTTCAATCCGGGGGGACCACACGCAACCATGACCGCCTTGTACAGGCACGGTCCGGACTCGGGCACGGGAGCCGTCGCCAGATCCATATCGATGTAGTTCGCGACGAAGAGATCGAGTTTGCCGTCGCGATCGTAGTCGACGAATGCGCAACCGGTGTTCCAGCGCTTGCCGTTGCCCGCAACTCCGGCCTTTTCGCTGACGTCGGTAAACGTCCCGTCGCCGTTGTTGTGGAAGAGCACGTTCTTGCCGAAGTACGAGACGAACAGGTCTTCGTATCCGTCGTTGTCGTAGTCACCGATGCAGACGCCCTGCCCCCAGCCGGAACGCGCGACTCCGGCCTTCGCGGTCACGTCGGTGAACGTTCCGTCGCGATTGTTCTTGAAGAGGTGCGAGGTGGGCTCTGCGCCCTTGGGAAATCCTTCGAGCCGCGAACCGTTTACGAGGAAAATATCGAGCCAGCCATCGTTGTCGTAGTCGTAGAAGGCAACTCCGCAGCCCGTCGTCTCAAGCAGATATTTGTTTTTGTGCTCGCCGCCAAAAATCGTCTTGGCATTCAGGCCCGATTCCTTGGCGACATTAATAAAGCTCAACCCAAGGTCAGAAGATTTTTCGGCCGGCTTGCTCTCGGCAGTTTGCGCCCGAGAGTTCCGAGGCCATGCCATCTCTAGCACGCCTTCCAACGACAGGACCAGGGCGGAACGGCTCAGAGAGCGCAGAAACGAACGTCGGGAGGGGCGCAAAACGCTGGTACCTTCCTGGAGAGGCGAATGCTAGAATCCGTTGTTACTTTATTGAGAAGGCCGCGCCGTTGGCAAGTTGGGTGGGCGCGACTGCATTTGCGTTGCATGCGATAGCTGTTCGCACACGATGCCATTATCCCCGCACCCTCGCTTTCACTGCGATCGTTCCAGCCTGAAGAAGCTCTTAGCAATCGCGTTATTTCTCTCTGCGGTTCTCGCGTCTGCACAAGAACGCTCGCTGGAACTTTCTCGGACGGATCGTCCCTGGGAATTCCTGACCGCAGTGGGCACGCGGGCTGGGCTTTTCGGCGATGAATCCGGAAGAATCGAAGCCTGGGTCTATCCGCTAAAGCTGTTCCGGAATTTTCACGTCCAGTTTGAGGTCGGCGGAAGAATTCTGCCGGCGGAAACTCTGGCCCGCACGGTGACGGCGCGGCCCGAATCCTGCTCCATTCTTTATGCGGGCGACACGTTCACGGTGAAGGAAACATTTTTTGTCCCAGTGCAGGAACCGGGTGCCGTCGTCATGTTCGACATCACGACCGAGAGTCCGCTGAACATTCGCGTAGCATTTGACCGTGACTTCCAGTTGGAGTGGCCGGCGGCGCTTGGTGCCACCTACGCCAACTGGGACGCCACTCTGCACGCCTTCACTTTCGGAGAGGAACAAAAGAAGTACGCCGCCGTGGTCGGCTCTCCTACTGCTACCAACGAACACCTCGAGTATCAGGACAACTACTCCTCTTCGAATGAAGACTCGTTCGATCTAGGCGTGACGGCCAAGAAGACTGAGAACCGCATAGTCATTCTTTCGGCTTCCGTCCATGGCGCCGCCGACGCGCAGAAAACGTATCAGCAATTGTCGACAGACTATGCGCGACTACTCACCGAGGCAGCCGGATACTACCGCTCCTACCTGACGCGCACCGTGAGCGTGGAACTGCCCGACACCCAGCTTCAGCAGGCTTACGACTGGTCGCGCATCAGCGTGCTGCAAGGCTTCGTCAACAACCCGTTCCTTGGCACCGGCATGATCGCGGGCTATCGCACGTCAGGCACGAGCCAGCGACCGGGATTCGCCTGGTTCTTCGGGCGCGATTCTATGTGGACTGCGCTCGCGCTCAATGCAGAAGGCGACTTCTCTACCACCCGCACAGCACTCGACTTTCTAAGCAAGTTCCAACGCGACGACGGGAAAATCCCCCATGAGATCGCGCAGACCGCCAGTCTTGTCGACTGGTTCAAGGGATATCCCTACGCGTACGCTTCGGCGGATGCGACTCCGCTTTACATCATCGCGATGAACGATTACGCGAACCAGAGCGGCGATCTCGAATTTGTCCGTGGCAAGTGGGACAGTCTGTGGAAGGCTTATCAATTTCTGCATTCCACATACGATCCCCAGGGCCTGCCGCAAAACTTCGGCATCGGTCACGGATGGGTAGAAGGCGGACCCTTGCTGCCGGTACGAGGTGAGTTATATCAGAGCGGAGTGGGAGCCGCGGCGCTACGCGGTCTGGCGAACATTGCCCATCTGGTTGGGAAGAACGAAGAAGAGCCCAAGCTGACGCAGGAAGCCGAAAATCTCGAAAAACTCATCAACCAGATCTTCTGGCTAGCGGATAAAAAACGCTACGCCTTCGGGCTGGATCAGTCGGGTAAGCCGGTCGACGAACCCAGCGTCCTCGCCACCGTCCCCATGTGGTTTGGACTGCTGCGCGAAGACCAGGCGCAGTCCATGATCGGCGAGCTGGCAGCGCCGGAGTTGCAGGCCGATTGGGGCATGCGCATCATTGCATCGACGGCTTCGCGCTACAGCGGCGGCGGTTACCACTATGGTTCCGTGTGGCCGCTGTTCACAGGATGGGCTTCGGTCGGCGAGTACCAGTATCATCGCGATCTGCCTGCCTACGGGAACCTGCGCGCCAACGCTCTGCTCGCGCTCGACGGGTCGCTCGGCCATGTCACGGAAGTTTTGTCCGGCGACCAGTATCAGCCGCTGTCGACGAGTTCTCCGCACCAGATCTGGTCTGCCGCCATGGTCATCAGTCCTCTGCTGCGCGGCATGTTCGGACTTTCCGCCGATGCCAATACCCACGTCCTCACGTTTGCGCCGCACGTTCCGCCCGACTGGCCGAGTTTCGCAGTGAAGAATGTTCATATCGGAGCCTGCGTGGTTGACCTTCACTACCATCGCACCGAAGAGGCAATCAGCCTCGACGCCGACCGCAGCGGCACGGGCGATTGCTCACTAGAATTTTCTCCCTCGCTGGCATTGGGGGCTGAAGTCATTCAGGTCGAGATGAACGGCCATCTGGTCGCCAACCGCGTGACCAAGAATCCAGCCGACCAGCACCTGAACGTGAAGTTTCCCCTGGCGAAGGGCTCGAACAAACTTCACATCACGGTCCTGAATGATTTCGGCGTGAGCATCCCGTCGTCGCTCCCCGCTCTGGGCACCAAGAGCCGCGGCTTGCGCGTACTCTCCGAAACCTGGAGCGCGGCACACGACCGACTCGAACTCGATGTGGCCGGAGCGAAAGGCACGGTCTACGATCTCGGCCTGTGGAGCGCCGGACAGCTAAGCCAGGTGGAAGGCGCGGAATGGACAAAGGGCGCGGCCGGACACGGACAGGTCCACCTCCACGTGCCAGCCGGAGACGCGGATGAGTATGCTCGCGCCAAAATCATTTTTCATTTCACGGCCAAGGCTGCGACCGATCACACCAAGGCCAACTGACACAAGGCGGTCAACGTCGGCCCAACAGATTCTCAACACGAAAGCATCAATCGCGAGGGAGTAACAACATGCGGAAACTCTCAGTCACGGCAATCCTGGTCCTGATCGCAACCCTCGCGTCCCCGTGGGCCGCGGCCCAGAAGAAGTCGGTCGACGCCGAGGGGCATGAGTGGTGGCAGCACGCCGTGTTTTACGAGATCTATCCGCGCAGCTTCGCCGACAGCAACAATGACGGTATCGGCGATCTCAAGGGAATCACCTCGAAGATGGGCTACCTGCACGACCTCGGTATCGACGCCATCTGGATCACACCTTGCTATCCCTCGCCGCAGGTAGACTTCGGATACGACGTAGCCGACTACGAGAACATCGATCCCATGTACGGCACACTGGCGGACTTCGATCGCATGGCCGCCGAGGGCAAGAAGCATGGCGTGCGCATCATTCTCGACTACGTCATCAACCACACATCCGACCAGCACAAGTGGTTCCTCGCCTCGAAATCATCGAAGACCAATCCCTATCGCAACTGGTATGTGTGGCACGACGGCAAGCCCGGCAACCAGCCACCTAATAACTGGATCTCCGAATTCGGCGGCTCTGCCTGGAAGTTCGATCCGACCACCAATCAGTTTTACTACCACTACTTCTACGCGGAGCAACCCGACCTGAACTGGAATAACCCCGCGGTAGAGAAAGCCATGTTCGATGTGACGCGCTGGTGGTACAAGCGCGGCGTCTCCGGCTTCCGGCTGGACGCAGTCGACACGCTGTTCGAAGATCCCGACCTCCGTGACAATCCGGTTCTTCCTGGCACCACCAAGTTCGGCGATCCAAAAACCGAGCACAAATACAACACCAAGCTTCCCGAAGTTCACGACGTGCTGCAGAATCTCCGCAAGGTCGCTGACGAATCCAATGCCGTGCTGATCGGCGAGACGTGGACCAAGGACATTGCCGAACTCAAGCAGTACTACGGCGGCAAGAATAAAGAGCTGCAGTTGCCCATGGACTTCATGTTCGCGCGGGTCGACAAACTCGATCCTGCCGAATTCCGCCGCCAGATCGCCGCCGCAGACACTTCCGGCGGATGGCCGACTTACGTCATCAGCAACCACGACATCGAGCGTTCCTATAACCGCTATGGCGACGGCACGCACAATGACGACATCGCCAAGCTGATGGCTGCGCTCTACCTGACCCTGCGCGGCACGCCGATCATGTACTACGGCGAAGAGATCGGGATGGAGAACAACAATTCCAAGCGCAAGGAAGACGTGAAAGATCCGGAAGGCCGCACGGGTTGGCCGAAAGAAATCGGCCGCGACGGCGAGCGCACTCCCATGCAGTGGGACGACACCACGAACGCCGGTTTCAGCACGCACGATCCCTGGCTGCCGGTTCCCCCAAGTTACAAGACGCACAACGTCGCCACCGAATCGAAAGCCCCGAACTCAGTTCTGGAGTTCTACAGAAAAGTTCTCGCTCAGCGACACACGAGTCCGGTTCTGCGCGAAGGCAACTACACCGCCCTGAACGAAGACAACCCCAACGTGCTCTCGTACCTGCGCACCTACAAGGGGAAGTCCGTCCTGGTGGCGCTGAACATGACGACCTCGCCGCAGAAACCGGCATTCAAGTTGCCGGGCTCCGGGTCAGCGAATCTAAGAACCCTGATAGCCACCCAGGGCGCAACCAGCACAGGCACGGAAATCTCCCTGCCGCCACTAGGAGTCTTCATCGCCGAAGTTCAATAGCCAGTGTGCAGCGGGCACTCCTGCCCGCTGCCTTTGATCTGCTCCCTGTAGCGCGGGCTCGCCCGCGGCCTTTGTCCTTGCCCATGGAGCGTGGGCGTCTCGCCCGCGCTCTAGGTCTTTCCGCTTTCACTCACATAGCTCGGAAGAAATCCGAACCCGAAAATCGACCTCCTACTCCACATTTTCTTTCGTTTCCACTTCCACGTGATCTATCCTTTCCCCCTTATGAAAATCGACCTTCCGCAGCGTGCGCACGCCTCGAAACCCGCGCGCGCAGCGTGGGCTGCGCTGCTTATCCTGTGTCTCACCCCAGCCTTCGCCAGCGACCCTCAGCCCGCCGCAAACCCCAGCCTCGCCCCGATCCTCAAGTACATCGCCACCGGCTGGGACACGCTCACGCGCTCGATGACTGACTGCAACACCGTAGTCGACCCCAAGCTGGCGGAGGACTCGATCCTCTACTTGCCCGCGGGCTTGTCGATGCCCGACTCGGTCCGCGAAATGCAGGAGCGCTGCCACATCAAGGTCGAGCATCTTCCCGCGGCCATCACGGGCCCGGGACAAGTCGCCACCAACATCACGCCGCCCGGCCTTCTCTATCTGCCTAACAAGTACGTCGTCCCCGGCGGCCGCTTCAACGAAATGTATGGCTGGGACACGTACTTTATTGTGCGCGGACTGGTTGAGGACAAGCGGCTCGAACTGGCGCGCGGCATCATCGAAAACTTCTTTTTCGAGATCGAGTATTACGGCACGGTGCTGAATGCCAACCGCACCTACTTTCTGACACGCTCGCAGCCGCCGTTTCTGACATCGATGATCCTATCGGTCTACGAAGCCGAGAAAGCCGCCGGCAAAGACGATCGGGAACTCCTCGAGCAAGGCTACAAGTGGGCGAGCAAAGACTACGAGATGTGGAACCGCGATCCGCATCTGGCGGGCGAGACCGGCCTCTCTCGCTATTTCGATTTCGGTAACGGGCCCGCTCCGGAAAGCTTAAAGGACGAGACCGACGCTTATCGCCGGGTTGCGGGACACTTCCTGCTCCATGCGCAGGGACGCAACTACATCACCGAGGTTGACGACCCACCGGCCGCGCAGAGTCCCGAAGACCAACGCAAGGCCGCAGCCGCCTACTTAGGCGCGCGCTACTCCGTGCAGGTCTGCAACGCGCAGCGCACCATGGCGAAGGCCGATTGCGATCCGTCGCGCGACATCTTCCTAACCGCCGACTACTACAAAGGCGACCGCGCCATGCGCGAGTCCGGCTTCGACATCTCTTTCCGCTTCGGGCCGTACGGCGCGGGCACACATCACTTCGCCCCCGTCTGCCTGAACAGCTTGCTCTACAAGACGGAAAAAGATCTGGAGCAGATCGCTGGAATTCTCGGCCGTGAAGAGGATGCAAAGCGCTGGGCCGAACGCGGCCGCCAGCGCGCAGAGCGCGTGCAGAAGCTTCTGTGGGACGCGCAGAAAGGCATGTACTTCGACTACAACCTCGACTCGTCAGCGCGCTCGACCTACCACTACATCACGACGTTCTATCCGTTGTGGGCGGGCATTGCCACCAAGGAACAGGCGGAGGCCCTACGAAAGAATCTTTCGATCTTCGAGCACCCGGGCGGTCTGGCCATGAGCGATGTCGACGCGGGCGTGCAATGGGACCTGCCGTACGGCTGGGCACCCACGCAACTGATCGCGATCGAGGGCTTACGGAAGTACGGCTTCAACGAGGATGCCGACCGCACGTCGTACGAGTTTCTATCGAACATCGGCGAAAACTTCCGCCGCGACAGCACTATTCGCGAGAAATATAACGTGGTCACGCGCTCGTCAGAAGCCAAGGTCGCAACCGGCTACCAGATCAACGTAGTCGGCTTCGGTTGGACCAACGGCGCTTTCCTGGTCCTGCTGCACAAATTGCCGGCGGACATGGTGACGCGCCTTGCCAACGAGCAAGCGACTGCCGCAAAACGATGAGGGCAAAGTTGTAACCGGATAGGCGTGCACGTGGAAAGGGCCTGACTTCAGTCGGGCCGAGAGATCTGCCCTTTGATCTGCGGCTTTAGCCGCTGAGGGAGGCTCTCTTAGACTCATTCGCTGAAAAAGCTCACTTCAGGCGCTGAAGCCATAATAGCCGGCAGTCTTTGTGGCACGGCTAAAGCCGGTGCCCTTACTAGTTCTACTCCGACTTTCCGGGCGCATCCTGCAACTCCTGCGCAAGCTTCCGTTCCCGCTCCGCGTCCGCCGTCTTCCCCATATCTTGATACGCCTGTCCTAACAAATGATGCGCCACCGAATTATTCGGATCGACGCTCAACGCATGCTGCAACGCGCGCGCAGCCAACTCGGCCTCGCCCTTCTTCTCGAGCACCTTTCCCAGCAGAATATAGGCGCCAGTCGATGTCGAATCGAGCCAGATCGAGCGCTGAAGCAACCGCTCCGCATCGTCGAACTTCTGCACTCGCGAGTAAGCGTCCGCCAGTTTGTAGTAGGTATTCGCGTGTCCCGGATTCAACCCCAGCTCTGCCTGGAAATCGGCGATCGCCTCCGGTATCCGCGATTTGTATAGGTGCAACTCGCCCAGAAAGAAATGGGCCAGCGGCAATTTTGGATCGAGCTCAATCGCCTTGCGCGCATACTCCTCGGCGATCGGATCGAACTCCTGCCGCAGCAGCATCCGCGCCGTAAACAGGTAGGACGCGGCCGACTCGGCGGGCACGTCGAACATGCGCGCAAACGCCACACGCGCCCTCGGATAATCTTTGGTCTGGATGTAGCAGACCCCCAAAATGTACGACGCATCCACATTCGCCCGCGGATACCACCCCTGCACTCTCTCGAGCAGCGGAATCGCGTCCGCCGGCCGGCCGGCCAGATAGTTGGACAGCCCGAGCAATTGCACAGCTTCCTTATCGGCCGCATCTTCCGCTGCCGCTTTCTTGAGCGAGTCGATGGCCTTCAGATAATCACCGGCCTTGTAATACGTGATGCCCAGTTCATGGGCCAGCCCGCGCAGATTCGGATTCTCAGCCCCGAGGCGCTGAAGCTCAGCAATGGCCTCAGAGCTCTTCCCCTGCTGCACCAGCTTCCGAGCCCCAGCAAACAGCGAATCCGCAGCCTGAGAGGGCGCAGAAGGCAATTGCGAGGCATCCTGGAAAGCAGTCGGACCCCGCTGGGCTGAGCCAGGGGAGGCCAACGCAAGGGTCAAAGTGAGAGAGACTAAGTTCACGATTCTACGAGCAACCTCCCGCCGGAAATTAGAACACACCAGCGCACACGTGAGGGCAGCGACAGTTGCTATGAAGAAAAAAGGGAGCCCCTTGCGAAGGGCTCCCTTATGAAGCTGTTCGAAGCAGCAGCTAGAACTCGAAGCGAACCGCGAACTCCAGTTCACGCATGTGGGTTCCACCCTCTAACCCAGTGATTTTTCCGTTGTTGCCACCTTGGCAATCGACGCAACCGTTCGCACCGTTGTTTTGGCTGAAGGCATACACGGGGTGATTGAAGATGTTGAAGGCGTTCATGAGGAACTTCGCCTTCACCCGTTCTGTGACTACGAAAGACTTCGAAACCGACAGGTCAGAATAGAAGCCCCTCGGTCCGTCGTAAGAGTTACGACCGACGTTGCCGATGGCACCACAGTTCGGAAGGCTGAACGGGCCAGCCGACGGCCGTGCCAGCGTACAAGTATCAGTACCAACCACGACCGAGTTCGGATCGATGGCAAGTGAGGCTACCGGGGTGAAGAACGTTCGAGTGTGGTTGACCGGGTCCAGTGATCCGACACTGGTATGAAGCTTCTTGCTGGTCGAGTTCGGGCGGCATGGCCCAGTGTCGCTGATGGAGCCGCACTCGCCGACGCTGGGCGTCCACGGAAGACCGCTGCTCCAATTCGTGGTATTGCTGATCTGCCAGCCGCCAATGAAGTAGTCCATGAATTTGCTGGCATCGCCCTTGTACTTCTTTCCGCGGCCGAAAGGCAGTTCATAAATGGGGCTGAACACGAACACGCTGTCGCGATTGAAGTCGACGCGTCCCCATGAATACAGATGGCTCACGGCGTAGTAGTTATCCTGCGGATAGCCGTAGGCCTTCGAGTAGGTGTAGTGGGATAGGAACTGCAGTCCGTTCGCAAAGCGCTTGTCCAGTTTGACTTCAAATGCATTGTAGGTGCTGGCAGCGTCGTTCCCGTAGTAGTTGCCCAAGTCGAATGGGATTGTCGGGTAGAGTGGCCGGCGTTGGTTCTGCGAAACGAAGGCGTTGAATGACGCACTCGCCGCACCGCACACTCCTGGAGTCGTCGACGTCGGATTTGGGGTTGCACCCAAGGGGCAGGGGTTGTTGGGGTCTGGTTTGCCATTCGGACCGATAATGAAGGCCTTCGTGACTGTGGTTCCGTCGCCTACCCTCGCCGGGTTGATGTCATAGTTTGGCCCATCGCCAGCAAATCCATGCGTTCCTTTGCTACCGACATAGGCGACCTCGAGAGACATTGTGTTGGTCAGTTGGCGCTGAACTGTAATGTTCCATGCGTCCACCGTTGGCAAAGTCTGGCGGATTGGGCGGATATGTGTTCCTGAAAGCTGCGAGGTCAGCGGAATAAAGCCGTTCGCTGGAACAACAGGAAATGCGTTTGCGGGATCGATACCAGGAACTGAATTGGGTCCATCATCGAGGTGGAACAATTGAACTAAGTTGGCAGAGGAGCCTGAATTGAACGTGCTTGCGTCATAGTTCTGCTTCAAGAGCACGGGTAGGTTCTGGGTAACCGTGTGTCCAAAGTTGGAGCCGAATACTCCGATGTCGTAGCTACGGCCGTACCCCATGCGAACCACAGTCTTGGGCGTTGCCTGGTAAGCGATGCCCAGGCGCGGTGCAAACGCTTTCAGAGTGTTTTCCACGTTACCGGCGTTGTTATACGGACCGAAGCCGGCTACCCGAATTCCACCCGTCCCAAAATCCACAATATTGGCGAACCCTCCATGCCCTTTGCCGTTAACGGTCTCGGGGAAGTAGATCTCCCAGCGCAGGCCGAAGTTGAGGGTAAGCTTCGAAGTCGCGCGCCAAGTATCCTGACCGTAGAAGAACCAGCGTTTCTGGCGCTCGGCGGCGTTGTTCGCCCCCGCAATACCTGGGTTGTTGACATAACGGGCGAATGACGTGACGTCACCGAGGAGAAAAGTGGCCAAATCCAATCCACCATTGGTGCCATTGGAGGTGCCTTCCGGGCTGAAGTTGTATTCGCCCGTTCGGTTATTGTCACTGGGAATTCGCAAGTTCATGGCGTACCGAATGTCCGCCCCGAACTTGATCTGATGATTGCCCTTCACGTGGGTCCAGTTGTTGACGAACTGAAACTGTTGTTCGCTTTCGGTCAGCGGGCAATTGCAGCGCGCTACTCCGAGACCGTCACCAAAACTCGAAATCACCAGTCCGGCGCCATCAGCACTTGGGGAACCGTTGTAGCCGCTTAGAGGATCCTTTCCCAGTTGGAAGGAGCCTAACCCAGCAGTTCTAGCATCCCGAGCGAGATCATTTGCTCCTCCCTGGATTCCGAAGTCGGTCATCGGAGTGCCGCCGTCAGGCTTGGCGGTGGTCGGGTTGTACTTGAAATAGCCGAAGCGGAAATCGGTCAGCCAATTGTTCGTGACGGTTTTGTTGAACCCAGTCGCCAAGCTGTAGTTGTGAGTATTCGAGCTTCCGGAGAGACCGGGAGCGTCACTGGTTCCTCCGTTGCCGGGACCGCCCAAAGGACCCAACAGACCTGTACCTGAGATGGTGTAGTAGGAGAGACTGAAACGTCCAAAGATGTTCAGGGTCTGGCTTGCGCTGTAGTCGATGCGAGTATCAAAGCCATTTGACTTGAATGGGCCCGAGCCAGCGCCGACAAAATTATTCTGGATCGGAGCTCCAACCCCTGGATCAGGGAACAATGAGAGAATTTTTGCTGCCGCGGGCGAAATCCTGCTGATTGGAATCTTGTTGTTCGCGAATGCAGTTCGTCCGGACCCGGTTTGCAGGTTACCAGTCAGCGGATCGTAAACTTGCCCGCCTCCAGATACGCCCGCAGCGGTCGTGAGGTATTCGCTGAGATCGCAGACCCCGTTTGGGTCTGTGTTTATGGTGGGGTCACAGGACGTAAGCGCCGTGTGCGTAGGCACTGTAAACAAACCGCTCACACCGTTGATCTGTCGGGTGCCTTGGTAATCACCGAAGAAAAATAACTTGTCTTTGATGATCGGGCCGCCGATTGTGCCCCCGAACTGCGCCCAACGCGATCCTGGAATGAGGCGTCCAGTTACCTTATCCGGCGCGCTTTGCGAGAACGGATCGCGGGCCTGAGTCCAGTCAGAACGGCGGTAAAAGAAGCCGCTCCCGTGTATGCTGTTGCTGCCCGACTTGGTTTGCGCTGTCACTAGGCTGGCAACGGCCTTGCCAAATTCGGCGTCGTAATTCGCCAGGGCTACCTTGGCTTCAGTCACCCCGTCTAGATTTGGGTTCACCACGATGATGCCAAGAATGGGGTCTTGATTGTCTGTTCCGTCGAGTTCGAATCCCGTCCCGCTAAAGTGCTGGCCCTGACTGAAGATTTGATATCCCTGCTGCGGGTTCTCAGTGGCGGCGTGGCTCCAGCCAACAATTTTCTGTGAGCCCGGGGCCATCAGTTGCAATTCGGTGAAGTTGCGATTGAGGATCGGCACTTCGACGACAGCGCGGTCATTAAAGGTGACCGCGACGTCGGCGCGATCCGTCTTCAACTGCGGAGCTTCGGCGGTTACTTCCACCGTCTCAGTCGCACCGCCAACCTGGAATTGCAAGTCCACACGTGCGCCGGCATCGGCCTCTACTACCACGTCCTTCTGCTGACTGATTTTGAACCCCGTACCTTCCACCTTCACCGTATACAGATCCGGCACCAGGTGCGTTACCGAATAGTTTCCATCCGCGTTCGTGGTTGTCGTGTCTTCGGTCCCTTTGCGTTGGTTCGTTATCGTGACCTTCGCGCCAGCGACCGCCGCGCCTTGCGGGTCCGTTACCGTTCCCAGGATGCTTCCGTAAACCGCCTGCGCAAATGCAGCGGTCGGCATGAGCATGCTCACGCTCACCAGCAACACTGCCATTCCCATCCAGAACTTCGTCTTCATCGAACTCCTCCGCGTGGACAACCGTTGAACGCAACCATCCCGATTTGGGCTTACTTGGCTTGAGAGAAAAACTTGTGGCGGAAATCTAAAATACCCCGCTGTTGCCATTCTCGCTAGTAGAAAAATACTATTCACGCTTTCACACCGCTGTGATCTGCCTCACGGAGTAGATCGATTTTTCAGCGGTTCACGGGGATTGGTAAGTTTTGACCCAACGTCAAATTTACCTATGACATTTGGGAACTGCAGCTTCGCCGAACTATGAAAAGCAGAATCTGTATTCCAATTCCTGAAACAGCGATTGAATCTTGATTGCTGGTCGCTTCCCCACTGAGTTGCGATTTGCAGGAAGAACGAGGTTGAGTCGATCTCCCGAATGCCCCCACACATCAACATGCGACTGGAGAATTTTGGAGCCGACCACACTGGACCTCACCGCACCCAAATTAAAGTTTCGACAGGTCTGATACGGTTACAGCCCCAAAGTAGCCGCTGTTGCAGATGGATGGCTGCATTGTTACGCTTGTTACATGAGCGTGACAGTGTCGGGCCTCGACCGCGCGCAATACGCAGCTGCAATTGACCGATTGGCAAGCAGCCGCGTCCTTCACGGATCAGAATCGCTCTGCCGGTTACTTCGTTACCTCGCGCAACATAGTCTCCAGAATCCTGGAGCAGCCATCAAGGAGTATCAAATTGCTACGGAGGTCTTTGGTCGCCCACCCGACTTTGATCCGCACGTCGACTCCGCCATTCGGGTGCAGGCCGGCCGGCTTCGATTGAAGCTTGCCGAGTACTACGCTTCTGAAGGCGATCACGATCCCATCTTTGTCGAATTGCCCAAGGGCAGTTACACACTCACGTTCCATGCGCGGCCAGTCGGTGCAGGTGCGACCACCGTGGCCCT
>Ga0070716_100000434_pt1 | contig 17316 bp, 14 predicted proteins | sample LARL112metaG_FD_71395 | JGI IMG/M metagenome (GOLD analysis project Ga0070716, IMG submission 71395) | Corn, switchgrass and miscanthus rhizosphere microbial communities from Kellogg Biological Station, Michigan, USA - LAR L11-2 metaG | ecosystem: Host-associated > Plants > Roots > Rhizosphere... | reverse complement strand
CGCATGCCCGGCTATCCAGCCTATCTCGCGTTTATTCAGGCGATCACCCATTTCAGCGCTGAAACGGCGCGCTTTTGGGTCATGATCGGTCAGGTTGCGCTCGACCTTGCGGCTTCCGTTGTGATTGCCGCAATTGCGGCTCGCTGTTCTGGACGCGGCGAAAATAATTCTCGAGTCTTTATCGCCGCTCTTTGGCTGGCCGCTCTTTGTCCCTTCACCGCAAATTACACGGCCGTTGCTCTTACTGAAACCTTCGCCACACTTACCACTGCTCTCGTCCTGTTTTATTTGGTTCCTATGGTTAATCCGGAATACGCCATGGGTGATTTATTGAAATGGGGCAAATTTCCTCGACGGGCTGAATTTATGAAAAATGCCGCGTTCGCGGGCCTCTGGACAGGCATTGGAACGCTCTTCCGCCCGGAGACGCCTTTGATTTTGATTTCGTGTCTGCCGGTAGTGTTGTGGGTGACTTTCCGGCGCAGCCAACCTGCCAAAGGGTTGCGTGCCGCCGGCGTCGCGGTCGCCGCCTGGCTCGTTGTTCTTGTCCCTTGGACCGTACGTAACGCGATCGTTCTGCACGAGTTCCAACCCCTCGCCCCGCGATACACCACACTGCCGGGCGAACTTGTGAACACCGGCTTCATGAACTGGGAGCGAACCTGGCTCACCCGCTTTCGCGAAGTCTTTCTAGTTTCCTGGAAATTAAATGACGAACCCATCGATATTGACGATATTCCCGCGCGAGCATTCGATTCGCCGGAAGAACGCCAGCACGTCGCTGCAATCCTCGAACAATATAACCAGGATCTCAACTTCACTGCCGAAGAAGACCAGGAGTTTGCCGCCATCGCGCGCGCCCGCACCGCACGTCATCCGTTGCGCACTTATCTTTGGGTTCCTCTGCAAAGAGTGCTTACGCTCTGGTTCACTCCACGCGTTGAGCAATTGCCGATCTCCGGCTCCGTCTTTCCGCTCGCCGAAACCTGGGATACCGATCGCCAGGACATGTCGGTAACTCTTCTTCTTTTTTTCCTGAATATTTTTTATGTTGCTCTCGCGCTATGGGGAGCGATTCGCATCTGGCGTTTCTCTCCGCAATCTAGAGCTGCGGTCGTTCTGCTCGTCTGCTTCGTACTGATTCGCACCGCATTTTTGACCACTGTGGAAACCCCGGAACCGCGCTATGTTCTGGTCTGCTTTCCCGCAGTCATCGCGCTCGCGGCGCACGCCTTCGCGCGTCGCAAAACGGTTTAACCTGCGTCTAAGCTTCCTGCGGTTCGGGATGAATCGTTACGCGATAAATTTGCGGAAATTTTTCCTTCACGCGATCTTCCAGCGCGGCGCTCACGTCATGTACCTGCGTTACCGGTAGCTCGCTGCGCATCACGCAGTGGCACGAGGCGAGAATATGATGCTCGACCTGCCGCACCAGCACGTTATGGGTGTTGAGTAGCTCGTAATATTCCGCCGGAAGCCCGTTCAGAAATTCCTCGATGGACCGCGCCAGCTCCCGCAGATCTTCGGCTCCTGCATCAGGCACGCTGATCGCCGTGCCAAGCGGCTCGATATGAATATTCACTTCGGTCGGCTCTTCTCGAAGCCGGCGAATTTCTTCTTCCAGTTCGGTCGCTTGCTGGTGCGCTTCTTCCAGCGTCAGATGCGGATCGATTTCCAAATGCAGTTCCACGAACAGCCGTCCTTCATTCTGCTGCGCCGATAAATCATGGATAGCCAGGCCTCTGCGCTGCGCCACAGCGCGAATGGAATCGAAAAATGGCTCGCCTTTAGGCGCTCGCGGCTCTGCGTGCACCACTACGTCGGACGGCACGATTTCTGCCACGCGCTGTTCAATTGCGTCGCTCCATCCGTGCACCTGTTCTAGGCTTGCTGTACGTGGCACGCTCACCGTCGCGTCCACAAAATATCGGTTCCCCGCCCGCCGAATCCTCACTCTTTCAACGCTCAGTACGCCGTCCATTTCCGCAATTGCATTTGTGATTTGTTCTTGCAGCCCTTCCGGCGCAGCATCCAATAGCGCGTCCAGCGTTCGCTTCCCGAGGCGTGATCCCACCCACAGAATCACTGCCGCCACCGTCAATCCTGCCAGAGCATCCGCATACACCAGCCAGGGCACGTTCCAGCGCTCGCCCGCCCACACCAACGCGATTCCCACGATAACGACGATTGTGCTCCACACATCCGTCGAAAAATGCAGCGCGTCCGCTTCCAGCGCTTCACTCGAATATTTTGCCGCTACCCGCGACAGTCTTCTTGCGCGCGTAATATCAATCGACAATGCCACCAGCAGCACCAGGATCGCGGTTATACTCGGTTCGATGTGCACGCTGTGAAAGAATAACCGGTCAAAAGCTTCATAAATCACGTACAGCGCCGTTACAACAAGCAGCCCCGTCTCCACAAACGCCGAGAAATTTTCGAATTTTCCGTGACCGTATGGATGCCGTTCGTCTGCCGGTTGATCCGATACTCGAATGGATAGGAAAGTAATAATCGCGGCGATCAGGTCCAGCCCGGAGTGCAAGGCCTCGCTCAACACGCCCAAGCTTCCGGTCCGAATCACCAGAAATGCTTTCAGCGAAACCAGTAGCACCGCCGAGCCCACGCTCAACAGTGCTGCTCTCTTTTTCTCGCGTGATTCGCCGGGAATCAGTGCTTCGATCACCACGTTTAGACTACCCTAAGTGAAGCGGGACGGGAGACATTGCGAGGTTCTTGAGCGGAAATTATCAACGGCGAAAAATTCACGTGTGTCGCAGCGGCACAAACTTCAGAGCTACGGAATTCATGCAATAACGCAGCCCAGTCGGATCCGGGCCGTCATTAAAAACATGTCCTAGATGCGCTTCGCAAAGTGCGCACTTCACTTCGCGCCGCAACACGCCCATACTGAAATCGTCCTTTTCGCGCACATTTTCGTCCGCGATAACGGCCCAAAAACTCGGCCAACCCGTTCCGGATTCAAACTTCGTTTTTGCGTCGAAAAGTGCCGTCCCGCAATCCGCGCACCGAAAAATCCCCGGCCGATGCTCGGTCAACAATTCGCCCGAATACGGAATCTCCGTGGCCGCTTTCCGCGTCACCACAAATTGCGGCGTGGTCAGTACCTTCTGCCATTCCGCCATTGTCTTGCGGACTCTGTGAACTTGGCTTTTGCCGGTGCGCTTTCCGGCGTCGTCGAACTCTACAATTTCCACCGTTGCGTCGGGTCCAAGTGGCGGTTCGTCCTTCACGAACGTTGAACTCGCCACGTGATCTACTCCGGCGAATATCCCTACTGCGGCCAGAGCCGCAGCGCCAAAAATCAATCCGCGGCGGGTCAAGTCCTTCATGGCACGTCTTTCTGCAGCAATCGTTGTAGCGAATTTTATTTCGCGGTCATCGTCGGGGCCGGCAGCAACGGCAGCCGCTTGGGTTCTCCACGGGCGCCTCGTATGTCCAGCTCTTCGAACAGCAACGATGGCGCAACCACCGATGACGGCAGCCCATTTTGCGCTGAGCCGAAAGCTCCCAGCGCCGTCCCCGCGAAACCTGCCACTTGCGTCTGCATGTAGTTGTACACGTACGGATCGTTGCCCACGGCAGTCACGTTTCGCAGCACACGAGAATTCAGCCCCGTAATTCGCGTTCCGCGCACAATCTCTTCATGTCCGTCCGCCGGGTACACGCGAGCCACAATCAGCGGCAGCCGGTCGCCATTTCCTGCGCCGCCGCCATAACTCGCCAGTAGCTCGCTGAAATCTTCTTGGTGCAACAGGCTGATCGCCGGATTGTCCATCTCTTTCACTTCCAGACAATATTCCTGTTTATTTGCACGGCAGATATCCAGAAATTTCTTTTTCAAGTCCGCCGCTGGCATTGTCTCCGACGACGCAAAAAATAGATTGCTCGGCGTAGGTCTGGCATCATTCAAAAATGCCGAGCGGCCATGCCCATTCGATTTGTCGGAATCAGGTCCCGGCCGGCGTGACATCAACAATTCCTTCAGCGAACCATTTTCTACTGCGACTACTTTTTCTGCGGGCACGCCTTCATCGTCCACCTTATATCCGCCGATCAAAGGCTTCTCATTAAAGTCCTTCGCGGTTGGATCGTCCACCACGCTGACGCTCGTTGGCAGCACGCGCGCTCCAATGCGGTTTACCCAATCACTCTTCCCGCCGATATTACTCAGAAACTGTTCCATCACCGGCTGAAACGCCACCGGCGGCCTCGCCCCATTCAGTGCCGGAGTTAAAACCTGCGCCACCAGCGGTGCCGCAGCACGCGCTTCAAACAGCACCGGGCCGGTGTAGTCCTGCGATGGCGGTGACGCACGCATCGCCATCAATTCACTGCCCGCGACCTTCAATCCTTTTTTGACCGTCTCAACGCTTGCCAGCTCCGCGGGCCTTGGCGCGTACGACGCATAAAAATGGTTCACCTGCATCCCATCGTTCGCCAGCGTAGTCAATCCTGCCTCCACCGCGGCAAAAGCCCGGTTGGTGCGAATTTCCGTACCTTCGCTCGTCAGCAGGTATTCCGTCGCATAAACCAGATAGTACGTTACGCGCGATTCCTGGATCTCTGGGAACGCTCGCAACGCCGCGGAAGTCTCCCGCGCCTCCTGCTCCCAGTTTCGGCTGCTCCAGTCCGGCGTTACCAACGGTTCGATATTTTTTACCGGCATTGCTTTAGAAAAATCATCGATGTCCGTTTGCCGCGCCAGGCTGCTTAGATACGCTCGTTTCCGCGAATAAGTCTCCACCGCTTCTTTGAACGCCTGATCGGTCGCAATCCACAAATCCTGCCGCAAGGAATCGTAATCGCGATCGATGCCCACCGAACCTGTCGATCCGATGAATCCGCGAAATCCTTCATCACTCACGAAATTGGAGCTGTCCTGTTTGTAGTTGCCCACGCGCGCTTCCACATCCATAAAACGGTTTCGCGTGTGCGTGCTGTTCATCAGCGCGCCGAACTGGCCCACCACCTGGCGCACTTCCAAATCCAGCAGCCGGTATTCCAGGTAGTAAGGTTTCACCGGCTCGTTCGTGCCCGGAAATTTCAATTCCAACCGTTCTTTAGCGCGGTTCATCTCGTCGCGCATCGCTTGCAAGGTGTGATCGGTATCGGATTTATCCTGAGCCCCGAAAGCTGCTGGAATTAAGCCGCCGATCATCGCCAGAAAAAAAATCGCCGCGCGAAATAAGTTCTTCATCGCGCACCCCCGGTTTTTGCCGAAGCTTGCGTCGCCTTTACGTCATGCGCTGGTGGAGGCAATATCGGCGGCGCATCCGTGTCCGTCTGCTTTTTCTGTACTTCCAGCTCGGTCGTCAAAATTGCCGGTGCTGCGGCCGATACCGGCACCGATCCCGACTCCGCACCACAATACCCGTTGAATACTTCCGGCGTATCGCTGGTAGCCACAATTTTCGTCAGTGCTGCCAGCGGAGTTCCCACAATGTCGACGCCGCGCACCAGTTCATCCGGTCGCCCATCCGCATACACTTTGTAAACCACCAATGGCTGCACCTGGAACGCCTGCGGCTGCCCGCGTCCCGTGAACGTGAATCCGCCAGCGATATCGTCAATCAGCAGTCCGTACGGCTTGTTCTGCGCTTTCACCAGCTCGATCAATTTGGCGCGCAACACTGCATTCGTCACCGCCTTGCTGCTCTTCACGATCAGGTTGCCCTGCCGCGATACCGGCGTCGCGCCCAGTTGCCGCCGTCCGTGTCCGTTCGAATGCGGAAAATCCGCGAGCGGCGACCGCGACATTTCGAAATTCTTCAATACTCCATGATCTACCAGGACCACTTCGTGCGAAGAAACTCCTTCATCATCGAACCGGTAATAGCCCAGTAGGTCTTCTGGTCCCAGTTTCTTCAGTGTTGGATCGTCGACAATACTCAGGAAGTCCGGCAAAATTGGCTCGCCGACCTTTTTCGCAAACGTCTGTCCTTCAGAAATATCCTTCTGCCGGTGTCCTTCCGCACGGTGCCCAAAAACTTCGTGGAAGAAAACCGCCGCCGCCCTTCCCGTCAGCAATGCCGGCCCGACGCTCGGCTCATTCAGCGGGGCCTTAACCAGACCCTCCATTTCCTTGCGTAGCGTTCCGCTGGCTGCGGCCACATCCTTATCGCTCGGCGCGTCCTTCGGATCGACCCAATCAAAGTTGTAGTAACGCTCGATGTTCATCCCATCGGTCGCTTTTCCCTGGATGAATAATTCCAAGCGGTAACGAATCTGCCCAGTCTGCAGTTGCGTTCCTTCCGTGTTCACCAGATACGAGTTCTGCCCCAGCGCCGAAAACGTCACGATGGAATTCAAGATGTCCGGCGATTCCCGAAATGCTTTCGTGTACGCGCGAACTCTTTCTTCCCACGGTTTCCGGTCCAGCGTGAAAGAAACCTCCGGCTCAATCGATTTGTGCGGTTGCTCATGGGAAAAATCCGGCGCGCGGCCTTCCGCCGTGTCCGCTTTCACTTCTTTACTCGAACGAATTTTGATCAGCGACTCCGCCGCAGCCCGGTACTGTTGATCCGATTCCAGCCAAATGGCGCGTCTGACGATTTCCGCATCGTTATCCACCGGGATGGCTGTGCCCGGTCCGCCGCTTGGCATGCGTTGTTCGCCGACCTTGTGCGTGTTGTCCAGCGTGTACGTTCCCGCTCGAACCGAAACTTGCAGCCACCGGTTGCGCGCTTCGCTGCTTGAGAGCAGTGCACCGTTCGAACCGGAAACTTCCGCTCTCTGCGTGTCCGTGATGGTGTAGCCCATGAAGTACGCAGGTGGTTCCTGCGCGCTAAACGTCTTGAACGACCGGTCCAGCTCCGTCTGCATTGCCGAGATCAGCGGAGATAGTCTGCCAACGGAAGGCGTGTCTGGCGGTCCGGCGATCGTCGCAGTCGGTTCAAAAATTGCCGCAAACGCTACGGCAAGCACCGGCGCCAGCAAAGCGGCAGAAAAACGATTCAAGTTACGCAAAGGAGTCCTCACGATTCGGTTCGGGTGCACAAGCTAAATAGCCAGTGTACGTCACTCTTTGGCAGGCATACAACGCGGGCGTCTTCTGTGCCCACAGTACTTCGACGGCAGTTCCTCGCATTTCGTTGCACACCCGCGGTTGCTGAGAGGCCACGAAATGCTTTTGTAGGGGCGCAGCATGCTGCGCCCCATTCACCTCAATGTCCAGGCCCGCCGCAATCGTTCTTTCTCAGCTGGCGTCTTAATCAAATTCCTTAAGCTGCGGTACACTCCAGTTCGAGGTATTAAACGCGACATCCTTCCCGAACCAGGAGGAAACTTGGGCCGTCGCTTCGCGGTCATCGACGCAATTCCCCTGTCACTGCTTTTACTAGCTGCTTCCGCAACTTCACTTTTCCGTTCCCCGCCGATCTCAGCTCAAGAGAATTCCCCGCACCCGAATTCCCCCGCGCCGAAGTCCTGCGACGACTGGCCCCGCTACGGCGGTAATCCGGAAAATAATCATTTCTCCCCGCTCACACAAATCGATCGCACTAACGTCACTAAACTTCAAGTCGCCTGGACGTACGACACCGGCGAAGAAGGTGGCCTGCAGACCAATCCGCTCATCGTTAATGGAATTCTCTTCGGCATCATGCCCACACAAAAAATTTTCGCGCTCGATGCGGCCACGGGAAAGCTGCTTTGGAAATTTGATTCCGGCCTGAAAGGCACACAACCCGATCGCGGCCTTGCCTACTGGAGTTCCGGAACCGGCGCTCGCATTCTCGTTGGCGTAATGCACTTTCTCTATGCGATCGACGCCGGCACCGGGAAGCCCATTCCTGAATTCGGCAACGCGGGACGCGTCGACCTGCGCGAAAATCTTGGTCGCGAACCGCCCAGCGCCAACTCCATCGTCCTCACCAGCCCGGGACTCGTCTTCGAGGATCTCATCATCGTTGGCGGGCGCAATCCAGAAACACTTCCCGCCCCGCCCGGCCACATTCGTGCGTTCGACGTAAGAACCGGAAAGCTGCGCTGGACTTTTCACACCATTCCATTCCCCGGCGAATTTGGCCATGACACCTGGCCCTCGGACGCCTGGAAGACCAGCGGTGCGGCCAATAATTGGACAGGAATGTCGCTCGATGCCGCGCGCGGCATTGTCTACGTTCCGACAGGCTCAGCCGCATTTGATTTTTACGGGACCGATCGCATCGGTGACAATCTCTTCGCCGATTCGCTGCTCGCCCTGGACGCTCGCACCGGCAAACGTCTCTGGCATTTCCAGGCAGTCCATCATGACTTATGGGATCGCGACTTCCCCTCGCCACCGATCTTGCTCACCGTAGAGCGCCACGGCCATCCGGTTGATGCCGTTGCTCAGCTTTCGAAGCAAGGATTCGTTTACCTTTTTAACCGCCTCACCGGCGAGCCTCTTTTTCCGATCGAGAATCATTCCTATCCCGCAAGCAATGTACCCGGCGAAGTCGCCGCCAAAACGCAACCATTACCGACAGCCCCGGCGCCCTTTGCGCGCCAGCGTCTCACTGAAGACCTGCTCACGCAACGCACGCCGGAAGTGCATCGCTGGGCTCTCGACAATTTCAAAGCATTTCGCAGCGATGGCCAGTTCGTACCGCTTTCCGTCGGCAAGGAAACCGTCATTTTCCCGGGCTTCGACGGTGGCGCGGAGTGGGGCGGCTCGGCGATTGATCCGCGCACCTCAACCATTTTTATCAACTCCAATGACGTCGCCTGGATCGCGTCCCTGGCCATTACCGAAAGCGGCTCTGACTCGCGCGCTTTATACGTGAGCCAGTGCAGCGTCTGCCATGGCGATTCCCTGGCCGGCTCACCGCCGGCTTTTCCGTCGCTCATCGGAATCGGTTCGCGTCTCACTCGCGCTCAGATTGTTGACCTGATTCGCACTGGCAAAGGCCGCATGCCAGCATTCCCGAATCTGAATGCCGAGCAAAAAAACGTCATCGCAGATTTTCTGACCACAGCGCAAAACAAGGAACTTGCCAGCGCCGGGCCACTCCCCCCAGCGATGAAATATCATCTCACCGGTTACAACCGTTTTCTCGATCCGGATGGTTATCCCGGTGTGCTGCCTCCGTGGGGTACGCTGAATGCCATCAACCTCGACACCGGCGAATATCTCTGGAAAATTCCATTCGGTGAATATCCAGAACTCGCCGCCGCAGGCGCGCGCAATACCGGCACGGAAAATTATGGTGGTCCAATCGTCACCGCGAGCGGGCTTCTCTTCATCGGCGCGACCAATTACGACAAAAAATTCCGCGCCTACGATATTTCAAATGGAAATCTCCTGTGGGAAACAACTTTGCCGTTCGCCGGAAATGCCACGCCCGCAACGTACTCTGTAAACGGCCGACAATTTGTTGTGATCGCCGCAGGCGGCGGCAAGGATCTCAACTCAAAATCAGGTGGAGTTTACGTCGCCTTCGCTCTGCCGGAAACCGTCCACCCATAAGGCTGTATTGCACTCAAAGTTTGGACTCGCGAACTCTCTCAATGTTTCCAGCCGCACTCACCCACACGCAGGGCTGTTCGGAGGACAACCTTTCGTTGGCACGGGTGTGTTGCTAGGATTTCCGTGCGTGGCCACAACCGGAATCACGATCGCCGGAATCGCCACCAAAATTCCCAGCGCAATTGCCGTGCCTTTGCCGATATGATGGGCGACATGTTGAACTCCGACCTTGCCGCCGACGTCCGTGGTCGTGCCTGCATCTACCAGCACATCCAGCGTAGCCTGCGTTGGCGCCTGCGGTCCCGTGCTGTCATTCGATCTTACATTCGTCATCTGTCCCGCTTTGACGATCACGCACACCCCGGCCAGATTGCAGACCTTTACGATCCCCTCGAACACGATCACATTCATCGTTCCCGTTGAATTGTCGAAACCCACATAAAAGTCCGTGCCTACCACACCGGCTACTCCCGCCGGAGTGTGCACTTCGAATTTGCCGTCCGGCTTGGTAATTTTCTGCGCCTGCGAACGGATTTTCCCATACGCTAATTCCAGTTCCGTCTGTTGCGCACCGCCATCGTGCTTGACCACTTTGATTGAGGAGTCTGATCCCACGTTCAAGACCGATCCATCATCCAGAGCGACTCTGGCTCGCGCGCTGGCTTGCGTGTTCACCACGTCCAGCCAATCCACAACTGTTTTGGAGGAAGCGGAAATCGTTTTTCCGCCGCGCGCAATGCTCACTGCCGGAATCACGCGTGAAACTTCACCGGCTCGTTGGCCCGGTGTATCCGGCGCAGCGGAAAGATCTCCTGGCAAGCACAACAGAGCAGACAAACTAATTGCCAATACGCAGGTGTGCGGGGACTGAATCTTTCTCATCGGGAACTCTCCTGAGTCGATTGCGTTGCTATCCTTGTTACTGGAGCGCCCTCAGAGTGTCAATTTGAATTCCCGGAGCGGTTTCCGTTGCGCTACTCTTTACCGCTTTGGCGCGTATCCTCCTTGCGCTGGGGAGTCGCGCTGAGAATTAAGCTATTGCGCTACAGAGTTGCGGTAACGGGCGTGACTACTAACTTGCGGACAAAGTAGCGATACGAAATCTCTTGTCCCGCTCGCCCAGCTGCGCCAAACTCGTTTCATGCGAGCCTTCGCGGTCGTCCTTGTAGCAGCCCTCATCGTGGGTGGCATCTATTATTTCTACGTAAAGAAAATGCCTACCTCCGATTCCGGAACCGCTCCAACGCAGGCCATCAGCCTCACCGGCGTTCGCATGGACCTCACACAGATCGCACAAGCCGAGCGCACCTATGTCGCCACCAACGCACACTGCGTACCGCTTGATGAACTCTCCTCCTCCGGCCTCATAAATCTCGCCAGAACTGAACGCGATGGCTACACCTACGAGATCCATTGCGGAAGCGGCAGCGAATTCTCGGTTATCGCTCATCATGCTCCCGCCCCTCCTGATTCCCCAATTCGCTATCCCATCCTGTCGGTTGACCAGAACATGCACGTTAGCGAAACGCAGTAAGCCGCCGTTACCTGCTAATTTCCTAAACTTTTCGGAACTTTTCCCTTACCTTCTGCGTTCCTTTGTGCAGAGCGGCCGTCGAGCCGCGACACATTCCCGGGGTACGAAATCCAGGCGACTAAAAAGCGAATCCAAGGAGAAGAACATGACTGGCGCTGGCATTGTTGGGTTGGTGGCGGTAATCCTTTCGATGGGCATTCCTATGGCTGGTATGTACACGTATTACCGCGTTAAGAAACTGCGTGCAGAGGAGCGCATGGCCGCCATTGCTCGCGGTGTTACCGTTCCATTTGAGACCGAAGTCACGCCTGCGGCCCGTTCGCGCAAGTATGGAATCCTGCTGGTCGCCGGAGCGATCGGCTATATCGCGGCCTTTGGCACCATCGCGGGCATCGCTCACGATCCCGACGTATGGTCCGCAGCGGCGATTGGGTTTATTCCTCTCGCCGTCGGCATCGGCTACTTCATCGATTTCACACTCGGCCGCCGCGAAGCTCATTCATAGCTTCGCGGGTTCGCCGGGCCAGAAGTCGATCGCACGGAAGCGTTTGGATGTGTCATCGCAATATGGTGCGGAAAATCAGTGCAGCCAGTTTTTTCTTGTTCTTCCTATTCTTCGGATTTGCAACGGCGAAACAGGCAAATACAGAGACTCCAGATTTTCGTTATGGCCTGTACTACGCCGACTGGGACCGCGAAGAAAACGCTTTATCGCTGGTGATTAGCGCCGACGACCGCCCGATCCCGCCCAAGGCGAATGACCCGGGAGCCCCAACGCAGCCAGGTTTTTATCTGCACGACCAGCACCTTCGTTTTCAGCTTTCACGGCTCTCGATGGGGCACTTTTCGTTTCGCACCCAAAAGCTGAGCGGAAAATCCTTTTCCTTCGATGCCACTTTGGAAAAGAACCGGTTATTTCGGGCACGCAGTCGTCTTGTAGCGCTGGATCGTTTCTCGTTTATCTTCTTTTCATTCCGTCGCCTTTTCTTCCGGTCCCAAGCGCTGTGCTAAACTTCTCTCGATGCATCCCGCCATTCCGCTGCTGCTCCAGTTGCAGAAAACCGACAACGAAATCGCATCGCTCCGGGCGAGCCTGGAAGCGGCGCCAAAACGCATCCGCGAAAACGATACAAAGTTGAATGGTGCGCGCTCCGCCGTCACCGCCACGAAAGACGCTCTCGCGCAGATTGTAGCCGCGCGCAAAAAGACGGAATTTGAAGTTTCGGAATGGCGCGAACGCACCAAGAAATTCCGCGCGCAAACCTCAGCAGTAAAAACCAATGAGGCCTACAAAGCCTTGCTGCACGAAATCGCCAATGCTGAAGCAGAAACCGCCAAACTCGAAGACGTTCAGCTGGATCAGATGATGTCCGCGGAAGAAGCCGAAAAAAACGTCAAATCCTCGGAAGCTACCCTGAGGGACTCCGAACAATCGATCGCCGCGGAGCGCAAAGATATCGAAAATCGCGCGCGCGAAGTGAATCGCAAGTTGCTCGCCGATATTTCCGCGCGAGAAAAGATCGCCTCGCAAATTCCCGCGGAAGTGCTCGCAGCATACGCACGCGCGGCCAAACGCCACCACGGCGTGGCGCTGGCCGAAGCCGTGAACGAACAATGCCGCGGTTGCGGAATGCGCCTGCTTCCGCACACCTACCAGGAAATTTACCGTCCGGACAATCAGGAAATTCTCACCTGCGAAACTTGCGGATGCATTCTGTACGCGGCGGAGCCGGCCCCTGCCCCCACATCCGGCGCAAATCCCTCTTCGGCTTCGGCATCATGATGGGCCTTTCCTGATGGCACCGCGCACTCCAGCCCAGCGCACTCCGCCCAACCGCGGAGCCGGACTTTTCAGCGAACCCCTGCCGGAAGCCAAGCCGCTCGCGTGGCGTGCCAACATCGACGGCGGCTCGCGCGGAAACCCCGGGCCTGCTTCCTACGGCGTGGTGATTCGCGATCCGCGCGGCGAAATTGTCGCGCGGCTGAAAAAATATATCGGGCGAACCACCAACAACGTCGCGGAATACTTCGGACTGATTGCGGCGCTGGACTACGCACAATCGAATTCCATCAAAGCGCTGCGCATCGAAAGCGATTCCGAGTTGCTCGTTAAACAGATGCGCGGGCAATACAAAGTCAAAAGTGTGGACCTGAAGCCGCTTTTCGAGCGCGCGAAAAAAATGTCGCAAACCATTCCCGCGTTCCGCATCGACCACGTTTACCGCGAACAGAACCGCGAAGCTGACTTGCTCGCGAACGAAGCGCTCGACGAAACCGCAGGCAAACCCGCTGGCAACGAAAGTCGAAATTCGAAAAACGAAATTCGAAATGCGACGCCGCCGTCCAGCGCTGCAACTCCCACCATCAAAGTTCGCGCCCGTTTTCGCAGCGGTATTCTCTATCCGCTCGAAGACATCAACTTGCCCGACGGCGCCGAAGTCGAAATCCTGCTGCGGCCCGCTTCCAAAACTTAATAGCTATTCCGCGTACGCACGTTTTAAGGCAGCGATATCGATCTTCTTCATTTGCAGCATGGCTTGCATGACCCGCTGCGCTTTCTTGGCATCTTTGTCGGTCATCAACTCGCCCAAGATCGTGGGAGTGACCTGCCACGATAAACCATATTTGTCCTTCAGCCAGCCGCACATTGATTCCTGGCCGCCGTCCGCGGTCAGTTTGTTCCAGTAATGATCGACTTCTTCCTGGGTCCGGCAATTGATAACAAACGAAATAGCTTCAGTGAACTTGAAGCGAGGTCCAGCGTTCAATGCAATGAATTCCTGGCCTTCAATCTGAAAGTTCATAATCATGACTGAACCGGCGGGTCCGGGTCCGGCTTCTCCGTACCGCGCCACCTTCAATATCTTTGAGTTCTTGAAAATCGACACGTAAAGATTCGCAGCTTCCTCGGCTTGAGTATCGAACCAGAGGAATGGTGTGATTTCTTGCATCGCAAGCGTCCTTTAGTTTTTATTTGAGGGCGTAAGAACGGTAAAGGGTATCACGCTGGGCGGGGATAAAGCCGGCATCAGAGATGACGCGGCGGAGTTCGCCTTCGTTGGTGCGATTGCGGACGCCTGCGGCGTAGACGACGTTTTCTTCGATCAAAATGCTGCCGACGTCGTCGGCGCCGAATTGCAAGCCGACCTGGCAAACTTTTATGCCCGGAGTAAGCCAGCTGGATTGAATGTGATCGATATTGTCGAGATATAGGCGGCTGACGGCCAGCGTTTTTAGATAGTCAACGGCTGTAGTTTCCTGCACCTTTTTGCCCAGCGGCGTATTGTCCGAAGCGAAAATCCACGGAATGAATGCGGTGAAACCGCCAGTGTCTTCCTGGATGCGCCGGATGCGTTCGAAATGATTCACGCGGTGGCGCAACTCTTCTCCGCAACCGAACATCATGGTAGCGGTGGTGCGCAGGCCGAGCTTGTGCGCGGTGCGGTGCATGTTTTCCCAATCATCGCTGGTGCATTTGAGGCGCGCGATCTTGGAGCGGACTTCATCATCAAGAATTTCCGCGCCGCCGCCGGGAATGGACTGCAGGCCGGCGTCCATCAGGCGCTTGATCGTTTCCTCGACGCTCAGTTCGCTGACTTCCGCGATGCACAGAATTTCCGGCGCGGAAAAGCAATGCAGGTGAACAGTGGGATAGCGCTGCTTGATGGAGCGGAGAAGATTTTCGTAGTAATCGATTTGCAAGTCGGGATGCAGACCGCCCTGAAGAAGAACGCCGTTGCCGCCGAGCTCGAGCATCTCTTCGATCTTCTTGAAAATTTCATCAAAGCTGAGGATGTAGCCATCCTTAGCGCCAATGGGGCGATAAAATGCGCAGAAGGAACAATACTCGGTGCAAAAATTGGTGTAATTGATGTTGCGGTCGACCTGATAGGTGGCGATGCGCGGGTCGTTTTTTTTTAGGCGGACCTGATGCGCAGCCATGCCGATGCCAATCAGGTCATCTGATTCCAGCATCTCAAGCGCTTGTTCTTTTGTGAGTGCCAAGGCGATGGTCTCTCTTCAATCCATTCTAACCGAGAAGCAGCGGAGACTGAAAAGTCGTTCGCAATGAAAAGGTCATTCCTGGTGAAAAATGAACCTTGGCAACGTGTAGTGTTGAAGAAATGGTCGTGTATCGGCCGCTTTCTCCCTGCACCGCGCTGACGGGGAAGGGCGTTCTTTCCTAAAAAAAACCGCACCTGCGACGCTATTGAGAGTCTTGCCTAGGTAAGCCGAACGATGACCTCAGGAAATACCGCCAAAACACAGGTATTTCAGTTCCAGATATTCCTCCATGCCGTACTTAGAGCCTTCGCGCCCGAGGCCCGACTCTTTCACGCCGCCGAACGGCGCAACTTCAGTCGAGATGAGCCCGGTGTTGATGCCGACGATGCCGTACTCAAGAGCCTCGGCCACGCGCCAGACACGGGTAAGATCCTTGCCGTAAAAATAGGACGCAAGTCCGAATTCGGTGTCATTGGCGAGGGCGATGGCTTCGGCTTCGGTCTTGAAACGAAAAAGGGGCGCCACTGGACCGAAAGTTTCTTCGCGCGCAACGGCCATGGCTGGCGTCACATCGGTAAGAATGGTGGGCTCAAAAAATCTTCCGCCGAGCGCGTGTCTTTTCCCGCCAAGCAAAACTTTTGCGCCTTTTTGCTGCGCATCCTGAATGTGGCTTTCGACTTTTGCTACCGCGGCGTCATCAATCAGTGGTCCTTGTGTGGCGCCAGATTCAAGTCCGGGAGCCGGCCTTAAAGCTCTGACTGCAGTCGCCAATTTTTCCGCGAAGGCATCGTAAACTTTGTCCTGCACCAGCAGGCGATTGGTGCAGACGCAAGTCTGCCCGGTATTGCGGTACTTCGAAGCGACAGCGCCTTCGACCGCAGCATCCAGATCGGCGTCATCAAAAACAATGAAGGGCGCATTCCCGCCCAACTCCAGAGAGAGTTTTTTGATCGTCCCGGCACATTGTTGCATCAGAACTTTGCCCACTTCGGTGGAACCCGTGAAAGAAAGCTTTCTGACGATCGGATTCGAAGTGAGCTCGGCTCCAATCTCCTTGGCCGAGCCGGTGATCACATTAAAAACTCCTTTGGGAACACCGGCGCGCTCCGCCAGTTCAGCGAGCGCCAGCGCCGAAAAGGGAGTTTGCCCGGCAGGCTTCAATACCACGGTGCAGCCAGCGCCGATCGCCGGTCCGGCCTTGCGGGTAATCATCGCAAGCGGAAAATTCCACGGCGTGATGCAGGCCACGACCCCGATGGGCTGTTTGATGACAACGATTCGCTTGTCGACTTGGTGGCCGGGAATGACGTCGCCATAAACGCGCTTGGCTTCTTCGCCGAACCACTCCAGGAACGAAGCCGCGTACGCAACTTCTCCGCGCGATTCGGTAAGCGGTTTACCTTGCTCCAGCGTCATCAAGCGCGCCAGATCGTCCTGATTTTCCATCATCAGATCGAACCAGCGCCGAAGAATAGCGGCCCGCTCCTTGCCGGTTTTTTTGCTCCACGCTGGGAACGCTTGGTTGGCAGCCTCAATGGCCGCGCGCGTTTCCGCGGCGCCCAATTTTGGAACGCTGCCGAGAATTTCTGCAGTCGCGGGATTGTCTACGTTAGTGGTTGCGCCACTGGAAGAAGTAATCCAGGCGCCATCGACGTAGCAGGTTTCGCGAAAAAGTCGCTGATCTTTCAGCGCAACTTTCGGGGCGCTTTTCGCGGCAGTATCGGATGCCGCCGCTTGAGTGACAGTGTTCGCCATAATCGTGCTCCTACGAATTCGATGTTACCAGCTGCCCTTGCGGTGTACCGGTCGACACGTTGGCCAACGCGGCCTCCAGCACGTCCAGGCCTTCGTCAAACTGCTCATCGGTCACGATGAGCGGCACAAGTATGCGCATCACATTGCCGTAGGTCCCCGCAGTGATGGTAATCAGGCCGTGCTCGTAACAATACTGCGCGATTTTTTTCGTTTCCTCGGAGGCAGGTTCGCGCGTGGCGGGATTCTTGACGAGCTCGATGGCACACATGCCGCCCAGCCCGCGGACTTCGCCTATGATCTGGAATTGCTTGGTCCATTTCTTGCCGCGCTGTTCGAATTTATGCCCAAGCTGCGCGGAGCGCGCGAGCAGCCCGTCTTTTTCGATGATCTCGAGAGCAGCAAGCGCCGCAGCGCACGAAACCGGATTGCCGCCAAAAGTTCCGCCTAGGCCGCCGACCGCCGCAGCGTCCATGATCTCCGCGCGTCCAGTGATCGCAGCAAGAGGCAATCCGCCGCCAAGCGATTTCGCGGAGGTAATAATGTCGGGCTC
>Ga0070716_100000432_pt1 | contig 17408 bp, 16 predicted proteins | sample LARL112metaG_FD_71395 | JGI IMG/M metagenome (GOLD analysis project Ga0070716, IMG submission 71395) | Corn, switchgrass and miscanthus rhizosphere microbial communities from Kellogg Biological Station, Michigan, USA - LAR L11-2 metaG | ecosystem: Host-associated > Plants > Roots > Rhizosphere... | reverse complement strand
GCATCCTCGATGACCACGAGGTTGTGCTTGCGCGCGACCGCCAGGATCGGGTCCATATCGGCCGGATGACCATAGAGATGGACCGGAATGATCGCCTTCGTGCGCGGAGTGATGGCAGCTTCGATCAGCGCAGGATCGAGACAATAGGTCGTCGGGTCTATATCGGCAAATACTGTCCTGGCGCCAGTGTAGTGGATCGCAGCAACGGTTGCAACGAACGTGAAAGGCACCGTTATGACCTCGTCACCGGGGCCGACCCCAGCTGACAAGAGCGCGAGATGGAGTGCACTCGTGCCAGTGTTGACGCCGACCCCATAGTCACTTCCTGAATATGCAGCGAACTCCTTCTCGAATTCGGCGACCTCCGCCCCCAGCGTGAACTGGGACGTATCGAAGACGGTCTGCACCGCAGCGTCTATCTCCGGCTTTAGAGCCTGATACTGAGCCTTCAAGTCGACGAACGGAATCATGATGAACTCAAAATCGTTTCTTCGCTACCACATACGTCAGGCGGGCTGGAGGGTCCAGTCCGTGGCATCGTGGGTTTTGGCTTGGTCGTCTCGCCTTTCGCTGGCCAGGAGAAAGGGCAAATTGGCTGACCTATTTTATCCCGCCTCAGCAGCCACGCAACAAACTTCTCAAATTAACAATAATGAGCCGGGTAGACGAGCGTGCTACAATGTATTTTTAATGGATAGGGTGCAACGATCGCACCGTGACATTGCTGCGTAAGGTTTGATAGCCGGGGAAGCGAGGGGGGCGGGTTGAGCTTGGAAGCATCCAAGTCGGCGACAAGAGTTCTTGCGAACTTCGCCCGATTTGAGACGGAGGTTCGACGGGCCGAAAAGGCCTACGCGAACGGTGAGGCCGAGATGGCCGCGTTCTATGTCGCCACCGCTTCGACGATTGCAACGCACACACACTGCGGAATTTTTGCCAGTCCGCGGCTGGAACGAATACTAAACGCGCTGGGTCGTCGAATCGTATCGAGCGAGACGACCGGGACTTTCGAACGTGCACCCTCGTACAAGCGGGTGCTCCACGTAGGTTCGGAGGTCGCAGCCGTAGGTGGTCTCACGCGGATGATCGGCCGCTGGATGGATGCGGACGCCGAGCGCGTCAATTCGCTCGTTCTCACGCAGCATCGTGGCAAAATTCCCGAGCCTCTGACCGAGGCCGTGCGGCGGAGTGGCGGTCGGATCATCAGGCTCAATCAAATGGCTGGCAGCCGATTTGATTGGGTTCGTGCGCTTCGGCGGATTGCCTGCGAGCATGACGTCATCATTCTTCACATTCATTGCGAAGACGTCATCCCGATTTTGGCCTTTGCGGACCCGGCCGGATTGCCGCCGGTGCTGTTCCTGAACCACGCCGATCATTTGTTCTGGCTGGGGCCCAGCATTTCGCACATGGTGTTCAACCTGCGTGATGCGGCCACCGACATTTCGATCTTCCGTCGCGGGATTGAGCCGCGGCGGAATTTCCTGCTGCCGACGATTGTCGATGCGACGGTCAGGCGCCATACGCTGCGCGAGGCCAAGGCAAGCCTGGGCCTGGATCCCGATACAGTCTTGCTGCTGTCCGTTGCTCGGCGGCCCAAGTATCGCTCGCTGGACGGCGTGAGTTTCGCCGACAGGCACGTCAAGCTGCTCGCTAAGCATCCGCAGGCCCAGTTGATCGTTATCGGTTCGGGGGAGCCTGAGGACTGGCAACGAGCCAAGGCGCAGGTCAATGGCCGGATAACTGGCTTGCCGGAGCAGTCTGATACCCAGCGATACTTCGAGGCCGCCGATATCTATGTGGACTCATACCCGTTCGTCTCCTCGACATCCATGATGGAAGCCGGAGGATTTGGCCTTCCTGTTGTGACGATCTTCACGTTGCCGGACGAAGCCAGGATTTTTGGCATCAACCATGTCGGCTTGGCTGGCACTTCGCTGGTTGCAAGGACATCCGAGGAGTATGACGCACTGCTTGCACGCCTGGTCGTCGACCCCGAATTTAGAGAACAAAAGGGCGAGGCCGTGCGTCGAGCCATGGGGGAGTTTCACGAGCCAGCGGGATGGCACCCTCATCTGGAGGCGGCCTTCAGGCATGCGATGGACCTTCCGATGCGCACAGGTGAGTGGAATGCGACCGGCGAAGACATCGAATGTCCCAATCTCGGCCCGCCGGACAGCGTGCATGAGGATATCGTCGGATCGAAGTATCCGGGTGCGGAGATCGAGATGGTATACATGGGTGCGCTGCCGTTTCGGCAGCGGATTGCCCATTGGAGAGCAATGCGAAAACGAGGAGATATCCGCGGCATACCCACAAGCGTTCGGCTTCTCATACCCGAATGGATAAAGCGAAGATTCAAGCCGTGACAGGTCGAAGCGAGCGTGACTAATCTGACGCTCGCTACAGGACCCCGGCGAGTTCTCTTAGCGAATGTTGGGTCCAAGCCACTTAGAACGTGCTTCTGCTGGCCCCTTGGCGCTCACGCTCGCAAAAGACCCTGCTGCGGCGTGATCGATCAATCGATCCATCTGCCGGGGCGAAATCATGTCGTCCGCCCGCGAAGGTTCAGCTTGCTGAGTGGGAGCCGATCCTCTCTCTGAGTTTGTCAAAGATGTCGCTCGACAGCGTTACGACGCGATTGCGTAGCGCCAAGTAAACATCTGCTTTTGCTATGAGCCCGCCCGCCAGGATGAAATAAGCCAGTCCCGACGTCGTCGCGCCGAGAGTCAGCTGAACAAGCATGTGTCTATCAGGCCACGAAAAGAACATGCCGGCGATTGCAGCGACTGCTCCCGAACCCGCCATGGGCAAAACGACTTTGAGCGTGTCGGTCAGGCTGACCGGCGTTCCCCTTGTCGCAAATGCCAAACATGGAACGAGCGAGATGTTCATGATCAAGGCGTAGGCGGCGGCTATCCCGACTGGTCCGTATGGTATGGCAACAAGGAATCCGATGCCGACGACGGGCACGAAGAGAAGACTCCAGATAAACATCTGCCGGGTCCGGCCCAACGATATGTAAATCCATCCCGTGACATTCATGGGGACGCCGGCAAAGAGCGAGGCCGCAAGCCATTGGAAGATCGTCACGGATTTCTCCCATCCCGGACCGTAGAGTATCGTGATCAGAGGACCGGATACGCCGATCAGGCAGGCAGCGACACCCGCACCCAGGAACGTCACGAGCCCCAACGAATCCAGAAAGGCCTGGCGCCAGCGCGCAGGCTCATTCTGCAGGCGGCTCAGCGCAGGTTCGATCGCCGAGCTTAGAGGGCCGTTGAAAAGGTTCAGCGGCAGCAACATCAATTGATAGCCGCGGGTATAGTATCCGAGTTCCGACGCGCCAAAATGCGCGCCGATGATGATGTTGTCCAATTGGCGGTGAAAAAAGTTCACGACGCCAAAGCCGGTCAAATAGGCTCCGAAGTGGAGGGTGCTCCGGGCACCGCGCCAGTCACTGACCAAGCTTGGCCGCCAGGGAGAACTCGTCCAAAGCGCCAGAAGCGTGACAACATTCGCGACGAGCGGCGTGATTACGAGCGACCAGTAGCCGAGGTCAGTTTTCCAGGCCGCGAGAATTCCGGCGAGCGCACCTGCGAGGTGTCCCAATAGTCCCGCAACTTGCAGCGCCATCCAGCGCATCGAGCGCATCAGCAATGCCGTGTGTTGTGAGCCGAGTGCCGCAAGCGGAAAGGTGGCTGACAGCGCGATGATCAGGCCCGTGACCCGTGGATCTCCGAAGAACCAGGCCGCCAGTGGTGCCAGGCCGCAGACCACAGGGACCAGGAGACAACCGATTCCAAGAGTGATGAAAAACAAGCCACTGACCGTTTCCTGATCAATCTGGGAACGTTGGACTGTCGCTGACGTCAACCCGAGTTCGGAGAAAATACCAACGAAGCTGGTCACTGCAGTAGCCATGGCCACGAGACCGAAATCTTCCGGCACGAGCAAGCGAGCCAGGATTGCCGTGGCCGCGAACTGAATCAACATGCGTATCGGTTGAGCAAGGATCGCGACGATGCCGCCATGGACCGCCCGATGACCGAGATTCTCGTCGAGATGGTCGGTGTTCAATGCCCGGCGATTGCGCTCTCGCTGACTAGTCATTCGGAGTATCGTGTAAGTGGCTTGTCGGGTCGCTGCCCAAGAGGACAATCACAAGTGCTTTTCTTAACGGAGTCTTGGAAAACAAAAATCGTACCGCGCGCGTGGGGAACACGACGAAAGCATGCCAGATCGCCTTAAGTGCAGCGGCCCGTTGGCCGCCTTGCGCGCGGGCCAGTGCCGTATTGGCGAAGTACTCCAGAAAGTGCTCCATGACCCCAAAATAGGATCTTACGAAATCAATCGGCGAGCTCCAGAGCCGCCATTCCGGAATCGCGTGTCTGAAGAAGATTCGCCTCGCAAACGGTACGCGCTTGATCTGAAGCTCGTCATAAGCTCCGACAGCCCTTTGCCGAAACAGCACACAAGGCTGCGCGACGAATCGCACGCCATGAGCGCGCGCCACTCTCAGTTGCCAGTCCCAGTCCTGACCGCCGATAAGCTTCTCGTCGAAATAGCCGATTGTTTCGCGTACGCCAGCCCTGACGACGGTCGCGCCGATCTGCGGAAAATACCCGCTCAACATCAATTTCAGGAGCTCTCCTCCCTCGGGCAGTCGCGGTGGCCACGGGCCATAGATCGGCCGTCGTTGCGCATCGGTGTTGATGATCTGACCGACGACTATTTCCAGCTCGGGGGTGCTGGCAAATAGCGCCAGATGCCCGCGGATGTGATTTGAAGTCCATAGGTCGTCGTCATCCAGAAATGCGATATATTCCCCAGTGGCGGCACGCATCGCGATATTGCGGGCCGCTGCGGCCCCTTGCCTGGACGTATGAAAATATAGCGCGTTGAACGCTTCTGCGATCCCGCGCGTCTCCGCTGACGTTCCATTGTCCCCAACGATGATTTCAAAGGAAAGATCATCGTCCTGCAGAGCCCGAATGCTCTGCAGAGCTTCACGTAGCAGGCTGGGTCGGTCGTTCGTCGGGACGACAACGGAGACCAGTTTGATTTCGCTGTCCATCCTACTGCCACTCTTCCCAATCATCGAACGCGCCGCCGAGAAGCGCCTCGAAAATTTTGTCGTTATCCATCCAGGTGACAAACGTCCGCGGAATGGTGCCCGGCGGCCGGGTATTTTCGGCTTGGGCATAGATCAACTCATAACCGGTCTGATGTGCCGCATCATGTGCGAACGACGTCCAGTTCCCGGATTGGCCAAATGGGATTGCAAAGCAATCGACCGAGAGACCCAGCCGCGATTTTATGATCGCTTTCGAGGCACTGAGCTCGTCGATCGCTGTCTGCTCATCGATCCGCCCGAAGTCGGGATGCGAAACCGAATGGCTGCCGATTTCGACACCCATTCGCGAAAGCTCGCCAATCTCCTCCCATCCCAGCATGCGTGATCGATGCCATTCCGATGACGCCTCCACGAGGCCGGTCGCGACGAACAAGGTCCACGGAATTTCGTACTCTCGGAGAATCGGAGCCGCCGTGGTCAGCGTGCTCTGCCATCCGTCATCGAAGGTAATCGAAAGATCGCGAGGCCCGCCCTGTCCGCGTGCAATCTGAGCGGCCGGTACAAATCGATATCCCTGCCGGAGTGCAAATTCGATGTGACGGCGAAATCGACTTGGCGAGCAATCGTTCACGCCAAGGTCGGGCTGGCCTACGGAGTGATAACACAACAGCCGTCCGGACGGCCTCTGGCGCCGAGTCCCAAGCAACGCAAGTGCCTGACGCTCGCAATACATTCGTATTCTCGCAACGCGTCGACGCAATCTAATCCCAGTTGCCGAGGCAGCTCTCATAGCGTTGATCCGGCGGTTTTCCCGCATTTCACCTCGGCACGGACCAAGCGGGACTTGGATGCTAATACCACGTCGTTCGAGGATATCCTAAACGATCCGGTCGGGATGGTGATCATCGTTCGTTAGTCCTAATGCGTTCCAATTCGTCACGAATTGGCAAGTCTTGGTGAACCATATCGGTTGAATGGCGGCAGGAAAGATCGACTATCGATCGCGGGCGGATGCCTTGCTCCGCGTTATCGAGATGAGGAGCTTTCGCAGCCGTGCTGGGGTAGGCCACCGTATCCGGCTTGTGAGTGATCCGATGGTCAGGATCGGCGCGACAAGCAGGCCCCAACCGTTCCGAACGCGGTGGATCAGCGTGTCCGGTTCAACGCGCTGGTAACAGCCGAGAAACCCGCCGATGACGTGCCGCCTAACGAAACCCGCACGTTTGAGGCGGCGGTCAAGATCAAATTTGTTGTTGTGCAAGTGCCAGGCACTTGCGTCATCAGGCGATCGGGTATCGAAGTTTGCAAACAACCAACCGTTCGGCTTGATCGCACGATGCAGTTGGGCCGCGGTTGAATCGAAGTCAGGGACATGAACGAGAACGTCGAAGGCCGTGACGATGTCGAAAACGTTATCGGGCAGCTTTGCCTCGTTGAGGTTGACGATCGTTATTGCATCGTTGTGCCGTTCGAACCGCCAAGCCGCATATTCCAGGAGAGGGCGCGATACATCCGCTATCGTGACATCAAAAGAGCTGCGATGAAAAAACTGTGCATTCAGGCCTATCCCGGAACCAAAATCGAGAAGCTTTCCGGTGAGGTGTTGCGCGTCCAGAAACTTCAAGAGAGCAACCGCCTGAGGGAACGCGTATCCGGTGGTCTGCAGATAGGCATACCAGGCCAGGTCGTACTTCCATGACGTCAGCGTGTCATAGAAGTTTTGAAGGCCTGAAGGGGTCGAGCGATCCGCGGCAGCCCACTCCTCAATGCTTAGCTGCTCCCAGTTGATGCACTTTCCATAAGCAGATTCCACGCTTTCCGAATGAAACTCCGCAAGCTCGGCCAGGATTGAGGATCTGCAATCAGCTCCGAGCTCGATGCAATCGCGCAGCCGTTGCATGTTTCCGTTGAGGAAGGCATCACGCTGATCCGCTGACCACGTGTCTGGATCCGGAAACGGCGCAAGCTCCGGATCGATGTGCAGCCCCTGACGCTTTTGCAGCGGCCTTATCAGCAGGTCCGCAATCCGTGCCAGATATCCACGATCTCGTCGACTGATCATTTGGGGTATGCGTTCGGTTGGGATGCATTTTGTTGGAATGGTGGATATGGCACAGCACGCAGCCAACAGTCTTGATCAATGTGCTCCGTCGCAGGCCGCTTCGCCAGCAAGTTCGTACCCACCAACTTCATTATGCTTAACATCAAAAAGCAACTTCGGTTCGCCGCGTCCCGGAAGCCGCGGATCGCTTCAAACGCAATGAAGGAGCCTGTCGACAATCCTATGATCAAATCTTATCGTAAACGTTTCAACAGGCGGCGGGCGGCTTGGTCCGTGCGGCGGTACGGTCTGCCATTTTCCCGATCTCGGTCCTGATGAGGTCCGGTTCCGCCGTAGACGCGAAGGGGGGGCGATAGCGCTGCGTTCCGAGCGGGAAAGCGTTCGTGAATGTGATGGCTGACGGTTTGATGCTGGCATCATGGTTTCTCCGAAAATTGAGATTTCGAACATACCGGCGAAGCATTGGTTGTGGCAGCCCCGGAACGGAGACGCTCCGTTGCCGACCGATCGTCCGTTGTCAACCAACGGATGCGATGACGGCCAGAGTGGCTCGAGTTCATCGTCCATGCAGACCTCATCTTGGTCGACAGGATTGGACAGACGATCTTATCGAAGCTGGTGCACGATTGTGCCAGCGCCTTGACATTGGTTGACCGAGTAGTCGCTGCATCGGGGGCTTTCCCACTGTGAAGTAGGGACATGCACTGCTTTACCCTAATCGAGCAAGAAACAAGACTAACACCCTTACAAGACTAACATGCTTAAACGAGCGCATTCAATTGCTCGTCTTTCCAACCCCAAGTATTCGCCCGGCACGAGGCGCGTAATGAACTGTCCCGATCAGGAATAATGAGAATAGCGCTCAATTGTGATACCCGAACGCACGAGCCCTAAGCCTCGCTTGCCATATTTCATCGAGTCCGTGGCTTTCAGCTACTCGACGGACCTATTGGAATCGATACGGCCATGTAGGTTTTGGCGCTCTCGCATAGGCCGGGCTAGATCTGCGGCACGGTCGCGCGGTGTCCGGCTGAGGGCAAGCAGGTGCTGCGGGTCGCCCTGATCTAGCCAGTTCCGGTAGGCGCCGCAAACGTGGAGCACTCGGATCGGATTTACTTGGGTCCCTGCGAGATATTGGACGATGGCCGCACGCTCAGCATCGTTCGCGACGCCATCAAAACCCATGGCGGTCCCAGGACAGATCGCGCGCGGCTTTTCACGAATGCGTCCAGTTTCAGCTCCGACCAAACGCCTCCGTTAGCGCGAGAGACGACTACGTTCCTGAGCTCACGTTATTGTCTTGCAGCATCAACCCCGGAACCCCGATACGCCACCTCGAAGGCCGAAGCGCCGACGTGGAAAAATCCGTTCGCGCTACAAATCATCAATCGCTACCAGTCTGCTCGTCCTCGTTGGTCGACCACCTTTGTGAGGAATTCCATGCGCCCGAGCGCCAGCCAGACGTTTTGGCCACCCGCTATTCAAATTAACGCTAACATAGCTGTTGCCAACACCGCTTGGTGCAAGATTGCTGCACGCAGCTCTAAATAATCTATACTGAAGCTCCAGCTTGAGCACGTCCGGGCTGCGCCGGCAATCGCAATCCAGCATTCCAAATGTTTTGCGGCCATGCGCCCATAAGTGTTATCCTCGTATTGTTACAATCGATCCGATGTCCGGTTCGCAGATGCCGCAGTCGGTATAGGCGCATTCTCCGGGTGGATGCGATGGACGGTCCGGGGTACGTCTCGTGTGTCAGCATCGACGACCCAGAAGGTGGCCGTGCCTTGCGGAAAATCACCGACATGCGGGCTTTTTGCGGCTCGAAAGGACTAGAGAGAAGATGTTATCGAAACTGCTTCACGATTTGTTTCCCGCGCTTTGGCATTGGCTGAAATACCAGCAGTATCTTCGCACCAGCGCCGGCGAGCGGGAGATCAGGTACATCGGGAATTTGATCCCACCGGACACGCTGATCATTGATGTGGGCGTTCATCTCGGCTTCTACTCGCGACACTTTGCGCGTTTTGCGCCACAGGTTCTTGGCTTTGAGGCCAATCCCGCCAGTGCGCTGTCCTTGAGGGGCATGCTGCCGGCCAAGGTCAGGATCGAGAACGTTGCGCTGTCCGACGCGGATGAAACGGTTGTCTTGAGAGTGCCGCTCGAGGGGGCCGGAGGAGGAGAGGCGGCGCTGGGGACGCTGGCACCGAGCAACGAACTCGCTGGTGCTGCGTTCCGATCGGTCGAAGTGAGGTCCCGCCGCCTCGACCAAATGAAGCTGCCGAAAGTGGGTCTAATCAAGATCGACGTGGAGGGCCATGAGGAAGCCGTTCTGCGAGGCGCGCAGGGTCTCATAGAACGCGATCGCCCGCGCTTGATGATCGAGATCGAGGAGCGGCACAATCAGGGGGCGATATCACGGGTATTTGAGCGGATGTCTCGGCTGGGATACCAGCCCTTTGTTCTCGCGCGTCATCAACTCTCGCCGATACAGGCGGACCAGGCGATCGAACTCCAGCGCTCGCCGGCAGGATACCTCAACAATTTCTTTTTTCTGCCCCGTGAGGCCGGTGAAAAACCGCCGAGCCCGTGAGGGAAGGGCTGCACATGTCGAACGCAGGGTTGCATCTGAAAACCACGGGTGCCGGCCACAGCACCGCCGGCGCAATCCTGCGGTGAGGGACGACGCTCTCCGCCCGCCCGGGTCACGATTGCTGTCGCTGCCTCTCCATCATGGCGCGGAAATAAGACGCAGCACCGGATGCATAGCAGCCGAATTTGTCGGCGTAGGAAAAGCTATACTCGGGAAGAAAGAGATTCTCCCGGGACAGAGCCTCTCTGATCAGGCATTTAAGATCCCATTGGAATTGCCCGCAAAGCGATGGACATTTGAAAACATACTTGGCGTAGAGAGCACCGGACGCGATCACGTAATTTCGCCAGTGGCGGCGCGCCTCGACTGGAGTCCTTCGCCCGTGATGGTGGAATGCGACGAGCTCCGGCACATACTCCAGTGTGAAGCCGGCCGCATATGCTCGGAAAATGTACTCGGTATCCTCTCCCGCCGAAATCCTACCAACTCCAAAAGTTTCATCGAATGGTCCGAGGCGCTGGTAGGCGGCTCGTATCATGGAGAGATTGCAGCCTAGGAAACAATTCCCCAAGTTCTCGTGGCGGGCGGGGGCATTGCTGAGATGCCATCGTTTACCGATCGTATCCGTCTTGATGGTCAACGGCAAATCCATGGCATTGCCAAGCTCAACGCGACCGCCCCGCCATGTCTGGCTTGGTCGCGTACAACGCAAGCAAGTTCGCGAAGAAGTCCTCTCTCAGGCGACAATCATCATCGGTCAGAACCAGGATGTCGCCGCTGGCACGACGAAGTCCCCTGTTCTTTGCAATCGTGATGCCGGGGCGGGGTTCGTATTCGAGCCGCACGGGAACCGACGCACCCGCCGCCCAACTCGTCACCGCGGACGATGTATCATCATCGGATGCGTTGTCTGTGACCACGATTTCGGCATCCCTGAGTGATGCCCGGCCTGCAGACACTTCAATCGACTGAAGGCATCTAATGAGGGAAGCTGCCCGGTTTCTGGTGCTTATGACAACAGATACTTTCATCAAGACCTGGCCGTGGACGCCTGTAACTGTCGTTGAGCGGAAGCGAAGCCGTATGACCCCGATGCGAGCAGTCAAGCTGCGCGCAACCGCCGTGGCCGAAGCAGTGCGGGCGTCGAAACAATCGATCGAGGTTAACGGACCCGCGGCCGAACGCTCCTGCTTGCGCCATCTTGCGGTGGCCAGCGCAGCTCGCGCCCCTTCGGAAACGCTGGGAATGGGGACCCCAGGGGGTAGAATGGTAGTACAATGCCCGCAAAACCTGCGCTGACGTCGGCGTTGGCGGCCACCTGCGATGGACAATGAAGCAGCGCTTCGGACACGGCTGTTCGAACGGATAAATCGATACGGGAGAGCCGCGGGCTCCGTCAGTCTCGGCGATGCCTTCCAGCATTATCCTTAACAGGCCAACTGTCTCATCTCCTGGACCTATGTGATTTGATTTGTCGGGCGGTAAAAATTACTGCTGATAATCGCGACGGTCACTTCGGCGTGAGAAGGAGGGGTAAACTGAAAATCGCCTACCTGGTGCATGATCTTTCTGATCCTGCTGTTCATCGGCGCGCGAGGATGCTGAGGTCCGCGGCGGCGCAGCTCGTGATCATCGGATTCAGGCGAAGCGCAAGACATCTGAAACAAATCGAAGGCTGCGAGGTCGTCGACCTGGGCGAGACCAGAGATGGCGCGCTCGTCGCAAGATTAGGCTCGGTTGCTTCGGCGAGGATGCGACTGAAGCGTCTTGATGGCCTTTTGCAGGGCTGCCAGCTGGTGCTCGCACGAAATCTGGAAATGCTGTACCTCGCCGCGAATGCCCGTCGCCGATATGCGCCAAATGCCGCATTGGTCTTCGAGTGTCTAGACATTCACCGCCTGTTGCTCGGGAATGGCCTGCCAAGTCGGATGCTGCGGTCGCTGGAGACCAGGCTCATGCACGAGGTAGATTTGATCCTGACGAGCTCGCCTCGCTTCATTGTCGAATATTTCGGCCCAAGGGGCTTCAATTGTCCGATCAGGCTGGTGGAGAACAAGGTCTTGCTTACGGATGATGAGACCATCCTTCGCAGAGCTGAGCGGGCGCGGGTTGACGGACCACCTTGGAGGGTGGGCTGGTTCGGCATGATACGATGTCGGCGGAGTTTCGAAATTCTCAGCTCGGTTGCGCGCGAGGCCGGCGGAGCCGTTGAGGTGAGAATTGCCGGCCGCCCATCGCCCAGAGAATTCCCTGATTTTGAAACCTTGGTGGCCCGGTCACCCCATGTCACGTTTACGGGATCGTATCGTTTCGATGAACTGGCCTCGTTGTATGGCGACGTACACTTCAGCTGGGCAGTGGACTTTTTCGAGGAAGGACTGAATTCATCATGGTTACTTCCGAACCGAGTGTACGAGAGCTCATTTTTTGGGACGGTTCCTATCGCCGTCGAGGGCGTCGAGACGGCGTCCTGGCTCGGGCGGAAGAACATCGGAGTCATTCTTGGGGGCGATGCCAAGATGTCGCTACAGAGTTTCCTGGGCGCGTTGACCGGCCGGCGTTATGAGACGTTGTTCAAGTGTCTCGAAGCAGTTCCAACCAGTGAATTGGCGGACACGAGAGAAAGTTGCGAACAGTTGCTCCGGGCGCTGGAAAAGCCCGATAGTCCTACTGTGAGAGCTTGACGATGACGATCGCGCCCGCGGCGGAGGTGTCGTCATCACGTGATGCCGTGATCGTCGTGATTCCATGTCTCAACGAGGAGGAGCATATCGAGAATATTCTCGTCCGGTTCACGGCCGAATCTTCGAGCATTGTGCGCAAGATCGTCGTTGCGGACGGCGGCAGCACCGACCAGACGTTAACAATCGTCGAGTCCTGCGCGCGAACCGACGGACGTATTGCCATCCTACACAACAGAAACCGGATACAGAGCTCCGGCTTGAACAGGGCTGTCGAAGCGTATGGAGATGATGCGCGCTTTGTCGTTCGGGTCGATGCACATTCCGACTATCCCGCCGGCTTCTGCAGGAAACTGCTGGCCGCCCAGGCCGTGACGGGCGCCAATTCAGTCGTTGTCAGTATGATCGCAAAGGGAAATAGCTGCTTTCAGGAGGCCGCGGCCACTGCACAGAACTCTCGCCTCGGCAATGGCGGGTCGGCGCATCGCTTGGTCGGCGAGGGCAGATACGTGGATCATGGGCATCACGCCCTGTTGGAGGTAAAGGCGTTCCGCGCCGTCGGTGGATATGATGAGGCATTTACCCATAACGAGGACGCCGAGCTTGATTTCCGCCTGACCTCGGCCGGGTTCCGCATATATCTTTGCGCGGGGGCCGACATCACGTACTATCCAAGGAGCAGCCCGCTTTCGCTTTTTCGACAATATTGGAATTTCGGATACGGTCGCGCCATGAACGCGCTGAAGCATCGTGCAAGGCCGAAGTTGCGACAATTGATGCCCGTGATGGTCGGTCCGGTCGTCGCGTTCGCGGTGCTCGGTCAGGTCTTTGCGGTTCCTGCCCTGTTCTGGGCCGCCGTTTGCTTAACCTACGGAATTGTCCTGGCGGCGCGCAACAGGAGCATTTGCGCGTGCGGTGCAGGGATTGCTGCGATGCTTATGCATCTCGGATTTTCGCTTGGCTTCATCTACCGGGTTCTACAGTTCATGTTGGGTAGTCACTCGCGGACAAGTCGCTGCGCGTGAGCGACCGCTTTGTCGGATGGGAATGGTTCAATGTCGAAGTCTGCAACAGATGTCTTGGGCGCGGATATTGACGTCACCGTCATTGTTGCAAACTATAATGGCGAGAAATATCTCGCCGACGCGCTTCGTTCGCTGACCAACCAGAGCCTGCGAGACATTGAAATTCTCGTCTCTGACGATGCTTCCACTGATTCAAGCGTCCAAATCGTCAGGAGTCTGATGGCGGATGATGCCAGAATTCGCATCATCGAATCCAAGGTGAACGCCGGGCCGGCGGCCGCAAGGAACCGCGCTATCGAGATCGCGCGAGGCCGGTGGATCGCGATCATGGATAGTGACGACCTCATGCATCCGGATCGCCTTCAGTCTCTTGTCGAAGTTGGCGCGGAGAGTGGTGCTGATATCGTCGCCGACGACCTTCTTCTGTTCGACACCGATCGGCGAGCGCCCCCGCGCACATTGTTCTCGGGGCGTTGGGCGAGCAATGAGCGCTGGATTGGTGCCGAAGACTATCTGAAGCTGAACAACCCGTATGGCAGGGGGCCGGCGCTCGGCTACCTCAAGCCGATCGTTCGCGCGTCGTTCATCTCCAAATGCGGCGTCCGTTACGACGGGAGATTGAGAATTGCGGAGGATTTCAATTTCGTGTTCCGCCTTCTGATGGAGGGAGCCAAATTCCGCACCATCGCCAAGATCGGCTATTTTTATCGTCGACACAGCGGATCACTCTCTCACCGGCTCGAGCCTTCGGCCCTGGCTGCAATTCTCGATGTCGAGCAGGGCTGGGCGGAGCAGTATCCTGCGATCGGGGCAGGCCTGTTCCGTTCGCGGGCGAGATCAATAGCCCGGGCCCTTGCTTTCGAGAAGCTCGTGCGGGCGATCAAAGCGAGGCAAATTGCAGCCTGTGCTTCTATTGCCGCCAGCAATCCTGCGGTCCTGTTGTTGTTGCGGTTGCCGTTCAGGGAGTTCGTCGCGCGCCTGCTCCCACGTCCGAAGCCGGCGAAGAATGAACGACGTCAGATCTGCATCTTCACACGGCAGCGGATCGTCGGTCGAACCAGCGGAAGCTCGCGCTATCTGCTGGACATCGCCGATTACCTAGTGACGAGGGGGTTCGACGTTCATCTGTTGGTCCCGTCTCCGGTGACTCTGGGAAGATGGCCGGTCCTGAAGCTCTCCAAGGACATGCTGTCGTTCAAGACGATCAGATTTCGCGGGACGGTTCGCATCGGAAGCTACATCATTGGCCTTGATCCGCGCATTGCAATAAGGGGTCTGTTGGGCGCTCTCGATCTCATTCTTTATCGAGCGGGTATCATCTCGCGGCAATTCTTTCGTCCTGCACCATATGCCGTGGCGCAGAAACTGACGCGCGAGGATCAGATCTTCATCGCGAAACAAGCCCCTGCAATCGCCGAAATTCAGATCGCTGATTATTGCTTTTTGACGGAAGCATATCCCTATGCGCTGAGGCCGGATGCCCGGCGCGTCGTCGTGATGCACGATCTGTTTTCAAGTCGTGCAGCCCAGTTCACCAGACTGTATGCCTCGGATTCGGTCGTTTCTCTCCCATTGGAGGACGAGGTCCGCATGCTTGCGCGAGCCGAGACGATCGTCGCAATCCAGTGGGATGAAGCTGCGGTGCTGCAGCGCAAGTTGCCGCGTCACGAGATCCTCGTTGCTCCTCTCGCAGCGGTGCCGGTCGGCGAACCACAGACTGGACACTCGGAGATCGTGCTGTTCGTCGGAAGTTCCGCTGCTCCGAACGTCGACGGTATCCGATGGTTCATCGAAGCCTGTTGGCCTCTGGTTCGTGAGCGACGGCCAAGTGCAGTGCTCAACATCGCGGGAACCGTCTGCAATGCTCTGGGCGTGGCACCCCCCCGAACGAAACTGCTGAACGTGGTCGAGGAGCTTGACGCTCTTTACCGCGACGCTGCCGTAGTGATCTCACCGCTACGGGCAGGGTCGGGACTCAAGATCAAGCTGATTGAAGGCTTGTCGAAGGGCAAGGCGATGGCCGTAACGACAACGACCATGCAGGGCGTCACGGACATCCTGAGCGGATGCACTCTGGTCGACGACAGCGACTTCGGTTTTGCCTCGAATGTCGCCGACTTGCTGGGCGATGCCGGTCGGCGTGCCGAGTTGGGAGCCAGGGGAATCGCCGCAATCTCGAGACATTTCTCCCCCGAGCGTAGCTATGGCGCAATGGTGTCGGCCCTGGATGCAAAGGGCGTTGGGCCCAGTCGCAAAGTCAACTCGCAGTAGTGCGATGAACAAGAACAGTCAGTCCTTCATGTCTCAATGGAACGGTCGATGCGTCGCCCACTGGATCGGCGTTGGTTGTCGAGTTTCGTGCCCGCGGATGCTCATGTCTCTGGCGCTTCTCACGCTACTGATTGCGGGAGCGTGGAGCGGTTGCAAGGCAACCGTCGGTGCGGAGGTGCTTTCCAGCGCGGAGCCGGGCCACGTTTTTATGATCAGGAAGGGGGAGGGGGCTGTCGTCGTCAAACATTTCAATACGGCGGCAGCACAAAAGATTCGCCTGAGCGGATTCGGTGGACTGAGCCGAGGTCAGCTGCAGGCCACGCTCAGGCATATCGATGGCGATATCGTTCTCGATCTTGGCAGTGGTCAAACGCTGCGCATTGCGGGCGTCGGTGAGGAGGTGATCTCCTCAATCCAGATTGAACTGGACCGGTCGGGGCTTGCTCAGACATTCGTCGACGATTTCGATGAGCTCAGCCTGGATCTTGATGGCGACCATGTCGGCGGGCGGCGCGGCACCTGGCGCACAAATTTCGGATATGGCGGGCCGCTGTCGGTGCACAGCAGGACGCTGGTTAACAACGTCGAGCTCGAAGTATATGTTGATCGGCTGTTCGCCGGTACCGGCAACTCCAGCCTGAACCTTGATCCGTTTCGGATCGTGAATGGCAAGCTCGAGATCGTCGCAGACAAGCTGCCCGAGGAGGTTCGTCCGTTTGTCTGGATGCGGAGCTATTCATCCGGACTACTCACCACCAAGGCCTCGTTCTCCCAAACCTACGGTCTGTTCGAGATCCGGGCAAGGATGCCGGCGGGCAAGGGGTTGTGGCCGGCATTCTGGCTGTTGCCGGTGAATGGTGATTGGCCTCCGGAAATAGATGTCCTGGAAATTCTCGGGGACAAGCCGGACAAGCTTTACTGTTCCTGGCACAGCAATGTCGGAGGTCAGCATTCCGCAGACACCCAGACAATCGACGTGCCGGATACCTCGGCCGGCTTTCATACCTTTTCGCTGGAATGGACCAAGGACGTCGTCAACTGGTATTTCGACGAGATACAGGTCGCGAGCCATCCAACCCCGCAGGATTTCCATCAGCCGATGTATATGCTGGTAAATCTTGCCGTGGGTGGTCATTGGCCAGGCGATCCCGATTCATCGACCAGGTTTCCCGCAACCTATTCCATCGATTGGATCCGAGCATACACGCGGCAGAATTTGCAATAGCTTGGCGAGCCAGGCTGATTACGTAGGCAGATAGGGGCAATGTCAGACCAACCGGCTCTCGTAGACGTCATCATAGCGGTATGGAATGGGTCGGCCACGATCGAGACGGCTGTTCGCTCCGCCTTGTCTGAACCGGAGGTCAATCGCGTCATCGTCATCGACGACCAGTCCACGGATGATACGCCGCGCATCATGCGTTCGCTTGCCAATGAAGTCGGCGATCGGATCCGTTTTGAACAAATGAAGAGGAATTCGGGTCCGGCAGCAGCCCGAAATCGTGGATTGGCATTGTCGAAAGCGGAATGGGCATCTATCCTGGACGCCGACGACTATTTTCGGCCCGGCCGAATTCGCATTCTCCTGGATGCTTCCGATGGCGCGGATTTCGTCGCCGACGATCATATTCAACTCATGCAGGAGAAGGACGTCCAGCCGAGCGCCGCGCGCAATTTTCTCCTTGGTATCGAGAGCCCG
>Ga0070716_100000431_pt1 | contig 17409 bp, 12 predicted proteins | sample LARL112metaG_FD_71395 | JGI IMG/M metagenome (GOLD analysis project Ga0070716, IMG submission 71395) | Corn, switchgrass and miscanthus rhizosphere microbial communities from Kellogg Biological Station, Michigan, USA - LAR L11-2 metaG | ecosystem: Host-associated > Plants > Roots > Rhizosphere... | reverse complement strand
TCTGTCTTCAATGTGGATTAACTCACCTTGGATAGTAATCACCATGCCTCTGATTTTTAAAGCAGCACAAATAGTATCTATTGTCTGTTCTAGTCTGATTTTGTCTTTATTGATGTCTTCCACTTTTCTCCTTAATGACGCAATTTCCTCTTGCATTGCTAAAATTGCGTCATTTTGTGCTTGATTTGCTTTGTCGCTAATGTTATTCCTCGCCATCACTTTACTTGAAAAAAACGCACCAATTATCACAATCAAAAAGCTGAACAATCCAGCATAAGCATTTAACCCCTGAATAACTGCATTCATGGCTTCTCCTAAGATGGAGACTTTGATAGAGAAAAGACAGCAGACTCTATTGCTATATCTAATGCTTCAGCAGATGGTAAAGGTAACTTGTAATCTTTAAAAAGCTTCAACGCCGTATTGATAGCAAGCTGCTTCTTTGCAGCTCCACTCATCGCTTTGTGCTGTTGTTCAATTTGCTGTACAGCCATGCGAGTAAACTTCTCTAATTTTGTTGTTAAGTGGTCTGGCATCTTTTGACGCTGTATATTGGCTAGATGCATCGCTTCCAATATACTTATAAAAGTGCCAAACACGAATATAAGCGTATTAACTGTTTGTGCCCAATTCAAGCTGCACCTCCTACAATCAATATCCATGATACTAATGCCAATATCCCAATGAACAACCATAGCAACCATGCTAAATTGCGTGATAGATATCCAGGATAGCCAAAGCCAACTAGGCACGAAGCTGCTACAAAGAGCATCAAGACGGCGTTTGGCTGTAAGCAGCTTTGAAGAAAATGCATCATATATTCTCCTATTGCACTTGTGATAACCCTGCAATTTGCTGTGCAAGGTTATTGATCTTCCCAAGATTTGAGGCCTCAAGCAATGCATTCAGCTTGTCATTCTCGGCTTGCAATGTGGCTATCTGGGCTTGCTCGGCATTGAGCTGCTGTTGGAGATCCGCTATCTTCTGGAGAAGAGCCTGGTATTGCTTCTGATACCAAAGCAGCTCCTGACCTAGCCAACCTTCAAAGACACCCATTTGCTGATTGAATTCCATTCTGGTCTTGCGGTACATCTGGCTCTGACCAGCCCCGAGAGCCTTATTGCTTTGCTCTAGGATGAGGTCGTGATGTTCGGCTTCGAGTGGAATGTTTGCGGGGTCCCAATTGTTGCTAAGTACATGGTCTCTGAAGCCAAGGACAACAGGAGTCCCGTCAGGTCCTTTGAGTGTAGTGCCGTCGTCTGTCCAGCCTTGTGGAATGTTGCTCATAGGTGTATTTCCTCCTAGAAAAATGTTGGCGTCAACAGTTCCCGCAATTCCGGGAACGTTGGTTGCCTTATCTGTATATTGAACGAATTCATAGCTCGTCCAAGGTGGTGGCACAGGCGGTCTTGCATCTGGTGAAAATTGCCAGTTTGCCAACCACAACGGGTATTTTGTTAGTCTTGGATCATTTAGCCTCTGCTGGATATAGGCACTAGCAGCATAGATGCCTGGTAGCTTTCCATAATTCGCCTCTTGCTGAGAGAGCCACGCATAGGCCCAGCTAGCGTTTGCTTGTGGGGATGAAACTTCGTAGTCCAGGACAACGAGATCACTATCACGCACGTTACCAATAGTGCTCTGCATAAAATTTGCCTCTGCGCTTGCGTTATTGCCAAGGTCTGGCCTCGCAAAGTGATACAGAAGCAGCACATCTATCCCTGCATCTAACGCCTTTGCTCGGTTTGTAGCAAAATTCGGATCGATAAAGCCTGTCCCCTCAGTCGCCTTTATAGCGATACGAGCGATGCCATCAAAACTCGCGGCCCACTTGCGGTATGCAACAAAATCTATATTCCCCTGGAATGCTGATATGTCAACAAATTGTGGTGTCATAGAGTCTCCTTCATGCAATGCATTCCCAGATACCGAATTCAAATGTTTGCTGAGAGGTTGTTCCCTTCTTGCAGACAACTCTCATGTTATACATGCCAAGGTTTGTCACATCATCAGACGACAATTGATAGGTAATAGTGGCTGGAATGCTCCCTGTGGCTGGAATTAAGTCGCTAAATGTCCCTGTTCCATTTATTGCCTGTTGATTTGATATATTAATCATCACAAGCGTAAAATCGCTTGGTGACAAGCCTGAAGTATCGAAAATGCCGCTATCAGGCTCTAAGCTAAATGTCCAGTCTGGCTTCCCGTCTCCCTTGTTCCAAGGTGATATTCCCACAGTTACACTCCTTTTACAATAGCCTTCCCGTCACGCTTGTGACCTCTCATCGCACCTCCACGACCATGAGCATGAGCGATTAAAAATGCTAAAGTGGAGATGATTTCGGATAGCTGCACATTATCGGTAATATGCGTATTTCCAAGCAAAGAGAGTAATTCTGAAACTTGAACAGTATCGGAAGCAAGCACAGTTGCCCTTTGAAGCGCAATAATCTCAGAAAGCGATACATTATCAATAATCTGCATACTTGATGCAAATAATATTGTATCAGACAATTGGACGTTGTCAATGGATTGTATCATGTTTGTCAGCAACAAGAGTTCTGAGAGTTGAACTATCTCAGGAGCGAGCACAGTTGCACCTTGCAATGCAACAAGATCATTAAGTGATACATTCTCAATAATCTGCATACTTGATGCAAGAGATACATTTTCAGATAGCAAAGCATTTTCAATGAGCTGTATTGCGTTTATTAGCGTTAAAAGTTCGGTGAGGCTCACATTATCTGGTGCAAGCTGGTTCGATCCTGCCAAGGATATGTCTTCCCTGAGTTGCGCACTATCGATAAATTGTATATTCCCTGTAAAAGACGATGTTTCAGAAAGCGCCACTTGCTCTGGTGTAATAGCATTAGATCCTTGTAAAGAAAATTGTTCTGTAAGAGAAACAATATCTGTGCTAGAGGCCCTATTATATTGAACAGGACTTCCAAACGTCCGTAGTGCATATTTCTTTATTTGTATAATATTGGATACTATACCCAGCAATGAAAGCGTTTCAGACAATTGAGCACTCTCGACAAATTGAGAGGAGCCCGATAGAGATACATCCTCCCTCACCTGCACATTTTCGATAAATTGAGATGAGCCTACTTGAGATAGCGTCTCAGCAAGAGAGACTGATTCAGGTGCAAGCGTTGACGATCCTGCTAATGACAGTGACTCGGATAGCTGAGTCAATTCGGGAGCAAGCGCCATGTTCCCTGCTAAGGAGCTGCTTTCGTTGAGTGACACAGACTCACTTTGCGACAGACTGCCAGATTGTGTGGAGGTTTCAGAAAGCGCTACTTGCTCAATTGCTGTATAAGATCCTTGCAGAGAGATACTTTCTGCAAGAGAAACATTATCTGTACTATCATCACGGTAGTGAACAGGACTGCCAAAGGTACGCAATGCGTATCTCTTAATGATATTGTTGAATGTGCCTATTTGCGATATATTTTCAGATAGAGCAACAAGATCCGGTGCAAACGTTGTATTCCCTGAGAACGCGACTGACTCTGATGGTAGAACTGACTCAGCAGGAACGTTCGTAGCATGAACATTGATCGTATACCGAACAGGAGATCCAAATGCTCGTAGTGCGTATTTTGTACGGATACCGTAGCGAACAGGACTGCCAAATGCTCGTAGCGCATATTTTTTAACGGTCTTGCTTACCAGCGAAATGCTCTCAGCAAGAGAGACTGACTCTATGGCAAGCGTTGAGTTGCCAGTAAGCGAGACTATATCTGAAAGAGAGACGGTTTCAGGAGCAAGTGTTGAGTTTCCTGTAAGTGCCACCGACTCCGAAGGTGATACGGTCTCTGCTGGAGTGTTCATCAATCCAAGACCGAATTGCACAGGAGATCCAAAGGCACGCGACGCATAGAGCCTCTTGCCACTTATGGCGTTGAGCGCGTAGTGCGCCCAGTTTGATCCGGTGTTTGTTCCTGTGCTTGTCTGGACGAGGCCAAAGCTGTTGACAGGCATTCCAAATGTGCCATCACGAAAACAGAAGAAATATCCTGAAGATACCCCATTGCTTCGCATCGAATTGACGCGGTTTAGTACATCGTCATGGTACGCTTGCTCACTAGCATAGTCTGATTGTCCGTTAGAAATGCTACTGAATTCTGAGATATACGTTGCACTGCCAAATGCTGAAATAACAATGCCAACTCTTGTATTAAAATTGGTAAATGTGTCATAGGCATTCCATCCTATGACATCCAAAGCACCAATTCCCTCGCTTATCCAAGGAGTACGATATGTGCTTAAAATGCTTGTAGAATAGCTAACTTTTCCTGTAAAGCCGTTGCTCTTGACGGTGCTTGCTAAGGCTCGAAGGTCTGAGCGTACTGTAGTAGATGTGAGCGTTGTGCCGTCAACATGCAGCTCAAACTCATTGCCTATGCATAGTTCGGTAAGTCCGTTGGTTTGAGCCCAGGGTGCTAATGTACTCGTGACGTATGATTTCCATGCCGACCATACAGTGGAGGTTATCGTCCCGCTCGTCGCAACCCCCCAGATGACGTAAAAGCCATGAGCAAGCGCACGCGTTACCATGTCCTCGCAATTAGATATAGAGGTGCCGTCATATGGTGGCATTGCAATGCGTAGCCTTGTTATGCCTATCGATTGAAGATAGGCATAATCATTTTCTATTTGTGATGTGCTGTAGGAGGAATTACTAATCTGATGACCATAGTTCATCCCGAGACCTTGCCATGTTGCCATGTTTCACCTATGACCAGCTTCCAGAAAGCAAGGCAATAAGACCAGTCCGCAAGATGCTGTTAGCAACGGTTCCTACTGTTGACGGCAGCACGGTCAGGTTAGATACACTCGTCTGGAGGTTGACGCCGATGTTCGCCGCTACTCCTGAGCGCATACCAACCGAGTCTGCGACTGTGTCCAAGAACGCAAGCCAATACCTCCCAGGACTCAGCAAAAGACTTGCTGTTAGGTTTTGCGTGAAAACGCCTGTAGCAGCGGCTATGGCTCCTGTATGCCCTAGCAGATTATTTGGCGCTCCATTGGTTCCTGTGCTGTCATAAATGCCCATGTCGATATTTCCCGTTGGCGATCCAGAGAGCCAGCAACGCATTTGCGCCACAGTAACAGGAGCGTATAGTGTAACTCCTGTAAAGAATGCTCTGCCTGCTGTCGTGGCCGTTGCTGTAAGAACCGTTACATCTGGTTCTTCTAAAGTGAATGGCGCTGGATTATATATAAAAAGCGGCATGTTAGGCTTCCTCCGTCAAATCTGGATATGTTGCTTGAGGCTCATCGTATCTGTCGTCAGTCCTCTCAAGCAGCTCTGTTACTGTGTAGATCGATACCCACGGCTCATGCTCTCTTGGTATGCTCTGTACCTTTCCTGACCCTGAAAGTTTCAAAGAGCACTGTGGTGTATGCCCTGCTTGTGCGATGACCTCATCATCACTCAATTTTGCTTTTTCAGCTAATCCATGTACAGAGCGATCAGCCCCGCATTTTAGACAAGTGATAACCAGTTCGTACATTTATTGCTCCTTATGATAGTTCTGTCACCCTAACATTGCCCGTAGCCGATGACCATATGGCACGGATAGCGCCTGTATAAATTGGCTCCGGTGGCAATTCAAAGTATCCATTGGCTGGAACCTGCACAGTATATGAGGACGTGCTAGCAGCTCCTGAGCCATAGGAGAGGTACATAATGGCCCCGCCGTCATTGAAAAACAACGCGCCTTTTCTGCTTGAGTTCGATGAAAGCAATGCTGTGTCAGAGGCTGCTGCTGCTACACTGGTTTTTGTGGCGGTGCTAGTGACTTTCGGTGTTTGGTCAGAGGCCACTGTGACAGGCAATGAATTGGCCATGGTTGTGTTGCCAAGCGTTAGTGCCGTATCACCTGCTGCTGATGTTTTGACGTAGGTAGAAACGCGTAGCTCAGTATTGCTCTGGTCAGCGGCAAGAGCAGTACCGCCCACCGCCTGGATAATGCTCGTAACACGACCTGACGAGTCGAGTCCTAGAGGTGTATCGCCAGCCGCACTATTTTTGCCATAGATGGAGACACCAAGCTCATTGGTATTGTCGAGTTTTGGCACCACACCAGCGATTTGCCCAGCATTCACAGTCCCCTCAACAGGCACGATAACACTCTTGAACGTTGCACAACATGCCGCCCATGCGTTCGATGTAGAAAGCGTAGCAGATGGTGTGAGCGATGTGATCTGTGAGCGCAACCTCGATTGCGCACCGAAACTCACCAAATTTCCACCAGTGGGGGACAGTGAGCCACTATCCAATGTCCAATTAGTGCCAGCGGTGATAGTTCCACCAGCCGCCGCAATTGCAACAAAGACCAATTCATTGGGGACAGCGGGGACAACTGCGCCTGTTGAGACATTTGTTGATCCTGCGTTACTCCCAGTGTTTGTTGCATCGAGTGCTCCTGGCTCTGCAATGAGACCAAAGATCTCATAGATCTCCACTGCAATTGCGGTGTTAGTGCTCGATGCGCCTGCAATGGTTACTGTGACGGCGTTAGCACCTGATGCAATATTCGTTGCATAGAATATTGCAGCCTCTAGCGTGGTGCTCTGTGACGCGTTCACAGCCTCTGTGTAGGTATTGCCAAGCGTGTCTGTAATCGCTAATGTGATCGTTGATCCGTTCTCGACCTCACCGAGCCCGACACAGACGACAATAGAATTCCCTGCAATGTTGTTGTTCCCAAAGGCGCAGTTAAGTGTTTTGGCTCCGCTGCCTGTAATAGCATGTGCGCTTTGCGAGACCTTGGGTCGCAGAAAGGACGTGATAACAGCAGTGGATGTATTGCTATTTGTGTCGTAATATCCTCCAGGCTCACCTTGAAGCGCCGGGAATGTGTTGTTTTCCTTGGAATAGACGCTGGATATTGGTACAAACGCTGCATCTGTTGGCTCGGTTCCGTATGTCATGATGCATCACCTACGCTTTCTCTACCAAAGTAACGGTTTCGCTGGAACCGCTATTTAAGACAAACCCAGCGAATATCGTGTGTGATCCGGTGGTGCTTGAACCTATCGTTCCATTATTAGATGTGTATGCTTCGGTATAAGTGCCCACATTGCCCGTGGTACCCGTATAAGTTAGTTGAATTTGAACTTGCCGATTGCCTAGGCCAGTTGTTGGTGTGTAAGTAAATGCGCCAGACGACAATGCTCCACTATCAACACTACCAGAAACACTTGATGGATTATCAGTATACAGCGGTATAGCGCATATATCGGTTCCTATGGGGAAGTTAGTAGAAGGCGTGAAACTGACAACAGTCAGTGTTGTGTCTCCAGCATTAGCCGTAGCGTTTAGCGTGATGGTTTGCGGAGTCGCGCCGTTATAGCCAAGTGTTAGCTGCCTACCATTGGCAAGTCCCGCTGGTAGAGCATTCACGGACAAGCTTGTGATAGGGCTTGTGCCTGACGCTACTGTAAGCTTTGTACTACAACCGTTTGGACTAATGACCACATGATTGTAAATGCCGATTGCGGAACCTGCACTATTCCATGCATTCTTCAACATGGCTATTGCGCCAAGATCAGTAATTAAATTATGTGTGATAAAGCGCTCGTAAAGCTCACCAGTGTTGGTATCCCATTTCTCGAATTGCCAAGGGCACTCGAATGGCCTAGACTGCCTTAGTATCTCCTCGTATGTTGTTGCCTTCCTCTGACGAAGTGCGCCTGTCCTTGTTCTCCAGTAACTAGGCAAGGAAACCGCCTTGTAGTCAGGAAGATGGAGACCCGCTTTGAGTCTTTTCTCTTTCCATTCATGCAATTTCCTTCTGTCATCTGGTATCCTGCAAGGTATGATTATATTGCTCATGTTGCGTTAAATCCTTTTGATGCTATGTGTTTTCAGTAATTCTGAGATTGCCATTTGCTGCTGACCAAATGGCTCTATATGCTCCTGTATACACAGGTTCCGGTGGCTGTTCATAAAATCCGTTTGCTGGTATTTGCACGGTATACGAGGAGGTACTAGCCGCTCCTGAACCTTCTGAGAGGTAGCAAATAGCGGTCGAGTCGTTATAGAATTTTGCTCCTTTCCTACTTGAATTTGAGGAGAGAATGGCAGTGTCACTAGCGGCAGCCGCTACGCTCGTTTTTGTGGCTGTACTTGCGGTTTTTGGCGTCTGGTCACTGGCCATAGTGACTGGCAACGAATTAGCCATTGTGGCCTGTGCAAGCGTGAGTGCTGTGTCACCTGCTGTAGTCGTCTTGACGTAATTTGACACTCTCAGCTCAGTATTACTCTGATCAGCGACAAGAGCAGTACCACTCGTCGCTTGGATCGTTGTAGAGCCAATGACAGCAGAGCCAGCCGGGAGAGCTGCATTGACAGCCACATTGATATTGTCCTGGTCAGAGGCCATCGTGACCGGGAGGCTTGCAGATTTTGTTGTTCTCCCTAGTGATATGGAGCTTCCGTTTACCTGTGTGAGGTTTTGAGCAACGGTATTGACAATGGCATGTGCATAATTAGCCGCCGTCAACCCAAGCTGCACACTTGCAGCACCGCTCGTAAATGCCGTACAAACTACATAGACAGCCTTAAAACCAGCTATCGAACCTTCCCAGACTTGATTAAGCGCACTACCTGTGTTGATAGCTGTACTATTGCCATTTGTCGAGCTATTCCTTTGATGTGCGTTGATAAGCTGCAATGTGCTTCCATCAGGTTCTAGACCGTAGAATGAGATTGTACCGACAAACGCACTGGCTACGTTGATCTGAACAAGAAAGGTATCCTGATAGGAAGCGTTCGTTAGCGTTGCATAAGAGTTAGCTGCAAGTGCTGAAACCAATGGAATAGAGCCAAACGTAGTACCAGCACTAATAGCCGTATTTGTACCATAGGTGTCTGTAAGACGCGCAAGAAGCGTTACTAGATCAACTATAGAGCCAGTCAGGAAGTCATTGGCCTGGGCATTGACGCGTTGATTAGCCGCTGGTGTAACCGTTGCACTTGTTGGTAGCGGGTTACTATTTGAGACAGCCGTCATCGTACCCGCATTATTGAACACAATTTCATTACCAATTGGATGAGCAGGAGCCGACGCACCATCTGTGTACTGAGTGCCGCCACCATTTGATAGATTGTTATTGCCATCTACTAGGAACATTGCTGCAGGCCCAATAACTCTGTTATCAGCAATGATATCTGCTGGTTTTTTTTGCATATATTTTGCTACCTCCTTATTACGTGTAAAATATGGTAACACCTGGATTGTTTGTATCTCCAGCAACATAAATGCCGTTTGACGCAGGAGCATGTAATACAAATGGTTTACCATCTACAGCTTGGTTAGCTGGTATAATGCCTATGATAGTTCCTGATGCTGCTGAAGCATTATCATATATGATCATTTGATGGGTGTTCTGTGCTGTTACGAGGACTCTTCCAAGCATTCCTGGAATAGCAGAGACGATGGTATCAGTAGCATGACCAGAGGCAATGGCAACGTTTTTATTGCCGTCATTATTAATAAATCCAGCATATTCATTTGATGGATTGGCAACTGAGCCGAACGTCAGAGGGTTAAACCCAGGGAGGCCGTCTCTATAAAGTATCGCTGTGCCTGTTGCGGTGCCACTTGTGTAGGCTTGCATGCGCACACGAAACCACGGGAACCATATGGAGGTACCGACCGTGATATTGCTGTCAGATGTACTGCTACCATCTCCATCTAAGCCTGACAGTGTATCCATGTCATACATGAGAATTGGTTCCCATGACCCCGATGAATCCATAGCACGCTCGAAAACTAAACTCCCAACATACACACCACTCCCTATGCCTATAGTAATCCATTTATAATTACTTACATCTATTTCAGGTACAAGATTATCATTAAGCGCTCCTGCCGATAAACCTTCTATTTTATAATAAAGCCCTAAATCAACATTTGATCCTACTGGCATGTCTTTCTCCTTTTACTTCCCAATCAAAGAAATACTGCATGTAAACCCTGGAGTCGATGACCCACCGATGACCCACCGAAATTCGATAGTGCCGCCAAATGAGCTAGCTAGTGTTAAACCTGCTCCAATGGATTGGCTTATGGTGGTTGGCGTTGTTGAGATGCTGCTGCTGCTCCAAACATTGTAATAAACACCATCCACACCTAATCTATCAATAAAAAACTGTATTGTTGGTGATGTGCCTTGTTTGCCTGTAATATTGATATCTAACGCTAGTTCAGCGAAATTGCCGACACTGAGAGGCCCGCTATTGCCGCTTGCTGTGATTAGCTGTGATGCTTGCGTATATACTGTTTGTGCGCTCATAATATCCTCATTTTAGTGTAGAACTGAGTAAGCGCCATGCGCTACCTATATTCGCTGCCTCAGAACACACGACCGTTTGCCAATAAATTTGCGTAGGTGTGCCATTTTCAGTACCAATACTTTGAGATGTAGATATTCCTGTTATAAGCATAGATGCATCATTTATATTATATTCTGGCAAAAATATGGGTAGATATTGACCGATGGCAAGCGATGGATTACGTCGCCACGTCTTGAAGGTGATGGTCCTGCCCTGCGTACCGTATTTCTGAAGCAAGCCGTTTGCGTAGGCCGTGGCGGCTGCGACATTCAGGGACTGGCTAGAGACATCTTCCACAACCGCCACAATGCCCAGGCCTGCACTCTGCACATCAAGAATGCCTGTGATTGATGCTGAGAAAGTGAAACTTGGCGACGTGCCTGTGATCGTCCACCTGAGCCTTACGGTTGCTCCGAGCGCCTGATTGATGGTTGCAAAAGCACCGATGGTAGTCGAGATTGGATTTGCAGCACTTACGGCATTGCTAGACCAGAGCTGATAATAAATGCCATTGACATCTTTACGTTCAACAAAGAATTGTATAGTTGGCGATGTGCCTGAAACAGCCGTGATATTGATGTCTACTGCTATTCTTCTGCACTTGCCTACATCCAAGTCGCCAAAGTTAGAGGAGGTAGTATGTGCAGCCGAGGTACCATTAAGCACATTCTGGATAGCCTGTGTACGTCCCATACGCTGCGCAAATTGCTTTTGAGTAACAGTATTAGCTAAATTGGTATTATCTACAGTAATACTTGTAATATATTGATAAGTGTAGTTTTGAAAGAGTAGCGTATCTGTCTGCTGTAATACCGTGCCTGATGGGTCCTGATCTATTGCATTACTTCCAGGCGTATAATAGAAATCTTTTCCTGTATCAATGCCTTTAATGCCAATAGTCTTGAATTGGGCATTGAGATAGACGAGCGGAGGGCTGACGATCTCTCCACCAAGAGCCCACGAGGTGCTCGTGCCGTCTCCTATCTTGGTTTCGCTCTTGATGCCAGTTGCTACCACGCCAGTCAAGATCATCTCATTGCGGTAGAGATCTGCGCTGTAATCCACAGTGAGAGGACCGTCTAACAAGAGCAGTTGATCAGAGCTTTGCAGTATCCATGGTGCGGGTTGAGCCACACGAGGACCAAAGACGAAGTTAAGGTTCTGGTCGAAAAACCATGTATAGTCTGATTTCTTGGCTAGATCATTAATATTGTCTGAAATATAGGTATTAGTGTAATCTGCCGTTGGTATCAATGCCCCCAAGCCAATATTGGGATGCAACGCCGCTACTGTCAGGTCTGTAAGTTGTGGAGTAGCGGTAGGATCGGTACTCGTCAAAGTTACCTTGGAGTACACTACTTTACCGCTCAGGTTATCGCCTTGCGGCTGGACTCTGAAATTGTAGAACCTACCGACTCCGGTAGCTTCAATAATGCCAACAAGACCTGCTGCTGAGATACTGCTATCCGTCGTTGAGATGAGGTTCACGCCGTCTATCCAGACATTGATAGCTGTTCCTATCATGCTGAGATGCAGACGGTATTTATAGCCTCTGGTGAGCGTCACGGCCACATCAGAACCAAGCTGAGTCTTGACGTTGGCAACGACTTTGTAGAGCCTAATCTTATTGGTAGCACCTGCACTTGAGGATGCATCAAAGATATCTAGCTCATAGAAATTTGAGGCATCGGTTTGTCTCCAGACGGGACCGGATTGATCGGATTGATCAAAGTCAAGGATGATATCCACATCTTTGCAAGTAGGAATGGATGAAAGAAGTAAGAGCGCATTCGTTCCTCCACTCACCGAGAGGCGGCTATTCAAGGTATCCCAGAACCACGTACCTGCACTTCCTCCGGTCCTGTTTGTCTGGGTATAATTCGGGCTGCTATTGATATCAAAAGTGTCCAGGGTTGGGCTTGGCTGTGTCGTAATTCCAGCGATGGAGCCACCATTCGAGACATTGGTATACGTCACTCCATCCAAGCTCGTTGCAACGGTTATGCTCGTGTTTGCAGGTGTTGTTGCTGTCCAGCTTGCCACGGTCGAGCCTGCGATAAGCGCATTGGAGAGAGGCAGGAATGGCGCTATACGCGTGCCGCTGCTACTGAAGCCACCGAGCACATACACGGTCAGCCATTTGCCTTGCGGAAGCATTGTGGATGAAGCAGAAGAAAAAAGCACCTGGAATTTGACGCTCACGCCAGACAACGATTGACCTAGCGTCAGATTTGGTATTGGGCCACCAGGCGCAGCATATTGCCAAGACGAGCCACCATCGATACTACTCCAGACATTGGCATAGGATACGAATGGAGCGCCTGACAAGTCTGTCCACTGTACAACACTTCCGCCATAGGTTCCTGCGCTTGCCAGGCTTGTAGATGATGATGTCCAGTTGGCACCCGCTACGATGTTTGGAGGACTAATACCCCAGTTGTCAAAAGTACCGATATATCCATTGCTAGAATCGTTATTCGATATCCTTAATCCAACATATCCCGCTGAGGTATATGTTGAGTCTGTGGCATTTATCACAAGAACATCATCAAGATATATATTATGCGTTGAACCGCTTATATTGAGTTTAACGCGATGCATTGCCTGTGATGTAAGATTGACAGTAGCAGTAGAGCCAACCTGTGTTACAGCAAAATTTGAAGATGCTCCTCCATTGTTTGAGCCCTTGAACAATTTGACGGTTGTACCAGCGATTTCTACACCATACGCAAATGTACCATCGTAGTTACTCCATCCCGTTGTTCTGTAAACACAGCCAACCTTCATATTCGGATTATCTACAGATACATCAAATTCCATTTGGAAGTCACCCCAGGAACCTCCTGCGATATCCATCCTAGAGCGCGCCTCTGTGGATTGGTGAAGCTGAAGCCTGAATTGCTTGCTATCGACATATTGGTAGCAGGTTGTTGCTGTGCTAGGTCCTGTTGCTCCTCCACCATATAATGTCTGGCCTGATATATTCCCGTCGTCCCAATTACGAGTTGCGCCAAATGGCGAGACAACACCACCATTCACCTGAGCATTAGTGAATGTCCCCGTGTTCCATTGCGCATTAGTGGTGTACTCAATGTTTATATCGCTCTTTGACGCATTGTATGATGGATAAAGCAAAGCTTGCATGTAGGTAAGCCGTGGCTGTTGCGTTGGATCAGCCCCTGCGCTTTGTGTGAAGCTTTGGAGAAATTGTATAGACTTTCCTGAGAGGGATTGTCCTGCAAGCAGATTAGGTAATGCTGCATTATTACTCGTGATGGAAGTGTAGCTGTTGCCACCATCAATGCTGTATGAGAGATTGAAGCTGTATCCAGTCGGCAAACCTGGATTACCGCTTGATTGGCCTACCTGATACGTCAAAAATGAACTTTTGAGTATGTTAGTATTGCTAATGCTGTATGCTGGGGATACTCTTTGGGCTGTACTGCAATCATAAGTGCCTACTGTGGATACTGTTGTTATACCATAGCCTTGCTTTTGCATCTGTTGCGGAGGATTGACATTTGTCGAGCCGCCGCCATAAAAGGTATTGATAATCGTTCCTGATCCATTGGTTTCATAGACATTTTTTACGTATCCTGTATATGTCCCTCCTGAGTCGCCTTCTATGGCTATCATTGCATATGTTATTGTTTTGCTCGTAAAGTTGTCTAGCAAGAATTTACGATGATACCACTGATCTGTTGCCAAGCCTTTAAGATCAGTGCCAGGATGAGGGCTCTTATTCTGAGCATCAAACCAGAGACCGTTGTTGCTTAAGGCGAGGTCTCTGTATGCCGTGCCATCGCTAAAAACGAGGTCTATGCCGATCTTTGCTTCTGGGGAGGATGAAGAGATCCATATGTCATATTCCAGATAGCGGCCTGAAACAATTGAGATGGGGGTGCCTGCCCAGAATTTTACATATGTATAAGAATTCGCGATACCAGCAATACTTTGCGTGGCCTGTATCATCATAGCTGTAGTGCTAGACGGTCCTAGGGCATTACCAGAGGCTGTCATGTTGGTCAGCGTGCCACTGTTGAAGACTGAGGTTGTACTCTCTGTAATCGTAGTTGCAGAGCCTGCTGGAGCCAGCTCCAAATCTCCCCCAAGATTAGAGGTTGCCGCTGTTCCTGAGAGCGTGCCTTGTGCAAACTCTGCTTGTGTATTGTCGTCTCGTATTGCATAGTTGGCTACAATGCCGTCCTGAGAGAGATGATCGTTGACCATCGAAGCCGCGGCTACACCCGCATACTGCTGATTGATAATCCTATTGGTCGTCTTCTTGCCTGCCAAGAACTCATTGTCTACGCAGTCCAATTGCCACGCAAGAGCAGCATTAGCATTGTATTTAGTTGACACGGGCTTGGCAACAAAGCCTGTGAATTTGACACCTTCAAGAGTATCTGATATGACGACGGGTTGACCAAATTGGAATTGATAGCTAGCATTTGCATCAAATATCGTGAGACGTACAGTAGATCGCTCGTCTACCTTGTCATCTAGTCCGTATGTGGTATTCAAGACAGGGTAGATTGTTCCTGAAATGGAAGCTGTGAGATTAGTTGCTGTCATGCAAGCCTCCCACATCTTCGCAGAATGCCCTTAGCTCTTTCTTCATCGCGATCTCACGTCTCCCTTCAATCTGATCATGCTCGCAATGTGAGGAGCCATACTATTAGTCAGTTCGTGGCCGTCAATGTAGATCGGAGCTGGCCTGTCGTTGTGAACGTGTACGACGATCTGAGGAGATGATGCTGCTTGTCCTGCCATGCTCGGATATTTGAAATTATTGTTCATACCCGAGAAGAGATTAGCGGTTTTGTCGTGATTAAGGACGCTAGAGCCGCGTGGGAGATTAACAAGCTCAGGCCCCTTTTCACCTACCAATGCGATACCACCAACAAAATTATCGATACCTGATGCTAAATGTGGAATGAGCGGTATATGCACGCTGAAACCAGCAACATTGATAGAGTTGATCCCGCTGATAAATCCATTAATATGATCGATAAGCCAATTTATACTTGTTTTGAATGCCCCTTCGATATTGCTCATTATCCCGCCAAAGAAGCCCGCAAGCCCAGACCACGCGCCTTGTAACCACTTAACAATATCTCCCCAATGCTGGATTGCCAGAATAACAACGAAGATCACAGCAGCAATAATCGCCCCGACGAGAATGAAAGGAGCTGCAAGGAGTAATGCTTCAAGCACAACAGCCCCCATAGAGATAGCCCAGGTGATAAAAGCAGGAATAAGAATAGATGCAATGATAATGCCAGTAGCCAAGAGAACAGCCTCTAATGCATCCAATGCTGTTTTATGATCTTTAAAGAAGTTTGTTGTATTAACTACAGCTTGCCCAACGTTTTTTATGCCATTATATAGATCTTCAAGAGCACCAGTCACGAAAGAACCAACATCCTTCATGAATGTACCAAATTCAGGAGAAGACACTGCATTCATAAAATTCTTAAAGCCAGTTGTAAGATCTCCCCCTACCTCTTTTGCAAACGTCTTTACATCTGGATTGCTGAAAAAGAGAGCTAGATTTTTACCCAATTCTTGTATTTTGCCACCTATATCATTTTTCGTGACAAAATCGCCAATACTCTTGAATGCTCCTGCCACCTTTTCTCCAACATTACTACCAAAATCCTTGAAGCCTTGCGAGGAGAGTGCATTGCCAATATTGCTGATCACAGGTTCAAGAGCCTTGAGGATTGGTGAGCCAAACGAAGCAAGCATTTGATCCCAGTTGGACTTGAGAGTAGATAAGAGACCAGCCATCGTTGCGCTCTGCTTTGCCATGCCACCTGAATAGAGAGGATTAGCTTCAATGCCTTTGGTTAACATTGACATTGCGTCTTTTGCGGGCAGGAGCCCCCCTGAAATCATCTGCTGTAATTGGGCTTGCGTCTTCCCTGTTTGCTTTTCTAATATTCCCCAGGCGTTAATGCCATCATTGGAGAATTGCATCATGTCTTGCCCCGTAAGCTTGCCGCTCGTCTGCATTTTGCCGAATACACCGACTATCTGATCAAGGTTAGCCACCGATCCTTTGCCAACCGCTGAGAGAGCATCACCAATAGACGTTAGATCTGGTATTACGTCCTTTGCGTCCACCCCAAAGCCGATGAGCTGAGAAGCAGCTTGATCAATGTCCATCGTCTGAAATGGAGTCTTAGATGCAAAAGCGTCAAGCTTGTTGAGTTCATCGGTTGCGGCTTTTGTCGATCCCATGAGAGTATCAAAGGCTGTCTCCATAGTTTCAGCGCTCTCAGCAGGGCCTAAGAGGCTTTGTGCAGTCGAGATAGCTTGCTGACCAAATGCATAAAGCTGCTGTCCGCCTTGAATGATGCCACCTACAAAATTCATCATGCCATTTGCGGCATCCCCTATTCCACCGATAAAGCTTGTTATGCCAGACACAGCACCAGAGAAACCTTGTTGCAAGCCATCTAGTCGATCTGAACCAGTGAGCACCTGCTGAAACATGTTCCCCATACCGGAGCCCATGTCAGATATCCCTTGCTTGAAGCTATTCAACGGACCTGACGCAGCATCACTAAGATTGGATGACAGGCTCTTAATGCCGCTAATAAGATCTGCTAACGGACCGCTAGCGGCTGCTTCGATATCTGAGGCAAAGCTTTGAATGCTGCTGATGAAGCTATTAAATGGACCTGATACAGCATCACCGACTTTAGACGCAACGCCTTGCACGCCGCTGGTAAAACTGTTCAATGGTCCCGACACGGCGTCGCTAATTTTAGAAGATATATCCTGTATGCCACTCTTAAAAGAATTTAATGGTCCTGATACGGCATCATTAATAGTGGAATTTATTCTTTGAATGCCGCTCGTGAATTTATCTAGAGCGTTTGATGCAGCATCACTGATATTAGAGGCTACTTGCTGCACTCCATTGGAGAAAGCATTGAGAGGACCCGACACGGCGTCGCTAACTTTAGAGGCAATATCCTGCACTCCACTGGAAAACCTATCAAATGCACTAGACGCGGCACCAGCAATAGTAGACGCAATAT
>Ga0070716_100000421_pt1 | contig 17462 bp, 20 predicted proteins | sample LARL112metaG_FD_71395 | JGI IMG/M metagenome (GOLD analysis project Ga0070716, IMG submission 71395) | Corn, switchgrass and miscanthus rhizosphere microbial communities from Kellogg Biological Station, Michigan, USA - LAR L11-2 metaG | ecosystem: Host-associated > Plants > Roots > Rhizosphere... | reverse complement strand
TCGAACTGCCAGAGACAACGCCCCGGACATTGCTGACGTCGATGCTGTTTGCAAAGGCAACCAAGGGCACGGCCAGAGTCAGAACAGCGAGGCATACCACTTTCTTACACATCGATTTGCCGCCTGCTTACGAAGGTTCCTAATCAAGGTCACCCCAGAAGACCTTGCCTCGGCAGACGTTGGATTGTCTTGCCTTCGCATCTACTTACTAATCGACAAAGTAGCTTTCAGACACTGCCACAAGATGTACGAAGGTTGGATACGATTGATTCTGTATTATCGCGTTCCTGCAACCGGACCAAGATTCGGCGCGTAGACGTTGGCTTCGGACCGGAGCAGGATCATGCCTTCACATATGAGCCTTACATTCTCGCATCCGAGACGACGCGAGAACCAAGAGCAGGCGGATCTGGCAAGGGATATTTGCCTACTGGATTCCTCTGGCGAGGGGGACGGCGAATTCATTACCTCGGCAGCTTTGAAATGCGCATGAACTGGCGCCGCCGATTAATGTAAGCGATTGACGGACAAGCAAGGCTGTGACAACCTACACTCGCGCCCTTTCCCTCCCCCTCCCCCCAAACAAGCTACGTTGATCTCGCCAACATGGCCGACGCTCTTGAGCACGAGGCTAGGGTTCGTGAACTCATCCAGCTATTCTCGCGCGAGCACGATCCAGAAAAATTGAAGCTGTTGGCCGCAGAGCTACAACAGTTGTTGACGGTGGAGAGCACGCCGCCGAAGACGGTTCGCAACCGTATTAAAAAGGTCTCCCGATAGTGGGAGCACGGCCTAGCCTCAACATGCCTGTGACGGGTTTCTGAAGCACAGGCGGTCTTGTCTTCCAGTGGGTGCGAAGGACTGCCAGCATGCACAAGAAGAAAAGAACCAGGACAAGCGCAAGGACAAACGATCCCGCTCGACGGTTACCAGCAATCATATGGCCGGTGTGATGCCCAACATCGATGCTGCGACGATCAGATTAACCCTGGGGCGTCGCGATAATTCTGCGAGCGGGTTCTTCGGAAATAACAACCCCATGCCGACGGCGTTCGGCTACCTTGGGAGAGCCGACAAAAAGAGCGAACCGGCACGGGGCTGATCGTCTCGTATTAGCCGAAAGATAGGTCAATCGGCGCGTCGCTCAAATACAGGCCAGCCTGTACACCGCTCGCGGGCTTCTAAGTAGCGCACTCCTACACGGCCGATACTGATTTTTCCGGCTTTTCTCTAATCGAATCGTTGAGCAATGGAATCGTGATCTCAACGAGTGTACCTGGATTAGCTCTGCTCAGTCGGCACTGTCCACCTAATTCCGCAACACGTTGCCGCATGCCGGCGATCCCGATACCTATACGATCCGGCCGAAATTCAGCAATCCCTTCGCCGATTCCTCGGCCGTCATCGCGCACAGAAACAGCTAGGCGCTCTTCTTCCAGAGCGAGGTTCACCCAAGCCTTGTGGGCTTCCGCGTGCCGGAAGATGTTTGTCAGGCATTCCTGAACGATACGAAAGACGGCAGTTTCCAGATGGGGTATGAGCCGGGGAAAATCAACGGGTGCTAGTTCGAGCGAGCTTTCGATACCACTACGTTTGGTCAGCCCGCCCAAGTACCACCTTAGCGCGCAGACCAAGCCGCCTTGATCGAGCAGTGGTGGATGAAGCAAATGAGACATGCTGCGAACCTGCATCGTCGCGCGATCGATGATTCCCACTGCCTCCGTTACGGACTCTCTCGATCTTGGGTCCTCTTCAGAGAGGCTACCTACCAAGGTCAATTTTGCGGCAGCAAGATCCTGTTGCAGGCCGTCATGCAGTTCTCTCGCTATCCTTCGTCGCTCAGCATCTTGCGCCTCGATCAGACGAGTGGAAAGGGCTCGCAGTGTCTCATTCAGATCTTCCAGTTGCCGCGATTTCCGATACACGTCCGCGAATACTCGGACTTTGGCGCGGAGGAGTTCGGGAACAACAGGCGCCGAGATATAGTCCACTCCACCTCGCTTGTATCCTTTGAGTCGGTCCGCGTCCCTCATGCGCACGGCGGAAATAAAAATGATTGCCGTCTCTTCAAAGCGTGGATGCTGCCGGATCATGTCCGCCAACTCGAAACCATCGATTTCAGGCATGCTCACGTCTAGCAACACAACGGCAATGTCCATTTTTAACAATATCGTCAGGGCTTCTTTAGCCGAGGGAGCCTTTATGAGGTTTTCGTCTAGGTCGCGGAGCATGACCTCGTACGTGAGGAGTTTGGCAGGTTGATCATCCACCATCAGGATGTTGACCCTTTTCTTGGCACTTATTGGCTCCTCGCCGTTGTTTGTGTTCAGGAGACCGGTCATGTGGGAGTCCGTTTAAGCTATAAGCTTTACTGGAACCGATCGGATTCTATCCTTTACCATGAAACTCCAGATTTTCCCCTCCATTGTTCGCTTTAAGTACGCCTGTGGAAGCACCTGATTCGCAGAAATACCGCTCTCGCTCATTGCGATTCATCCGTGCTAAAGATTTGAACCTGGCATCTCAAAGGCATCTACAGTGAATCTTGTATTCGGAAGGGGAGCGATCGTTCGTAATCTCTTCGTTCTGAGAGAACGCTCTCGGCAATCGCCACCGGAGAGGCTCTTCTCAACTAAAACGTCGCCCGAACTACCGAAGCGCCTGTATTGCCCGTACGGGTCTCCCAAAATAGCCTCTTCTGAATTGTGGAGATCCCCCTCATCGAAGATCGCATCAGGGAGTTGTGTGAGCAGGCTGCGACGGTGGACGATTCCGAGGTAGCCGCAGTTTTTGCGGAACTGCAATCGCTGCTTGCGGAACATTCCGCATCCGTGAGGTTCCTTGCCGCCAAAACGCTGAAGAGAGTCAGCTAAGAACGACTGAATTTACGCCGTTAGTCAGCTAATCAGGTTTCTCTGTTGTAGGCATCCGTGTCCGCTTCAAGAATGACATCGACCTCGGCTCCGGGTTTCAGACGAACCTTTTCGCCGCTCTCATCAGTTAAGACGTTTTTCCACACGGATTTCGCGATACAGGTCGTTGGCTCCCTCAACACTGATTGTGGAGTCTCTGGCGGGACCCAACAAGGTACGCCTTCACCTCAAAGGGACCGTGCTTCGCGTTGAGCTGCCTGCAATGGGCTCTGCTCCCGGAGTCGCGGTCTACTTCTATGCACACGCACCCGCTAGGACAGAGGGATAAAGGCATGGCCATCCTCTTGCTTCCAAGGAACTCCTAGCCAAGATCCTTGGGTTGAGCAACGGCTTTGGCGGGGACGTAGCTCCGAGGATGATTCAGTTGAAGGCGCAGCTCCAGTTCTGATGCTGCGCTCAGAAGTTTTCCATCATCCACATGTTGGCGGTGAGCTTTCGTTCGTAGATCGCCAAGTGGCGACCATCAGGAGATGGGCTCCCGAAACATTTATCACTATTGCATTTCCATAGGGCTTTGGTATTGCCCTTTAGATCAAGGTGCAGGATCTCACTGCCATCCTTGGTGAGGTTCGAGACAAACAGACCTTTCCCATCCGAGGTCCACTGGACGAACCGCATTCTGTTCAAGCCCTTCGCTTGGATTGCCGGTGGAACAGTAAACCTAGGCCTCGAGCGGTAGCGCCGTGAAAGGATCCCCCGACTTGGGCAGCCCGGCCTCGACGCCACAGGCTTGCAATCAATCAAGTCATTGATTGTAGGGCATATAACTGAGCAGGTTGGGCTTCCACCAAACCGCTTGACGACTTCACATATTGTGAAGTATCCTTAATAGGTGCACATCGTTACGCGTAAGCACCTGAAGGAGGCGATGGAGACCTACCCAGATGCAGCGAACGAAATTACAGCCTGGACCGCCGTTGTCGAGGCGGTTCGCTGGCACAATTTTGATGAGGTCCGCAGAACGTTCAAAGATGCCGATTCGGTAGAAGGCTACGTCATCTTTAATATCAGGCACAACCGGTACAGGCTTGTAACTGTCATCCACTACGCGAAGACGACGAAGCAAAGGCAAACGCAAGGGCATGTCTACATCCGGTCTTTCTTGACGCATAAGGAATACGACAATCGCAGCAACTGGGACAGGAGGTACGAAAAAAAATGAGCACAGGTCTCGCAAATCCGGCGGAAATGATTGCGCATGGCGCCCCCCGCGTCATACACAACGATGAAGAACTCGAAATGTATACTGATGCTCTTTTCCGATTAACGGCGCTGGAAAATCCTTCGAGCTCTGAAGTTGAGGCGATCGAACTCCTAACCTTGCTTGTGGAACGTTACGAGGAAGAGCATTACTCCGTGCCCAAGGCTGATCCCGTTTCAGTTGTCCGATTTCTGATTGAACAGCAACATCTGACACAGCGCGACCTCATTCCTCAATTTGGTTCAGAAAGCGCCGTTTCGATGTTCATGACTGGACAACGAACTCTCACATTAGAACAAGTGCGGAAATTGAGCACTCGGTTCAAACTTCCCACTGACGTTTTCATCCCCAAGGCATCCGTCCCACGCAGCCCAAGGGGACTCGCGAAAGGGCGCTCACGTTCTCGATAGTTGTCTCTCCGGATTGGCCACCGAGATCAAGCGGAAGTGGGTGACTGTCGGCCGATTATTCGTGAAGGATTTTCTTCTCAAGCACAATCGTCACAGTTGTCAATGACTTGCCGAGGTCGTGGTTTTTCGGGTGTGTCGTAAAAGGTGTCGTAACCTTTATTCGCTACGCCCGTATCTCAGCAGTTTAGCTTTCTGCGCTGTAATCCAGCGCGGCACGGACGACATCGAGTTCCGGATGCTGATAATGCATCGCAGTCTTTACGTCTCGATGCCCCATGGTCTTCATGACGGCGGCCAGGTTCCCGGTTCGCGTAAGAACCCTTGTGCCGTAGTCATGCCGGGCACAATATAGAACGAGTTCCTTCGGAAGGCCCGCTTTCCGGCGCGCCTCTCTGAAGATGCGGTCGATTGAACGCAGGTGCCCAGAAGCGGCACGGTCGGATGGAAACACCCACCCCTCGCTCCTTGTACCACAACGTGCACGCAAAAGATCACTGACGCGCCGGCTCATTGGGACAAGTCGCCGCCCTTCGGCGGTCTTGCTGTCGGGCACGAAAATCACGCGAGTTTGCCAATCGAGATTCTCGATGCGCATGCGGTAGAGTTCACGTTGGTTTCTCATTCCCGTATCGCGCATCAAGATGACGATGTCGCGGAAAAGCTCAAAGGTTCGCCTTCTCCAGGTGCAGGCCTGGGCCCCTTCGAGCAACTTCCTTTCTGCTTCATCGTCAAGCCGAAGGTGTCGGCCATGCTCCTTAATCATTTTAATTTTGGGAGCGTGGCCGATCATCTTCCACTCCTCCGCTTTGTGGAGCATTCGTCGCAGCGTCCGCAAAGCGCAGTTAGCATTAGCGGCCGAGCCTGGAAACTTCAATTGCTCGGCGCCATCGCCCGTGATCTGGTTCATTCGCACCTCCGCAACAGGTGTCGCCTGCAGCAGTCGCCAGCCGTTACGGTAGAACTTTCTCGTCATTTCTTCCAGCCTAGCGGTGTCCACCCAAGCCAGAAAGCGCTCAGCAAAGTCACCGAGAGCGGCAGGCTTGCATGGAAGTGGATCGGTGTTTTCAATTGTCGAAGCCAGCTTCAGGCTTGCTATTTTTAGCGCCTTAACTGACTTCGTTTCCTGGGTTGACGCTCGGTATCGATGGCCTCGCACCGTGAAGTCGTACCAATAGAACTTCGACTTTGGCTTCTTAAAGAGCTTCACGAGTTTCCTCCTTGCTGCCCGCACGGAAGCAACTCGCATGTTGTGCACGATCTAATCGTGAGAACGCCTACATGATAGCTCACCGGCTCGCGAAGGGAGGCGCTGAAATCGGTACATAAAGCCGTTCCTTGAACAAGAAAAGACGAACATCACAAGACTCTACGGTCGCCACCAACTCAAGGACTACTGCAAAAAAACCGACGAGGTGGTCACACCTCGTCGGTTCTAACAACCGTGCGCCGTCGTTAAAGCTCGAAGCTACGGACTGCACCAGTTGCGATCCAGAGACCGCGGGCACCGCTGGGGTTGAAGATTCGGAGGAGGAACAAGGGATTGCCGCAACCTCCTGGCACTGTACCGACGTTGCCCGTAAACTGCGCATTGCCTTGAGCATCCAGCCTCACGGCAGGAGTGTTATGGAGCGATTGTCCGTTGCTACCGGGATTGCAGACGAGAGTCCCCTCGATGTGCGTAACCGGCCCGGGAGTGCCGCTGAAACTCGTGCCGTTGATGACTAGCCCCTCGACATGGAATGACGTGGCCCCGGTTTCCAGATTTACCTTCGCACCCCCGCCCCTCGTACTCCAGGCAAAGGTGCCGCTGTTGATTCCGTTAGCTATGGGGTTGTTGACGTTCTGGGCAGTGATAACGCCGACGATTGATTGCCAGCGCACCGTAGTTGCAGAGTCTTCTGCGAATGACGCCGAGGCGGCAAGCAACAGACAGAGGCTTACAAGAACTCTTTTCATGGGTTCCAATCCTTTCTAGTGTGTCGGTTTTGTTATTCGAGTCTGACCCGCAAAGTGGCCAGGTACAGGCGCGAGATTATGAAAGTACCGGCGAGGGAAGGTGGAAATCTCAGTGGCGTTTTGGTCCAATTTCGGTGACGCTCGAAAACTCAGACTTCTGCAGCTCTGCCTTAAACAGCATCGCAGTGAGATACTCTGGTTATTTCCGGTAAGAGGAGTGTGCGGGTACGGCCGGAGCTTAATCGACTCGTGAAAGTGTATGTCACGCCGGGTTGTTGAAGTAGTGACTTAATTCTTCACGCAAACGAAGTCTTGCTCGAGAAAGACGACTTCTTACTGCTGTGGGGGTAAGGTTCAGCATTCCTGATATCTCGCTTGCTGAGTGTTCCTCGATGTCGCGCAGGATGAACACCACTCTCAATGCTGGTTGCAACTTCCGCAAGCTCTTCTCAAGAATTTGACGAAGCTCGGTTGCGTTATACAGTGACTCCGGGTTCGCGGCCCAATGGGCCAGATTTAAGCGGTGTTGAAGGAATCGGTTGTCGCTTTGTTCAGCCGGAATGCCAGCGTCGTTGTTTAAAGATTGTTCTCTGTTCGAACGGAGTTTTCGCAATCGCATGAACGATTCATTCATTACGATCCGAATCAGCCAGGTCGAGAATTTCGCGTTGCCCTGGAAGCGATTCAAGTTCTGATAAGCCTTGAAAAACGCGCTCTGCACAGCCTCTTCCGCATCCTCGTTGCTATGCGTGATGCTTTGAGCGATGCGATAGAGTTTGCGATCGTATCTCTTGACCAGTTCTTCGAAAGCAGACACATCGCCGTTCCTGCTGGCATTAATCAGTGGCAAGTCTGGGTCCACTACACCCAACGCACGCAATTTCGGACGTGCAATGGTCGGCTGCATGATTACCTCCAACCTTCTACGCCGCGCGATGTTCGAGCAATTCGAACACCTTGATTTCGTGTGCACTACGAACCTCGTATAGAGCCCCATAGGCATCTGCAACAATTTGCCTGACCATGACTTTGCTGCCTTTGCGTGCTTGCGGGTTCTGCCACACGATTTGCAGTTTCATGTTGTCTCCTTTACAACTTCTTCGCGCTAGGACTGGGAGCATCGATTTGCATCGAACGGTCATTCGCTCCTCCGCGAGGCCGCATTCGATGATTTGGGATTTGTGGATCGAGCTTCCGGTTTTGACTTGTTTTCTGGTGTGATCGGGCTGTCGTCCTTAGGCATGTCTTCGTAGGTGGCCTGGAAGCGCTCAGCCAGAAATCTGAGCAACTCGGTAGAAGACTGAAATTTCAGCTCCTTGCCCGAGTCAACTTCTTCGACGGAGCCTTCAAAGTGCCCGCCAGATGGGTCCGTTTCTCGTCCTAATCGAACTACGAATGCGCCTCGCATAAGGAGCAGGTTACGGATCCACGCAAAAGAAAATGTGACGTGTGGGTGGCTTTTTTGGTCTTATTTCAGTGACGGGATGGGGCAGCCTTTGTCCAGAGGCATTGTTTTGGCAAACTTGTGAAACGGCCTTGGTACTGCCGTAGAATACCGGCGTACTCTCCGGCTTCATCGCCCCAGCATCCGAATAGTGCAGTATGAAGGTATTCCAATCATTCCGGCTTGATCCGGCGAACCAGTGCTTGTGGCACGGCGAACAGCGGGTACTACTTGCACCGAAGGCTTTCGGTGTACTGCGTTACCTGGTTGAACACGCGGGACGCCTGGTGACGCAGGACGAACTTTTGGAAGCGTTATGGCCGGAGACGTATGTAAATCCGGAACTGATCAAGAAATACATTCTCGGAATTCGCAAAGTCCTGGGCGACCAGCATGACCATCCCGTCTACATTGAAACTCTTCCCAAGCGGGGGTATCAATTTATTGCGCCTGTCACGGACCATATCGCTGATGACCCGCAGGAACTGTCATCCGACATCACATCGAAGATGGTCGGCCGGTCAGCTCCGCTGAGTGAGCTTCAGGCTGCGTTTAAGGAAGCCTCACGTGGTCATCGGCAGATCATTTTTGTCGCCGGCGAACCGGGTATCGGCAAGACCACGCTTGTGGATTCGTTTCATCGGCACTCTTCTCGTCAGGGGAATGTAAGAACAGCGCGTGGACAGTGCATTGAAGGTTTCGGGGGCAAAGAACCTTACTACCCGATGCTTGATGCCCTCGGACAACTCACTCACACTCCGGATTCCGCTCGTGTAATCCAAACTCTGGCCCAACGAGCTCCTACCTGGCTAATTCAATTCCCCTCACTAATAAAACCCGAGCAGCGAGAAGCGCTGCAACGAGAGATTCTGGGAGCAACGCGCGAGCGCATGGTAAGAGAGATCTGCGAGGCACTGGAGTCTCTCAGCTCCGAAACTCCAGTAGTACTGGTGTTTGAGGATCTCCACTGGGTTGATGCTTCCACGCTCGATCTTGTCTCTGCGCTGGCGCGCCGACGGGAAGCGGCGAAACTGATGCTCGTCTGCACATACAGGCCAGTCGACGTGATTCTCTCTAACAGCAGCCTAAGAGGCCTTAAGCAGGATCTGCAGGTCCATAATTTATGCACCGAAATCGCACTTGAGCGCCTGCCCGAGCCGGCAATTGCCGAATACTTGACTACGGAATTTCCCAACGCAAGTTTGCCGCCCGGGCTGGCGAACTTGATCTATCGCCATTCCGAGGGCAATCCCTTGTTTATGGTGGCGATCGTGCAGGACATGATGAAGAAAGGCTTGATCGTCAATCAGAATGGCGATTGGACATTGACCACGCCTCTCGAAACGATCGATCCGGGCGTGCCTCAGTCCTTGCAACAAATGTTGGAAGTGCAATTCGAAAGGTTGACGGCGCCTGAGCAGCGGGCTCTTGAAGCGGGCAGTGTCGTTGGAGAGCATTTTTCAGCCTGGGTCATCGCATCCGCACTGGAAGAAGAAACGGATCGCATCGAGGACCTGTGCGACGGACTGGCCGCTCGGCAGCAGATCATCAAAGCGATTGGCACTCAAGAACCCACCCATGCTCCCGCCAGGGCCCACTATGACTTTCGGCATGCACTGTATCGTCAAGCCATTTACAGACGAATTGCACCCGGGAAACGGGCCAGGCTCCATCGTGCAGTTGCCGAGCGTCTGAAGACGGTCGGCGGCCCACCCCAACGCCAATTAGCATCTGAGATTGCATTTCACTTCGAAAATGGGGGCGAATATGAGCAAGCTGCGCGATTCCTCATATTAGCGGCCGAGAATGCGGCGGGGCGATTCGCGTATCGCGACTGCATTGCTGTGCTTCAACAGGCGTTGAAGCTCATTCCCAAGTTGGAAGCGCATCTCGGTGTTGAACTGGAAACAGAGATTCTCGAATTCATTGGTGACGCGTACTATGCTTTGGGCGCGATGACAGAGTCTGCTGCCGCATACGATTCGGCTGCATCGCGCGCTGGCCAGGCAGGGTTGAAAGCCGCTCAAGTGAGCGCTCTGACTTGTCTAGTACGGCCATTTGGGTTGATCGACCCCGACCGGGGAATTGCCGCGATAAGCAGGGCGGTGGAAGTTGCCCGGGGTATGCAGGAACCTTTGCTTCTGGCGCGTACGCAAATGCTCGCCGCGGGTAGTCGCTTGTTGTACGACCGGTGGCGCGAGGAAGATGCAGCGTTGTGCGCATCCGCGTACATGCGATTACAGGATTTAGGCGACAAAGAGATTCCACCATTCCACCGGATGATTTACGCCCACGTGCAGGCTCTTCAGGGGAATTATCTGGAAGCTTTCGAGATGTTCGAAAGGGGCATTCCGAAGTTCAATCAAACCACGAGTCTGATGGAGCACTTTTTCGCGCTGAGCGGAAAGACGATGGCTCTCCTTCGTGTGGGTCGGTTGGGAGATGCTCTGCAAATCGTGCGTGACGGGAGAGTGATGGCCGAGAAAAACGGCAACGATCCCTGGTTGTTTAATTTTCGCGAAGCATGGCTTCGCATGCTGGCGCTGGACTTCGACGGGAGCGTGCGAGTGTGCGATGTCATTTTGGGAATGAAAACCCCTTATCCGGTCGTGCAGCCACAGAGCATTGCCAGGATCGCCCGGGGATACTTGGCAATCGCCGAAGGGTTTACGGAGCTCGACAAGGGCCAACACAAGCATGCAATCGAGTTATTCGACCAGGTGCGGAATCCTGAAACCACCCCCAAGTTTTTTTTACATTGGAACTGGCGAATGACTGCCTGGCTCGGGGTAAGCGAAGCCTGGTTGCTGTCGGGAAGTCTCGATAAGGCGAGCATCGAAGCTGACGGCTTTTTGAATGCCGCGCTCGAAACAGCTGACCCTCACCTGCATTCTCTCGCATGGGAGATGCAGGCACGGATTGCAATTGCCAAGGAAGACTGGAGCCGTGCAGAGGAGTGCATCCGTAAGGCGCTTGAGATTTTCCGCCGTTTCGAGGTGCCCGTGGCCGCATGGCAAGTCCATGCCACGGCTTGGCGCCTGTATCAGTGCAAGCATCAGTGCGCTGAAGCGGAATCACATCGCAAACAAGCGCAGGCATACATCTTCAAAATTGCGGACTCGTTCCCCAAGGGTGAGCCGCTTCGGGAATCATTTCTTTCAGCGGCGCCCATCACGCGAATTCTCAATCCACCGTCTGAGAAACTGGTGGCAGCAGGTGGCTGACACTGTTCTGGTGGTCGGGGCAACCGGCCTGCAGGGTGGCGGGGTCGCGCGTCATCTGTTGAGAGACGGCACGATCAAGGTGCGGTGTATGACGCGGCGTCCTGATTCGGAAGCCGCGAAACTTCTTCAACGGCAAGGTGCCGAGGTTGTACAAGCTGACCTGAACGATCCAGCGAGCATCAGGAGCGCTGTGCAGGGATGCAAGGGCGCTTTCGGCGTCACCAATTTTTGGGAAGCCTACTTTCGTGAATACGATCAGGGTGTGAACCTCATAAATGCCGCTGCCGAAACGGGAGTGGGACATCTTGTGCTCAGCACGTTGCCGAGCTCCAGGAAAATCAGCAGAGGCACGATCGATTTACCACACTTTGAAACCAAGGCCCGCATGGAGGATCATGCGCAGTTACGGAATGTGCCATTTACGTTCGTTCATGTCGCCTTCTATTACGAGAATTTCCTGAATTATTTCCCGCCGCAACGGCAGCCGGACGGCAGCTACAGCTTCGGGTTTCCGCTGGGCGATGCTTGCCTGGGTGCTGTAGCTGCAGAAGAGATCGGTGGCGTAGTGGCCAGAATCTTTGCGAACCGTGCGGAGTTCGTCAACACAACCGTCGAAATCATCGGTGATGAAATGCCGGCCCAGGAGTATGCCCAGATCATGTCGCGTGTCCTAAAACGAAAAATTACCTACAGCCACGTTCCCAGAGAGACGTACGCCGCGATGGGCTTTCCCGGGGCCCGCGAATTGGCGGACATGTTTGAGTTCCTGCGCGTTTACACTCCGAGCCGACGCGCTCACATCACCCAATGCCGCCAGCTGTTTGCGGACATGCAGCCGTTTGAAAGCTGGCTAGAGAAAAGCGTACAGAAATTCACTGGTCTTTTAGAAGCTTAACCGATTTGCTGAAACAAGTGCCCCACCGCTTGGTGTAAACCTCTGCCATCAATCATGTGTGGCTGCACGTCACCAGAATTAGACCAGAACGTCACCGGTAGTTCACGCCAGATTGTTGCCCGTCCTCCTAAGCTGTGGTCACCCGCTTGGAGGCGGAATCATGAATCAGAAGACGGCCTCATATCACAGTTCACTAGCCAAATACACTTTCGCATTAATGACGCTCGGCCTTATCCTTACGCCAAAATTCATGTCCGCTCAGACGGCGGGCACGCTTGACCCCACCTTTGGCACCGGAGGAAGGGTAACCACCTTCTTCGGAGGCGACGGTCTCAACGGGGACGACGGGTATTCCGTCAAGGTGCAGACAGACGGGAAGCTCGTGTTAGCTGGAATCACAACCAATCTTGACGACACGACGGACTTTGGTGTGGTGCGTTATAACAACAATGGCACTCTCGACAGCACCTTTGGCACGGGCGGAAAAGTAAAGACGAACTTCGGCGACTTTGACGGTGCGCGTGCCGTGGCCATCCAGTCCGACGGGAAGATCGTCGTAGCAGGCTACACTCTCGTCAACTTTAGCCCCGATTTCGCGTTGGCGCGCTACAACAGCAATGGCACGCTTGACGCGACCTTCGGCGTCGGTGGCAAGGTTATCACGCCGTTCGGAGGCCCCGCGCAGGCGCTTGGCGTCGCCGTACAGTCCGACGGCAAGATCGTCGCTGCCGGATTCGCCCACGTCGTCAATGGAGACTTTGACTTCGCGTTGGTGCGCTACAACAGCAACGGGACACTTGACACCAGCTTCGGCCCAGGTGGCAAGAAGGCGACCGCCTTCGGCGTGCCTTCGGTTGCGCAAGCGAATTCCCTTCGCATTCAGCCGGACGGGAAGATCGTCGTCGCAGGGCTGACCATCGTCAACAATATCGCCAATTTCGCGTTGGCGCGCTACAACAGCAATGGCACGCTTGATACCACGTTCGGTACTGGCGGAAAAGCGGTAACCGACTTCGGCGCGGATGACCGCGCGTTTTCCGTCGCCTCGCAGGCGGATGGAAAGATCGTTGCTGGGGGCATGACGGGAGCCAATTTCGCACTGGCGCGCTATAACGCGAATGGCACCCTCGACGGAACTTTCGGCACCGGCGGTAAAGTGATCACGGATTTCGGGGGCCCGAACGAGATAGCTTTGGGCGTTGCGGTCCGCTCGGACGGGAAAATTATCGCTGTGGGTCGGACCTTCGTCTCCGCACGCACCGCCTTTGCGGTCGCGCGCTATAACAGCAACGGCACACTCGACACGGGCTTTGGCAGCGGAGGAAAAACAACCACCAGCTTCGTAGGCAGCTTGGGCGACCAGGCGTTTGCCGTTGCTATCCAACCAGATGGTAAGGCAGTGGTGGCGGGCAGTGCGATCGTCAATCTCAACACTCAATTCGCAGTCGCGCGCTACCAGTAACCTCATCGTCGTCAACGACGGCAGCGACGGTCAGCCGAGGAAGACGGCAATTACACTCTCTGTTACGGCGTGTAGTTGCCGTTTTCTCCAGTTGTGGTTCTTTCGTTGTGAATCCAGCCTAAGCCAGGCGGAGTAACAATTTGATGTACTGACCTGTCCCAACACCTCCCCCGGAAGTACCACAAATTGCTGCCGACTCGTTTCCGTCAAACGCGAACAAATTAGACCGAAACGTCACTGAACCTTCCACCGATGTTTTCCTCACCTCTCCTATCCTGCGATGACTGCTGGCAGGCCTCGTCGGCCAGCTGAAACCTCAGTAAAAGGAAAATTTATCGTATGGCTTCGCGGAACGCTCGTGCCTTTCCTCAGTGGTCGCTTGTCGCGGCTGTTTTGCTATTCAGTACATTGGCCGTCAGCGCACAACATCTCTCCGATCAGAGCATTGCTTCTACAACCGCTCCTGTAGTTTTCAATTTCGTGACAACCCCTGACATCGGCAGCATCGGCTCGATCTCCGCCGATAAGGAAACCGATATATGGGCGACGTCCAATACCAGCTCGGCCTCACTGCACTTTAACGGGATCAATTGGGTGAGAGTGCCCATGGCCAGAGCAGGCCGAGTGAATAAAGTAGCTGTTCTGTCGAGCGTCAATGTTTGGGCTGTGGGGCAACAGACGATCGACAAACTTTCCCAAATCCAGCATTTCAACGGCACTGCCTGGAGTGTCGTTACCAGCCCGCATTTTGCGAACGGGGAAACGCTGTTCTCGCTGAAGGCCATCTCAGCCAGCAACATTTTTGCGGTGGGCGCCTCAGTAGACAGTCTGAACAATCGAACTCCACTCATCGAACATTTTGACGGCACGAAGTGGAGCATCGTGTCCGTGCCTCATATCACTGGAGGTCAACTCATCGACATCGCGGTTGTGTCGCCTTCCGACATCTGGGCGGTTGGCGCGGTCTCGGCCGCAACACCCGCCGCCCTTACGATGCATTTCAACGGTCTGCAATGGACTCGAGTCCCCGCGCCAACCGCTGCTCTGCTCGCCGTCACGGCGCTAGCCACTAACAACGTATGGGCAGCGGGAGCGCAGCTAGGAAAAAGCACTGTCATCGAACACTGGAATGGCACATCGTGGAAAGTAGTAACGAGCCCGAACACGGGCACGGCGACTGCACTGAATAGTATCAGTGCTATTTCCCCGACCGACATTTGGGCCGCCGGGTGCAACGCATGTGGAGACGTGGGCGGCAGCAATCCCGCTCTCATTGAACACTGGGATGGCACGGCTTGGAGCATCAACCCGGCGCCGGTTCAATTCGGTGGAGTCGTAGCAAACACCCTGCTCACGTTCCGTGTGAGCAAGCACATCTATGTCAGTGGCTTTTCATTCAACTCCTTCGGGCCGTCATCCGTCATCATGGAAGGAGCAGAGTAACAACAAAGTTCTCTTTACGAATACAACCCTGTCTAACTGACGACGTCTAGGATGGCGGGCGGAGAAGCGTTCTCCGCTCGCGCCTTTTTGGGGCCGAGAGAATTGTCAAATTCTTGTCTCAGGATCACAGAAAAAGGACTAAAACGTCACTGTCGCAGGACCGGGCGTTACAGAGATCCCCTGGTCCGCAGCTCGTTAGATACGGTCTGCCCTGCGGGAATTGCCGGACGTACTACTGCGCCCACTTGGCTGCGTGTCCGATTTGTGGTTGTCGTGAGCGCATCTCGGCAAATCTAGCACGCTGAATCTGCCTGCGCGCTTCGGCTCCTGAATTGCGAAGCTCCAGGAGCGAATTCAGGTCGATATATTGCCTGTGTGAGAAAAGGTCCGAATAATCATGCCGAGGCATTGGTGCAACCACTGCTCGCCTTTTTTACGTGAAGCTATCAGCAAGACACATGCGCAGCGCAGGCTGTCGTGCAGATCCGAATGCAGCAGCAATGATCCCAGTCTGTTGCGTTGGAAGCTGCAAGATATGTTACGGTGTGCCGCTGCTGTGCCACTTGGCGCGTTGGGATCAGCTGCAAATCCTAGATATCTAGCATCGTGCTCGGAGTAACTTCCGTGCGGGCTGGTTGCCGGCAAGTCATTGATGTCAGTGGCTATTGTAGTGGACGACTCCTTCAGATCGGGTAACGGCCGATCAGTTGCCTATGGTTCGTCCAGCGACCACCTATCGCCGTTCGGCTAATGTATTGTGTGCCAGTTGTGCTCCAGATTGAGTGGCTAAAACTGACTGGCTAAAACAAGACAACTACTCTTGAAAAACCATTATCAATTCACGCTTGACTGGTCCACTGCCGCGAGGATGCAGGTAGCGGATTTTCGGAAAAACCATCTCATGAAGGATTGGAGGGCGATCGAATCCAGCCAGCTTTACAACATTAGATACATCGTCGGGGCTTGGCCGTCTGTTTCCATTTGTAACATTTAATGCGAGGCGTCCTTTTCTTCGGAGAACCCGATGGCTCTGAACAATTACTGGTGCAAGAAACTTCGCTTGCCAAACGTCATAGATTGGATACCGCCGAAAGCTTTGATTGTTCGAACGAGAATAGTGCTCCCAATCGAAAAAGGGCGGACTAGAAAAGACGAGCTGCGGAATTTCGCTCTAGCGCGAGTAACTCTTCTTGGGCAGGCCCATTGAGGAATCTGACATCCGGCACCGGAAATCCCTCAGCCGAGATTGTCGTACATATTAATAAAACCCTTTACCTGAGCACGGTTGGGTTCTATGCCCGTTTAGCGTCGATTCGCCGCTAGTGAGCCCAGCAATCGTCCACCGTAGCCCGCCGCAAAATCTACGACAGAACCATCTTTCGGGCAATATCTTGAGATCACCGTATTGGGGTGGTGAACACGGCAGGTGGGATCGGCGCAAACTTTGACCAATTGCCCCCGCTTTCCGCCATCGGTGACGATTGCGTCTGTCATCTTGTCGCACGGCTTCTGATCAGGTGGAAGCTTGGTACTAGCGCCATTCGGTTTTGTTTTCTTGATCTCCAACTCCACATATCGATTGCGTCCTATGGGAGCACCCTCACGCGAGTTCCACCCTGACAATCTGGACAAGTTGCGGTTTGCTTTCCAGAGTCTTTGATACATGCGCGTCGATCTTGGCGCGAAAGCATTGGGGGTCAGTGCATTATGTGGAATTAAAAGTAAAGGTTTGACGGTCTGACGCTCGCCCTAGAGGTCGCGGTCTCCTAGAAATAGACCTAGTATCAGCCGATCGCAAAACCGGCTTTTACCGCTGGTACTGTCCGCTTCTGGACATGACCTTTCACTGGCGAACATTTTCTATGGTCGCTATCACCGTAGGTTCAACCGCAGCGCGTTTGCAATCCACGGTTTGCAGTTCTATGACGATGGTAGGAAAATTGCATTCTACGCCAACACGCTTTCGGGTCCTTCATGTTCTGAAGGAGGTTGTGGGATGAGTGGGCTAGCTCAGGATCTCCGCTATGCGCTGCGGCAGTTGCGCAAGTCCCCAGCCTTTACGATCACCGCGGTTCTGACGCTGGCGATGGCCATCGGCGCCAACGCGGTTGTGTTCAGCGTGATAAATGGGTTGATCTTGCGGTCGCTGAATGTTCCGCAAGCTGAAAGCCTCTATTCTCTGCAGCGCACGAGCCATAAAGACTACAACCAATCGTATCCCGATTATCTGGACTTGCGCGACCGTAACGGTAGCTTCGAGGACCTTGTAGCCTACAGCATCACTCAGGTGGCACTCGACTCGGATAAGAATCCAACACCTACCTGGGGTTTGGAAACGAGCGGAAACTATTTCGACGCCCTTCGAATTCAGCCCTATCTCGGTCGCTTCTTCAACAGCTCCGATGAAAACGGCCCTAATAGCGCCCCGTACATGGTGCTCAGTTACGCGTACTGGCACTCCCATTTTCATGACGATCGTGGGGTCTTAGGGCGT
>Ga0070716_100000418_pt1 | contig 17504 bp, 22 predicted proteins | sample LARL112metaG_FD_71395 | JGI IMG/M metagenome (GOLD analysis project Ga0070716, IMG submission 71395) | Corn, switchgrass and miscanthus rhizosphere microbial communities from Kellogg Biological Station, Michigan, USA - LAR L11-2 metaG | ecosystem: Host-associated > Plants > Roots > Rhizosphere... | reverse complement strand
CAGCATCCCGGCGCGCATCGCGATGCTCGCTCGATTGCGGGAGTAGATCGATAACAAGCCGCCTGGCCGAAGAGTCCAAGCCAGGGCTTTGACCGTCGGCCCGAGGGCCGGCTGGTACATCACGACCCCGTGGCAGCAGACCACGTCGAACGCGTCGGGGTCCGTCCAATCACGTGGGTGGAGCAGGTTGGCCTGTTGGAACACGACGCGGGCTTGAACTTCAGCCGTCTCGGCTCGGAGCGCTGCGCGTGCGACTGACAGCAGTTCTGGAGAAAGATCAACGCCAACGACCTGGAAGCCCAGGCGTGCGAGTCGTAACGCTTGCGTGCCTTGCCCACAGCCGGCGTCCAAGACTCGTAGTGGAATCGATGCTGCCTTGGGCTCTGGCAAATGTTCACGCAGCTGACGGGTGACCAGTTCCTGTCGGACAACATCTCGCAGTTGCCCGAGGAGGTCCCGCCACGGGCTGATCGCCGGCGCGAATCGAGAGGCATCTGGGTCGATCCGACTTCGCCGCCGGTCCGCCTGGCGACGGATGCCCCGCATCAGTGGTCGATGAACGCGGTCAGAGGACGGCGGGTGCGGGCCCAGGCAACGCGCATCAAGGGGTCACTGAGCGCGCCGTGAATGCGTCCAGGCGAGCCTCGATATCTGCACGAACAACGGGCCACTCGCTTGCGATCACGGAGTACATCATGCTCCCGCGATAGCTGCCATCCCGCCGGATGTAGTGATTCCGCAAGAACCCTTCGAATACGAAACCCACCTTGGTGATGGCTCGCTGCGAGCGGGCGTTGCGCTCGTCCGTGGTGATCTGGATCCTGATGGCGCTCCAATCCTCGAACGCATGGCGGAGCATCAGATACTTCGCTTCGAGATTGGCGGGGCCGCCCCAGAACTCGGGTGCCAGCCACGTCCCGCCGATTTCCGCGCGCCGGTAGCGCGGGACGATCTCCGTGTATCGCGTCGCACCGATGACCACCCCGTCTTCGCGCCAACGCACGACGAAAGGACAGAGTTGCCCTTGATCTTGCCGAGCGAGAAGGTCGTTGATCCACTCAGCCATGTCATTGGCTGTCCGGGGATAGTTCTTAAGGTGGGTCCAAATCTGCGGATCAGAGCCAGCACGCAGCAAGTCGTCGCGGTGGCTCGGTTGCAGTGGCTCGAGCAGGACGAACCGACCCGCTAGGGTGACCGGCCCTAGTTCAGCCGACACGAAGTGTCACGCAGTCGAAGATGAAAACCATTGCGACCGGGGGCGATGCGCCTCTGGCAATCCACCGGAACGAAGGGCTCGTCGGGCGGGTGGTTACTGCTCCAGCAGATCACGGAGGTCCTCTTGGAGCGCGTTGGCGATGTGCGTCAGAGTCGAGAGCGTCGGATTCGCTTTGCCTTGTTCGATGAGTTGAACTGCCCGCGCCGAGATGTCGGCGGCTTCGGCCAAGCGTTCGCATGTCCACCCCAGCCGGAGCCGAGCAATGCGAACTCGCATCCCAAATGCCGCCGCATAGTCCTGGTCCGCGTCGTCATCACGCATTCCTGCGGGCCTGTTGCGCTGCATCGTTTGCAGGGTCCCCGCCGGAGGCGGTGTCGTCTAGTGCCACTTGGCCGTCACGACACGACCACTTGCGAAAACGCAGTGCTCTGTTGGTCATGCTTCCTCATGCGTCGGTACGATGCTCGCGTGACGGTGCCGAAGCGCGATCGCCCGCAGCTCCCGAAGGGCTATATCTCGTCAGCGCCGAAGGGCATGCTGACCTGGACCGCGACCGAGCGTGTGCTCAAGACATTCCCCTACCTCTGGATCGCCACCGTCGATGACGATGGCCGGCCGCACCTTGTGCAGCAATGGGGCGTGTGGGTCGACAGCACCCTGTACTTCGAGGGGAGCGAGCGTACCCGGTGGGCGCGCAACATCGCTCGCGATCCGCGGCTGGGCTTCGGTGTGCAGACCAGTGACCGCGCGGTCTACGGCGAAGCGACCGTCGACATCATCCGCGGCGTCGAATCCAAGCTTGCGACAAGGATCGCGAGACAATACGCCGCGAAGTACGGGCCGGGCTTCAAGTACCGGCCGAAGCCTGCGCAGTATGAGCAAGGCCACGTCTTCCGCGCACGACCGGAGAAGCTGATCGCTTTCGACGTTAAGAAGTTCGGTACGTCGGCGGCACGGTTCACCTTCACCGGCTAAGCCGGCCCGGCAGGAAGACCGGTGAGAAGACTGAACGGAAGCGTCGAAATCACCACCGCACCGTAGATCCATGACACGCGCGCTAATCGCGCCACGGGCTGAGTTCGGCCGGCGTGTGTTCTCGATTGTTAGCCGCGCGACGGATGGGACACGGTCGTCGCGCCGCTGAGCAAGCGCGTCGACTCCGGCGGGCTCGGTCGCGAGAACCGCTGTTCCGCCGGATCCAGACTCGACAGGGCGATCAGTTCGTCGCCCGTGGCGTCCGCCGGCGGATAGATCGTCTGCCGATTGATCCGCCGCTTGATCGCTTTCGCCTCGCTTCCAAACTTCTCGACGTGACGATCCCATCCTCGCGTGAAGACCGCGCCGGAGCGACCGAGATCGAGACAGGTGATGTAGGGCGGTTGTACGTATTCCAGGACCGGGAGTCCCAGCAGATCACGGGCGGCATTCTCGCCGGCGAAGCGTCCGGCCTGCAGCGCGTGTTGGCACGACTGCAGGATCGGATGCCCATCGCCACCATCGGCCGCCGCGGCATCACCTGCCACGAAGATGTCGTGGAATGCCGGCACGCGAAGCGACCGGTCCACGACAACGCGGCCCAGCCCGTCCCGCTCTCCGGGGACATGGCGGGCGAACGCCGCAGCAACCATCCCGGTCGTCAGCACGACCGCGTCCACGTCGAGCACCGAGCCGTCGGCGAAGGTCACGCGATCGGCGGACAGCTCGGAGACCGTTGCCGCCAGCCGACATTCGATCCGGGCGTCCCGAAGCGCGGCCTCGATCAGCGGTCGGGGCCCTTCGCCGAGTTCGGGCCCGACCACCGACGCCCGGTCGATCAAGAAGATCTGCAGTGCTTCCGCCCGCGCCGATCCTCCATGCGCAGCGAGCCGATCACGCAGCTCGAGGGCAAGTTCGATCCCGGTAAATCCGGCGCCGATGACAGCGACCCGTGGCTCGCGAGTCCCATGAGCGATCTCACGCAGCCGCCGGTCGAAAGTGATCGCCTCGGACTGCGAGTCGACCGAGTACGCCTCGCCGGCGCCTGGAACCGGCGGGCGGCGCATCGCGCTTCCGGTAGCGACCACGAGCCGGTCGTAGGGCAGTACTCGCCCATCGGCCAGCGCGACTGAGCGCGTCGACGCATCGATCCCGATGGCCTCCCCCTGCACGAACTGCACGTTCACACGCTCGAGCAGAGGGACCATGTCGACGGCGAGCAACTCGGGAGCGGCCTCGTACAGTCGGGGGCGAATTTGCAGGACCGGCTCGCGTGAGACCAGGGTGATGCTCACGCGCGACATGCCCACCCTCCGCGCGGCGATCGCGGCCCAGAAGCCCGCGAAGCCACCGCCGACGACCAGGATCTCGCTCCCCTCGCGCATTGCGTGCCGCCCTTAATCAAACGCCGGGAGGCTCGAGCCCCCCGGTGCCTTCCGGGCTCGGAGCCAGGCGGCCACCTCGGCTGGATGGCTGTCGGGGGGATAGATCGGATAGAAGACTTTGACGATGCGCTGTCGCTCGAAGATCAGCGTGATCCGCTTATAGAGCTGCTGCCCGTCGGCCTCGAAGACCGGCAGACCGAGGAGTCGATGCAGCGCGAGCGTGGGATCGCTCAGGAGGGGATAGCCGATGTGCTGCCGCTCGGCGAATTCCCGCTGCTCCTCGAGCGCCTGTGAGCTCAGACCGATTACCTGCGCACCCAGTGAGCGCAGTTCGCTCGCGTGGTCGCGGAACGCGCAGCTCTCGGTAGTGCAGCCGGATGCCCCGGGGATCTCATGCCAGTTTGCGGGCAGCGGCTGGCCGGGAACAGCCGTGCGCGGGTAGACGTAGAGGACCAGGCCTGAACGCGCGGCGCCCTGGAGGTCGATGGGGTCAGCGCTCGTAGATGCCAGCTCTACGAACGGCAACAGCTTGCCCTCAAGGTGTCGCCCGCCGCCATCATCGCGCGGCCGCGGGCCAAACCGCGCGAACCATTCGGAAGGCGGAGTACTCATCGAGCGACCGCACGAGGGTCAGAAGAAGCGGCTGCGGTCGCGATCGTCGCCAGGACGGCGAGGGCGGATGTTCGCGCCACGCCCGCGGGATCGCGCGTGGGGTCGAAGCACGCGACCGTGACAGCGCGAACATGGAAGCCGCGCATGACCGTCTCGACTACCGCATGCAGCTGTTCCTCGTCGAAGCCGCCGGGGGCAGGATGGTCAACGATGCCGGGGGCGAGGCCCGCACGGAGCACGTCGAGATCGACGTGGAGATAGACCTCATCGACCCGCTCGGCGAGTCGACCAAGCGCGTCACGGAGATCGTCGCCGAGCGGTTCACCGCCCGTTCCGACCGTCGGAATGGCGAAACGACGCAAGCGTTCGGCCTCGGGTTCATCCTGGTCGCGGGCTCCGATCACGACCACGTGCTGCGGCGAGACCGGCTGGTAGAAGCCGATCGGCTCGAACACGCTGCGATAGCAGTGGCCCATGACCATGGCCAGCGCCATCCCTGGCAGGTATCCACTGCGGCTCGAGTCGGGAGTGTTGAAGTCTCCGTGGGCGTCGACCCAGACCACGCCGCAGCGGGCGTGATCGAAACCCGCCAGAACGCCCATTGCCGCGTCGCAAGATCCCGCGACCACAAGTGGGAAGTCGCCTGCCGCCGCGCGTGCCTCTACAAGCGTCGCGAGCTCGGCATTCACGGCCCGAGACGCGCTGGCGCTATCGGCAAAAGCGCTCTGGCGCACGACTGTGTGCAGACGGCTCCGGCTTGCGCCGCCTATTGCTCGCTGGACAAACGCTTCGCCAAGGATCTGGGCTCCGCGGCTTGGTCCGAGATCCTCGTTCCCCACGGTGTAGGGGACGGCGATCACTGCGACGGTCAACGATCCCGCCTCCTTTCGCCTCGACTGCGTCGGTCCGGCCGACTGCCGTTATGTGCCGCGTGTGTCCGGTCATCGCATGGTGTCGCAGCCGCTGTCCGCTCCAAGTGCCACTCAGGTTGCCGGTTTGGAGCCATCGCCTCTCCGCCGTGCCGGGCCAGCCCTCGTCGATGCCCGGACATGTATCACACGATCCGGTTCCTCGCGCCCGACCCGGGCTCCCAATTGACCAGCGTGACGCGGGTCGCGCGGGGCCGATGTCGCGACGTGCGACAGGTCGACTGGGGGTTATAAGGGGACGAAACTTCGCATCGAAGCCTTCCGAGCGGGAACCGGCGGAGTTCAGTGCTGACTACAGTCTGCTCGCCCATAACAGCCGGACTCGCCGCCCAGTGTGCTCGGAGATCCCGCACTGGTGACGGAGCTGTCGCCAGAGATGCTCGACTGCGATGTTGAGGCGCGCGGCCGCGGAGATCGCAGATTATTCGGCTTCCACAGCTGCGGACTGCGGTCACCAACCTAGGGAGGCTGCGACACCATGTCCGGCCCGGCGATCGCACGCTTGCTTTAGTGCAGATGAGCGTTACTCGATTGATCGGCATCGAAGGCGAAAAGGTCGTCTTGGCCTTCAACCGACCGACTCCCCGGGGCTTGTCGAACGACGACCTGAAACGCTTCGTCGGGCGCGCGGCCGACGTGGTCGTGCCCTACTCCGAACTGTTCGGCGATGCGGCCGACCGGGGCAAACCATTGTTCACCGACCATCCGAACAATGCAGCAGTCGTGGCAATCCTCAATCTGGCCCAGCTCTGTGTGCAGCGACTGGCGGGACGCACCCTGGTGGCCGCGGGGTAGGCGCTTGGCCGCGGTCGCGGGCAATCTCCGTGGTGGTCTTGACCGATGTGCTCGTCGGCGTTGTCGGCTCGAACGCGCAGTCATCGGCTTGCTCGAAGCGATCAGCCAACCCCGGCGCCGCGCGTTTGCATCCGAAGACATTGAATCTAGCCCCGCACGAATCGCACGCGACCCACTTGCGGCGAAGACTCTTTGACTGCCACTAGCGAATGGCCTACGTTGGCTGGGTGCACCGCGTCGGCCCGCCCGGCGGTCGGGCGCGGGCGCGTAGGGATCTCGCGATCGCGCAAACATTTCTGAATACGAACGACATCGAGGGCGACATCGATGGGCTCTCCGCCGCAGGCACGCTCCGTCGTTGGTTCGAGCATCACGCGCTCCTCGTCCGGGCCAGCATGGTGATGAGAGCGGATCCCGCGAAGGCCGTCACGGCGCGGAAGAGTCTGCGTGTGCTTCTCGGACGCCGACGCGGGATGGAGGAGAGCCCGCTCGCTTCAATTCCGCAGGTCATCACGTGATGAAGCTCTTCGGCCTAGGTGGCAATAACCAGCGGAAATTCCGGCTCCCGGAACGGAAGTTCCGGATCGTTTCGCGCGCGCCGGGAGACACGAGTCAACTCGATCCAGCGATTGCCGAGGCCGTCCGCAACATGGGCTTGGATCCGACGAAATTCACCGCAACCCCCTATGAAGAGGGTGAAACGGATGCCGCGTTGGGGTCGTTCGGCACCCCCGGCACCCACGTCGAGCACACCTACCTCTTCCCCTCACTGACCAGCGCCTTCAGCGCGATGGAGAGGCTGCTCGACGCCACGACCTCCGCGCGCATACGTCAGGAATCGGGAGGCTGGTTGGTCTCATTTGACGCCCCGCCGGATCCCGCCAACGACGATTCTCTGCCTCACCAGCGCTTCACCGAGGTCGCGACGGGGCTTGGCGCGCAGGACCGAGGTTTCTCGCGGGCGAGCGTACAGGTGAGCACGACGCTCGTTCAAAGGGAAGGCACCGTACGGTGAGTGGCATCTCCGGCACGCGCATCGCCCAGACCAGCTGCTCGAGCCGCAGAACGATGGCGCGCCCACTCGTTGGAGGACGAGGGACGCACGTACGGCGTTGATGTCTTCGACGGACATCTCGTCGGACTGATCCTCGCGGAAGTCGGTTTCGAGACCAGCGACCAGATGAACAAGCAGTGGCGTCTTCCGCCCTGGGTGTTGCGCGAAGTTTCCGATGACCTTCGTTTTTCACCGGAGGCGCGCTCGCTGGTCTCACTCAGGATGGGGCTACCAGCCTGATCCGGCAGCTCGCGGCCAAGCCTTAGTTGGTCGCTCTGCTGCCGCCGACAACCATCTACCGTTCACAAGCAGGAAACGGCACACCAAAGGCTTTCCAGAGGCTCGCTGGAGCAGCGGAATACCCCTGGCTGGAATCAGCTGCTGGCGCCGATCTCCTCAAGGATGCTCGTCCGACCTCCGTGCTGCGACTCCCACTCCCACGATTCGTGCAGACGTAGGCGTTCGTCGGCCAGTTGCTCGATGTTGTCGATCGAGCGCCCGCTATGGCTGATGCCGTTGTGATCGACGTGTGTGTACCGAAAGTGGAGTTGTAGTCCTTCGCGCGCCGGCGGGCTCCGACCCGCGGACAGATCAACGACTCCAATCCCGTCTTGTGCCGCGCGAGAACCGAAGGGGTCAGAGCGCCCAGGCGACCCGGGTTGCGCCGCGAGATCTCGTATGCGGACAACGGTGCCCCGGGCGGTGCGGAGGCTCTGCCGGCAGCACGTGCGTACGGCTACGGTCGAGTGGGCGGCGCCAGGAGCGGCAAAGTGGTACTCGTCGGCCGCCTCCTACCGGAAAAGTATTGGCACAATTAACCACTCGGCTCGCTCGACCTCGATGACCGCGATTATCGCCACCCCCTGCTGGGACCTAATCGACCCTGGAGGAGTCCCGGACCGGTGAGCGACATGATCCGTGTCATCCATCAGTTCGCTGGTCGAACGGATGACGTGTTCGCGTTGTACCAGAGTGCATGGTGGGCGCGCGATCGGTCACGCGCGAGCGTCGCGACGATGCTCGCGACCACGCCGGTCCTGGTCGGGCTTATCGACCCGCGCACCGATGAGCTGATCGGGTTCTGCCGGGCTCTCACTGACCAAACCTTCCTCGCGATCATCCTTGATGTGATCGTGGCGCCGGCCCGACGCGGCGAAGGCCTCGGTGCGCGACTCCTCGATGAGGTGCTGGGCATCGCCGAAGTGCGTCGCGCAGCCAGCATCGAGTTGGTGTGTCAGCCTGAGCTGATTCCCTTCTACCAGCGGTGGGGCTTCACCGACAGCGTCGGGCGTTCGAGGCTGATGCGACGAGCGTCAGTGGAATCCGAGCAGGCGCCGCCGACCGATGACTCGACCAACGGCGACCCGGGGCGATAGATCGGTCGATGCGACGCATGAGCACGACGCCGGCGATCGCTATCCGCCGAGCGGAGACCGAGGAGGCGCCCCGCATCCGTGAGCTCGTGCGCGCGGCTTATGCGAAGTACGTCGGCCGCATCGGCCGTGAACCGGCACCAATGACGGCAGACTACCGTGCGCTCGTAGGTGAAGGCAGGGTTTGGGTTGGCCTCATCGACGCGTCGATCGTCGGTCTCGTCGTGCTTGACGAGCACGCGGAATCGCTCGAACTCGACAACATCGCTGTGTCTCCGTCGCTGCAGGGCCAAGGGGTCGGCCGTCAGCTTCTCGCGTTCGTCGAGCAACGCGGTCGCGCGCTCGGGAAAGGCACGGTCACGCTGTACACCCACGAGCTCATGACCGAGAACATCGCTCTGTATACCCGGATCGGTTACGTCGAAGTCGGACGCCGTGAGGTCGATCGCTTCAAGCGGGTGTTCTTCGAGAAGACTCTCCGCGACACCCCATGAGCAGCGCGTCTCGTCGGCGCGGCAGTTTGGGGCCGCACTCGTCGACGCGCGTCCCGCCCTGCTCAGGACGCTGATCAGACCGCGTTGAAGGCGCGCCGCTGACCGCGTTCGCCCTCGCGCTCGTCCTGTTGTCCGCCGTCGCCCACGCGACCTGGAACCTCTTCGCGAAGCGCGCGACCGGCGGGGCACCGTTCCTGTGGCTCGCGTTCACCCTCGTGATCCCCCTGTACGCGCCCTTGGCGGTCGTCGTCCTCGTTCTAAGCGGTGCGCACATCGGTCCCATCGAGATCCTGTGGATGTTCGTGAATGCCGCACTCAACGTGGCGTACGGGATATTCCTGCTCCGCGGCTACCGCGCCGGCGATCTCTCGGTGGTGTACCCACTCGCCCGGGGGACCGGGCCGATAATTTCGCTCGTCGGCGCGGTGCTGCTCTACGGCGAGCGACCCTCGCCCCTGGCGATCGCTGGAGCCGTCGCGATCGTCGCCGGAATCTTCGCGGTCACCGGTGATCCCCGCAGGCTTCGAGCACGGGGCGCCGGCACGGCCGTCAGCTACGCGCTTCTGACCGGCCTGACGATCGGGGCGTACACGCTGTGGGACAAGCGCGGAGTGAGCGTCCTTCTGATCCCGCCGGTTCTCTATGACTGGGGCGCGAACGTATTCCGATCGGTCATCCTCATGCCCTCGGCGCTTTCGCGATGGGCGGAGGTGCGCGCCGAGTGGCAGCGCAATCGCGCCGCGATCTTCTCCGTCGCCGCCCTCGCGCCACTAGCACACATCCTCGTGCTGATGGCCCTTGCGATCAGTCCTGTGAGTTACGTCGCACCCGCCCGCGAGATCGGCATCCTCCTGGGCGTGCTCGTTGGTGCGCGAGCGCTCGCCGAGCCAGAGGTCGAAAGGAGACTGATCGCCGCCGCCCTGATGGTGGCGGGTGTGGTCGCGCTGGCTCTTGGTTAGGTGATTCGGCTCGATCCAGGCCCACGTCCCAGCGACCCAGTGACGCACACGCAACAGTGCAGTTCATGAAAGGAGTCGCCGGCCGGCGTCGCTCGTGCTCAAAGCTGCACCTGACTCGGCATGCGCTCAGCATGCCTGGAGCTGCCGGTCCAACACGCTGATCTTGCTGGCCGGGAGTGCATGGAGCCAGATCGATGGCCGGAATCGCACGTCAGCCGGCAGCAATGACGACGTAGGCTAGGGACGTGCGAGTCGGGACTGTTTACATCGGGGCAAGAGCATGAGTGTCATTCGCATTTGGTCGACCCAGGTCGATCCCGAGCGTCTGGATGAGTACCTGCGTTTCGCCCACACGATTTCGCTGCCGATGTTCCGAGAGCAGCGCGGCTTTCTCGGCGTGCTCTTCGCTGGCGATGGCGGGCGCCAGATCGTTATCAGCTTCTGGTCAGATCTCGATGCCGTTGCCACTTTGGCCTCGTCCTCCTCGTACTCGCACACCGTCCAAGCGATCGAGGCTACGGGTTTTCTGCGCGGCAGTTCGCATGTCGAAGTCTTTGCGTTCGAAGGTGGTCTGCCACCGGCTGGCATTTGACGTTCTCGACCCGCCACTGGCGTGGCGTCGACGCTGCTGGTGTCGGGACGAGCGTCGGGGCGCCAAAACCACGACTCTTGGCACGGGCCAGAACGCGATCAGCGCGCGTCGGGGGTAGGCGGGCGCGCATGGCGTAAGCGCACGTCGAAGTCGATCAGATAGTCGGGCAGCGCTGCGCGTAGCTCGGGCTCAGGTCGGACCTGACGCGCGACGAGCTCCAGCGGCAGCACGCCCGCCCACACGTCAAGTCCGAGATCGGCCTCGTCATCAATCGGACCACCTGTGCGGATCTTGGCCGACGCCTCATCAAGTGGCAGGCGCAGGACCGAGGTCGCCCGCAACTCTTGCTGGGCAGGGGGACGCACCTCAGCCCACCGCCCCGGCACGACGTGCTCACTGACGGCGTGGAGCGCCGCAAGTTTCTCCTCGGGATCGATGATCTCGCGCGCGACGCCGAGGACGACCACCGAACGGTAGTTCGCGGAGTGGTGGTAGGCGGAACGCGCGAGGACGAGTCCGTCGACCAGCGTGACAGTGACGCAACAGGGCACCCCGGCGTCGAGCGTGCGTAGGGTGCGGCTCGCCGCGGACCCGTGGACCACGAGCGAGTCGCCGACGCGTGCGTAGAGCGTGGGAATGACGAAGGGCTGGCCACCGTCGACGAAGCCGAGGTGACAGACCACGCCCTCGTCGAGGATCGCGTCGATCACGGCGCGGTCGTACGCACCGCGCTTGGGATGACGGCGCACCTGGGTACGCGCACTGGGCGCCTGCCCGCGCGCGCTAGTGGGTTCGACGACACTCACAGCACGACAAGAGTGCGGGGTGCACACCATGGCCGGGAAGAGCCGCTTCGCACTGCGCCGTGGAGCCACTCGCATCGCGTCGCCTCGCCTACGATCGGCGTGAGTGAACATGATGCGCTCACGTTCGACCCGACTGATCCGGGGAATCGTTGGCGCTCAGGTTGCGATGCTCGGTGTTGCCTCGGTGATCCCGCTCGGCATCGCTGCGACTCTCTTTATCGCGATTGTTTTCGATCCGCGTGACAACGCAGAACAGCTGCCGCTGATAGCTGGCCTGGCCGCACCTGCGATCGCGCTCGCGATCACAGCCGCGATGCTGTGGAAACTCCGTAGCGGGCTCGGAACGGTTGTCGATCACCGAAAGGCCGCCCTCTTCTGCCTCGAGTCGATGCTCGCCGCCGCCGGGTATGTACTCGCGAGCCTGCAGGCCGGCGTCCCAACCCCTGACCGCTCCGCAACCAACGGCCCTTTCGCCGACGGATTGGACGGGGGGATCAGCCTGGTCGTGATCGTCTGCGAGGCCGGCCTAGTCGTCGCCGCCCTGATCGTCTGGGAAGCCGGCGCCGCTCTGGCGGTGCGTGTGCGACGGTCGTAAGCCCCGGGACGATCGCGTCACCGTGACGTGTTCGCGACGGTAACGGGCAAGAGGTTGCCCAACCGCAGGCGATGCCCGCGACAGCCCGTCGCCCGCGGGGCGCCAGCGGGCACTCGCCGATGACGTACCTCGCATTTGTCGGCTGCTGTCTGATCTGGGGTAGCACGTTCCTCGCGATCCGCATCGGGAACGAGTCACTACCACCGGAGTGGGCCGCAAGTCTGCGCCTCGCACTGGCGGCGCCGCTCCTCGCGCTCATCGCAGTCGCGCGCAGGGATCGCTGGCCCCGCGACGGAGCCCTCGCGGGCGCACTGCTCTTTGGAGTCCTGAACTTCGGCGTCAACCTGGCATTGCTGTACTGGGGCGAGCGAGTCGTCCCCAGCGGGATCGCCGCCGTGCTCTATGCGACCGTGCCGCTGTCGACCGGCCTCATCGCCGCCGGACTCGGCGTAGAAAAGCTCGCTCCGCGCAAGTTAGCTGCGACCATCATCGCCGTCGCCGGTGTCGCCACGGTCTTTGCCGGCGAGCTGCGGCTTGATGCGCCTTGGCTCGGCTTATTGGCAGTCCTCCTCGCAGCGACCGCAACGGCCCTTGCCGGCGTCCTACTGAAACGCGCACCCCGGCAGCCCTCCGTGTTCGCGGCCAATGCGCTCGGCGCCGCGGTCGGCGCGGCGATCTGCCTCGTCGCGAGCGTCCTGTTGGGCGAGGATCGCTCACTGCCGGCCTCGGCTACGGCGTGGTGGCCCGTTATCTATCTCGCCGCCGCCAGCTCTCTCGGCGCATATGTGATCTGGACCTGGCTGCTCGGGCATTGGCCGGTCACCAACGTGAGCTACATCGGTGTTGTGGTGCCGGTCATCGCCGTCCTGCTCGGTGCCATTGTGTTGCAGGAATCCCGCTCGGTAGAAACCTACGTCGGCGCGGTCATTGTGATTGCGGCCGTCATTTTCGCCCTGCGTGCCGAGCGGAGCCCTGACGGTTAGTACCGACTGAGACCGGCCGCCTGCGAACCGATTCTTGTCCCGGTGCCTTCGTCGGTTGTTCCCCCTCCCCAGGGTCGAAATTTCTGGGGGAGCAGCCCGACTCGACCCTGGTGGAGCGCTCGCCCGTCGGCCAGAAGTTGGATGTCGAAGCGGACCGCGCGAAGTGGCGTTCTCGCTAGAGGCGTTTCCGATTCGCCTGGGAGAGCGAAGAGCAGCCGCTGAAACACCGGCGTCTCGAGCGGCCCGCTCATGTTGGCCTCACCTCTGATCAGAGGCCGCGGGAGGCACAGGTCTGGGTCCGGGAAGGGTCAGGTCAGCAGGCCGTCAGTCCGGCGTGCGCCGACGAACACCCACCATTTGCGGCCTGGGTCATTCCTGCGCTAGGTCCTCTCAGTGGCCGTACGTGGCCAGTGAGAGGGAGGCACATGGCAACGCCAATCGCATGCCCCAGATGCCGGGAGATCCGCCCCAGCCGAGCGAGCCTCGCGCGTCACCTTCGTAAGGGGTGCTGCGACGCTCAGAAGGATCACGTGAGCTGCGACGAGTGCTCGACTACCCTCGCAGAGATCGGTCGCGCAATGCGTAGCGCGATGCGCGGTCTGAGGTTCGACTAGCCGAGAACGCGTGGCTGACATTCGCGGGCCGGTCAGGACATCGGGCGCTGGCGGGCTCGGTGTTCGACGCCCCGAGGGCTCCGACGGGACCGCCATAATTGGACTCGCGTACTGCCAAAGTCGCGATCATGCCGCAGCATACGCAGTGTGTATCGTTCTAGTAGTGATCACAGATAGGACGCGCCGCGCTGGTCCCGCTTTCGTGGCCGGCTTCCTTGGCGGGTTCGTCGTCGCGCTGATGCTGTTGATCATGCCAACACTCGGGATGGGTCTGCTGTTGATCCTCCTGGCTGCAAGCATCAGGATCGGGCGTCAAGCTGTTGCAGGTGGCTTTTTCGGTGTGGGTATCGGAGGGCTCGTCTGGCTTGGCCAGGCACAGCTACGCTGCATTTCGGACCCGCAGTGCACTGCAGCTGACATCACCGCACTAATCGTCGTCGCGGGCATCTTCGTCGTCGTGGGCGCTGGAGCGTTGATGGCTCCGCGGCGATGGCACGTCCCCGGACCAAAGCGTTAATCCGCGAGACATCTGCGGCGGGGTCCGGTAGCGAAGTTCTTCTGCGCGAGTCGTAACGCGAGTCCAATCATGGCGGTCTCCGACGGGGGGCTCATGACTGAGTTGTCGCTACGCCTATCCAATGAGCGTGCGGCTTGATCTGGAGAACATGTGTCGCCGGTTCAAGTCCGGCCCTGGCACAGACGCAAACGTGCCACAACTTTGATGACCGGGCCCGCACTGGCCTTGCTCCCGGAATGCGTAGTGTCCTCGCGGGCTAACTTCGTTGGCGTGCCGGGTGGTCCATTCCGGAGAGGTGTTGCGCTAGCTCCGACAGACGCGTATAGACCACGGCTCGCTTCTCGAAACCCCGACGGTTCAATATGTCAGCGAACTGCTTCTCCGTCGCGACCACATCGCAGTACAGCGCGCCCATCCCGACGAACGCCCAATCGTTGAAGTCGGTGTCTTGGATCGGGAGGTTGCGGTCCGTTAGCAAGTGATTCCGAAGATGCAAGTCGAGCCGCCGGTAGGGCTGCGCCTCCAGAAAGTCATGCCAGCGGTCCGGGCCAAGTGCGGCGAACTCGTCCCATGTGATTCCGTGCTTCCCGAGTTGGACCAGCAAAGGGTCGTAGATGTCGAGGATTGCGTTCGCTTCGAGCGCGCGGCGCCGTAGATCGGGGTTCGTGTTCTTCAGGTCAGCTCGCAGTTTTTCGAGACCCCGACGGAAGTTGATGGCCGGCGCCGACAGATCCACTCGAGGCACGGAGCCTTTCATGAGTTCGGAGTATCCGGTCAAGAGACTGCGCTCGAATTCAAGTTGTAAGCCGGACTGGATGCGGCTGAGGTATCCGTTGGAGTACCGTTCGCGTGCTTTGGGAGGGATTGGAATTGTGGCGTCCTTGTTGAACGCGTGCCCAATGCCGCGGCCGAGCACCTGAATCGACGACTCCGGCACGCGGTCAGGGAAGAAGAGTCGAAGAGCACTAGCAATCTCATGCTGGATCAGGCGGCCATAGTCGATCAGCGTTCGGCCCTGCGAGAGCTCCCACATTTGCGCACCGAGTTTCTCCCGGCGCGACACGTCGCTGATTCGTTGCAGTTCGAAAAAGTGGCCGCCCGATATCGGGAACACGGCAACGCCCTGTTCGACCGCGCGCCGTGCCAACTCCAATGCGCCGGCCGAATCGGCTGCCTTCCCATGCGCGATCTTTGAGAGCTCGACCCAGTGAAGCTGATCTAGATAGACGACGGTCGGGGACGGCACATCGGCCACGTCAAGAGCCTATTGGCCCAGCGCCGGAGCCCAGCGCGAGCTCGCGCGCGCCGGCTCCATTACTCCACCTTTTCGTCCCGCATGAGCTTCAGCGGCCCCGGCGGCAAACGGACGTTGCTTAGCTGCGTGGAGATTCGGCAGATCCGCCTCGCTGTCCTTCACGCGAAGCTCGTGCGCGTAGTCAGCCGGGTGGCGCGTACTGAGCACGTCCGCGAGCTCCGAGGCATCGAGCGGCTGGTCGCAAAGATGGCGCAGCTAGACGGCGAACGCTTCGCGCCGCCGGCGTAGGTCGGCAAAGCGGTTCCACGGCGCGACCGCGGTGTCGCTGAGATCTCGAATGTGCCGGCCAAGAGCCGTCCGCTGACGCGCGGTGAGATGATTTTCGCTGTCCCACATTACGAAGGCGCAGTAGCCGATGCCCTCAACTTCGACGAGGTGAGCGAAGCGGAGGCGCATCTGCTCCCGCGGGACCTGCGCTCGGTTAGCTCACAGCCGAAAGGCGCGAAGCAGTCCGTCCGGGATCTTGAGGTCATCGGCCTCGACAAAGACGACATCGCGCGCGTATACGAGCAGCGCAGTCGTGAAGTCGTCGGGAATCACGCGCGCGCAGCAGATCGCGAGCACGATCACTTCCGGCTTCTCGAGGGTCTCGAGATTCTCGCGGTGTTGCACCAGTTGCGACGCGAACTCGTGCAGCCTGGCCGCCTGCGCCCAACGCTCCGTCGCGGCTGCGGGACGACCTTCGGTGTGCATCGGGTCCTGCCAGTCGTCCGCAAAGTCGCGGATCCGGCGGATCAGTTGCAGCCGCGTCTGGTCCGCTTGAAGCCGCGGCGGAGGCGGCGCATCCGGCACGGGCGCACGGTAGCTCGGCAGGAGGATTCTGGCCGGGTTCCTTCCGCGCATCTGGTAGTTCCATGACACAGGATTGGCGGGACAGCGGCGCGCGTGGGGCGTGGGGGGTGGACCCCCGCGGAACCATGCCCATGCGTGGCAAGAGTCCAGCCGTCCTCAGTCCGAACACCGCCATGCCACTGCAGCGGCCCGCTGGCGAAGTCATACGGGGGCTGTACGAGTTAGCGGCATTGAGTTAGGCGCCGCGCTCGTGAGCGGGTGAGAGCCTGCAGGGGTGCGGATCGCTGTAGCACTCGGCATTCTCCTCGCGGCATGCGGCTCGCCGCTGTCTCCGAGTTCCGGCCCGAATCGGACGCCGATCCCATGGCTCGCGGTGAGCGGAGGCCCGGTGGCGATCCCAACACCCGTATCGACGCCTCGTCCGGCCGGGGTCCCGAGTTGTCGGGCCGCGGATCTGGTTGGGGTGTTCATCGGAGGTCAAGGCGCCGGCGGTTGGCTCACACGCACGTTCGCGATTGGAACTCGCACGACGACGCCCTGTATCGTCGACGGTCCTATCCGCGCGACCTACCTCGATGCGCAAGACCAGCTGATCACTGCAGCAGTGGAGGAGTCTGCGGGACTCGCTCCTAGTTGGGCCGTCCTCGGGCCGCAAAGTGCGCCGTCGGCCGCGGATGATCAACTCGACGGCCAAGCGGTCATCGGCCTCGCGACGTATGGAGACTGTGGTCCCGCACCGGAACTCGCGTCCGTGATCTTCGCGTTCGCGCCACCGACCGGCGAGGTCCGCGTCCCAATTGTGCCAGCACGCGTCGGGGGACGATGCGACGGCCCGGGCGAGGAGCTCGAACTTGGCATCTTCGTGCCCCTCGGACCCGCGCCGTGGTCGACCCAACCGCCCGAGCGAAGCGCGACGCCCTCACCGTTCGCGTTGTCAATCGAGCTGCCGACCGTCGTGTTCGCCGGCGAACCGTTGTCGTACGTCGTACACATCCGGAATAGATCATCGGAGTCGTATGCGTGGGGCGATGGCTGTCCGACCTATCTAGAGTGGTTTGGTGGCCGCGAGACCCCATTGCCGGCGGTCACGGAACGCCCCGGAAAGTCGGAGCGGCCGCAGACGTACGTCGGCGTCGCCAAGGAAAGTCACCTGTTGAATTGCACCGCCGCGGGCGTGATCGCGCCCGAGGGCGAGATCGCGTTCGAGATGCGTATTGACGTGCCCCCTGATGCACTCGGGCCGGATACGCTGCGCTGGGAGATCACAGCCCCGTTTTCGGGCAGCGAGGTGAGCGCTCCGGTCGAGTTCCTTGCTCCGCGTCGCTAGCAAGCTGCGCACGCGTGGCGCGGCCAGCGACGCATGCCGCCGTGAATCTCACACCCCCTGCGACGCGCAGCGGTGCGGACACCCCCCGACCAGGTGTGTGTGTGTGTCAACTGGAGCAACGGCCATCGCCGGAACAACGAGGAGCGCCGGTGGTAAGAAGCGATGACCTGC
>Ga0070716_100000409_pt1 | contig 17646 bp, 12 predicted proteins | sample LARL112metaG_FD_71395 | JGI IMG/M metagenome (GOLD analysis project Ga0070716, IMG submission 71395) | Corn, switchgrass and miscanthus rhizosphere microbial communities from Kellogg Biological Station, Michigan, USA - LAR L11-2 metaG | ecosystem: Host-associated > Plants > Roots > Rhizosphere... | reverse complement strand
CTCAGCGTATAGGTCCTGTACATCCGCCTGGTTGTTTGTGAAACCCCAGGCAATTCGGTCATTGTGCCCAATGATGACCATCGGACAGCCTGGTAGGCTGAAGCCTTTTACATTCCAGTTTGGAGCGGTCAAATGAATCTCGTACCAAATCGGAGGGATCATCAGCTCAAGGTGCGTGTCATTGGCAAGTAAAGGCTTGCCGGTAGCCGTATGTGCGCCGCTCACGACCCAATTGTTGCTGCCGAGACCTTGGCGAATCTCGTTTTTTGATATATTGAGAAAACCCCGGACGGATTCTGAGAGTGCAGAGGTCAGGTCGGTGTCGCTTTCACGTATCGCCATGTTCAGTGCAACACTACCGCTTGCTTTCAGTACAGTATCGGGCTGCATATCGTCGTCATCATCGTCATCGTCCGAATCTGCTGCGGAGCGTTGCGAGCCGTCATCGATAACCTTGGGATCGCCGACGACGAAATGATCCATCGCGGCTTCGTCCGAAAACAGGTCCTTTGCGCGCTCTGGTCCGGCGCGTTCCGCGACTTTGGCGCGATTCAATTTTCTTTCCCAAGTATTCGTCAAAGTGCGATACATGTAGCCGGAAATGGCTATCGTGTCGGACGGCTGCCAGGGGTTGGGCTCGTAGCGAAGGAGTGAAAATTCAAGCGGAAGACTCTTTTTGTGCTGCCCGATGAATTGATTCACGCCGCGGGCGTATGCTTCCATCACTTTACGGGATTCGGAATCGAGCATCGCCGCGTCACGTTCCGCGGCGCGAGCGAACCCGTTTGTGCGGAACTCCTTGTCGATGGCAAGCGTTCTGGGGCCCAGAATTTCGGAAAGTTGTCCGCGGGCGACACGGCGGAGCAAATCCATCTGCCAGAGACGGTCTTGCGCCATGACATAGCCCTGCGCTTCCGCGAGATCTTCGACCGAGGCTGCGCGAATGTGCGGGACGCCCCAGCGATCACGTTCGACGGTTACTTCGTGCTGAAGACCGGGAAGGGAAGCGCTACCGTCGATTTGCGGCAGTGGTCGGTAGATGTACCACCAGGCTGATGTGGCTGCCGCGATCACAAGAATGGCAAAGGTCCAATAGAAGACGCGAAGAAGGGTCCGCAAGTTTGCTCCCGCCGATTTGGGCAAAAAATGAGTTTAGAGGAGGCGCTCCGCGCGCGCAACCAAGCCGGTGAGGAATCCACTTGGGGATGGTCGCAGGCAGGAGAGTAGCGGATTGACGCCAGATACAGCTTCGATTGTTTTCAAGATTACTTTTTGCCGGGCGGAGGAGGAGCGGGCTTCAGGTCAGCGGCGGCTTGTTGTAATTCGGTGATAGCTGAAGCATTCAGCTCATAAAGAGCGGGCTCATCCTGGCGCTTGGCGACGAAATTCTCGCCATACTTTGAGACGAGGACTTTTTCGGTGCGCTTGCCTCCATCGGAGGTTACGGTCAGGTCCAGAGCTGGCGTAGTGAATCCAGTCTCGGGGAACTTGTTCGCGGAGAGATCGCGGATTTTATCAATGACCGCCGATACAGTGCCCGAATCCATCTTTGCGCCTTTGGACCACCAATCGCTGCCGCTGCGGGTTAGGAAATAGCTCTTGGAGCCGTCGTGCAGTTCGATTTTATCGGGATCGGCAAAGCCGAAATCAAAAACCTTCTTGTTCCGGAAATCGTCTAGGCCCTTATCCAGCACTGGCCCGGTCCCGCTTGAAATCTTATAGATGCCAGCGACGCTGCTGGACTTCGCATAGTAGGAGTCCTTGCTCTTCCGAACCTGCAGCTCCTGTGTGCCGGAGACATCTGTGACTTTTGCCGTGGCAAGTGGCGTGCCGGTGTTGAATGCCGCGGCAGCTTTCTTCTCGTCCTCGCTTGTGCTCAAATCCATTTTTGCATCGCGCAAAGTCCGCAGCAGGTCTTCCACTTGAGAGCGGTCCGCGCGAAACGGTTTCGGCTTTACAATCTGCCACTCATCTTTGCTGCGCCCAAATACCATGGTTTGCTTCTTGGCCGTCAATTCAATGCTGGAAACTTTGTCGGAATCAACGGTCAGCAACCGTTTATCACGCAGGTCGTTTGTGGACTTGTCGAGGCTGCTCTTCTTGTAGCTCGAAAGGGCAAAGACGCGCGGGTCGCCGGCAATGGCTGCATAGACCGCTGTGCCTGCGGGAGTGTCGTCACCAACTAAGAGCTTCGAAGTTTTCTTGTTCTTATCGGTGATATCTAATTCGATTGCCGGCTGAGTGAGGCCGTATTGGTCAAGACTCGATGGTTTGTCCTCGACAGTGCGATCGGAACTGAGGGAGGAAAGCGTCGAGAGCATGCTGGACACCGCGTCCGCATCGGCAGGGAAAGACTTAGGGGCAGTGATCTGCCACTTGGAATTGTTGCGCTGCAGGTGGACTGTCTCCCCGAAGCGGCGCTTGATCTCAATTTCCTGGAATTGGTCTTCGGGAATGCTGACGAGCTTTGTAGTAGCGCTCTCGACGGGCTCCTTGTCCGCTTTGGCGGCTCTCTTGTTGGACCACCAGAGGACGCCGGTGAGCAGGAGCAAAAGAAAGCTGGCGGTCAGGAGGCCCTTGGACTTCATGGGCTACCGCCGCCTCCACCACGTAACCAAGCCACAGCCAATCACAGCGAGCGGAAATACGACGACGCTGAGCCAGAACGTGGCATTCAGCCTGCGGCTGGTCATATTGAGCGGACGATCTTCGGGAGCCTTCGGGCGGATGGAAATCAGGTCTTCGTCGGACGAAAGCCAGTTGACGATGTTGACCATCAGATCGCGATTGCCGAGCGAGCGCGACCCAGCGATGGAATTTTGCGCGGCGAGCGACGTGCCGAGAACAACGAAGCGGCCCTGGGAGGAACCGCTGAGAGTTCCGGCGACCGCCAGAGTAAGCGGGCCTTTCTTTCCTTTTGATGGATCAACGGCACCGCGAGCGCTAATGGACGTGGTGGCGATGCTGGCATCGGTCGTATCGACAAGCTTTGACAGCGAAGCCTTACCGGTGGATTTCGTGTCCAACGATCGCGAAAGAGGATAGGCAGTCGGCACCCGAGTGAGCGGCTGCGTGATGGGATGCGACTCGTAGCCTAGGATGAGCGGGATTTCAGGCCCCAGGCGGAAAATCTGGCCAACTCCGCTGAGATCAAGAGCCAAATCTTTGTTTGCCGTGACGCCCCAATCGCTGAGGAGTTTGAGCAAATCTTCATTTTCCGTCGGAGGATCAGAGTTGCCGATGCGAAGCGGCGTGTCCAACAGGAAGAGAGCGCGTCCGCCGGCTTCCACAAAGGCTTTTATGGCGTTGACGACAGGGGCTGGATAATCATTCTTCGGACCGGCGACGACCAACACCGTGCAACTCTTAGGAACTTCCAGTGAGGAAACTGACGGCGTTTGGCCGAGCGTTAGGGATTTATTGTCGCTTGTCGCCGCCGGGCGAAGGGTTTCCGTTCGGACTTTGTAATTGTCGCGCTCCAGGACTTGCTTAAACAGGGAATAGCCGGCTGCGTCGGAGTCGTCTATGGAGTGTTCGCCGGCAGCGGAAAGCACGCATACAGTTCTCTCCTCGGACTTGAGAGAGCGGATGAGAGCGCCGGTGAGTTCCTCTTCGGACAGGCTCTTCGCACTCTCGCGCCGTGTCCCGCTGTCGACGATAGCCGTGGAATCCGATCGGTATCCGGCCGCTTTGGCGACTTGAGGTTTTCGCTCCGGATCAATGTAGGCGACGTGCAACTTGGGAGACAAGCTGGAATAGCGGTCCAGCGTATCGCGGGCCGTGCGGAATTCGTTTTGGGGGCCAAAGTAGTTGAGTTGAACGTCTCGCTTCAAGCCCTTGACCACCTTGATGGTTTGGTCGGATAGGCTGAACTGCTTATTGGCCGTGGAATCGTAGGATTTGTCGTAGCGGTTGGCGAGAAAATTCAAGACGACCAAAACGGCGACCACCACGAGGATATAAACACTCGCGTACCCGGTGTAACGAGTTTGCCTTGCACTGAGCCACGCGGGGGCCATGCCTAAGACCTCCACCGCAGTGACTCCATCTGACGAGCGGTCAGGAACAAGACCAGGAAGATGAAAGTCACGTAGAAGATTGCGTCTTTCAAATCGAGTATTCCTTTACTGAAATTCTCCATGTGCGTGACGATGGATACGTAATTCAGCACTTTCGATGTGTTCGTGCTGTCGTACTCCGTGAACCAGCTCAACATGTAGAGAAGCAAACTGAAAAAGAATGCCGCGCCTCCTGCGACGATTTGATTGCTGGTCATCGCAGAAATGAGCGCCCCCAGGCCAAGCAGACAGCCGCCCTGCAAAATGAGGCCTAGATAGGCGACCAGCACCGGCTTCCAATCCGGTTTCCCCCAGGCAAAGAGAAAAGCAAGGTTCGGCAGGGACATGGCCAGGACGAGGAGATAGAGGAACATTGCCCCGAGCCACTTGCCCAGGATGATGCTGAGGTCTTGAACCGGGGAAGTTAGCAGCAGCTCGATTGTGCCGTTGCGTTTTTCCTCGGCGAAAAGCCGCATGCTGATCATCGGGATAAGGAATAAGGAAACGGTCCCGGCAAAGCCAAGCAGCGGGCGAATAATAAACTCGTTGACATTCATCGGTGGCGCTCCGCCCATCATCTGGGAACGAAACGTCATATTGACGAAGTCTCGTGTGGCGATAAAAAAGACCAAGCCGAAAATGAGCGCAAACAAGGCCATTACCGCGTAGGCGATGGGAGAAGCGAAATAACTGCGCAGCTCCTTGCGGCAAATTACCCAGACGTTCTTCATTTATGCAGTTTCCTTTGTGGGTGTGACTTCGCTTGGCGGCGCACCCTGGCTGCCCGTTAGCTGCAGGAAGATTTCCTCCAGGCTCACCGCCGAAGTGCGCAACTCATTGAGATCCCAGCCGGCTTCCACGACCACGCGAGCCAAATCTCCGCGCACGAATTTATCCTTCACGCTTTCCACCTCGAATGTGGCGCCGTTCCCCTTCTTCTCCTTGGCTGCCACTCGGCCCACACCAGCAACCTTTTCGAGCCGTTCTTGAACTTTTGCGAAATCCAGCGCCCCGTTTCGCCCGGCCACTTCGACCAGCACCAATTCTGCTCCGCGCGCGCGGCTTTGCAAATTGTTCACCGAATCTGTGGCAACAAGCTTGCCTTTGTTGATGATGATCACCCGCTCGCAGGTCTGCTCGACCTCCGGTAAAATATGAGTGCTCAAGATAATCGTGTGATCGCCCGCAAGGCCCTTGATCAGGTCGCGCGTCTCATTAATCTGTTTGGGATCCAGTCCCGCTGTCGGTTCGTCCAAAATGAGCACATCCGGATTGTGAATAATGGCCTGTGCCAGGCCAACCCGCTGGCGGTAGCCTTTCGATAGTTTTCCGAGAAGCTTTTTCTTCACATCCCCGATCGCGCAGCGTTCGCAGACCGCATCGACGCGCTGTTGCAGATCAGGGCCGGAAAGTCCCTTCAGCCGGCCCACAAACGTTAAATATTCCGCAGTTCGCATCTCGAGATAAAGCGGTGGCGCCTCGGGGAGATAGCCGATGCGCCTCTTGACCTCGAACGGCGCCTCCAGGACATCAAATCCCGCAACGGTCGCCGTCCCGGAACTGGGAGGCAGGAAGCACGTTAGCATCCTCATCGTGGTCGTCTTGCCGGCGCCGTTGGGTCCCAGAAAGCCGACGATCTGGCCTTTTTCGACCTCAAACGAGATGTGATCCACAGCCGTGTTGCGAGCGTACCTCTTGGAAAGGTCTTTTACGCTGATCATAGAATTTTCTTTTCTTGAGTGTAAGACTCTTTCGTCTTGCCGCACACCTAACTAGCCGAAAAGTTATCGTGCCGTTTGACTGCGAAACAATATCCTAAAAACGTTCAAAGCGTCATGTCAATACGTCGCCGCAGTTTTTCGTTCTTGCGGGGCGCAGTCGCAGGAGTTCTCCGTTCACGGGTCCATATAGTGAGACGCACCCGCCATAGAACGGTTGCCTGTACCCCGCGGCAGTACTGCTACAATGCGGCTGGGAGGACAGGTTCCCACTATGATTGCCGTGCGCCTGATAGGGGTCCTGGCGTTGGTCGCCCTGAACGGCTTTTTTGCCGCGACAGAGTTCTCGCTTGTCGCGGTGCGATTGTCCCGCGTGCGGCAACTCATCGCCAAGGGAAATATGCGGGCGCGCGTCGTCGAAATGCTCGTCAGCGATTTACACCGGGTGGTTTCAGGAGTACAGCTTGGAATCACGCTGACCAGTCTGGCAATCGGCGCGCTCGGCGAAGCCACTCTGGCGAAGGTCTTCCAGTCCATTTGGGCGGGAAAGCCGGGCGCGCACACCGTGCTGATCGCGCATGCGGTCGCCCTCGCTGGAGCTTTTGCGCTTCTGAGCGCGCTGCACGTGGTGATTGGAGAGTTGGTCCCGAAGACGCTTAGCCTTGCCCGCGCTGAACGCGTCGCGCTTCTGGTCGCTCTGCCCTTTCAGTGGTTCCTCAACACCTTTCGTTGGGCAATTAACCTGCTTGACGGTGTTTCCACCGCGATCGTGAAGGCCCTCGGCGTGACGTCACCGCAGATCCATGGGGTTGCGCATTCAACGGAGGAGCTGCAAATCCAGATTCAACAAGCTCGCGAGCGTGGCTTGATAGCCCCTGGCGAGGAAAAATTCATCCTTAGCGCCATGGAACTTGCTCAGATCCAAGTTCGAGAGATTATGGTGCCGCGGCCGGATATACACACGCTGCCAGTGGAGTCCGATCTGGACGAGGTAATGCGGGTTTTCGCAACAACACAGCGCTCTCGAATCCCGGTCTATCGCGGCACTCTCGATCACATCCTTGGTTTTGTTCATATCAAGGACATGATATGGATCCTGCTGGATCGCGAACGGCGCCTCGAGGAAAATTTGTCGCCGCCGCCTTTCGATTTGCGCCGCGTTTTGCGCGAAGTGCTCATCGTACCGGAGACCAAGCCTGCCAGCGAGCTGCTTCTCGAGTTGCGCGCCCGCCGCGTCGGTATGGCCCTGGTAGTGGACGAATTTGGAAGCATCCTCGGTCTGGCGACCATGGAGGACATCCTCGAACAGATGGTCGGAGAAATTCACGACGAATTTGACGTCGTCGAGCGGCCCCTCACGCTGGCGGATGGCGCGTTGATTTTTGACGCCGCCCTCAACGTGCGCGACCTGGATACGCAGTACAACATCACCTTGCCGGAAGATCCCGCCTACGCAACCGTCGGTGGATTCGTGCTCGATCAACTGGGATTCATACCCAAGGGAGGCGAAAGCTTTGAATATGGCAATTTTCGTTTCTCGGTCGTGGAAATGGACGGAAAGCGCGTTGCGCGGGTAAAAATTCAGCGCGTTCGCCCGGCTGAAATTCAAGACAAGACGCCGGGACCTCAGCAAGCGGTATTGCAACCGGCCAGACACGCAAAGGCTTCGCGGGAGAACACCTAAGTCTTTCACCGCAAATGCTGCAAACCCCCGACCGCGCTGTCGGAGGGTGTGCTTGTTCAGAATGATTGGTGACAGTGGGTAGAGTGTCAGGATGGGCAACGAGAGGTTGAGTCTCGCGAGGCTCCGGTAGACAATGAAGGCGTGAGTCCGCACAAGCACCGGCTCGCCGATTACTTGCGGCCCAAAACGCTGGCGATGTTGTTGCTCGGGTTTTCTTCAGGCCTTCCCTTTTTTCTGGTCGGCAATACGTTCGGCTACTGGCTGCGCGATGAACACACCTCCCTGACGGCGATCGGGTTTCTTTCCTGGGTGGGCATTGCCTATTCGCTGAAGTTTCTGTGGGCGCCCTTGATGGATCGCGTCGACTTGCCGTTGTTTAAACGGCTTGGACATCGGCGCGGATGGATGATGTTCTCGCAGATCGCCGTCGGGCTGGCGCTGTGTGCCATGGGCGGAACTGGCACGAAAGCCGGGCTCGCCCGCCTTGGCGTATTTGCGCTCGTCGTCGCGTTTGCTTCATCGACACAGGACATTGTGGTGGATGCCTGGCGAATTGAATCGGCAGACGACGGAGAAGAGCAAGGCCTCCTCGCGTCCGCCTACCAGTTCAGCTACCGCCTGGCGCTCCTGACAACGGATTCCCTTATCCTCATCGTGGCAGCTGCTGTGGGCTGGCGCATGTCCTACGGTATCTACGGCGCATGTATGGCCGTTGGAATGATCGCCACCTGGTTTGCGAAGGAACCGGAGCGCGCGGATGCGGTGATGCATGAAAAAGAGCGCGAAGCGCCGCTTTGGACGCCGCGCGGTTTCTTCGACGCTGTTGTGGGACCGTTCATCGCTTTCTTTCGTGCGCATGGCTGGCTCGCGCTTGTGATGTTAGCGGCAATCAGCCTCTACCGGGTGCCGGACTTCGTCATGGGTCCGATGTCGAATCCCTACTACCATGACATCGGTCTTTCCAAGGAAACGGTCGGAGCGGTGCGCGGCTCCATCGGACTCATCGCTACGTTTGCAGGCATCGCAGCGGGCGGATTCTGCTCGCTGAAGCTCGGCCACATGCGCGCGCTCGTCATCGGGGGCATTCTGCATTCAGTCGCGGTTGCCGCGTATGCAACTCTTGCGTTCGCGGGCACGAGCATTCCTCTCTTCGCGCTCGTCATGGCGGGTGACAACTTCGGCATCAGCTTTGCAGGCGTTGCCCTTATCGCGTACATGTCGAGTCTCACCAATCTGGGATACACCGCCACGCAGTATGCACTCTTGAGTTCCACCTATGCCTGGCTGGGAAAGATCTTGAAGGGATTTTCCGGAGCCGCGGTCGAAAACCTGAGCACCACGCACGGCCTCATTCACGCCTACGGCATTTTCTTTATCGCTTGCGGACTGACCGGCGTGCCTGCGGTCCTTCTGTTCGCGGCATTGGGCTACTGGCACAGGCGGAAGCAACCGGCGCCAGCCGCTGCCTAGAAGAGTCTTCACTGTAACAGTCCCTGGTTGGGAATCTTCGTTTGAGTACTTCCACCCCGGTTTTGTGTAAATGTTGCATCTAAAGGGCTTAGCGATTGTGTAAGTCTTTTGTTTGCAACACTTGCGGGGAGGCGCGTAAGTGTTGCAGGTAAAGGACTTATCTCTAACGGGTTCTGGGGAGGGAGAGAAGGGGCAAGGTTGAGAGTCAAGAGTTGAAAGTCGAGAGTTTGGAAAGTGAAAGAGAATAGAACAGTCAGGCGCCTTTCGAGGGGGCTCAGGGTAGACTCGGATACCTCGACAGGCCCGGGTTAGACGCTGAGCGCAGAGATCGCGCGGAAGCGGGGAAACGTATTGGCGGGGATGGAGAGCGACGGAGAACAAACCGAGAGGGAACGATTTTGGGAAGTGGGCTACCTATTCAGGATCACTGGCGTGCCGCGGCCCAGACTCAGGGTGCGCGCTGCGCTTCCCTTGTTTACGCCAATCTCCAGGTACCCGCTGGAACCCACATAAGCGATAGGTTCGCCGTTATTCCCGCGCGCAAAGGTATCCACCAGTCGCGACACCTGATGAGTGCCCACTTGAAGGTTGATGGCCCCGCCGTTTAGCGCCGATTCCGGCAAATCTTCCGGGCGGAAATTTGTGATCAAATTTCCAAACGCGTCAGTGCGCAATACGGCGCCCTTCAAAGCTCCATCCGCATCTTTGGGGCGGGGAATCGAGAACCGCTTATAGTCGCTGATCTCATCGCCCATGCTGGGAGTCTGCCAGCCTTTGGAAAGCCAGGAAGCAACCGGAGCGAAGATGTCGCGTCCATGAAAGGTCTTGCTCACCGGCTGTAAGTAATAATGTTCGACGTTGGCGTGACGGACGACAAGGCTTTCCGCCTCGCGCTCATAAACGACCGATAGCACGCCATTGTCCGGCGCAACAAAATACTGATTTTGAGCGCTGACCAGCAACGGCCGGCGCTCCGTTCCCACGCCCGGATCGACCACGACTACGTGGATGGTTTTTGGGGGAAAGTAAGAATAAGCCGAGCCGATTGCCAGCGCTGCGTCGAGCAGGTCAAATGGCGTGACGTTGTGCGTGATGTCCACGATGGTGACATCGGGATTGATTTTCAGAATGACGCCCTTCAGCGTTCCAACCAGATGGTCGTTGGTGCCGTAGTCAGTCGTGAGCGTGATGATGGCGTTGGGCAAGGGATTCTCTCACCTGGGAAAATTTGCGCATAGCGCAGGCGGAGAATGGCGTCACTCCGCATATATTGACGCTAACGGAGGAGTGCGCGTCCGTCAAGAATTCGCGCGGGGGCTGCTGTGCAATCGCCAACTGCCTCGCGGGGAAGCCAACTGCCGTTGCTCAACTTTCGCCCTGCTCCGGGGCGCACGGATGCCATTCCGGGTCAGGGAAGTGCGACCTGCAAAACCACAAGCCGCATCGTTCACAGAAGCGGTGGCCGGGCTCATCACAGGGTTCGTCCATGCGCGATACACCGTGACAGAGTTGTTCCTTGGTTTTTACGCCTGTTGAACTCATGGCGTCCTCCAAAGCACAGAAGACGATTCTCGCAGAAGAGGGGCGTCAGCGAGCGGGTTCCACGACTCCCACTTTATTGACGCCGCTGCACGCAATATACACCCGGCCGTCAGAAGTTGCCGCCATATTTCGAACCGTCCCGCCGCCAGAAGGAATGTTCGCCCGGGCAAGGCTCTCCGTTTTCGGATCGAACCGAACGATAGTGTTCGGTTTCACTCCGGATTCGCTGAACCAAACCATACCGTCCGGGGTAATCGTGATGCCATAGGGAGCGGACTTCGCGCCGCCCGGCGACGCCCACATCTTTACCGCCTCGGAATTCATGTCGAGACGTCCGAGGTGGCCTTCGCTGTAGTCGGTGAAGTAAACGAGGTCGGTAGCGTCAATCACCATTCTTCGCGGCCTCACGCCCTCAGGCAGTTTGTATTCCGTGATTTCCATCGATTGAGGGTCGATTTTTGCCATTTTGTTTGTGGCAAACTCGCAGAAAACGGGGAAGCCCTTGCTGTTGATGGCGATCCCATAAGGATGTGAATTCTCTGTTGGCACTTTTTTCAATTCGATTTTTCCCGTGCGCGGATCCAATCTACCCACCATGTTGGCTACCTGCAGCGTGAACCACAGCGTACCCTGGCTGTCGAAGACGGCTGTGTGCGGATCCTCACCTTTCGGATCAGGGATCTTGAATTCCGTCACCGCCCCTGTATGCGGATCAAGCTTTCCGATGTAGCCCTTAAAGTTTCCCGTAAACCAAATATTTCCGTCGCGATCAGCGACCAGGCCGTGCGGGCCGGAATCCTCCACCTTGAGCGGATATTCTTTGAAGGCACCGCTCTTCGGATCCAGGCGCCCCAATTTGTTCGCCATTTGTTCCGTAAACCAGAGCGCGCCGTCAGGCCCCACGGCAGGGTCATGCGGATGCGCACCCTTTGTGGGAACGTCCCATTCGTGGATCGTGACCTTCAACTCGCCGACTTCGGAAGTCGGCGCCGCCCCGCGCGATGCGAGAGCAAGTCCGAGTCCCAAAATTGCACCGCCCAAAATAATCTGGTTTATTCTTCCCATCTGTACCTCCTTGCAAGAGCTACGTACTCGGAGAGCTGATGCCGGTGTTTACTGGATTTCACGGAATAGAGACTACGGTAATCTACCCGTTGCAGCCCCCTCTCCGATTTGCTAGCTTAATCTTCAGAGCGGGCGTCGTACAATGGCAGTATAGAAGCTTCCCAAGCTTCGGACGTGGGTTCGATTCCCATCGCCCGCTCCAGAAAACAAAATTCACGTTGATTCGGCTGCCCTTACTCACCGGCCACCCCTCGAGTTGCGCCTAGACAGCCGGGTTTTGCGCCCATTTTGCGCCCAAGTTTTCTCTGAGCGAAGGAAGCCACAGGATGAAAAAGTACAAGAGATCACAGGCCGACACGCTGGCGATCGGAGATCGTTTGCTGACACTCCGCGAAGGGGCTGACGTGTTACGACTCAGCGCGCACACCCTGCGAATACGTCAGCCGGGGAAGAGATCGAAGGCCGAATCATCGGCGGACGGCAGAGATTTAGACGGGCAGACCTTGACGCTTTCTTTGCAAATGCGCACCGTAACTGGAATTTTGCTGGAAAGAATAATCACGGGGATTAGACGGTGGAGCAGAGAAAACAAGGGCGCGGATGGAACGGCCATTGCAGCGGTTATACGGGCGTTGAGACGAAACTGGCTGATAACCTCAGGGTGAGGCCTGCAAACAGTTTGCGCAGGCTCAATGTCGGGCGCCGGGCGCATTTGTCCTTGGGAACCTCAACGTTTGTCGGCCGCGGACCTAACTCGTTGTGAATCGAGGATTTCACGGATCTTCTGGGTGACGGCGCCACGAGTGAACGGTTTCTGAAGAAAGGCCAGCCCCTCATCAAGCGACCCATGCACTCCGTCACGACTGAGACCGTCTGCATAGCCTGAGACAAACAGAACCTTGACCTGTGGCCGAGCTTTGATCAGTCTCGTGGCGAGTTCACGGCCATTCATCTTGGACATGATCACGTCTGTCAAAAGGAGGTCAATCGGTCCGCTATGGCTCTCGGCCAACCGAAGTGCCTCCTCCGGTGATCCTGCCGACATTACCACGTAGCCTGTGTTTTGCAGGAACTCGCAAGTGACTTCGCGAAGCGAAGAGTCGTCCTCGACCACTAAGATGGTCTCCGACCCACGAGGCAGCTCCTCACTTCGCTCGACATGTCGGGGGCTTTCTGCGGTGCCTTCCACCATCGGTAGGTAGACTTTGAATGTCGTGCCGTGGCCCAACTCGCTGTAAACCCAAATGTTGCCGCCGCTTTGTTTCACAATGCCGTAAACGGTTGCGAGGCCTAGCCCCGTGCCTTTTCCTTGTTCCTTGGTTGTGAAGAAAGGCTCGAAAGCATGAGACTGGGTTTCTTTATCCATTCCGCATCCCGTGTCGCTTACAATCAGTTGCACGTAGCGCCCTGGATGAACGACTACCCGGCGATCCACATAAGCTTCGTCCAAGTCCGCGTTTGCAGTGGCAATCGTTAACCTGCCGCCCGCCGGCATCGCGTCCCTGGCATTCGTGGCAAGATTTATGACGACCTGCTCCAGTTGGCCGGGATCGGCTTGTATGCAGCCTATTTTGGCACCCATCTGAAAAACCAATTCGATATCTTCTCCGATGACGCGCTGCAACAGTTTTTCGACATCCGCCAGAATCACAGTGAGATTCAGCATCTTTGGTTCGAGAACCTGCCTCCTTCCAAAAGCGAGCAGTTGGCGCGTAAGGCTCGCCCCGCGTACCGCAGATTCTCGTATCATCTCCAACCCGCGAATCAGTCCCGGATCGTGCGACCGGTCGAGCAAAATCTCACTTTGTCCTAGGATGACCCCCAACAAATTGTTGAAATCGTGCGCAACGCCACCGGCTAGCCTGCCGATGGCTTCGAATTTCTGCAACTGATTCACGTGTTGTTCAAGACGCTTGCGTTGCCGGCGTTCCTCCGTCTCTCGTAGCTCGCGTTGCACCGCAGGTACCAGGAGTTTCAAGTTGGTTTTGATGATGTAATCTTGCGCACCATCCTTTAGCGCCGCTACGGCAGTGTCCTCACCCATGGTTCCCGAAACGAAAATAAAGGGAGCGGCGGATCCAGAAGACCGGACGAGCTTCAGGGCGTCCGTCCCTGAAAAACGTGGCATGGAGAAATCGGAGATAACTAGTTCCCACTGCCGGTCCGCGAGACATGCTTTCAAGGCATCAGGAGAATCCACGCGCTTGAAGTCGACATCGTAGCCGGCCTGTTTCAACTCGCGGAGGATCATCACGGCGTCGTCTTCTGAATCCTCGACAATCAACACACAAAGTGGAACACCCATTCAAGCTCTCCTGACGGGCGGTGACTCATTCAGAACCAGCCAGTAAAGCCCAAGCTGGCGAACCGCTTCCATAAACTCGTTGAAATCCACCGGCTTGCGGACATAGCTGTTGGAGCCCAAACCATAGCCATTGGTGCGGTCCATTTCTTCGTTCGACGATGTGAGGATGACGACGGGGAGAAGCTTGGTACGACCATCGGCGCGCACGCGGCGCAGCACTTCCAAGCCGTCCAGCTTGGGCAATTTCAAGTCCAGCAGGACGACTTGCGGCATGACGCTCAGATTGCGCCCCGCGTAAGCGCCCGTGCCAAAGAGATATTCGAGGGCTTCGACACCATTACGAGCGACGACAACCTCATTGCAAATGTTGTTTTTTTTCAGTGCCCGAAGGGTCAGCTTTTCGTCGTCGGCATTGTCTTCCACGAGAAGAATAATCTTTTCAAGCATCACTCAGACCTCCATGCTTTGTCTCTGGGAGCGTAAAGTAAAACGTTGCGCCTCTCTCAACGGCACTTTCGGCCCAAATGCGACCGCCGTGCCGGTGAATGATCCTTTGGACAGTCGCCAATCCCACGCCAGTTCCGGGGAAATCGTTCTTGTCATGAAGACGCTGGAAGGCGCCGAAAAGCCGACCCGCGTAGGCTTCGTCGAATCCGGCGCCGTCGTCTCGAACGTAATAAGTGAACCTCCCGTCGCCACGAGTCCTGCCAAACTCGATACAAGCGGATTCACGCTTGGAGGTAAATTTCCAGGCGTTGCCAAGCAAGTTCTCAAGCGAGATTCTGATCAGATGGGAATCGACGAACGCCTCCAGACCTTCTTCAATCCGGAATTCCGCTCGGCGCTCCGGTTGCGTTTTCTGTAGCTCGTCTGCAACGATTCGGGCGATGGCGCCTAGATCCGTCTTTTCCAGTCTCATCTCGGAACGCGTCACTCGGGAAAGACTTAACAGATCATCGATTAGAACACCCATCCGTTGCGTTGCTGCGCGCACACGGCGAAGGTAGTCTCTTCCGTCTTCATCGAGCTTGTCTGCATAGTCTTCCAGCAATGCCAAGCTGAAACCATCGATGCCGCGCAATGGTGCGCGGAGATCATGCGATACCGAATAACTGAAAGCTTCGAGTTCTTTGTTGGCGGCAGCGAGCTCGCCATTGGATCGCGCCAACTCACTTCTATGCTGCTCGGATGCTTCCTGGGCTTCCTTGCGTTCGGTTATGTCACTGAGGATGCCAGTGAAAAAGGTGCCTTCACCGGTTTTCCAACTCGATAGGGAAAGCTGGAGAGGAAACTCCGTACCATCCTTTTTCCGGCCAGCCAGTTCGACACTCTTGCCAACGACGTGAGCTTCACCGGTTTTCAGGTAGTCATGGAGACCTTGTCGATGAGGATTCTGGAACCGCTCGGGCATCAGCAAGGTTAGCGGGTGGCCGATTGCTTCACTCGCCGGATATCCGAAGATTCGCTCGGCCGCACGATTGAAGTAGAGGATACAACCATTGCTGTCGGCCGAGACGATAGCATCGCTGGCGGTCTCGGCGAGGTTGCGGAATTTCTCTTCACCGGCACGCAGCGCCTCTTCGGTCTTTTCCCGTTCTTCAATCTCTTTCTCAAGCTGTTCGTTAGCCAGCTCCACCTTGCTCTTTTCCGTCTCGAAATCGTCGAGAATGTTCAATACGGCGCGTTGCGTCTCTTCCAGACGGCCTTTCTCTTCCGAAAAGTCGTCTAGGATGTTCACCATGGCCCCCTGAGCCGCCTCTAACTGCATTTTCTCGGACGCAAAATCGTCCAGGATGTTCAACATCGAGCGCTGCGCTGCTTCGAGTTGTGTTTTCTCGGCTACCGAATCTTCCAGTATGTTCAAGACGGCGCGCTGAGCTCCTTCCATTCGCGCTTTTTCGGCATCGAAATCATCCAGAATGTTGAGTACGGCACGCTGCCCACTCTCCAGTCCGGTTTTTTCTGCGGCGAAGTCTTCCAAAATGTTGAGCAATGCGCGCTGGCCATTCTCGATCGCAGTCCAATCGTGGTCGGAGTCCGGCGTGCGTGCAGCGGCCAAGCGTCCGGTGTTTGATGGTGCTTGGTTCTCGCTGAGGGCTGATTTTCGGGCGCTCATAGTGTTCAGGCGGATACAGGTCGTTCCGTGAGCCGTCTCTTGAGGTCGTCGACTTCCTTCTTGAGCTCAATCATTTTTAATTCGCGGCCCACTGTGAGTTTCTGAAACCGCTCCAACTCCGCGAGCCGCTCGAGTTCTCGCGTGCGTTGGTCCGCCAATTCCACCTCGGCCTTCTTGAGTGGCGTGACATCACGAGCAGCAGCAAACACGCCGAGAACCTTGCCGTTGACATCTTTGTAGACCGAAGCGTTGTAAAGGACGTGTGATAACCGCCCGTCGATGTGCCGGATAGTCAGCGGATAGTCCGTGACAAAACCTTTGGCAAAGGCTTGCTGGTAGCCTTCGCGGGCCTTTTCGGGTTCCGTGAAATAGTTGGCGAAGTCCACGCCGATGAGTTTCTCGCGTGCCGCGCCGGTGACTTTCATGGTGGCCTCGTTGACATCGGTGATTTTGCCTTCCGGGCTGATCGTCACTAGCGGGTCCACGCTGGCCTCGATCAAACTCCGCGCGTATTGCGACGCTTGTTTTTGCGCGGTGATGTCGCGCGCGGCAGCGAATACCCCTAGGACGTTGCCTCGGCCGTCTTTATAAACCGAAGCGTTGTACAGTACGTCGGTCAGCCGCCCATTGGTATGTCGGATGGTCAGCGGATAGTCCGTGACGAAGCCTTGCGAGAAAACCCGCTGGTAACCTTCGCGAGCTTTTTCGGGTTCCGTGAAATAGTTGGCGAAGTCCACGCCGATGAGTTTCTCGCGTGCCGCGCCGGTGACGTTCATGGTCGCTTCGTTGACATCGGTAATTTTGCCTTCCGGGCTGATCGTCACTAGCGGGTCCACGCTGGCCTCGATCAAACTCCGCGCGTATTGCGACGCTTGTTTTTGCGCGGTGATGTCGCGCGCAGCCGCGAATACGCCCAGCACGCTGCCTCGTGCGTCCTTGTACACCGAGGCGTTGTACAGCACGTCGGTCAGCCGCCCATCGGTATGCCGGATGGTCAGCGGATAGTCCGTGACGAAGCCTTCTGAGAAGACCTGCTGGTAACCTTCGCGAGCCTTCTCCGGTTCGGTGAAATAATTGGCGAAGTCGGCGCCGATCAGCTTTTCGCGAGGTGCGCCGGTGACCTTGACGGTCGCTTCGTTGACATCGGTGATTTTGCCTTCCGGGCTGATGGTGACCAGTGGGTCCACGCTCGCTTCGATCAGGCTCCGCGCATACTGCGACGCCTGCTTTTGCAGGGTGATATCGCGGATCGTGCTGGAGACCTGCATGCCCTCCTCTGTCTCCAGCGGACTCAAGCTGATCTCGATCTGAAATTCCGATCCGTCTTTGCGCTGGCCGTACAGATCAAGGCCGGCGCCCATACCACGTGCGGTTGGCTTGGCAAAGAAACCCGTTCGGTGTCCAGGGTGGGCACCGCGGAACCGCTGGGGAACGAGCATTTCGACTGGCTGACCGAGCAATTCCTGGCGCCCGTAGCCGAAGAGTTTCTGGGTCTGGGCATTGACGAGAACGATCCGACCATCCTTGTTAACAATCACCATGGCGTCGGGGGCCGCCTCGATCACGGCGCGAAACCTCTCCTCCGCCTTCTTGCGCCCAGTGATATCGCGCGCAGCGGCGAATACGCCCAGCACGCTGCCTCGTGCGTCCTTGTACACCGAGGCGTTGTACAGCACGTCGGTCAGCCG
>Ga0070716_100000407_pt1 | contig 17731 bp, 16 predicted proteins | sample LARL112metaG_FD_71395 | JGI IMG/M metagenome (GOLD analysis project Ga0070716, IMG submission 71395) | Corn, switchgrass and miscanthus rhizosphere microbial communities from Kellogg Biological Station, Michigan, USA - LAR L11-2 metaG | ecosystem: Host-associated > Plants > Roots > Rhizosphere... | reverse complement strand
ATGCCGGCGCTACTTTCTCAGCCCTTCGCTGCTGCGACTACTTTTTCTGCAGCATCTTTCATCGTTTCCGCAACGATGAAGTTCAGGCCGGAATCTTTCAGAATCTGCCGTCCAGCCTCGACATTCGTCCCTTCCAGTCGCAGGACGATCGGCAACTGAATGTGAGTCTTATTCGCGGCCTCGACCACGCCGGTGGCCAGCGTGTCCACGCGAAGGATTCCGCCGAAAATATTGATCAGCACCGCTTTCACGTTCTTGTCGCTGAGAAGAGTCTCAAACGCGTGTGTAACCTGTTCGGCGTTCGCCCCGCCACCCACATCGAGAAAGTTCGCCGGCATGCCTCCCGCGTACTTGATGATGTCCATGGTCGCCATCGCCAGTCCCGCTCCGTTCACCATGCAGCCCACGTTGCCGTCGAGCTTGATGTAATTCAGGTTGTATTTCGAGGCCTCGACTTCGAGCGGGTCTTCTTCGGTGGTATCGCGCAGCTCTTTCAGGTCGGCGTGGCGGAACATGGCGTTGTCGTCGAAGTTGATTTTGGCATCGAGCGCGAACAGGCGGCCATCTGTAGTCGTGATGAATGGATTGATCTCCAGCAGCGAGCCGTCCGTGGCTTCGAAAACCTTGTACAGGTTGGTCAGAAACTGCACGGCCGGGTTCATCAGTTGCGGCTTAAGGCCCAATTGAAACGCAATCTTGCGCGCCTGGAACGCTTCCAGGCCCATGCCCGGAGCGATGTATTCCTTGAGAATGGCCTGCGGATTTTCAGCGGCCACCTGCTCGATATCCATACCACCCGCGGCCGACGCCATGAACACAGGCTTGCCTTCGTCGCGATCGACCAGGATGCCGAGATAAAGTTCCTTCTCGATGGGGAGAGTTTCTTCGATTAGCAACCGCCGCACGACACGTCCTTCGGGCCCAGTCTGATGCGTGATTAGCGTCATGCCGAGCATCTTTTCGGCCAGTTGGCCGGCTTCTTCCACTGACTTGGCGATTTTCACACCGCCGCCCTTGCCGCGGCCTCCGGCATGAATCTGCGCTTTCACCACGACGCCGGTGGCTCCGGCTTCGAACAGGGCCTTCGCCGCCGTGATGGCCTCTTCGCGCGTGGTCGCCATTTCGCCGCGCGGCACGGCCACACCAAACTTCTTCAGGATCGCTTTCGCCTGGTACTCATGAATTTTCATAATGATTTCCGACTTAAATGATCACTCCGTATAAACGGGCAGGGCCTGCTTGCAGCTTTCAAATGAGGGCAGCAAACCTTTGATTTTATAGAACGGTAGGAGATAGGGCAAACGCAAGCGGTCACACGCGTGTGTGACCGACGTCGCGAAAACGATGCTACCCTTGAACCGCATGATCACCGACGCCCTTCAGCGCATCGCGAACCACTGCCAGTCGCTGTCGCGCGACGAGGCGCGGGCCGTGATGTCGGAAGTGCTCACCGGGCGATGCACTGACGCGCAGATCGCCGCGCTGCTGGTAGCCCTGCACATGAAGGGAGAAACCGTCGAAGAGATTGTGGGCTTCGCCGAAGCGATCCGGACCGCGGCCGCTCCTCTGCCCATCGAGATGAACTCGACCATCGATGTCAGCGGCACCGAGCGCGATGCCCTGGTCGACACTTGCGGCACCGGCGGCGATGCCAGCGGAACGTTCAACATTTCGACCGCAACTGCGGTCGTGGCCGCGGGCGCCGGCGTGCGCGTGGCCAAGCACGGCAACCGCAGCGTCACGTCGAAGTGCGGTTCCGCAGACGTGATGGAAGCTCTCGGCGTCAACATCTCGTTGCCGCCAGCGCAAGTTGCTGAGTGCCTGAAGAACGTGGGCATCGCGTTCCTGTTCGCGCCCGCCATGCACTCGGCGATGAAATATGTACAAACAGCGCGCCGCGAGTTGCGCCTGCGCACAGTTTTCAATCTTCTCGGACCTCTTACGAATCCGGCGCATGCCTCGGCCCAGGTGGTGGGCGTGTACTCCGATGACTTGGTAGAAAAACTGGCAGAGGCGTTAAGCATGCTGGGTCTGCGCCGCGCCATGGTAGTACACGGCTCCGATGGTCTCGATGAAATCACCATCAGCGGGCCCACACGCGTCGCTGAAGTTCGCGACGGCCAGGTGCACACCTACGAAGTGACGCCCGAAGAATTTGGGATCGAGCGCGCGCCGATCGAATCGATCGCGGGTGGCGACGCGGCCGAGAACGCTAACATCATTCAGCAAGTCTTGTCAGGGGAAAAGTCGGCATGCCGTGACGTTGTACTGTTGAACGCAGCCGCCACCCTGGTGGCCGCAGGCCGCGCCGCCCGCCTTTCCGAAGCAATGCCATTGGCGATAACGTCGATCGACTCCGGAGCGGCGGCGGCAAAACTGAAAGCGTTGGTCCAGTTCACAAATCGCTATGACGCAGTTGGCTAAGAAAAATCAAGCTCGCTTGCACCTGTGCCTTCCCCGTTTGTCATCCTGAGCGCAGCGAAGGACCTATGCACTCTTCTCGTTAGGCTGATAGCGATGCCGCTTAAACCACTCTTCGCTTAAGTCGCTCCAAGTCGGATTCTTCGAGACAATCAGGGCAATCTTCTTGATCCGCAGCCATCTTTATTGTTTGCTTCTCGCGATCGATGGCTGTTCGCACATCGTCGAAGCTTTCCCAATACACGAGGCGGTCGATTTTGTAGCGGCTCGCAGACTCCGAACCGTTGTGTTGTTTATGCTGCCAAATTCTTCGTTCCAGATTGTTGGTGACACCAATGTAGAGAGTCTTCGACCGGTTTGTGATGATGTACACGTAATAGGTCTTGCGATCGGAATGCATAGGTCCTTCGCTCCGGGCAGCGCCTGCCGGCGCTTCCCTGCGCTCAGGATGACAGAGCGAGGAGTTGGACGATTGTGATGGTTGGACGAAGCCGATGTGATATCGGAACGAACTCCAGAGGTCGCCCGACTGGAGAACTCTCTGATGGGTCAGCCAACTGCTACTTCGCTTCCCTCTTCAACTTCTCAATCTGCGCCAGATGATTCACCCCGTGCCCAGCCATCTGCTCGACGAGTCTTCCCACCGTCACGTCCTTCTTATACTCAGGGTGAAATGCTGACTTCTCCAGGTCCCCCGCCTTCAGGCGGCGCAGCAACCTGAGATTGTGATGCCGGTTCAGCCCATACAACGCAATCAACTCAGGCGCGGACGCGTCCAAATAGCCCAGGTTTTTAGCCCATGCATCCTGATCCATCGGGGCGATGACTGGCTTCTCATCGGCGAGCATCTGGCGCAAGCGGTAGCCGTACACGATTTCGATGTCGGCCAGGTGCGCGAGAATCTCGAGAATGCACCACTTCGCCGGATTCGAGCGATAGCGCAATACGGCGGGCGACAGCCCCGACACGGCCGCCGCAATCTCCTTCGGACTTTTCTCCGCCACCTCCAAATGCTTTTTCAGTTCGGCGTCCGTCATGCGCACCTCCCGCCAAAAACTCGTACCTGCATCCGCTAGCGGACCTCCGCTTTCTGCATCCACTCGGCGACCTGCACGTTCCATCCCAATTCTTTCGTGATCGCGTCGCGCAACATTGACGCCGCCTCCTCTTCTCCGTGCACGAGGTAGGTCGCAGTCGGTTTCTTCTGAAACGTGTGCAGCCACTCCAGCAATTCCGGCGGATCGGCGTGGTCGCTGAACTGCTCGAAGGTGGCGATGCGGGCACGAATCTGCACGAAGTCGCCGAACATCTTCACTTCCTTGGCACCGCTCTTGATGGTCGCACCGCGCGTGCCCGGAGCCTGGAAGCCGATGAACAGCACCGTGTTCTTGGGGTCGGGCAGGCGTTGCGCAAGATGATGCAGGATTCGGCCTCCCGTCACCATGCCGCTCGAGGAGATGATGATCACGGGGTAGTGAATTTCATTGATCCTCTTCGAGTCGTCCACTTGCGATGCGAAGCTGAAGCCGGGCCACTCCAGCGGCGAGCCGTACTTTTTGATGAGCGCGCGCGCCTCGTCGGTGTAATCCTCTTCGTGCTTCAGGTAGATCTCGACGGCCTTGATGGCCATGGGGCTGTCGCAGAAGACGGGTATGCGCGGAATTTGCCCGGCCTCGATCAGTTCCTTGAGCATGAAGACGAATTTCTGTGTGCGCTCGACCGCAAACGCAGGCACCACCACTGAGCCCCCGCGCTGCACTGTCTCACGAATCACCGCAGCCAACTCCGGCCGCGGGTCGGCATGCGGATGGACGCGGTTCCCGTACGTCGACTCCATCACCACCACGTCGGCGCGCTCGCCTTCCTGCGGGCCTGAGTGAACGACCTTTCCCGGCGCGATCGTGGTGTCGCGTACGCGTCCGATGTCGCCGGTGAAAAGCAGTTGCCGAGTTTGTCCCTGCATCGTCAGCGTCACCTCGGCCATGCACGAGCCAAGAATATGCGCCGCCGGTACGAATCGAAACGACAGCTCGGGACTGAGCTGCTTCGTTTCTCCAAGATGTGTGACCTGAAAATACTTCATGCAGTCTTCGGCTTCGTCGAAGGTGTAAAGCGGGAGAGCCGGAGTGTGTTTCGATTTCTTGATCTTGTTGTAATAGGCGGCGTCTTCTTCCTGCAGGTGGCCGGAGTCGGGCAGAATGATCCCGCACAAATCAATGGTGGCCGAGGTCGCGTAGATCGGGCCGGTGAAGCCCTCCTTCACGAGTCGCGGAATCCATCCGCAATGATCCAGATGCGCGTGTGTCAGGATGACGGCATCGATCTCGCGCGCGGCGATCGGCAGCTCTTTCCAGTTGCGCTCGCGCCACTCTTTCTGGCCTTGGAACAGGCCGCAGTCCACCAGCACCTGGATGCCTTTCTTACCGTCCCCGTCAAAGGAAGTATTGATGAGATGCTTCGACCCGGTAACCGTCCCTGCCGCGCCCAGAAATTGGATGTACGCCAAACGTTCCTCCCGTACTCTTCTTAAGAGAGCCTAGGAAACCTACCACGGAGGCACTGAGGCACGGAGAAAATCACTGCTAAAGGTGGTTTCGATGAAATCCCGCAGAATTTTCTCCGTGACTCCGTGGTGGAGTTTCATCCCACCGACTCTACTGCGCAGCGTCCACCTTGAACACGTTGTTCGTGAGATCGCTCTCGGGCACGCTGCCGTCGTTCACCACAATCTGCTTGGGAGACTTCGGCGTCGCCACCCGTACGGTCGACTTCCCTTTGCCCCGCAGTTCGACCCGCTGCGTCATCTCGCCACCGTCAAATTGGATCCTGAGCGGAACTTCCGCCCCTGCCGAGCCCAGATTCTCCACCCTCACCGTCACCAGATAATTGTCCTGCGAGGCCTTGCGCGGAAACGCCGACTCTACTCGAAAATCGGGTAGGCCGCGATCGTGGTAGACCCAGTCGTCGAAGAACCATCCCAGGTCGCGTTTCGACTGGGTTTCGAGCAGATGCTGCATGTAGGTCGGGTCCTTATCTTGGTCGGGCCGATAATTTGCCAGAGCTTTCTTCAGCGCCTCTTCGCCCAGCATGTCGCGCAACATCCACCACACGTAAGCAGCCTTGCTGCGGTAAAACGCGTCGACGGCGGTTGAGATCAGCGGCTCTTCCGGGACATCTTTGGATTTCGAAGAGGTCGACTTTTCAGCGTCCATCACCGCGGCTCGATGCAGGCCAAGAAAATCGAGCGCGGCCTCGCGGTTCTGTTGGTGCTCACGGTAGGCAGATTGCATAAAGTGAGCGAGTCCTTCGGAAATCCATGGCCGTTCGGACGCAAACGCAGCGTGCGTCAGTTCGTGGACCAAGGCGATCTGCAAAAGCTTGGGATCGGTGTCGCCCAGCGGCGTCAGCAGCATGAGACCGCTCTCAAATGGAGACGCGCCGGGATCGAACAGTTCGGCGACCAGAACTTTGCGACGAGGCGCGCCAACCCACTCGGATACGAAAGGCCCGATGGCAGTTGCCGCCTGAGCAAATTTCTCCGCCCTATCCTTGTGCTCCTCGCGGTAAAAGACCTGGAGTTGGGGAGCATCAAGAAAGGCGTAATCCGCCATCACGAAGCTGGGTGCTTGAAAGCCGAGCGGAGAAAAATCGCATTCCGCGAATACGCTCTGAACTCCCATGGCTTCGACCATTCGATTGCCCTCCGCACTACAAATCAGCGTCGGCGGTTCCGTTTCGTTCGTGACCGTGTAACCCAACTTGACGTGCATCGCCGCACTTGACTCGCGCACTCTCCACCGCCCAAGAATTTCAAACAGGCTGCCTTCGTCGGAGAGATTCGCTGCATCCATAGTAACGGGATACCAGACAACGTTTCCCGCTCCACGCACGGCGGAGGACACGCGGCTGATCTGGTCCCAGTCGGTGTGAATAGCGCTTTCCTTCCCCATGCCGATGCGCGTGAGCCGCGTTGCGTCGAGCGCAACGGTGCCTTCGTAGCCGAGTGTGAGTTCGACGGATTTCCCGGGGCTGACTTCGGTTGGCAGAGTGACGATCGCTTCCGACAGTTCGCCAGTGTGGTCGATATCGGAAGTGTAGGGCTGACTGACGAACTGAAGAGGCTTGCCGTCAGCCTGAATGGAACGCCACGTCAGGCTCGAGGAAATCTGCAGCGCGGCAATTTTCTGCGGGACCTTGGAGTCGTTGCGCAAGGTCAGCGAGCCTCGCACCGACAAGCGCTGCTGCTCCGGTTCGATCGTGACGTCGAGATCGTACTTCGTGAATGTAAACGCTTCGCGGTCGAGCGAGAACGAGGCCACGGACGCGAAAACAACCAACAAGACAGCCAGCAGCTTCATTCCGAATCCGGCGCCGCCTGCTTCCGCCGCTGCCGGACGATTTCATACAGGACAACTCCGGCGGCCACCGAAACATTCAGCGAAGAAACTTTGCCAAGCATCGGGATCGACACCAGAAAATCACATTTCCTGCGCACCAGGTCGTGCACACCCTTGCCCTCTGAGCCCAGCACGATGGCGCAATCCATCTTGTAATCGAGTGCGTCATAGGTCTGCGGCCCGCGCTCGTCCAGACCAACGACCCAAATGTTCCGCTCCTTTAAATCTTCGACGGTGCGTGCGATGTTGGTGACCTTCGCGATCGGCAGATGCTCGCTGGCTCCCGCCGAGGTTTTGGTGACAACTCCGGTCACAGCCGTCGCGCGGCGCTCAGGAATCACGACACCGTCGGCCCCTGCCGCATCCGAAGTGCGCAGAATCGCGCCCAGGTTGTGCGGATCCTCCACGCCATCGAGCACCACGATCAGCGAATACTCGCCGCGCTTGGCCTCGATCACATCTTCAACCCCGCTGTACTGCTTGGCCGACGTGACCGCCACCACTCCCTGGTGCGCAGCATTGCCCGCGAGCCGATCAAGTTCGGTGCGCTGCAGGAATCGCACCGGCACGCCCAGCTTGCGGCATTCTTCGATGATGCGTTGCAGTCGCAGATCGTGCCGTTCCTTGGCCAATCCGACCCACTGGAACGCACGCCCGCGCGCCTTGATCGCTTCGCTAACCGCGTTGAGACCGTAGATATAGTTCATGCGAATGGTCAGTGTACTGGAAAAGCTGCTGATAGCTCGTGGCTGACGGCGAGTGGCCGGTAGCCAGTTAGCGTAGCAGTTGAGCTATCAGCTACCCGCCATCAGCTATCAGCCATGGGCCATCAGCCGCTCTCCCAATGCTAGACTAAAAAGTTTGGAGGCTCATTTTGACGGACGTGTATATCCTATCGGCGGTCCGGACGCCCATCGGCAAGTTCGGTGGGTCGCTGGCCTCGATGACAGCAGCCGACATGGGCGTCGTCGCCGCCAAGGCAGCCATCGAGCGAGCGGGAATCCAGCCCACTCAAGTTGAAGAGACGATCTTCGGGAACGCTCGCCAGGCCGGCGGAGGCCCCAACCCTGCCCGACAGATTTCCATCCGCAGCGGCGTCCCGCAGGAAGTTCCGGCCTACACCGTCAACAAAGCCTGCGCCTCGGGAATGAAGGCCATCGCGCTCGCTTATCAGGAGATCGCCGCCGGCAACCTCGACTGCGCCCACGCCGGTGGATCCGAATCCATGTCGCGGCTACCTTATTATCTCGATGGGGCGCGTTGGGGCTTCCGGCTCGGCAACCAGGAACTCGTGGACGGCATGTACCGCGACGGATTTTGCTGCCCCCTGGCCAAAATGGTCATGGGCGAAACCGCCGAAGTTCTCGCCGAGCAGTACAAGATCACACGTTATGAGCAGGACGAATTCGCCCTCGCGTCCCAGACTCGCGCCGCCACCGCTATTGCCGCGGAACATTTTCAGAGTGAACTCGTCCCGGTCACCATCGAGGGTAGAAAGGGCACAACCGTTTTCGGCCGCGACGAGCACCCCTTCGCTGACGCCAGCCTGGAGAAACTCGGCAAGCTGGCGCCCGTCTTCTCAAAGTCCGGAACCATTACGGCCGGCAATTCCTCCGGCATCACCGACGGCGCCGCTGCCGTCGTGCTGGCGAGCGAAGCATTCGTCAGGGCGAACAATCTCAAACCGCTGGCCCGCATTCTGGCCGTCACGTCGGCGGGCGTCGATCCGCGCATCATGGGGATCGGCCCGGTTCCCGCCATGCGCAAAATGGCGGAAAAGCACAATCTCAAGCTGTCTGATTTTGACCTGGTCGAGTTAAACGAAGCCTTCGCGGCGCAGGTTCTCGCCTGCGACCGCGAACTGCACTTCGACCGCGACACGCTCAACGTCAACGGCGGCGCAATCGCGCTCGGACACCCCATCGGATGCACCGGTGCCCGCATCACGGTCACGCTCCTCCACGAACTTCTACGTCGCAAGGCCAAGCGCGGAGTCGCCACACTGTGTGTGAGCGGCGGGATGGGCATGGCCATGGCCATCGAAAACGTCGCCTGATTCAGCGTGCCGATGCCCGTGGAACCCTCATTTCGTCTTGCTAGCGAGAGCGACACCGACCTTCTGCTGCAGATGATGCGCGAGTACTACGTCTTCGACGGCCACGCCTTCGATCCCGATCGCGCCCGGGTCGCCCTGCTCGCTTTTCTTCGTGAACCTTCCTTCGGACGGGCTTGGCTCATCTGCGACGACTCGACCCCGATCGGGTACATCGTTCTCACCCTCGGCTACAGCCTCGAATATTTGGGCCGCGACGCTTTCATTGACGAGTTCTATTTACGTGAGAGCCATCGCGGCAAAGGCTGGGGGAGTCGGGCATTGGCGTTTGTCGAAGACCAGGCCCGCGCCCTCGATGTCCGCTCTATCCATCTGGAGGTGGTCCGCCAAAACACCGGCGCCAAAGAGGTCTACCGCAAGAGCGGCTACGCCGATCACAACCACTACCTGATGTCCAAATGGATCGAGCTCAGCTTTCCGAAGCCCGGTTCCGACGCCCACGAGTAACTTGGCCCCCTTGGGACGTTTTGCTATCCTGAGGCTTGCCAACCCCCCAATTTTGCGGCATTCCATCCCTGACAATTGAAGGAGAGCTCTGTGTCTCGTAAAGTCGCGTTTCAGCTGGCTGGATCGATTTTGCTACTCGCTGTTCCCGCCCTCAGTCAGGAGTTCAGCGCCGATCTCGTGCGGCAGAAGCCACAGAACGTGGCCGGCACGAAGCTGTCGGTGAGCGGCGACAAGGTTCGCTTTGAAGTGACCGGACAGCAGAAGGAAGCAAGCTACGCCATCATCAACGTGGCGCAGCGCAGCAGCATGATGGTGCTTCCTAGCAATAAGTCCTACATCGTGTCGCCTTCCGGGCACCTCGCCTCGTCGATTCCCCTGTTTCACATCGACGATCCCGAAAACGCGTGCAAGGCCTGGGAAAAGGCCATGCAAAATCCCGGCACGTGCAAGAAGCTCGGCGACGACACCTTAAACGGCCGTGACACCGTGAAGTACACGGGGGCAATGGAGAATGGCGACACCGGCACGGCATGGATCGACAAGAAACTGAAGTTCGCCATCAAGTGGGAGGGCGAAAAAGCCGTCACCGAACTGCAGAATATTCAGGAAGGCCCGCAAGCAGCCAGCCTGTTTGAAGTGCCCGGCGACTACCAAAAGATGGACACTGCCGCCGCCCACAAGAGCGCGAAGAAGAAAATATCGCGGCCTATGCCTCCGGCGAATGCGCAGCCTCCCGCGAATAAGTAGTCCCTTGCAACGTGGGGGTGGTTTCCGCCCTCACTCCACTTAGAAAAGAAAGGGATGGCCAAATCAGGCCATCCCTTCTTATTGCCTCAGCTTTCGCTACTTCATCGACGCATACGGTGAAGCCGGAGTACGCCACTGCCACAGCGACGCACCCGATCGGGTTCCCACGCCCGAAGCCGTTGCGGCTAAAGCGGTCTTCGAAGCCGCGGCCGCACCGCAGCTTCCTCCCCGCACGGTCACGGTGTTGTTGAAGGTGTTCGACCCCGTGAATCCAATCGGCGTATTGTCGAGCCCTGTGGCGGCGTCGTTGATCGTGTTGCCTGACACGATCGCCGCGCTGCAATTGAATTCGACCGCACTGCCGCTGATGTTAGAGATCCGGTTCAACTGCACCACCCCTCCATCCGAGAAGAACCACACGCCCAGGTTCGACGCCGAAATCCGGTTGTTCGCTACCGTCCCCCCACCCTGCAGAGCGACGCCGGCCGTTGTCAGGCTCGTGGTATTGAAAGCGATCGACACATTCGATGCCGTGTTAACGATCCCAAACATCGCATTGCTAACATCATTCCCGTTAACCGATCCCGTCACGTTATCGAGCCCGACCCCGATCAAAGCACTCGTGCTGACCGCAACCACACTCCCCTTAATGCTGGCGAACAAGTTCGGCGACGAGGCACTGCTAGCCACAAAGATTCCAAAACCATCGACATCATGCACGCTGCTGTTCTGCACGGTAACGAACTTATCCGGCCCGTCGGCATTTTCCGCCCAAACGCCTACGCCACAGCCACTGTCTGTCTGCCCGCTTACTTTGGCGTGATTCACCGTCCCCGACGAACCCGGCGCGTAAAACATGCCCGCGATCCAGGTGCTGCCCGCACATTGCAGATCGCCGCCAGTCCCGTCGACCGCGATGTTGTTAATGTTAACGGGCCCACCCTGCACCAGCAATTGTGCGGCAATGGACTCGCCGAAGACGCTGGTCGCATTCGCCACCAGACCCGTCGAAGGCACGGTGATGATCGCAATGTCCTGATTGGAATCCGACACTCCTTCCAACGTCAGCGACTGCGGAATCGCCACTTGCTCCGGATAAATTCCCGGACAGACCAGAATGGTCGCCCCCGCAGGCGCGGCGGTGACTGCCTGCGAGATGGTGGCAAAGCTCGGTACTTTCGCTTTACACGACCCAACGGCTAATGTGCTGGCCATCATCGACTGCACGGCCAGCAACGGAATCGCTGTGAATAGCAACAGCTTGAGACGCAACATGGAAACTCCTTATGGCGGGGAAAGCTTTCAGATTGATGGGACACCTCACCCGAGAAACCTCCAGGGATTTCGGTGGGATGGAATGAATCGAAATGCTTCGGCGCGGGGGAGCTTCTCTTGGCCGAATAACGCAGATGTGACTGACTACGCCCTCCTGATACAACGCGAGAACAGGGGAGGAGGCTTTGCTCGACATCATTGCGCCCAGCAATATCAAATGACAAGTAAACTTTCAATTACATATCATGTGCAAATCTCACAATGAACATCAACCAGCAATCTTTGGTAAGTTTCTATCTCTCAAATTCTCAAAATGAGTCGCAGAACTGAAATTAAGTTGCTCCCGAGCTAAAACACCACACTAGGCGGAGTGCACGATTCCCAACTCAACTCGAGCACCAACCTCAACGACCGCACTTGGCGACGTTAACGTGGAGATTTTCGAGCGATCGGCTCCGAAGACAAATCGCGTGAACGACCCCGACTGCGTTGACCCCCTCCAAAACCGCCCACTATACTTCTGACTGTACGAATCCCATGTCTCTCTCCGCGGTCATCGTCGACGACGAACAACTCGCCCGTGACGAACTCTCCTTCCTTTTGAGGGACGTGGGGGACGTCAACGTCGTGGCCCAAGGCAAGAATGGGCTCGAAGCCGTGCACCTGATCCGCGAGCACAACCCGGATCTCGTCTTCCTCGACGTCCAGATGCCCGGCCTCGACGGCTTCGGCGTCATCAAGAAACTGCTCGACAAGAAGATCGCGCTTCCAAAAATTGTATTTGCCACCGCCTTCGACCAATACGCCGTCAAAGCGTTCGAAGTAAACGCCGTCGACTACCTGCTCAAGCCGTTTGACAAGAAGCGCGTGGCTCAGTCCATTCAGAAAGTCCGGGCGAAGATCGAAGCAGGCGGCTCGCCGACCGACAAGCTCGAGACCCTGGTCCGCATGCTCGAGTCGCACAAGGAGCAGACCACCTCCAAGGTCCTGATTCGCTCCACTGGCCGACTGCTGCTTATTGATCAGCGTGACATTTGCTATGCCTCGATCGAGGACGGCGTCATCAGCGTGGTGACTGCCGGTCCTAACGGCGGTGAGGGCCAGTCCAACTGCCGCACCTTGGAAGAACTGCTCGACAGCCTCGACTCCAAGCTGTTCTGGCGCGCCCACCGTTCCTATCTGGTCAATATCAACCGCATTAAGGAAGTCGTTCCCTGGTTCAAGAGTTCCTACCAGTTACGCATGGACGACAAGAAACAGACCGAAATCCCTGTGAGCCGTGCCCAAACGAAACGCCTTCGGGAACTTTTCGGTCTTTAACTCGGCAACTCGACCTATCCCTCTCGCATCCGACTAACCAGCCAGCCGTGTGCCACTTGCACGATTTCCCGGGGCATTTTCCGCGGTGCCAGCGGATTGGAGGTTTTTGATGAGAAAGTCCGCCCTCGCGCCTCTCGCCCTTGTGCTTCTTACCGCCGCCGCTTCAGCTCAAATCAAGCGCGACTCCTTCGCCTACAAAGTCGGACCGCGGCCGGTGATTTCCGTCCGCAACCAGTACGGTCGGATCACCGTGACGCCTTCGGCAGTGGATCGCGTGGTCGTCAATGTCACTCATTCGGACGCTGTGGAAATCCTTCACCAGCAGAATGAAAACCGTATCGAACTGATCACCGGGGCTCAGGTCGCAACCGGCGCCAAGGGCGACAATGTCGACTATCAGGTCCTGGTTCCCCCGGATGCCTGCGTCATTCTTAGTACCGCCGCCGGGTCTCTCTCCGCCGAGAATCTGGAAGGCGACCTCGTATTCGAAGGCACGACCGCTTCGGTCGATGCGCGCTCTCTACGTAACGCTCACGTGCACGTGAAAACTCTAAGCGGCCCCATCACTTTGCGTGAAATCAAGGGCGGCTACGTGGACGTGAGCACCGCCAGCGGCGAAGTCAGCCTGCAGGACGTCTCCGGCCCCATGATCGAAGTTCATTCCGGCACCGGGGGTATCCGCTATCTGGGTGACCCAGGCCAGGGTTTCTACAAGTTGGTGAGTGGATCGGGAAACATTGACGTCGCTCTTCCCTTTGCTGGAATGGCCCACTTCAAGGCTCGCTCGGTGAAGGGCAAGGTCGATCACCAGATCCTCGGTCCCGTGCTGGCCGGCGTGGGACAGTCGAACTCGCTGCTGCATAGCGCGCCGGCTGCCTTTGAGATTCATTCGCTGAAGGGAAACATCTCGCTGCGGGAAGCAGCCAAGTAACTTCACGTGGCGGGATCTATCGCGCGTACATGACCCAGTGGACTGAAATGTCTGGAGCGATTCGCGGTATAATCGTGGCAATCGGCAACAGGGGTAAATTTCTTTGATGGACCATCAACAGCAAGCGTGGCTTTGCGCCCGGCGGGCGTCGCTCGCGTTGCTCTGCGCCCTGTTGATGCTGTTCGCCTCCTTTGCCCAGGCCAATCACGTCCACACAAGTAGTTCCCCTTCCGCCAATCACGAATGTTCAGTTTGTTCGGTGGCGCACGCCGGCGCTCTCATCAGTACCGGCTACCAGGCGATCCCGGTCTTAGCTCGTTCGATCCTTGCGGTCTGTCCCGAAGCATCCCCGCATTCCCTACTTCTCACCACTTTCCGTTACATCCGTCCTCCGCCGTCCGCTTAGAACAACTCGCCCAAGTTTCTTCGAGTTTTTTCAGCTGACTTTCTTTCCGAGAGGAGAGGTGTAATGCATTTCATTCGCGTTTCTGCAATTTTTCTGCTTGTCTTTCTGGTCCTCTTCAGTCGCACAGCCCTGGTGGCGCAGTCCGGCGGAAGTTCAACATCCGTGACTGGTACGGTCCTCGATCCGTCAGGCGCCGTCGTTTCCGGCGCCACCGTCGAGATTCGGAATCCCGTTAGCCAGTTCAGCCGCTCTACCGCCACCGACAACAACGGCGCCTTCACCATTCCCAACATTCCCTTCAATAACTACCACGTCACCGTCAGCGCCCAAGGCTTCTCCGCCTACAACCAGGACATAGATGTGCGCTCGCTCGTTCCCGTCAGCCTGAAGCTGAGTCTCACAGTCTCAGCCTCCGGCGAGGTGGTGACGGTGGAAGGTGCCGGCGGCGATCTCATTGAGAATGACTCGACCTTCCATACCGACGTCGACAAAGCCATCGTTGATCGCCTCCCGCTCGAGAGCCAGTCGTCCTCGCTCAGTTCGGCCATCACCCTGGTCACTCCCGGCATCGCCGCCGACTCCAATGGGCTCTTTCACGGACTGGGTGACCATGCCGAGAACTCATTCTCCGTCGACGGCCAGCCGGTGAGCGACCAGCAGAGCAAGACTTTCTCCAACCAGATCCCACTCGACGCCGTGCAATCCATGGAAGTAATCTCCGGCGCGCCGCCAGCCGAGTATGGAGAGAAGACGAGCGTGGTCATCAACCTGACCACCCGCTCGGGCCAGGGAGTGAAGAAGCCGACCGGAAACTTGACTACTTCCTACGGCTCTTTCGGCACTGCCACCGTCGGTCTCAATTTCGCCTATGGAGGCGACAAGTGGGGAAACTTCATTTCTGCCAGCGGGCTCAACTCCGGACGCTTCCTCGATCCGCCGGAGTTTACGGTCATGCACGCGAAAGGAAACGAGGAGAATATTTTCGATCGCGTCGACTATCAATTCTCAACGGCGGACTCCGTCCATCTGAATCTCGGGGTGACGCGCTCCTGGTTCCAGAATCCAAACTCGTTTGACCAGCAATACGCTACCGCCTGGAAAGGTCTGGTCGTCGACAATAACGGCCTCGATCCCAATGGGCATTCCGTCGGGCCAAGCGACCAGCGGGCGCAGATCAAGACCTTTAACATCGCGCCGTCGTGGATCCGGTTAATCGACAACAACACCGTCTTCACCCTCGGCGGTTTCGTGCGCCGCGATCAGTACGACTACTACCCCAGCGACAATCCGTTCGCCGACCTGCAATTCGGACTGCAATCTCAGACTGTCGGTCAGGACCGCGTCCTCACCAACGGCGGAGTGCGCTCAGCCCTCTCCTACGTTAAAGGGATTCATAACGTAAAAGCGGGTGCCGTCTACCAGCAGACCTTCCTTGACGAACACGACACGCTCGGCATCGTCGACCCCACATTCAACGATCCTGCGAGCCCGGCTTTCAATCCTGTGCTCGCACCCTACGACCTCACCCGCGGTGGGCGCCTCTTTACTTTCAACGGCCACACCGACGTCAAACTGCTGAGCCTGTACCTGCAGGATGCAATCACCCGCGGTAATTGGTCCATCAATCTCGGGTTGCGCGGCGACTTCTACAACGGCCTGAGCGCACACAAGGAAGCCGAACCTCGCCTAGGCGTGGCATACAACATCAAGCGGACCAACACCGTCCTTCGCGCTTCCTACGCTCGCGTTCTCGAAACTCCGTTTAACGAGAACCTCGTGCTCTCCAGCACAGGATGCGGCAACGCCGTACTCAACCCTCTGCTCGGTTGTAATGGTTCGGGCGTCACTCCATTTCTGCCCGGATGGCGAAACGAGTTCCACGTCGGCTTGCAACAAGCTTTCAGCCGCTACCTGGTATTTTCGGGTGAGTACATCTGGAAGTACACCCACAACGGGTATGACTTTAGCATCCTGGGCGCGACCCCGATCACTTTCCCCATCGAGTGGCACAACTCAAAAATTCCTGGATACGCCGCACGCCTAAGCGTGCCCAACATTCACGGATTTTCCGCCCTTGTCGTCTTCTCTAGCGTCGCTTCCCGATTCTTCCAACCCCAGGTTGGCGGAGCGGGCGCAACTCCTTCGGCCGCCGGAGGAGTTTTCCGCATCGACCACGACCAGAAGTTTAACCAGACAACCCACATCCAATATCAGCCCTGGCAGCGCGGACCTTGGCTCGGGTTCAACTGGCGATACGATGGCGGCCTCGTCGCCGGACCGGTTCCGTGTGCCGGCGGTGACTGCAACAACGGGGTCAACGGCAGCAACACCATGGTCGACGTCTCAGGCCTAAGTCCCGACCAGCAATTTCAGGCGGGCCTGTTCTGCGGCGCGGTTCACGCAATGGCTCCCAACCCCGCCAGCCCGCTGGGCGCCCCCATCTCGCGTGACGGCCTCTGTCCCGGAACTCAATACGGATCGACTCTCGTATCCATCACCGCTCCCGGAACCAACAACGCCGATCGCAATCCCAACCGCATCGCGCCTCGCCATCTCTTCGACCTGGCAGTCGGCGAGGACAATCTGTTCCACGGCGACAAATACAAGGTCAGCCTGCAATTCACGGCCATCAACGTCACGAATCGCGTGGCCCTCTACAACTTCCTGTCCACGTTCAGCGGCACACACTATGTCACTCCCAGGACGGTTACGGCGGAGTTAGGTTTCCATTTTTAGGGAGGACCTCATACGCGGGACGAACGCCGAGTAAAGAGGACAGGGAAATGGAGGGGAGCCGGCAGGGGCGAACTGCCGGCTCCTGCTGTCAGCAACGGTCAGGAGACCATCGCCTCCAGTGCCATGCGATTTCGAATTACCAATGTCGAACCTTCCAACCGGATCAATTGCTTCTTCCGAAGATCGCTGAGCAACCGCGTCACGGTCTCCCACGACGCACCGATCATTTGTGCCATCTCTTCATGGGGAAGGCCGGAACTCACCCGCACTTCCTTGCCGTTTGCCGACGGCGGCGTCCATGAAAGCAGCAGTCTGGCCAGCTTCCCGGCCGACGAGCGCGCCAGGATCAGGTCATGAATGTCCCGGTATGCCGCCTGGAACTCCCGGCTTAGCGCCTGCGCCGATCTAAGTCCCGCTTCCCCGTAACGTTGCAGCAAATCCAGCAGCGGCTCGCGCGACACGTAATTCACCTGGCACGGCATCTCGGTTTCCGCCGTCAATTCATATTCACCGCCAGAGATCACCGCGCTCAGCCCCAGCATTCTCTCCCGGTCCCGCCATCTTCAGGATCAGCACCTTCCCATCCCGTGAACTGGTGGAGAGCTTCACCTTGCCCGAGCACAACAGAAAAACACCCCGCGGCGTCTGCCCCTCGACAAATAGCGTGGCGTCCGGTGGAAACGTGGTCTGGTGGCTGATCGCGCTGAAACGAAGAACCACCGCGTTCTGTTTCTCTTCAATCGTGATCCTGAGCATGTAAATCCTGGGGGAAAGCAGTCTCTTCAGAAGGCACGTACGCTTCCAAAGAACCAAGCCGGCAGCGCTTTTGATAGCACGCACCTTAGCCCTGCACGTTGGGTTGTTGGGGGAAAGGATCTTGCCGAAGCTAAGTCATCTAGCCGACACGTACGACGATATTTCGGCATCTGAGACAGGGG
>Ga0070716_100000400_pt1 | contig 17791 bp, 17 predicted proteins | sample LARL112metaG_FD_71395 | JGI IMG/M metagenome (GOLD analysis project Ga0070716, IMG submission 71395) | Corn, switchgrass and miscanthus rhizosphere microbial communities from Kellogg Biological Station, Michigan, USA - LAR L11-2 metaG | ecosystem: Host-associated > Plants > Roots > Rhizosphere... | reverse complement strand
CCGGCGCAGTTGGGGCCGGGGGCCGAGGCCGCGATGATCGAGCCGGTCACCACGAGGTCCGAGCACGGCAGGTTCAGGCCGCTGGAGTTGCCGGCGATCGTGGTGTAAGACACGACGCCACCGCCGCAGCCGTAGGTGTCGATGGCCCCGCCCGTACCCGACGCCGCGGAGTTGCCGGCCAGGGTGCTGCTGCGCAGGTAGACGAAGGACGCACCCTCGACCTCGATGCCCCCGCCGACGGTGGCGCTGTTGCCGGCCAGGGTGCTCGCGGTCACGTACAGCGTGTCGGTCCCGTCGTCGATCGCGCCGCCGGCCAGCGCCGTGTTGCCGGTCAGCGTGCTGCCGGTGACCACCTGCCGTCCCGGCGTGCCCGCGTAGGCGGCCTCCAGTGCCCCGCCGTAGCCCGCCCGGTTGCGGCTGAGGGTGTCGCGCACCAGGATCAGCGGCCCGTAGTTGGCGACCGCGCCGCCGGGGGACTGGCCGGCCGTGTTGCCGCTCAGGGTGCTGCCGGTGACGACCGCGGTGCCGCCGTCGTTGGCGATGCCCGCGCCGCTGTTGGTCCCGGTGTTGCCGTCGATCCGGCTGCCGGTGACGATCAGCCGGAGCCCCGGTGGCGCGGGCGGCCCCGGGGCCGCGGGGGCAGGCGTGCCGGGGCGCGCGGAACGGGCGCAGCGGGGCACCTCCGGGCACGCGCTGCGGACCGGCGCAGCGGGCCGGCCCGCCTGTCCGGGGTGACCGTTCTGGCCGTTGAGGATGCCGCCGCCGTCCCCGCCGCTGGCGTTCCCCGCCACGGTGCTCGCGATCACCTCGACCGTGCCCGCCACGTTGCGGATGCCGCCGTTCTGTATCCCGCCGCCGCCGTAGAAGGGCGCGTGATTTCCGGTGACGCTGCTGTGGCTGAGCGTTACCGTGCCGCCGGCGTTGGCGATGCCGCCGCCGGCCGTGGCCCGGTTGGCCGTGACGATGCTGTCGGTGATCCACAGGCGGCCCGTGTTGAGCACGCCGCCGCCGTAGCCGCCGGACCCGGCACGGCCCCCGGTGATCGTGACCCCGGACAGGGTGACAGTCGCGGCGGAACCGACGTCAAGCACCCGGAACCGCCCGGTGGCCTCGATCACCGCCGAGCGCGCCCCGGCGCCCGAAACCGAGACCGGACCGCCGTCGAAGTCGAGGCTGCCCAGGGTCAGGGGGAAGGTCCCGGCGGGGAGGGTGATCGACACGGCGGTAGGGGGCGGCTGCGCGGCGGCCTCCTCCACCGCGGCGCGCAGCGTGCATTGGCCGCTGCGGTCGGCGCACCGGCCGTCACCGGGATGGGCGTCGTGGGCATCGGCCGTGGTGCTGACCTCGAACGAGAGCCGCGCGGCTGCCCTTCCCGGTCCCACGGCCGCGCTGACGGCCGGCGGGGCGGTGAGGACGACCCCGGCGGCCAGGGGCAGTGCCAGGCTCCGGCGCATCCATGGGGGCTGAGGCCGCATCCTCGTCACCGCTCCGCCCTCCTGCCAGGCCGGTATCGGTACCAGACATCATGGCAGCGCCGGCCTCCCGGGCGCACCGCCCGGCGCACCGTCGTGCCGGAGGCGCGCTGGGCAACACTTTGCGCCGGGCGCCGACGGTTGCCAGGATCGGTGCATGGTGAGCATCGGCATGGTCGTGATGGGCGCGGCGGACATGGGGCGGGCGGTCCGGTTCTGGGCCGCCGCCCTCGGCTACGAAGTGCGGGAAGGCGGGCCAGGCGCGGACTGGAGTTCGCTGACGCCAGCGGGCGGCCTGGGCACCGGCATCGGGCTGCAGCGCAGCGACACGCCGGCGGACATCCACCCCCGGGTGCACCTGGACCTGTACGCGGCCGACGCCGCGGAACAGGCCGCCGAGGTGCAGCGGCTGATCGGGCTCGGCGCCGAGAAGGTCGACTGGGACCGCTACCCCGACGACCCTGACTTCGTCGTGCTCGCCGATCCCGACGGCAACAGGTTCTGCATCGTCAACACCAGCCACGGTCACGAGTGAGCGCGACGTGCCCGACAATGGCGGGGAGTGCGGGAGGTAGCTGACATGGTGACCACGAACGAGGCGCAGCCCTCGGTCAACGACCTGGATCTGCCCTTCTTCGACTACAACGAGCCGGGCCTGGTGGGCGAGGTGTACCACCAGCGGCTCGCCGAGGTGCGGCGGCAGGGCTGGCTGGCCAGGTCCCCGCTCTCGCTGGTGGTGCTCGACCAGGAGTCCGGTGAGTTTTTCCTCCGGGCCCGCGAGACCGCCTTCCCCGGCCGGGAGATCGCCGACCTGTTCGGCGTCACCGGGGGCCGGCTGCGGGAGCAGATCGACGCGAACATCCTCAACCAGACCGGGGAGCGGCACCGCAGGCTCCGGGCGCTGGTCGGCCCGGCGTTCACCCCCCGCGCGGCGGCCAAGTGGCGGCCGGTCATGCGCGAGTTCGCGCAGCGGCTGTGGGACGGCATGGGGACCGGGGAGTGCGAGTTCGTCGCGTCGTTCGCCAAGCCGTACCCGTCGCTGACCATCGCCGCGGTGCTCGGGGCCCCGCAGGAGGACGCGCCGCGGCTGCACGAGTGGTCCACCTGGGTGCAGCGGCAGTTCGACATCCGTGCGCTGTCCACCGAACCGGAGCGGATCGAGCGGGCCACCGAGGAGCTGTACGACTATGTGGAAGGGCTGCTCGAACTGCGGCGCCGTGAGCCGTCCGGCGACCTGATCTCGGCGCTGCTGGCCGCCGAGGAGGAGGGCGAGAAGCTTTCCCACGACGAGTGCATCAACCTGGTGCTCAACGTCATCGCCGGGGGAGTGGACACCACCCAGGCCCAGCTCTCCCACGCGCTGCGGCTGTTCGCCGAGCACCCGGCGCAGTGGGAGCTGCTCGCCCGCGAGCCGGACCGGGTGCCCGCGGCAGTGGACGAGGTGCTGCGGTTCGAGCCGATCACCCCGTTCACCGCGCGGATCTGCACCGCCGATATCGAGTACCGCGGCGTGCTCTTCCCCGCGGGTAGCATCGTGGCGATCTGCTCGGAGCGGGCGAACCGCGCGCAGGGCGCCGGTGAGGAGTTCGACATCACCGCGGAGCCCGGCGGCCGGGCGCTGACGTTCGGCGCCGGGCCGCACTTCTGCCTAGGGTCCAACCTGGCCCGCGCCGAGCTGGAAGAGGCCATCGTGTTCCTCGCGCCGCGGATGACGGGCCTGCGCCCCGCCGCACCCGCGGAACTCGGCGGCGTGGAAGGCATCTACGGGATCGAATCCCTGCCGCTGGCCTGGTCGCAGGTTTGAGCGCGGGGCGGGACGGAAGGAAGGCGCTCATGCGCACCACGACGCTGGGAGAACTGACCGTCTCGGCCCAGGGCCTGGGCTGCATGGGCATGAGCGAGTTCTACGGGCACACCGACTGGGACGAGTCGGTGGCCACCATCCACCGGGCGCTCGACCTCGGCGTGACGTTCCTCGACACCGCCGACATCTACGGGGCGGGCCACAACGAGGTCCTCGTCGGCCGGGCGATCGCCGGGCGGCGCGGCGAGGTGCAACTGGCCACCAAGTTCGGCATCGACCGGTCGGCCGGCGACGGCGCCCGGGTCCGCCGCGGTGAGCCCGCGTACGTCAAGCGGTGCTGCGACGCGTCGCTGCTGCGCCTCGGCGTGGACGTGATCGACCTGTACTACCTGCACAGGCCCCCGGAGAACGTCGAGATCGAGGAGACCGTCGGCGCCATGGGCGAGCTTGTCGCCGCGGGCAAGGTCCGCTACCTGGGCCTGTCCGAGGTGGACGGGGAACTGCTGCGCCGGGCCCACGCGGTGCACCCGATCGCCGCGGTGCAGAGCGAGTACTCGCTGTGGACCCGGGAGCCGGAGACCGCGGTGGTGCCGGCCATGGCCGAACTCGGCGTCGGCCTGGTGCCCTACTCGCCGCTGGGCCGCGGATTCCTCACCGGGACCGTGGACGTGGCCACGCTGGACGCCAAGGACTTCCGCGGGCGTAACCCGCGCTTCACCGGCGAGGCCGGGGCCGCCAACCAGGCGATCGCCGACACGGTGCGGGCGGTGGCGGAGGCCAAGGGAGTCGCACCCGCGCAACTGGCCCTCGCCTGGGTGTACGCGCAGGCGCCCCGGCTCGGTGTGACCATCGCGCCGATCCCCGGCACCAAGCGGGTGAAGTGGCTGGAGCAGAACGTCGCGGCCATGGACATCACGCTGACCGGCGACGAACTGGCCGCCCTGGAACCGCTGGCCGGCCAGGTCGCCGGCGGACGGTACTGAGCGCCGCGGGGGCGATCTCGTGGCCCAGGATTCGGAGCGCCGGCTGGCGTTCGGGCTGGCCGCCGAGGAATACGACTTGGTCCGGCCCGGCTATCCGGCCGCCCTGGTCGACGCGGTGCTGGAGCACTGCGGCGGCACGGGGGTGAGCGCGGTGGAGGCGGGCGCGGGCACCGGCAAGGCGACCCGGGCGTTCGCCGCGCGGGGGCTGCGGATCGCGGCGGTGGAGCCCGACCCGGCCATGGCCGGCATCCTGGCCGCGAGTTGCGCCGCGTACCCGGGCGTCAGCGTGGTCGTCGGCGGGTTCGAGGAGTACCTGCCCGCGGAGCCGTGCGGCCTGCTGTTCAGCGCGCAGGCCTGGCACTGGATCGACCCGGCGGCCCGCTGGGATCACGCCGCCGCCGTACTCGCCGCCGGCGGCAGCCTGGCCCTGTTCTGGAACTTCGACCGGATCATCGACGGCACCGTTCAGGAAGAGGTGACCCAGGCGCACCGGGACCTCACCCCGCACATCCACTGGGACACCACCCCGGTACCAGAGGACGACCTGCTTGACCGATGGCCCGCCACGGACATCGCTGGGCTGCCGGCGTTCACCAGCCTGGAGGCCCGCCTGTACCGGTGGGAACGGGTGCTGTCCAGGCGGCAGTACGTGCAGTACCTGGCCACCCATTCGCCGTACCTGATCCTCGACACGGCCACCAGGGACGAACTGTTCGCGCGGATCGCGTCGATCCTGCCCAGCCGCATCCCGCTCGCCGAGGACACCGTTCTGTATCTTGCCCGACGTACCTCTAGCGTGCCGGCAACGTAAGCCACCAATCGCGGGGCTCCGGGGGCTCGGCCCCCGGGCTAGCACTGCACCTGGCCCGCCGCACCCCGGCTTAGCCCCGGGCACTGGGTTCGCTCGCGCGGCATGTGCCCCAGGGAATCGTTCGGTCAAATCTGTAGTGGCCTTAATCCAAGCCAGCTAGCAGGTCGGTCTCGGTGATGCCCGGGCCCTGGCCCTCGCGGATGAACCATTCCGTGCCGAACCCGTACGCGAAGGCTTCGTCCGGCATCGCCAGGAAGAACGACTGCTCGCTGATCTGGCTCGCGTGGGCGCGCATGGCGCGGCGCTTGTACTCCAGGTACGGCGTCACGTCCACCGCCGCGGTGATGATCGACTCCGGCATGCCGAACGACTCCTCGTCGATGTCCGGGGTCTCGATGTCTTCGTCGCCGTCCAGGCCCGCGAACCTGTCCCGGCTGCGCAGGATGTGGTCGCGGTTGATCGTGCTCTGGTACACGCGCTGGGTGCCGGCCAGTTCGGCGGCCCGCAGGCCCACCCTGTGTACCTGGATGTGATCCGGGTGACCGTAACCGCCGTGCTCGTCGTAGCAGGTCAGGACGTCGGCCTGCTCTTCGTCCAGGAGCGCGGCGAGCTTCTTCGCGGCCTCGTCGACCGGCGCGGTCCAGAACGAGCCAGGCGCGTCGTTGGCCGGGGTGCCCATCATGCCCGAGTCGACGTACCCGAGGAACTCCACCCGCTGCGCGCCGAGGATCTCCGCGGACGCGTACGTCTCCACGACCCGGCGCTGCCACAGTTCCTCGCCCGGGCTCAGGAAGCCCTCGGGGACCTCACCATGCTCGCCGCGGGTCGCCACGACAAGCACGACCCGGTGCCCTTCCTCGGCCGCCTTTCGGATAATCCCGCCGCAGGCGATGCACTCGTCGTCCGGATGGGCATGAAATGACACAAGAGTGGCCATGGTGGTGACGCTACCTGACCCCTCGGACAACACGGGGCTCGGGCTCACGCCCGGCAACCAGGAGAAATGGATGCCTGAGCGAGACACCGGACGGCAGGTGCGGCGATGATGCCGCGCGCCGGCCACCTGGCCCGGCGGAGCGGTGTGCCGTGGTGAAGCTGGGCGGCTGGCGGCCCTGGCACGGCAAGCCGCGCACCAGGGACGTGCTCTGCCTGCTGGCGATCGGGGTGAGCGCCGTCTACGCGGTGGCGGCCATCCCGCTGACCCCGGCGCTGATCGCCAGCCACCCGGTGCTGCTCGAACTGCTGACCGGTTCCACGTCGTCGGTGCTCTCGGCGGGTGCCTACTCCGGCGTGGATAGCAAGCTGCAACTGGCCCTCGTGGTAGTCGCGGCGCTGCCCGGGATCATGCGGTTCGACTGGGTGTACTGGTGGGCGGGCAGGTTGTGGGGGCACCGCATCGTGGAACGGCTCGGCGAGCGGAGCCCGCGGATGGCCCGGCTGGCCGGCCTCGCGGAAAGCCGGGGGCGGCGCTGGGCGGGCCCGCTGGTGGCGCTGGCGGCGTTCCTCCCCGGCGGTGCGTCCGTTGCGGTCTACGCCGCAGCCGGGTGGACCGGGCTGCCGCTGCTCGCGTTCGTGCTGTGGGACACCCTGGGCTCGGCGGCCTGGATCTCCGTGGTCGCGCTCGGCGGGTACCTGCTCGGCAGCGACGGCGTCACGCTGGCCGTACTCGCCTCGCGGTATGCGACGGTGACCATCATCGTGCTTGTGGTCATGCTCGTCGCGCCGCAGGCCTGGCACTCGTGGCGGGAATGGCACGCCGGGCGGACCGCCGCACGGGTCGCGGTGCCCGCGCCTCCGGTTCCCGCGCCCGCCAGCGAAGGTGCCGACCCGCAGTAGAGTGATCCGCCGTGGCGGGACAGGGGACTCCAGCGACCGCGCTGCTCGGCAGGCTGGGCATCGCGCATTCGGTGCACGAGTATCCGCATGATCCCCGGCATGGCTCCTACGGCGCCGAGGCCGCGCAGGTGCTCGGGGTGGCACCGGAACGGGTGTTCAAGACGCTCGTGGCCGAGGTCGATGGCCAGCTCACCGTTGGCGTGGTGCCGGTGGCGGGCCAGCTCGACCTGAAGGCGCTGGCCGCGGCCGCGGGCGGGAAGAAGGCGGCGATGGCCGCGGCGGCCGCGGCGGAGCGGGCCACCGGCTATGTCACCGGGGGCATCTCACCACTGGGGCATCGCAGGCGGCTGTCGGTCGTGGTCGACTCCTCGGCGCTGGGTTTCGAGACGGTCTACTGCAGCGCTGGCCGGCGCGGGCTGGAAATCGAGCTGGCACCGGCCGACCTGGTGCGCGCCGCGAACGCGGTGGTCGCCGGCATCGCCGCACCGCCCCGCGGCTGAGATCAGCCGATCGGGCAGCCAGGTTTCGCGGCGGCGCGGCCGGAGCTGGGGCTGACCATCAGGCAGGACTCGTCGACCGCCTGGAAGGCGCGGGCGGGGATCTGCTTGAGCAGCGAGATCAGGCCGTCCGGCCACTGCGGGTACGCGCTGCCCTGGAAGAACCAGTTGCTCCCGTTGTCGGCCAGGATGAGCCCGTAGTGCTGCATCTCGATCAGGATGGCCTTGGCGTCCGCGCAGTACGGCGCGGAACTGGCGCAGAACCCGGCGACGTCGAAGCTCGCCTCGAGCCGGAACCTGGCGCCCATCGGCGGCAGCGACGGGTTCGAGCCCGAGCCCGCCTCGTGCCTGGCCGGCCACAGGTAGGCCGACTGGGTGGTCTCTGCGGTGAACCTGATCGCGTGGGTGATCGGGTGGCCGGCCGCGACCGCCGCCTTGACCTGGCCGTAGTTCAGCAGCCCCGGCAGGATGGGCAGGCCGGCCGCGTCGGCGGAGGTCCAGCCCGCGGGCCGGAGCCGGTTGGAGGCCAGGTTCCAGATAGCGCCGGAGCCGGCCGTCGAGCCCGAGGCCGAGTACCGCGCCTCCCACAGTTCGTAGAGCGTGCAGGTGGTCTTGTTGACCATGATCGCGTGGCGGTCGCCGCCCGCGTTCTTGCCTCCCTCGATCAGCGTGTCCGCGCCGAACGGGTAGGGGCCCTTGTCGCTCTCACTGGCGTACTGGAACTTGACCGGGACCAGCGCGTGCGTGCTGGTGACGATGTTGTACGGGATGCCGTAGGGGAACCCACCGGACGGCCCGAAATCGGGGTGCAGGTCGAGGCTGGCGGAGTCCATGCTCCGCATCCAGGCGGCGCTGTGGGCGTCCACCGGCAACCGGGAGATGTCGGTGTTCCAGACATTGCTGGCGGGGAACATCGGGCAGTTCGGGGCGCCGGGAACCGTGGTGTCGCCGCCGCTGGCGCCGGCCGCCTGCACCGGCGGGATGGCCGCACTGCCGTTGCCGGTGCCCGCGACCGGCGCCTGGGCCTCGCTCGCGGCCAGGACCGTGCCGGGCGAGGCGCCGGGACCGTGCCGTGGGCCGGGGCCGGTGCCAGTGCCGGCCGCCGGAACCGCGGCGGTGCTGCAGGCCGCCAGGAACGCCAGCGCTGCGATGGTCGCGAGAATTCGGGCGGGTGTGGTGCGGAGCGGGCTTCCCACGCGCCACATCCTGCCACGGCAGGCACAGCAGCGGGCGGTGTGCGCGGTTACCAGCGGTCGAGGTAGCCGGTGAGCTCGGAAAGCCGGGTGATGGTGGCGTCGGGCACCGCGGCCTCGAACGGTGGCGCCGTGCTGTTGCGGATGAGCACCGCACGCATGCCGATGCCCTTGGCGCCGTGCACATCGTCGAAGGGCCGGTCGCCGACGAACACGCAGGCGGCCGGATCGTCTTCGCCGACGGCTGCCATCGCGGCACGGAACGCCTCGGGGTGCGGCTTGGTCCAGGGCAGTTCGCTGGAATACACGGTGCCGTCGATCAGGTCGAGCACCTGGTCCCTGACGAAACACCCGTCGTGCATGGACCTGGGCCACAGCGTGTTGGACAGCACCCCGATCCTGATGCCTTTGCGCCGCAGTTCGCGCAGCAGCCCCGCCGCATCCGGGTCGGTGATCGTGTGCGGCTCCCAGGCCTGGAAGTAGCTGGCGAGCAGGCCCTCGGGCACGGTCACCCCGGCGCGCTCGAAGACGTGCGCAAGCGTCGCGCTCTGCTGTGAGCTCTCGATGCCCTGCCACACGGCCATTTCCGCCTGGTAGATCGCGCGGGCCACGTCCGCCGCCTCGGCCCGCGGATAGTGCTGTACGCAGATCCCGCGCCAGAGGGCTTCGTGATCGACCGCGTGCCACGGGGTGAGCGTCCCGCCCCAGTCGAAGATGACCGTCCTGATCGCCACGCCCCGATCCTAAGAGCCCTCTTCGGCGGCTAGTAGCCCTGGGCCCGGGCGCGCCTGGTGCGGGTGAGGCGGATCACGAACAGGATGATCCAGCTGGCGACGCCTAGGAAGATGAGGCCGATCGTGGGCAGCACGATGTCCACGATGCTGCCCCCGATGCTCTGGCCGAATGCGAGGTCGCTGCCATCGGTCGCGGCGCCCGCGCCGGACGGCGCGACCACGAATTTGCCGGGGTGCACGACCTGGAGGGTCAGCACCGCGCGGCCCTGATGCGCGCCGATGGCGTAGTTGACCGAGCTTCCGTAGGTCTGCAGGCTGCCTACCGCGGCCGGGGGCGCCGCGGGCTTGATCTGCACGGTGAAGCTGGGGATCCGGCCCGAGTTCGCCCCCGGGCCCTCGTAGTAGACCACGTACCCGCCGTCGTGGTTCAGCGCGACCGTGCCGCCGGCGGGCAACGGCACGCGGGCGAACGAGTCGACCTTGCTGCTGAGTGAGACAAAGCCGAACACCACCCAGGCAATCCCGCCGAGGATCAGCAGGATCGGGACCAGGTACCAGATGCGCCCGGGCCGTACCCGCGGCCGTCCGGTGCCCGTCCCGGCGATGACCGGCGGCTGGCCGGGGTACTGGCCGCCGAACTGCGGTATCCCCCCGGGGGGCTGGCCGCCGCCCGATGGCGGGGTGCCGGCCCAAGGCTGGTCGCCGCCGGACTGGCTGCCCCCCCATGGATCCGCGCCGCCGCCGGGCGGCTGGTCTGGCTGACTGTCCATGGACCGCTCCTCGGGTTACGCCCCTGCGGCGGCACCGCGGTTCCCCTGGCGGCGGCGCCGTGCGCGTCACCATAGGGCCAAATGCCCCATAGGTGCGCGGTAAACCCCGCGAAACGCCAATCGGAAGAAGGCCGGCCAACCACGGTGGGGCCCTAGCCGTGGACCCAAATCTGAGTAAAGGTTGGGGATTGTGTGTCCCCGGGGTTGGCGGGCCCCCGTTCGCCACGGCACGCGCAGTGTTGGCCTGGCGGCCTTTCCCCCGTCGCCAGGGGTTAGCAGGGCCGCCCTAGGGTCACCGGCAGGGTCGCCCGCCCGGCGCTGGTCGGGCGACGGAAGAGGAGGAATTCATGCCAGAGCACAAGGGCAGGCGATGGATCTCCGGGAGGGCCGTCGTCATCGGCGGGTGCGCCACACTGCTAGGCGGCCTCGCCCTGGCCGGGCAGGCCACACCCGGGCTGGCCGCGACCACGGCGGCACCGGCCCGCGTGACCTTCCACACGATGTCGGACAATACCTGCCAGCTCGGCAACGGCATCAAGCATGTCGTCCAGCTCACGTTCGACAATGTGCACTTCTTCCGTGACAACCCGAACGTGCCGTCCGACCTGGAGATGATGCCGAACCTGCTGAATTTCTTCGAGAACAACGGCACGTTCATGTCGAACAACCACACGCCGTTGATCGCGCACACGGCCATCGACATCCTGACCAGCCTGACCGGGCTGTACGGCGACCGGCAGGGGATGCCGGGGATGAACAACGCCTTCCGGACCTTCAACCCCGACGGCACCACCGACCCGGCGAGCTCCTTCGCGTACTGGACGGACCCGATCTTCGACACCGCGACTACGCCGACCCCAGGGCACGACACGAACCCGTCGATGGTCTACTCGGCGACGCCGCCGGCCACCACGAACCCGGCTCCGCAGCCGAACACGATCACGCCTGCCCCGTGGGCGCCCTATACCCGCGCGGGCTGTGACGCCGGCTATGTCGGGACGGCGAATGTGGAGCTGGAGAACACCGCGGTGGACATCCCCAAGGTGTTCGGGGCCAGCTCGCCCGAGGCGCAGCAGCTCGCCGCCGACCCAGACCACTTCAAGGACGCGGAGCAGGCGGACTACGTCGGCGTCGCGGTGCACTGCGCGCAGGGCAGCGCATTCTGCTCGGACGCCCAGGGGATCAAGTTCGGCCAGACCTCGCCAAGCCCCACCGCCTCGCCCGACCTGCTGCCCAACGAGCCCGGTGGCTACACCGGCTTCCAGGGGCTGTTCGGGCACCGGTATGTCGCCCCCCAGATCGGGGCGGGCACAGCGAACGTGACCCACAACGGGTTTGAGGTCACCAACGGCGCCGGAAACCTCGTGGACCTGAATGGCAACGAGATTGACGGCGCTTTCCTACCCGGCCACCCGGGCTTCCCCGGCTTCAGCACCATCAACCCGTCCCAGACGCTCGCCTACCTCGCCGACATGCAGGAGGCCGGCGTCCCGATCACTGGCGGCTACATCTCCGACATCCACGGGAACGAGCACATCCCGGCCCTCTCGGGCACCGGCGGTCCGTGCAACGGCGCGCCCGCCGCGCTAGGCCCGGGCAGCCCCTGCTACGTCGCCCAGGCGCAGTACTACAACCAGGCGTTCGGGACGTTCTTCCAGCGCCTGGCCGCGGACGGGATCAACTCATCGAACACGCTGTTCGTGCTCAGCTCGGACGAGGGCGACCACGTGGCCGGCGCGAACGTGGGCCGGGCGATCCAGCCCACGCCGGCGAACTGCGACGGCGCGACCGTCAACGGCGACACGGTGAACCCGGACGTGTTCTGCACCTACCCGGCGCAGCCCAACGGAACGCTCTCCTTCGGTGAGCTGTCCGGCAACCTGACCGGGCTGCTGGCGACGGAGGAGAACAACACCACCCCGTTCACGGCGGTGAGCGACTCGGCACCGGGGTTCTACGTCACCGGGAACCCGGGACAGAACACTGCCACGGTCCGAACCCTGGAACGGGACACCAGCGGGCTCACCGCGGCAAACCCGTACGCGGGTACGACCCAGCCGATCACCAACTACCTTGCCGACCGGACCGAAATGGCGATCCTGCATATGGTGAACGCCGACCCGGCAAGGACGCCGACGTTCACGATGTTCGCCAAACCGGACTACTTCCTCAGCACCTCGACGTCGCCCTGCACCCCGGCCGCTGCATGCGTCACGCAGAACAGCGGCTTCGCCTACAACCACGGCGACTATGCCGCCGAGATCGACACCAACTACCTGGGCCTGGCCGGCCCTGGAGTCAAGAACCTTGGCCTGGACGGGTCCGCCGCTAACGCGGGTCCGAGCTCGGCAGGGGCAGACAGCGGCCAGATCACGGTCCCCGATAGTGGCACCACCGGGACCTGGGTCGACGAGACCGACATCCGGCCCACGATGATGTACCTGCTCGGGCTCAAGGATGACTACGAGCATGACGGGCGGGTGATCACCCAGATCCTCAGCCAGCCGAATGCCGCGCTGTCCGGGCAGGGAGTTAACGCGCTGGGTGACTGCTACAAGCAGCTCAACTCCAGCGTCGGTGAGTTCGGTACGGCCACGCTGCAGGCCTCAACAAAGGCGATCGAGAGCAACACCCCCGGCGACCACCAATATCGTGCGAGCGATGCGGTGCTCGGCGGGCTCGATATCGCCAGAGACCGGGTGGCAGGCGTGATCAAGGGTGACCTGGAGGCGGCGGCCTTCCAGAATGCCCCCGTGCGGGGAGCATCCCTGCTGACCGCGGCCTGCAATGCCCTCATCGGGACGGCGCAGCACCTCGCCTCCGGGCACTGATCCCTCTCGCCCTGGCTGCGCCCGGCAACCGCCGGGCGCAGCCAGGGCATTTACGGCATATCGGGGCCAAGGGCGGGCCGCCGTGCCAATCGGTTCCGAGCCTGGAAGACTGGGCACCCTGACGCGCGGGAGAAGGGATGCTTGCGATGGCGGAAGCGAACGGTGAGGTCGCGCTGCAGGACTCGGACGCCCTGGTCAAGGAGATCGAGCGCACCAGGGCAAACCTCGCACAGACCATCGACACGCTCGCCGAGCGGGTCAGCCCGGCCAGCGTCACCAAGCGCGCGGTGGAGCGGGTCAGGGAGCAGGTGTCCAAGCCGCCGGTCCAGATCGGCGCCGCGGCCCTGACCGTGGTCACGCTGGCCCTGGTGGTGTGGCGCCTCCGCCGCCGGTAGCGCGGCCTGGCACCGGGCGGCCGCCGCGGGCCTACGCGGAATCTTTGGTCAGGTCCGTGTACTCGTCCGCGGTCAGCAGGCCCGACTCGTTGTCGGGGTCATCGAGCTGGATCTTCATCAGCCAGCCCGCACCGTACGGATCTGAGTTGACCAGTGCCGGGTCGTCCTCCAGGTCGGCGTTCACCTCGCTGACCTCGCCGTCAACGGGGGAGTAGATGTCGCTCACCGACTTGGTCGACTCGACCTCCCCGCACGGTTCGCCGGCCGTCACCCGGGTACCGGGGGCGGGAACGGAGACGTAGACGACATCGCCGAGGGCCTGCTGGGCGTAGTCGGTGATGCCGACGGAAGCCGTGGTGCCACTGATCGCGACCCACTCGTGCTCGGCGGTGTAGCGCAGTTCGTCGGGGATGCTCATGCTCGCCTTCTCCTGAAGTCGGTGGTGCCCGGGGGCGGCTGGCCGGTGGTCAGCGTGGCCGCCGGTAGAACGGCAGGTCGGTGATCCGGGCCGGCTCGGGCCTGCCCCGGACATCCACGGCGAGCCTGCCCTCGGCGTCGTCCCTGGCGGCCAGGGCGGTCTCGGGATCCAGGTACGCCATGGCGATCGGCACGGCCAGCGTCGGTGAGGGCGCACCGCTGGTGACCGTTCCGCAGGATACGCCGTCCCAGGTCACGGAGTACCCGTGCCGTGGAACCCGGCGCGAGTCCGCGATCAGCCCGGCCAGCACCCGGCGCGGCGGGGCCTGCGCCCGCTCGGCCAGCGCGGCGCGGCCTACGAAGTCACCAGGCTTGTCGAACACGACCACCCGCCCCAGGCCTGCGTCGAACGGTGTCACCTCAGCGGTCAGCTCGTTGCCGTACAACGGCATTCCGGCCTCCAGCCGGAGCGTATCGCGGGCGGCCAGCCCGGCCGGCACGAGGCCGTCATTCACACCCGCCGTGGCCAGGGCACGCCACAGCGCTTCGGCGCCTTCGGGCGCGGTGAACAGCTCGAAACCGTCCTCGCCGGTGTAGCCGGTGCGGGCGAGCAGGACAGGCTGCCCGGCGACCGTGCACCGGTACCCGGAGTAGTACTTCACGCCGCCGAGATCGATGTCGGCCAGCGGTGCCAGGATCGCGGCGGCGTGCGGCCCCTGGATGGCGATCAGCGCATACTCGGCGGTCTGGTCGCGCACCTGCGCGTCGTGCCCGGCGGCGCGCTCACCGAGCGCCGCGAGCACCGTGGCGGTGTTGGCGGCGTTCGCGACGACCAGGTACTCCTCGTCCGCCAGCCGGTACACGATCAGGTCATCGAGTACGCCGCCATCAGGTGCGCAGATCATCGTGTACCTGGCACGCCCAGGTGCCAGCGCGGACAAGCGGCCGACCAGGGCATAGTCGAGCGCGGCGGCCGCCTGCGGCCCGGTCACCGCGATCTCGCCCATGTGGGACAGGTCGAACAGCCCGGCGGCGTTGCGGACGGCCTGGTGCTCGGAGATCTCGCCGGCGTACCGCAGCGGCATCAGCCAGCCCGCGAACGCGGTCATGGTGGCGCCAAGGCTTTCATGGACCGCACGCAGCGGCGTAGCCCGGGGCGCAGCCGGATCCGGTGAGCTCATCGCCTCGCCTCCATGCCTGGTCCGGGCCGGTGCCGTCGCGGCGCCAGCCTGGGCGCGCCTAGCCTACCGAGGCCGCTCCCGCGCCCGTGCCGCTCCGCCTGTCCTCTGACCCTGGCCCCGTGCTCGCACACCCGGGGCAAGACATGGTGGCTGCCCTGACGGGCCAAGCACCACTAGTGTCGGGATGGTGACACTGCTGAGCGAAGAAGAGATCACGACCGCGCTGGGCACGCTGAGCGACTGGACCAGGTCCGGTGCAAGCATCACGGCCACCGTGGAACTCGCCGATTTCCGCGAGGCGATGCTCTACACCGGGGCCGTGGCCTACCTGGCCGAGGCGGCGAACCACCACCCGGACATCCTGATCCAGTGGAACCGGGTCACGCTGACCCTGTCCACGCATTCGGAGGGTGGGCTCACGGCGGCCGACATGGCCCTGGCGGGGCGGATCAGCGCCCTGGGGTGACGCAGCGCTAGTCCTGACCCCGCTACCACGCCCAGGTCCCGCGGGAGCTTCGTCTGGGGCGGCGCCACGCCCCCGAGTGGCGTCGCCCGCGAGACGAAGATCGGTGAGACGCGGGCTGTTTGGCCGCAGTTCTAGTTATACACACTGCGATTGATCGATCACACGCCGTTATCGGATTGAGGCCGGCGAACCGGTTTGAGGTGCGGGTTGTGACTTTCAGCCGCCGAACTCGCAGGGGACGTGCTTGATGCCGTTGATGAAGCTGGACAGCAGCCGATCCGGGGGACCGGCGGCGCGGATGTCCGGCACCCGGGTCAGCAGTTCGCGCAGCATCACCGTGATTTCCCGCCGGGCCAGGTGAGCACCCAGGCAGAAATGCGGCCCGGGGGCGCCGAACCCGACGTGCGGGTTGGGGGATCGGGTGATGTCGAACCGTGCGGGCTCGGTGAACACGGACTCGTCCTGGTTGGCCGACCAGTAGAACAGCACGGCCTTGTCGCCCTCGTGGTAGTCGTGCCCGTTCATCTGGTAGTCCCGTGTCACCGTGCGGCGCATGAACATCACCGGCGAGGCGTAACGCACGATCTCCTCGACCGCGCCCTCGAGGCGGCCGTTCACATCGGCCAGCAGCAGTTCCCGCTGGTCAGGGAAGTCGGTGAGCAGCACAAGGGCATGGGACAGCGCGTTTCTCGTGGTCTCGTTCCCGGCCACGACCAGCAGGATGAAGAACGAGGCCAGTTCGGCCGTGGTGAGCTGCTCGCCGTCGATGTTCGCCGTGACCAGGGCGGAGACCAGGTCGTCGCCCGGCTTCCCGGCGCGCTCCTGGCCGAGCCTGGTCACCAGGTCGGCGAGTTCCGCGCCGGAGGCGAGGATCTGGCCCACCGCCTCGTCCATGTCCTCGCTGATGAGGTCGGGGTCCATGCCGGACAGGATGACGTTGGTGTTGCGCAGCACCATCGCGTAGCTGTCGTCGGGAATGCCCATCAGCCGGCAGATGATGCTCAGCGGCAGCCGGGCGGCCACATGCTCGACGAAGTCACACGGTCCCGTCGCCACCAGGTCGTCGACGATCCCGGCGGCGATCCCCGCGACGTCGTCGGCGAACCGCTGGATCATCCTGGGCGTGAAGGCGCGCGACACGATGCGGCGCAGCCGGGCGTGCCTCGGGTCATCCATGTTGATCATCGACCCGAAGTACTCGTTGAACTCGACCGGGAGATCCGCGATCGAGGTGGCGCCCTTGCCCGAGGAGAACACCTCGGGGTTCCGGCTGGCCCCCACCACATCGGCGTGCCGGACCAGCGCGTAGTACCCGGGGCCGGTCTCGAAGATGAACTCGGGCTCTTCATAGAACGGCGGGTGGTCCAGGGAGCGCAGCATCGCGAACGCCGCCTGCCGGTCGGCGATCGGCCAGCCCCAGAACTCGGTGTCCGACAGGTCGACGTGCTCGACCGTGAGCGGGGGATAGTGAGCCGTCACGCCGCAGACCCTTCCGCCGTGGGCACCGCCCGGAAGCAATGTCCCTAATGTCACATCCTGCCTCCATCGTCGCATTGCCCGCCGCGCGGCGGAACCGCGCAGGTGTGGCATCCTTGCCCGCGTGAGCACACCCGCGTACGGCCGCTACGACGTCCCCGGCCATATCGCCGCGCTCGGCCGCGAGGGAGGACTGCTCGCGGCCGCCGCGGAGCGGGCCGGGATGGGCGCCGCGGTGCCCTCCTGCCCCGGCTGGGCAGTGCGGGACCTGCTCAAGCACACCGGCTACGTGCACCGCTGGGCGACTGGCATCGTGGCCGGCGGGCTCTGCCGCCCCCCGGATGGCGCGTCCGAAGCGGAGATCCTCAGCCAGGGGCCGGGCGACGCCGAACTGCCCGGCTGGTTCCGCGAGGGCCATGCCGCGCTGGTCCGCGCCCTGTCGCAAGCGCCGGCCGATCTGGACTGCTGGGCGTTCCTGGCCGCGCCCTCGCCGCTGGCCTTCTGGGCGCGGCGCCAGGCCCACGAGACCGCGATCCACCGGGTGGATGCCGAGCAGGCCGCCGGGCGGGCATCCGCCTCGGCGTTCGAGCCGGCGTTCGCGGCCGACGGGGTGGACGAACTGATCATGGGCTTTCTCGCCAGGAGCATCAGGCGCGGGAGCTGGCCCGGCCTGGACGCCAGCCTCGCGATCCACGTCGCCGACGATGCGGCGGGCGCCGCGGGCTGGCTGGTCACGGGCGGTTCCGGGGAGCCCGGCGTGTCGCGCGGCGTCGGCCCGGCCGGCTGTGACGCCACCGGGCCGGCTCGTGAGATGTGCCTGACGCTGTGGAACCGCCGCCCGGCGGACGGGCTGCAGGTCACCGGCGACCCCGGCATCCTCGCCGCGTTCGCCCGCGCGCTCCAGATCACCTGGTAACGCGGCCGG
>Ga0070716_100000394_pt1 | contig 17879 bp, 15 predicted proteins | sample LARL112metaG_FD_71395 | JGI IMG/M metagenome (GOLD analysis project Ga0070716, IMG submission 71395) | Corn, switchgrass and miscanthus rhizosphere microbial communities from Kellogg Biological Station, Michigan, USA - LAR L11-2 metaG | ecosystem: Host-associated > Plants > Roots > Rhizosphere... | reverse complement strand
GCTCCAAGAACGGCAAGGGAAAGGGACGAGCATTCGCTCGTCCCTTTTTGTTTGACTACCTCGCTATTAGCTGATAGCAGCTAGCTAATAGCTTTCCGCTGCCTGCGACGGGACAGACTTCCGTCGCCTTCTTTTTTTACAACTCGAGTTTCCTCTAAACGATCGATCTGTCCCGTCGCAGGCAGCGGTCAGCTATTAGCGTGCTGCTATCAGCTACCAACGAGGCAGTTCGCTTCTAAAGGCCGGAGTCAGGCCGTAGCCCCTTCCGATCACAAACAGTCTCCCCATATTTGTGACGTGATCAAGCTGATCGACGTTCACAAGGCGTTCGGCCCCAAAGTCGTTCTGGACGGCTTCTCGCTGGAGGTCGACGAGGGCGAGACAATGGTGCTCATTGGATATTCCGGCACGGGAAAGTCCGTCGCCATCAAGCACATCGTCGGCTTGCTCGAGCCGGATAGCGGCACAGTCTGGGTCGACAATCGCGAGGTTCCCACGCTCAGCCGAGATGAGCTTTACGAACTGCGCTCCAAGATTGGCTACGTGTTTCAGTTTGCCGCGCTGTTTGATTCGCTCAGCATCGGCGACAACGTCGCGATGGGTTTACGGAAAGAGGGAAGGATGTCTGAGCGGGAAATCACGACGCGCGTCGGTGAGGCGCTCGAGCTCGTGGATCTGCCCGGCGTCGAGTCCAAGTTTCCAGCCGAATTGTCCGGCGGTATGCGCAAGCGAGTCGGTATCGCGCGCGCCATTGCCCGACAGCCCAAATACATCATGTACGACGAGCCGACGACCGGGCTCGATCCCGTCACCAGCGCGATCATCGACCAGCTGATGATCCGCATGCGCGAGCGGCTCGGCGTCACCAGCATCGTCGTGACCCACGATATGCGAAGCGCTTATACGATCGGCTCGCGCATCGCGATGTTATATGAAGGAAAGTGTCGCCAGGTGGGTACGGTCGAGGAGATCCAGCACACCACCGATCCCGTGGTCCGCCAGTTTATAGAAGGGAAGCCCGACCTCGATACCGTCGAAGCGGGCGTTTGATCGTGACGACCGCCGCCGCCGATGCTTTGACGCTGCCCTCACTCGTCGTCTATCTCCAGCGGGAAAAGGCAAAGGCGCTGGTACGCGCCGCATTTCCGCGACGCCGCTGGCGCATCATTTCCACTCGATCGGCAGAAGAGCTCGAGGGAATCTTTCGCAAGGTGCTCGTCGACGCTGCGCTCATCGACCTGGGATCACCCGACGAGGACATCTGGAAGGCCGCCGGTTTTGCCGCTGAATTCCCGAGCGCGCCATTCTTCGCCATCCTGCCGCTTCGTCCTTCTGACACGCCTGCCGTCGCGCGCTGTACCGGACTGGGCTTCATCGACGTCATCGCGGAAGGCATCGACGACAACGTCGCGCGCGATCTCGTCTATCCTCACGCATTCTCCACTCGCTTTCGCCATGCGCTCGTCGAGCCGCCCCATGCGCTCGGACTGAATACACCCCTCCAGCGCAGCGCCTGGGATGTAATCGTCGCGCACTCGGGAAGACCGGTCACGACAAAGGAGCTGGCGACCGCCGTCGGATTGAGCCGTGAGCACCTCAGTAGGAACTTCGCCAAGCCCGGCGCGCCCAACCTGAAGCGAGTGATCGACCTGGTCAGGCTCATCGCCGCCGCCGAGCTGGCCAAGAACCCCGGCCACGACATCCGGGACATCGCCAGGATCCTCGAGTTCGCTTCCTCATCGCACCTGGCGGTCACTGCCCAGCGCATTTTTGGGACGCGCCCGGCTTCGCTCGCGCGGCTGCGTACAACCGATCTGATCGATCGGTTTGCTCAAGGAAGGACCCGAAGCCGGAGTTAAACCCGGGATGGCCCGTAAATTCCGGTGACCTTATTGCTCCATTACCGAGCTTGTGATATTTTTCACAAGCGCCCGACAACCCTGAAAACCCTTACGCGAGACGCCCCTCCGGCGGCCCGCTTATCCAGTATCTGACCACATAGATCATGGCCACCGACACGATCCTGCGCCCCGGCGAAATCAAGGACATTCTCCTCCGCGAAATCGAAGCGGCGGACCTGAACGAGCTCGACGTTGAAGAGGTGGGCACTGTGCTCGAGGTGAAAGACGGTATCGCTCGTATCTATGGTCTGAACAAGGCGATGGCCGGCGAGATGCTCGAGGTCACTTCGTCCGAGACGGGCGAGAAAGTGACGGCCCTCGCGCTCAACCTCGAAGAAGACAACATCGGATCCGTCATCCTCGGCGATTACCTCCAGTTGAAAGAGGGCGACGAGGTCCGTCGGACCACGCGCGTGCTCGAGGTCCCCGTCGGACACGAGCTCGTCGGCCGAGTCGTCGATCCATTGGGGCGTCCCCTCGATGAAGCCGGACCCCTCAACGCCAAGCTTACCCGCAAGGTGGAATCGGAAGCACCGGGCATCATCGTACGCCAGCCGGTGAAAGAGCCGCTTCAAACCGGTATCAAGGCCATCGACTCGATGATTCCGATCGGTCGCGGGCAGCGTGAGCTGATCATCGGCGACCGCGGAACAGGTAAGACCGCAATCGCGATCGACACGATCATCAATCAAAAGGGCACCGGCGTCATCTGCGTCTACGTCGCTATCGGTCAGAAGAACTCGACCGTCGCCTCAGTCGTTGAGAAGCTGCGCCAGGCCGGTGCGATGGAGTACACCATCGTCGTCGTCGCCAGCGCTTCTGATCCGGCGCCGATGCAGTACATCGCACCGTACGCCGGCTGCGCAATGGCCGAGTACTTCATGTACAACGAAGGGATGCCGACGCTCTGCGTGTACGACGATCTTACCAAGCAGGCAGCCGCGTATCGTCAGCTGTCGCTGGTGCTCCGTCGTCCGCCGGGCCGCGAAGCTTTCCCGGGCGACGTGTTCTATCTCCACTCGCGCCTGCTCGAGCGCGCGGCGAAAATGAGTGAAGATGCTTCGATCGTCGACGGCGATCGGATCAAGAAGCCGGGTGGATCGCTGACGGCGCTGCCGATCATCGAAACCCAGGCCGGCGACGTTTCCGCCTATATCCCGACCAACGTCATATCGATCACGGACGGCCAGATCTTCCTCGAGGCAGATCTGTTCTTCGCCGGTGTGCGTCCCGCAGTCAACGTCGGCATCTCGGTTTCACGCGTCGGTGGATCTGCGCAGGTGAAAGCGATGCGCTCTGTCGCAGGCAGACTTCGTCTCGACCTCGCTCAGTATCGTGAGCTGGAAGCGTTCTCGTCCTTCGCGTCCGATCTCGACGCCGCGACCAAGAAGCAGCTCGAGCGCGGCGCGCGAACCGTCGAGATCCTGAAGCAGCCTCAGTACCACCCGATGCCGGTGGAGCAGCAGGTAGTCATCATCTATGCGGTAACGAACGGCTTCCTCGATGCGATCGAAGTTTCGCGCATCAGAGAATGGGAGCGCGGGTTCCTCGAGTTCGCGGAGAAGCAGTTCCCGCAGATTGGCCAACGCATCAAATCTGAAAAGGTGCTCTCGAAGGAGACGGAAGCCGATCTCAAGAGAGCGATCGAGACCTTCAATCAGCAGTTCGGCGCCAAGAAGTCCTGACGAATGGCGAAAGGTCGCGAGCTAAAGGGGCGAATCAGATCGGTCGAGAACACTCGAAAGATCACACGGACGATGGAGATGGTAGCCACGTCCAAGATGAAGCGCGCGCAGGATCGCGTCGTCGGGGCGCGTCCTTTCGCGAACTCGCTTACTGAGGTGATCGCCAATCTCTATACGCCGGAGCTCGCCGAGCGTTTTCCGCTGATGCGCCAGCCCGCCTCGATCAAGAAGGCGGCGATCCTGATTCTCACGAGCAACCGTGGCCTCGCCGGCGCGTTCAACGCCAACCTGCTGAAGGAATCGCGCAATCTCCTCGCGCGGCTCAAGGAGCAGGGAGTCGAGCAGGAGCTGCACGTCGTCGGCAAGAAGGGGCTCGGCTACTTCCGTTATATCGGTCGTCAGGTTGCTTCGAGTCGCACCGACATCACGGGACAGCCGACCGCTCAGAACGCCGCCGAGCTCGTCGATGCGCTGATCGAGAGGTTCGCGTCTGGAGAGATCGACGCTGTTTACGTGATTTACTCCAAATTCAATTCGGCCCTTTCCACACCGCCGACTTCGCAGCTGGTACTTCCCGTTACTCCGCCCGAGCGCAAAGGGCAGCAGCCCGACTATATCCTGATGCCGTCGGCGGAAGTAATTCTTGCGCAACTGCTTCCTTCGTATGTGCGCAACTCGGTTTATCGCGCCCTGGTGGAGAACGAAGCTGCATTCCAAAGTGCGCAACGCACGGCGATGAAGAATGCGACAGACAACGCCGGCGAGATGCTCAACGTTCTAAGACGAACTTTCAACCGCGCCCGCCAGGCGCAGATCACGCAGGAGATCGCCGAGATTGTCGGCGGTGCTGCTGCGCTACAGGGGTAAATCATGGCAACAGCCGTCCGCACCGAGAAAAAGCGAGCCGCCAAAACCGGTGATGGCGCCAACACGAAAAAGGCGAACATCGGTAAGGTGGTGCAGGTTATCGGTCCCGTTCTCGACGTGGAGTTCGAGGCCGATCATCTGCCGGAGCTCTATAACGCGCTGAGAATCCGCGAGAAATCGGAGTCTGGCGCCGATATCGACGTCACTGTGGAAGTCCAGCAGCACATCGGTCGCAATCAGGTGCGTGCTGTTGCGATGTCGTCCACAGACGCGGTTGTACGCGGGATGAATGTCGAGGATACGGGCGCACCGATCAAAGTGCCGGTTGGAGACGCAGCGCTCGGTAGAATTCTGAACGTCATCGGAAATCCGGTCGACAACGGCCCGGCGATTCCGGCCGATGTCGAGCGGTGGCCGATTCACCGTCCGGCTCCCGAGTTCGCGAACCTCGAGCCGAAGACCGAAATCTTCGAGACGGGCATCAAGGTCATCGACCTGATCGCCCCATTCGTGAAGGGCGGAAAGATCGGACTCTTCGGTGGCGCTGGCGTCGGCAAGACCGTCGTCATCATGGAGTTGATCAACAACGTGCAGAAGGGGCACGGTGGTAAGTCTGTGTTCTGCGGCGTCGGCGAGCGCACACGCGAAGGAAACGATCTTTACCTCGAGATGAAGGAGTCGGGCGTGCTTGGCTCGACGGCACTCATCTACGGTCAGATGAACGAGCCACCCGGAGCGCGCCTGCGCGTCGGACTCTCGGGTCTCACCGTGGCTGAATACTTCCGCGACGTCGAGAACGCCGACGTGCTGGTGTTCATCGACAACATCTTCCGTTTCACGCAGGCGGGCTCTGAAGTGTCCGCACTCCTCGGTCGCATGCCGAGCGCGGTCGGTTATCAGCCGACGCTGGCGACGGAGATGGGAGATTTGCAGGAGCGGATCACTTCGACCAAGAACGGATCGATCACCTCGGTGCAGGCGATTTACGTTCCCGCCGACGACATTACCGATCCGGCGCCTGCGACGGCGTTCGCTCACCTCGACGCGACCGTCGTGTTGTCGCGTGCGATCACGGAGCTCGGTATCTATCCGGCGGTGGATCCGCTGGCGTCGTCGTCGCGAATTCTCGACGCGCAGTTCATCGGCGAGCGCCACTACAAGGTAGCGACCGACGTCCAGCGCATTCTGCAGCGCTACAAGGAGCTGCAGGACATCATCGCCATCCTCGGTATGGATGAGCTCTCCGAAGAGGACAAGCTCGTCGTCGGCCGCGCGCGCAGAATTCAGCGCTTCATGTCGCAGCCGTTCGCAGTCGCCGAGCAGTTCACCGGCATCAAGGGACAGTACGTCAAGCTCGAGGAGACCATCTCCTCCTTTGAGAGGCTGGTGGCGGGTGAGTTCGATCAGTATCCCGAGCAGGCTTTCTTCATGCAGGGCGGCATCGACGGAGTGGTCGAGGCGGCGAAGAGGCTGTCGGCCTGATGCTGAAGGTCTCGGTGATTTCGCCTGAAGCGGTGTTGTTCGAGGGCGAGACGGATTCCGTTGTCGCACCCGCCTACGACGGCGAAGTTGGAATTCTTACGGGCCATGCCCCACTGATGGCGCTGCTTGGCGACGGCCAGCTGCGCCTCGGTGCCGGCGGGGGGCGCCGCTTCAATGTCAGCGGCGGTTTCATGCAGGTGCTCGACGACGAAGTCAGGGTCGTTACGGAGAAGGCGAGCGCCGCATAGATACGTCGGCCCCGACGTATTTACTCCCTCCTTACAACCCGCTTACGGATATGTAAACTCTCGTAAACGTTGGTTGACATTGCCGTTACAGGCCGTCTAAGTTCACAGGATATAGGCAAAACCGAAGGTCCCGGGCTGGGGACTTCGGGTTTTTGGCTTGGCATTCGGCACTCGCGCGCATTCGGCGCGCGATACTCTCGAATGCATCGACATAGTCGCAGGGAGAGCGATCGGGCTGGATCGCTTTTCCCGTACGCGACACGTCCCATCCCAGTTTCACTTTCTGCGAGGTGTCGTATGGGAATGACAGGTAAGTTCACTCGCTTCCTTGCGATCGCGAGCGTGTTCGGGTTTGCCCCGGCGCTGGCGCAGGCGCAGGGAACGACCATCAGCGGCCAGGTTACCGGCGCAGGTGGAGCCCCCATTGTCGGCGCGAGCGTCAGCATTCCGACGCTGCGCGTTGGCGCTTTCACGGACGAGACGGGCCGCTACACGTTTACCGCTCCGCCGTCCGCGAATGGAACCACTGTAACAGTAGTCTCGCGCCGACTCGGCTATCAGCCGAGCTCCGCATCGGTCACGCTCTCGGGCGCTCCGGTTACGCAGAACTTCAGCCTTTCTGCGGCAGCCACCGAGCTTCAGGGCGTCGTCGTCACTGCACTCGGTCTGGCAAGAGAGAAAAGCCAACTCGGAACGGCGCAGCAACAGCTGAGCACGTCTGAGCTGAATCAGACCAAGGCACTCAATGTCGTCGAGCAGCTCGAAGGCAAGGTCTCCGGTGTCGCAATTACCGGATCCGGCACTCAGGGCGGTTCTTCGAGCATCGTGATTCGCGGATCCAACTCGATTACGGGCACTAACCAGCCGCTGTTCGTCGTCGATGGTATCCCGGTCACCAACCGCGGCCGTGGCGGCGATCCAAACGGCGGTTACGACTTCGGTAGCACGATATCCGACCTGAATCCGGAAGACATTGCGACGTTGTCGGTCCTCAAGGGACCCAACGCGGCGGCTCTTTACGGTTCACGCGCGGCGAACGGCGTCATCGTCATCACGACCAAGAAGGGTGGTTCCACTGGCAATCGCGCGCGTACCGAGCTCGCGACGACCTACACCTGGGACGCGCCGTCGATTCTTCCCACTTACCAGAACCTTTATGGTCAGGGAGCGGGCGGCGAGTTCAGCTACTTCGATGGTCAGGGCAACGGCACGAACGACTGGGCCGATCAGAGCTTCGGACCGAAGCTGGATGGCCGCATGTATGGCTGCACGTTCATTCCGAAGACGACCACGTACGATCAGAGTGCGCCTTGCCTCCAGTTCACGAGCCCGAATCAGGCTTCGCCCTGGATTGCGCATCCTGACAACGTATCGAGCTTCTTCAACACCGGTCACACTCGTTCGACGACGCTCGCGTTCAGCGGCGGTAACGATCGCGCGAATGCGCGTGTCTCGTTGGGAAGGGACAACACCAACGGCTACATCCCGAACAACGATTTCTCGAAGACCTCGGGAATGTTAAACGGATCGCTGCGGGTCACCGACCGTCTCAGCACGGACGCGACGCTGCAGTACATCCACAATTCTGCACTGAACCGTCCGGGAACCGGCTACAACACCGGCATTCTCGAGACGTTCGTCTGGTTCGGACGCCAGGTCGACATGAACGCGCTGCGCAACTACCAGCAGGGCGCCACCGTGAACAACGGACCGTCGAACCGCGAGTTCAACTGGAACTACAACTTCCACAACAATCCGTTCTGGAGAATGTACGAGAATCCAGTCTCGGATAATCGGGATCGGTTCATCGGAACGGTGTCGGCGAACTACAAACTGTTCGACGGTGGAAACCTGATCGCACGCACGGGATCTGACGTCTACCGTCTCGGCATCGACGAGCATTTCGCCGAGGGCAACATTCAGGACGGCGTTGGCGTACCCGGTTCTGCGAGCGTTGGTATCGACCCGCGCTACCATGGCGGGTTCTCCAACCTGAACGATTACAGCAACCAGAACACGAGCGATCTGATCATGACGATCGCGCGCGGCCTGGGCACCCACCTCTCGCTCAACTCCACCCTTGGTGGCAGCGTGCGCAGAGAGCGCTTCGACAACAACGCAGTAGCGACGCCTGGTCTTTCAGTCGCCGACATCTACAACGTTTCGAATGCAGCTGTAACGCCGCAGAACGAGCAATTCCTGTCGCGCCGTCAGGTCAACAGCCTTTACGGTTCGGCCGCGTTTACTCTGAACAACTGGTGGACGGTCGAAGGGACGGCCAGAAATGACTGGTCCTCGACGCTGCCGAAGGGCAAGAACTCGTACTTCTATCCGTCGGTCAACACATCGATCGTGTTGAGCGATGCAATTCCAGCGCTGAGAAACGGCGGCTTCCTGAACTATGCGAAGCTCCGTGCATCGACTGCGCGCGTGGGTAACGACGCTGATCCTTATCAGCTGCGTTCCACCTATACTGGTGTGTCGACCAAGTTCAACGGTCTGCCCCAGTTCACGCTGCAGAACTTCATCGCGAACTCGGACCTCAAGCCCGAAGAGACGAAGTCGAACGAAGTTGGTCTCGAACTGTCGTTCCTCGATGGCCGCGTGACGTTCGATGGAAGCGCGTACGACAAGAAGACCAGAAATCAGATCTTCACGATTCCGGTCTCCAACACGTCTGGCTTCAGCTCGAAGGCAGTCAATGCCGGCCAGATCAGCAACAAGGGAACGGACTTCCTGCTTGGTGTAACTCCGCTGCAGCTGAACAACGGCCTGCAGTGGACGTCGACCTTCAACTACTCACGCAATAAGAGCATGGTCGACGAGCTCGCCCCGGGCATCAAGACCTACGTGATCGGCTCGAGCTGGTACACCAACATTGAAGCGCGCCAGGGTCAGCCTTACGGCTCGATCTTCGGTTACGCGTTCGCTCGCGATTCCGCCACGCACAAGATCTACACCGATGGCGGTCTGACGGTTTTGGGTGGACGTGAGGTCCTCGGCAACATTCAGCCGAAGTGGACCGGTGGCTGGAACAACACCGTTAACTTCAAGAACTTCACGGTTAGCGCGTTGCTCGACTTCCGTCGCGGCGGCAACGTCGTCAGCATCACCAACTTTTTCGGTGACTACTCCGGCGTGACTGCGCAGTCGCTGCGTGGCCGCGAGCAGGATTGGGACAAGCCAGGCATCGTTGTCGATGGTATCGACATCAACACCTGCGCTGCGACCGGTCCGTGCAATGGTCAACCCAACACGACCAACGTGACCGCCGAGAGATATTTCCAGAACATCTTCCCGGTGATGGAGCCGTACGTCTACGACGCCAGCTACACCAAGCTTCGTGAACTGCGCTTCGGCTTCGATCTGCCTGGCGAGTGGGCGAGCCGCTTCAATGCTCGCGCCATCAGCGTGGCACTCACTGGTCGGAACCTTCACACGTGGACCAGAGTACCGAATATCGATCCTGAGTTCTCCTATACGATTGGAAACTTCCAGGGTGTCGAGTTCGGTGCGCTACCGAACACACGGAGCTGGGGTCTGAGCTTCCGTGTAACGCCGTAACCGGCCCATCCGAGACAAGGACACAATGATGAATAGAAAATTTCTTACGGTCGGTTGCGGCCTTGCCGTCGCGGTGGTCACCGCGGCGTGCAACACCGACAACCTGACCAATCTCAACAAAAACCCGAACAATCCGGAGGACGTGCCGGCATCGACGCTGTTTACCACAGCGACCGTCGATGCGGCCAGCCGATGGTTCGGTGGCTACGACCTCCGCGCGACGGAGTTCGTGGTTCAGCACCTCGCCGAAGTGCAGTATCCCGACGAGGACCGCTATACCCGCCTGACCGGCGGCTCGACGGCCGGTTACTTCGACAACCCTTACGCCACTCACCTCGAGGATTTCACGAAGGTGATTGAGAAGGGTGAAGCAGCCAATGAGCCGGGCATCTATGGTCCGGCGCTGGCGATGAGAACGTGGAGCTTCTCGTACCTCACCAACACGTGGGGCGACATCCCGTACTTTGACGCGCTGAAGGGCGACCAGACCGGAGGAAGCCTTGCGCCGAAGTACGATGCGCAGAAAGACATCTACGCTGACTTCTTCGTACAGCTCGACAAGGTCAGCAAGGATATCGCGGGCGCCGGCGCCGGAGCGGCAACGCTCGGCAACGGCGATCCGATCTACGGAGGCGACATCAAGGAGTGGCAGAAATTCTCGAACTCGCTACGTGCGAGACTTGCCCTCCTTCTCGTCAACAAGGATCCGACGACGGCGAATGCGCAGCTCACCGCGGCGTTCTCCGCTCCAGGCGGATTGATCACCGACAATGCCGATAACGCGGTGCTGAACTGGCCGGGTGACGGTATTTACAACAATCCGTGGGCGAACTTCTTCTCGACGCGCGATGACAATCGCACGTCCCTGGTTCTCATCAACCTGCTGAAGTCGCTCAATGATCCGAGACTTGCGCTCTACGCCCAGCCGGCGCCAGACGATGGCACGTTCAAGGGCGCTCCGAACGGACTGACCGCCGAGAAAGCAGCCGTCTACATCTGCTGCTCGTCGCGCGTGACGGCCCAGTTGTTCCCGGGTGCGACTGCGTACGGCTTCTTCGGTGGAAATGGCAACAGCTTCCCGTCGTTCCTGATGACCGCTGCCGAAGTCAATCTGATCATGGCTGAAGCGGCGCAGAGAGGGCTCGGTGGACTGACTCCGGCGCAGGCCGCCGGATTCTACGACGCCGGCATCACCGCTTCGATCGAGCAGTGGGGCGGCAGTGCGGCGGATGCAGCTGCGTACCTCGCACAGCCGGGCGTCGTTTACACTCCTGGCACCGCCGGTCTGGTGCAGATCGCCCAGCAGAAGTGGCTGGCGCTTTACACCGATGGTGGAACGGCATGGGCTGAGTGGCGCCGTACCTGCGTTCCTTACGACATCAAGCCGGGCGCAGATGCGAGCCGTTCGAACATTCCGCGTCGGTTCATGTATTCATCGACGGAACGTTCGGTCAATGCTTCCAACCTTGACGCCGCGATTGCGGCGCAGGGTGGAGCTGATACGTTCGAAGCACGTATGTACTGGGACACCGCTCCCAACGCTGCTCCGACGTATCCGACGACGTTCACCTGCGGAGATCGCAATACCGCACCGTCGCCGTAACGTTTGGAGTAGAGACGAAAAAAAAGCCCCCCGAGAAATCGGGGGGCTTTTTTTTGTTGCGTACATCAATGCTTGCTGGCGGCCAGCCGCCGTCGGCTTACTGTCTCCGGCTCCAGACGATGATGGTTCCACACGCTCGCGTTTCTCGATCCATGTATTGCGGCGGCGTCCCAGCCCACGAGGGATAGACTTCGATTGCAGCTACTTCGTCGACATTGGCAAGCTCGTCGAGCTCGGTGTCTTGCGTCTTCACGCCATCGACCCAAATGCGTGGCTGACAACCGCGCAGGGTTATGGTGTTGCCAATCCTTCGTGAGACTTGCAGGCGGGCGCCCGGGATGTCGCGAAAGAGCTCGCTCACGTAGCGCGGATTCTTTTTCTTGATCTCAGGCAGATCGATGAAGTAGCCGAAGTTGCTGGTTTGCTTGTGGAAGTAAAACTCTTCCATTCGGCCGCGCTGTCCCTCGATGTTTACCGTGTCGAGCTCGTCGGCGAGACTCTCGAGATCGATCTTGAGCGGCGTGCCCGCAGCGGCCTTATACAGGTCGAGAGGGACGGTTCGCGCGCGATACCCCATCCTACGTACTACCAGCTTTCCCTGGCCAAGTCGCACGTCGGTAAAACTGAATTTGCCTTCGTTGTCGGCGCGGGCGAACACCGGCTGGGTGCCGTCGAGGGTGAGGCCTATTTCTGCGCTTGGGATCGGCGCATCGGCGCCATCGACTACCTGCCCAGAGATGGTCACCGTCTTAGCAGGCTGCTGGCTCTGGACGAGAAGAGGCGCTGCCGTGATGCTGCACAGCAGGAGAAGGGAACTGCCAATACGCATTCAAACTCCTCGAGCGGGTGTTTACCTTCAGCACGTTCTCTCTGGTGCAGCGCATTGTCAAGCTGAATGCGGCCAGCGACAGAGAATGCGGGTCGAAAAAGTGCCGGGGTTGGCTTGCGAATTGCGCGGCTTCAGGCCATAACATCATTACCCACAATCGCTTATGGCTGACGCATCGCACCCTCCTATTCTCGTCGTCGATGATAACCCCGATAATGCGCATATCATTCGGGATTATCTGGAAGCAAAGGGGTATCCCGTTACTGTCGCCTACAATGGTGACGACGCATTGAAGGCCTTCGATCAGATCAAGCCTCCGCTGGTGCTACTCGATGTGATGATGCCGGGGCGAGACGGCTGGCAGGTATGTCGTGAGATGAAAAGCCATCCCACGCTGGGCAAGAGCGTCCGCGTCGTAATGGTGACTGCGCTTGACGACTGGGTTAACAAGCGCCAGGCGCTCCAGACGGGCGCCGATGATTTCGTCGAGAAGCCATTCGAGCTGCCAAAGCTCGCCGCCACAGTCGAGCGAAACGTGAAGCTGCTGTCACCGACAGCGAGCGCCAGCACCGTCAGCGCGCGCAATTGAGCGTGGATTATCACCAGCTTCTCCGCGATTCACTGACGCGGCTGCCTACCGTCGGCGCCACGGTCGACAGCATCCGCAAGGCAGTGCAGGAGAGGGGCGAGCTCGTCATTCTCTACTTCAACTTCGATCGCTACTCAAAGGTCGAGGAAGTCTACGGCTGGGAAAAACTGGACAGCGTACTCGAGACGACGGGCGAAGCGATGCGCGCGGCTCTGGCGAAAAGCGCACTCGCTTCGGCGAAGCTGATGGTGTCGTTCCCGAACGATGACGACTTCGTCGTCTTCCACGTTCCCCGCGATGACACGCCGGCGGCGAGCGATGCCGAGATCACCGAGCTGACGGCGAGTCTCAAGGACTCGGTGTCGTCAGAGATCGAGCGGGCGCATGGCGAGGACATCGCCTCCCTGTTCGACATCTTCGTCGGGCGGGCGCTGGTCGTCTACAACCCGAAGCTGCGGCTGGAGCGGCAGATCTATCGCGGCATTCGCGAGGCCGCGAACGCGTCGAAGAGCCTCGAGCACCGGGAGCAGGCGAAAAAGATCTCCGACTTGCGCGAGACGCTGCGTGACCGCGGACTCTACATCGAGTACCACCCGATCGTTGTCACCGACACCCAGAAAGTGTTCGGCTACGAGGCGCTGGCGCGCGGCAAGATGCGCAGCATGCGCAGCCCGGAAGTGATGTTCGAGATCGCAGCCCAGTCCGATCTGATCTGGGATCTAAGCAGACTCTGTCGCGAGCGGGCGATCGAGGGCATGGGAAAGCTGCTGCAGGATGGCGAGCTGCTGTTCATGAACGTCGATCCGGCGGACTTTGCTGATCCATCCTTCGATGTCAACACCCTCAACGTGAAGGATCCGACGCGCGTCGTGATCGAGATCACCGAGCGCACGGCCATCAAGGATTACCCGAAATTCCGCGGCCGGCTGAAGGAGTTTCGCGACAAGGGTTACCGTTTCGCGGTAGATGATGCCGGCAGTGGCTACGCCGGGCTTGGCTCGATCGCCAATCTCGAGCCCGACTTCATCAAGCTCGATATGTCTCTCATCAACTGCATAGATCAGAACTTCATCAAGCAGAATCTGGTCGAGACGATGGTGAGATTCGCGAATGAGCACGGGGCGATGGTGATCGCTGAAGGTGTCGAGCGAAAGGAAGAGTACGACATGGTGAAGTCACTCGGCGTCCATCTGGTGCAGGGATTCTTCGTGCACAAACCGAGTGCTACCGGCGTGAACTGGCGACCGCCGATGCATCCCGCTCCGGCAGTTACCGAGGGAGCAAAGTAGTAATCAGCTGATAGGATCGCTCGGCGGCGCCGAGTCCATCCTGCACCATGGCTTTCGCCGCTGCGCCCGCAGTGTCGCGCGCGGGGACTGAGCCGAGCCAGTCAGCGAGGCGAATCGAGAGATCGGTGTCGCTTTTTATTGTGGCGCCTCCGCCAGCCGCAATCAACCGCATCGCATCACGCGCGTTCTGGTGGCGTGGACCGAACAGAACAGGCGCACCGAAGGCGGCGGGCTCGAGCACCGAGTGAAGTCCAGCGGCGTGAAACGCACCGCCAACGAACGCGACGTCGGCGAGTGCGTAGAGGTCGCCGAGGATGCCGACCCGGTCAACGAGCAGAACATCAGCGGATGGCGAATCGGGAGAATCGATGCGGGCGAGCCGAAGGTTATGCCTGCGAGCCCAGATGATGATTGAGTCGAGATGGCCGGCTTCGATTTCGTGCGGCGCGATGATCAGGCGGGCATCGGGGATCTTCTCGCGACTTCGAAGCCATGCCGGCAGGAGATGCTCTTCGTCGGATGGCCACGTCGAGCCGGCGACGAGGGTTGGCCGCGACGAGCGAAGCGATTGTATAAAGGAGGGTGGAGGCTTCTGGGCACGGGCCCAAACCTGATCGTAGCGAGTGTCGCCGGTAACTGTCACGTGATTGCGCTGCACGCCCAGCTTGCGCAACCGCTCGGCGTCGGCTTCGTCGATTGCACCAACGCGATCGATAGCGCGGTACGCGTCAGCGAGCAGAGCTCGGGCAAATGGTCCACGCCGTCCCGAGCCTTCGGGAAGAGTCGCGCTGATCACGCCGACCTTCACACCCCGGTCAGCGGCCGACTCGGTGAGAGCGGGCCAGACATCGAGCTTGCTGAAAACGAGAGCATTTGGCTGCAACGCCGCGATGATCTGTTCAGCATGATCGAAGCGATCGAACGGCAGGTAGTCGGTGAAATCGGCTTTCACTAACTGCGCGAATCGCTCTGCGCTTGGCGAGTAGAAGGTGTAGGCGATCTGAGTGTCGCGTCGGCGCTGACGAACCAGCTCGATCACGGGAAGCGCCTGAAGTCCTTCGCCGACAGAAGGAGCGTGGAACCAGATCAGCGGCCGAGATCCATCTCGATTCTTCGATCCCCACACACGGTAGCGATCGATGACACCGCGACGCGCGCTGAGTCCGCGTCGGAACTTGGAGTCGCCAGCTGGGACGACAGCTGTGAACGCGTCTGCGACGCGTCCCGCGACCGCATACGGAATTCGCAGCAGCGAATTCACTGTGAGCTAGGGACTTGTCTTCTTGCCTTTGACGAGCGCGGAGTCGATGACGCGCTGCATGTCGCTCAAAGGTTGTGCACCGGTGAGCAGCTGATCGCCGATCATGAAGCTCGGTGTTGCGCCCACGCCGGCCTGCGAAGCGCGGTCGTGGTCGGCCTGAATCAGTGGTTTCATTTTTCCAGATTGCACGCAATCACGCCAGCGGGCCATGTCGACTCCAGTTGCGCGGGCGAGCGAGTCAAAAGTTGCCTGCGGATCGGCGCTCGATTCCCAACGGCCCTGCGATGCAAATAGTGAGTCGTGCATTGGCCAGAATTTGTTCTGGACTCCCGCGCACATCGCCGCTTCTGCCGCCGGGAAAGCGTGGGCGTGGATGCCGAGTGGGAAGTTGACGTACGCAAGCCGGACTTTGCCGGTTTTCACGTACTGGTTGATAAACGCATTGTACGTTTGGTCGTGCCACTGTTTGCAGTAGGGACACTGGAAGTCGCTGACTTCTATGACCCACAGCGGTGCTGTTGGGCTGCCTTGAATCCTGGCGAGGTCAGCGCGCGTAATATTGGAGTCGGGCGGAGCTTTCGCGACACGAGCTGTATCGGTACGAGTCGTCGTGGTTTCGCTGCTCTTGTTTCCAGTTTGTGCGCACGCGAGCGACAGCGCGAGCGCGAAAGCGGCGACGGGCCGGTTGACTTGGAATGCTGTCATCCGCTAAATCACGTCCTGCTTCGGAACGAAATCAAGGGAGAGTAGATACTTACTTCGGCTCTAATCGGTTTTTCCTCGACGGCGTTCAACGCCGTGCTGCGAGCGGCCTGGCTCTTACTTCTTCAAACTGGAATCCAAATTCCCGCCCCAACGGGGCTGGTGAATGATTTCGCGCACGTTCTGACGCCGGATGCGATCGCTCACATGGAGCAGATCGCGCAGGATGTTCGGACGAAGTCGCCTGGCGAGATCGCGGTAGTAACCCTTTCCGACATCGGGACGCGCGACCCGCAGGAAGTGAGTCTGCAGATCGGTCGCCAGTGGAAAGTCGGCAAGGCTGGCCAACCCGGTGATCCGAATCGCAACGCGGGCGTCGTCATTCTCCTGATTCCGAAGGAGACAAGCAAGGATGGTCGCGGACATTGCTTCGTTTCGACCGGCAGCGGCGCCGAAGGAATTCTCAACGATGCAAAGGTTGCCGACTACTGTCGCGAGGGCACGCCGGCGTTTCGCGCTGGTGATTACAGCACCGGACTCGAGCTCGTCACGCTGCGCACCGCACAGGAATTCGCGCGGGCGTACAATTTCACGCTCGATACAACACTGACCGCGCCGCCGGCGGTCGCGACACAACCAGCGATTCAGTATCCGAGCGGGCGCGGTGGCGGGATCTCGCCCGGCACGCTCTTCGTCATCTTCCTCATTATCGTCGCCGTCTTGAGTAACCTGCGGCGACGTGGCGGAGGCAGGCGTGGGTGTGGGCCTGGCTGCTTGCCGATCATCATTCCTACCGGAGGCTTTGGTGGTGGTGGGTGGGGTGGTGGCAGTGGGGGTGGATGGGGCGGTGGCGGCTTTGGTGGTGGCGGCGGAGGTTTCGGCGGGTTCGGAGGAGGCGGTGGGTTCTCCGGAGGCGGTGGAGGATCGAGCTGGTGACGCGGGATGGGGGATGCGGGATGGGGGATGCGGGATGCGTAGAGGACTGAGACTATGAAACTCGATGAATTGGTCAGACAACTTCAGCTCGCGTACGGCGCCGGGTTGCGCTCTGTCGTGCTCTTTGGGTCGGCGGTGGCCGGTGAGCACAAGGAGGGGAAGTCCGACTACAACGTGCTGGTCATTGTCGACTCGCTGCCGCTCGACCGTTTGCGCGCGGTTGCAGCTGTTTCGAAGGCGTGGGCGGAGGATGGGAATCCGCCGCCGATGACCTTCACAACGCGTGAGTGGAAATCATCGTCGGACGTTTTCCCGATGGAGTACGCCGACATTCTGGAGCGGCATCGCGTGTTGTTTGGCGAAGCGCCGTTCGAGGGCGTCAGCGTCTCGCCGTCGGATTTGCGACTGCAGGTCGAGCATCAGACGATGGGCAAGCTGCTGCGCTTGCGTCAGGCGACGATGGGTGCTGGCAACGATGCGAAGCGCGAGCTCGAGGTACTCGACCAGAGTCTGAGCACGTTGATGGTTGTCTTCCGCGGTGTGTCGCGTTTGCAGGGTGAGGTTCCATCGCAGGACTATGAAGAGCTGACGCGCGCGCTGGCGCAACGTGCTGGCTTCTCGCCGGATCCGTTCGTGAGAGTGATCCGGCACGTTCGCGGAACGGAGAAAATCGCGCGTGATGAGGCCGCAAAGATTCTCGGAGGTTATCTGGCGGCGATGGAGCGCCTAGTAACCTATTTGAACGAGTTTAAGGGGTAGATTAGGCGCGTGTTGCGCAGTGGTTTCCAATTTCACTTAGAGGGTAAGGAAATGATTCGTCGTTTCATGTTTGGTCTCGCCCCCGCGGTGCTGCTCTTGTCGGGGTGCGGGTACAATCAGATTCAGACGTATGATGAAAATGCAAACCAGGCGAAGCAACAGAT
>Ga0070716_100000390_pt1 | contig 17904 bp, 16 predicted proteins | sample LARL112metaG_FD_71395 | JGI IMG/M metagenome (GOLD analysis project Ga0070716, IMG submission 71395) | Corn, switchgrass and miscanthus rhizosphere microbial communities from Kellogg Biological Station, Michigan, USA - LAR L11-2 metaG | ecosystem: Host-associated > Plants > Roots > Rhizosphere... | reverse complement strand
ATTTGTGGAGAAAACATGTCATCTGGTTTGTGTGTAGAAACACAGATGATAAAGACATCAAACTGACTAAAATCATATGCAATGGAAGTATTACCATCATAATTATTATTATTAGTATTAGTATTAGTTTTAGTATTACTACTACTACTTACACTAACACTAGCACTATTACCATTATTTCCAGTGCTATTATTATTATTATTATTATCTCCAATCCTTTTTATTCCAGCTATTTTCTGTGCACGATCCATTGCTTTTGTACTTATGTCATAACCATACGTATCAAACCCTCCTCGATCCTTGATGTACTTTGCTACGGGTAAACCAAGTTGACCCAAACCTATTACAAGAACTTTTAAACTAAAATCAGTAGGATGTGGCGTATCTATTTTCGACAAGTGTCCAAGAGTATTCTGCCACTATTGTTATTAAACAATTAAGAAATAAAATAAATTAAATTGTTCTGTATATTATTTTAATCTCTTTATAAGACGGATCCATTTTTGGGCAAAACATTTTTTGGAAGTACGTGCTTTTAAACGAAATATGGAATTACCAGCCAAAGCATTATATAAAATAATCGTAAAAAATGCAGCAAATGATATTTTCCGATGCTGAACAAACTCAGAAATCGCTTGGAACCACTCCTAAATAGATTTGCCCGTTTGCTAGCCTCGAGGCATGTTTCTCCAAACCAGCTTAGCTTTCTGGGTTTTTTTGCTTCTATTGCGGCAGCAGTATTGTATGCCTTAGCATCACATACAACACTAATTAATTCCTATTTCATTACACTAGCGGCTAGCATAATACTGCTACTAGGTGGCATCTTCGACGTTCTCGATGGAGCAGTAGCCCGACTCACCAACCAATCCACGAAACGAGGAGCCTTTATGGATTCAGTACTAGATAAAGTGGGGGAAATTGTTGTTTTTATATCAATATATCTGGGTAATCTTTCATCTGCATTTTGGTGTCTTATTGCCATAAGCCTGGCGCTACTAGTCAGCTATACAAGAGCACGCGCTGAGTCTCTGGATATACCTTTAATTGGGATTGGAATCGGGGAACGTGCCGAAAGATTGCTCATTCTTGCCGTCATAGGTATAATTCCTCTTAGTAATGCAGTCCAAATTGCTGTCATTATCGTATCAATAGTATCCGGAATAACGATTATTCAAAGAGTTAACACAGTAACTCGACGGCTATAATAACGAGAAAATGTTATCTCAATCGTCCAGTGTTTCTTCGATCCAGCTCCGATCGCACTTTAACTACACCTCTATGCACTGCACAGGATACACAATAGAATTTTACATCTGTCGAAGGTGCAATATACGCTCCTTGTGCCTTGAGCTCTTTTGCTAATGTGGGTTCCACAAGTGTAACCCTCCCTGTGACTTTCTTAGCCTTGTCTCTTGGAACCATGGCACCGCATTGACTACAATGAACAGTCCCCGAACTCCCTTTTCCTCCTTTGGTTCGTCCTCTGCTTGTTCGCTTCTTTGGCATAAATTGGTTTCCTCGATCTATCCTTTAAATCTTATGTTAATAGATCTCTTCTGGACATGGATTCTGAGATTAGGTCGCCAAGCTTCAGCGACTTCTACTCCAAGGGCGATAGTTTAAGCATGGCGATTAATTTGATATCGCGTATCAAACTAATAATTCTCTTCCGAGATATCAATTCATAAATATATCTACCATTAGTCCTCAAATCTCATGTATCTTTCGCATGTCTTTAAATTTAGCTGTAAATCATTAAGAATGACCTATGAGGGTAGCCATATCCGGAACGGATTCAAGGGACTATTATTCAATTATTCAAATAAAAAAAATACTAGATTCAATAGGTCACACTGCAAAGGTAATGAAAACAGGAGACTACGAGGTTGCAAAAGAGGTAGATCTGGTTCTTGTCCCAGGAGGAGACAGAGGGATCCTAGATTACTTTCATAGGGTTGTAACAGACTCCGCACCTGTTCTAGGAATCTATGAATCAGATTCAACCGGGTTTCTGGCCCAGCTTAGCTTGAGGGATTTGGAGTTGAAAGCAGCTAAACTGAACCGAGGCGACTATGGAATAGACGAGGTAGTTCGTCTTGCTGTAAGGGTTGATGGAAATGAAGTCCAGCCAGTACTCAACGATGTAGCCGTCTTTCCTAGTAAAAGTGCTATGTTGATGGAACACGTTCTTAGAACCGATGCCAGAGATGTCTGGCACGATAATAGCGATGGAATAATAGTATCTACTCCCATTGGTTCAACCGCTTATTCAATGTCAGCGGGCGGGCCAATGGTGATCCAGAGATCTAAGGTTTTTGTAGTAGTCTCAGTAAACTCCGTCGATAATACAAGACGACCATTAATTGTTCCTGATGACACGAAGTTAGAAATTGTCAATCTCATGAGTCGATATCATTGTGAAGTTATCCTTGACGGTGGCTCGAGAGTACGAATCAAAAGATTACTTGAATGCCAAAGACATGAAATTCCAGCAAGGCTAATTCGACTATCCACGGATTCCTCAGCCATATCGTTGATTGCAAAAAAAGTTAAAATTGCTGAGGACCTTTTGAGCATGCCAGCAAGTGCTAAATTAATTCTAAAAACTTTAGAATATGAAGGAGCATTGAGTCAAAGGGACCTTACTAAGCGAACAATGCTTCCTGAAAGAACTGTGAGATTATCCTTGAGCCATTTGCTAAAGGGGGACTATGTACGGAAGAAGACATCACTTCGAGATGCTAGACAGCATATTTTTGAACTCAAGGTTTAAGAGCAGCTGCTCGAACAAATCCAACAAAAGTCTCTTCAGGTTTACCCGGTCTGCTGCTGAATTCCGAGTGGTATTGAGAGGCAAAGTAAAAGCGATGGTTTGGAATTTCAAAGATCTCTAGTCTTTTGCCACCGTCAGAAAATGCAGACAAGACTACCCCATTGTCCAATAATAGATTCTTATAGTGCTGGTTGAATTCATAGCGATGTCTGTGTCTTCTAAATATCTTATCGTTTTTGTAGAGATCTAATGCTTTGGTTGTTGGTGCTATGTTTATTTCGTGACTTCCCAGTCGCATCGATCCGCCGAGTTCAGTAGTTGATCTCTGTTCTGGCATGTACTCTATCACAGGATCCATCGTGTCAGGATCGAGTTCAGTAGAATTGGCATTTTCAATTAAACAAAGGTTCCGTAGAACTGCTACGATAGCGAGCTGGAAGCCAAAACAGATTCCTAAATAAGGAATGTTCTCTAACCTAGCAAAATTGGCTGTATTTATAATACCCTCGCTACCCCTTTTCCCGAACCCTCCAGGGACCAGAATACCATCATAAGTCCTTAGTTGGTAGAGACCTGAGGGATCTGCGGTATTATCGAGTTTTTCCGATTCGACCCAATTAACTTCAATTTTTTTTCCTATACTTGCTCCTGCGTGTAATAGAGCGTGGTAAACGCTAACATAGCTATCGGGGAGAGAGACGTACTTACCTACAATTGCGATCCGTATCGATCCTTCGTAGGTATGAAATGACTTTGCAATCGATTTCCAATCGAGCCAAAGAGGACTGCAATTTTCTAACCTTAGCTTTTCGGAAATGACTTTTAGCATTCCCTGACTATCCAATAATTCAGGTACTTTGTATATAGAAGGTGCATCATGGCACGATATGACGGAGCTTTCTTCAATACTCGCGAATAGGGATATCTTTCGCCTTGCTTCAGAAGTAAGTTTCGTTCTACATCTGACGGCCAGGATATCAGGTTGAATTCCTATTCTTCTCAATTCTTGTACGCTATGTTGAGTAGGCTTGGTTTTCTGCTCTCCTACGACGTCTAGTATTGGTGCAAGGGTTACATGTATGAAAAGGGTATTTGAATGTCCAACCTCAAGTTCAAGTTGTCTTAGGGCCTCAAGGAACGGAAGGCTTTCGATGTCACCTACAGTCCCACCGCACTCAACCACAACAACCTCTAAATTCTCGCTCTCAGCGATTCTTCGTAAATGATTCTTAATAGCGTCTGTGACGTGAGGTATGATCTGGACACATTGGCCAAGATACTTCCCTTCTCGTTCTGCGCGAATGACATCTAGATAAACTCTTCCAGTGGTTACGTTATGATCCTTAGATAAAGCAATATCAAGAAATCGTTCGTAATTACCTAAATCCATGTCACATTCGCCGCCATCATCTGTCACAAAGACCTCACCATGTGCAATCGGATTCATCGTTCCTGCATCACAATTAACGTACGGGTCAATCTTTACGCATGAAACTCTGAACCCCGACAGGTGTAACAATTTTGCTGTCGACGAAGTGATTACGCCCTTGCCTAGCCCAGACATTACACCTCCCGTTACAAAAATAAACTTTGGTCCATCGACCTGTTTGCGAACCGACAGCACATCTCGGTTTAGCTGATCGCCCTTTTATTCCTTTTTTTGTATTATATTTAGGGCATGATAGGCATAGCGCATAAATTTTCTACCAATTTTTTATTTTCTTAGCCGGCATTTTTGTCTCTCTTGTTCGTTACAGGCTTGACATGACAATTATCCAAGTTCGTAATACGTAATTCATGATGGTTGATTTTTAGATTAGAGACATAAGAGATAAAGTGAACTTACATTCAACTGTAGCAAATTCAGATGAACTCCTTCGATGATTATCTTGATGTTCGTGATTATCTCTGCATGACCAGGATGATCCTGATTTTAGCCATATATAGTAAAATCTATCTGGGCAGAAAGTAAGACTATGAAACATAGCCTAGATCTAGAATGCCTCACTATGAACAATACTAAATTGATTTGAGATTAAATGATTTATATTCATTAGCAAAACGAAGAGCTATTCAATATAGCCTACACTTCTGAAAAAAGATACAAGCTGGATTACATATTCATTGTGTAAATCTAGTGTATACATCTTGTTTGCCATTTTGGTCTCCTTTACCCACCTTATCTCTATCAGGTCATTAAGATTTCGTTTAATATCTTCTCTCTTTAGCCTAGTCTTGTTGTGTAATACATAGACTGTTAGCATTCTACTGTCTTCCGCTAATGATTTTAAGATCTTAATTTTTCCTAATGTTCCAAGACCTTGCTCTATTATTTCCTTGCTGGTTCTAGTACTATTCAATATCACAATTTATTCTCTTTATATCGCTTGATTTTGTGTAGAATTAGTGGCTCCAGATCCTTAAATGATGTGCCCATAATCCCGATTTCTTTCAAAGACCTTATGTCTATTATTCTCTTCGACGACAACTCTTGTAAATGATCTTCGATATCTAATTTCTTCAACTTGAACTCTTCGGCAATGTCCGAGGCACTTGACCGGATTTCCTTAAGCTCAACATAGGGTTTTCTTCTTGCTCTAATAGTCCTGATTACTGCCATTAGCGTGTAAACCTGAGATGGCGGCAATTCATCTAGGTTGTTAACCACATCTGCTGGATGAATCTGCGAATAGACTTGTCGAACCTGATCTATGGTTACTCGCTCAGTACCTTGAGATTCTGCTAGGTTACCAGAATAGGCAAGGAGATCTAGTGCAAATCGTATGTCGCCATGAATGAGGTGCGAAGTAGTAATCTTTGCTACTTCGTCGATAATATCAGAACCAAGTGCTTTCGGATTAAAGGCCTCGGAGCATCTTTTATTTAATATGTCGCCCACTTGTTTAAGTGTATATTCAGGAAATTCTATAGGAATTCTACCAAGTGAGCTAAGTTCAGCTGGATCCAATTTTTCATAAAATTCCTTACTCCTTGCTATAAAAATGACCATTTTTATGTTACATGATGCTCCGGGTTCAAATTCATTAAGCCGAGTAAGGTCATATATTACGCCAGCGTCCTTAGTATTTTTTATCAAGTAGTCAATTTCGTCAAGTATGATTAGTGCGTATTTTTTACTTTCGCGCAGGTAACGCAGCAAATACCTTAGCATTTCCTCCGCACTAACACCTTGCGAAGGAATATCTGGCCCTAGCCTTTCAAGTAAATACCTGTATATAGCATATTTATTCCCGCCTTGTAGCTTCAGATTTACGTAAACTGTTACTAATGGCAGACGATTCCTATCGAAATGTTGTTCAAGCACCTTTGAACACTTTAAGACCGTAGACGTCTTTCCTATGCCCGCTGAGCCTATAATTTGTAGGACAGTCAATGGATAATCATCTGGGAACGAAGGACCTATGAATACATGGCAGATTTCTTCAATTTGTTTTTCACGATGTGGAAGCTCGTTAGGTATGTATCTTGCAGATAATTTCGATCTATCTAAGAATATGCTACTGTCCATGATTTTGATATAACAACTTACCGCATATGTTATATTAATTATCTTAGTAGGATTATTATTATACTTAGACGATTCAGAAATATTCTGTAATCTGGGTATTCATAGTAGATTTTATCAAATTTCTTAGCTGTTTTTTTTCAGACGTCATCTGATAGTCTGAAAGCTTTTCGATGAATTCTAATTCTTCCGGCGACAATAGTACATCCATATCAAGCATCTCATTAAATATTACCTTCTGATTTATTTTTTGGACTATTGAAAGTACTTTGTACATTTTACTTACTTTAGCCCCGAGCCCATTATCATAAAGGATTTTCGCAATTCGTCTTCTCGGCATGTCAAAGTAGGTGTTAGTTACAAATCTATTGTAGAAATAAAGCATCTGGAAGTAATCTTCCTTACCAGTATAGGCTACTACGGTGCATGGGAACAAGTTTAACATACGATCGCGCATAACTCTTCTTGAATGATTATAATCCAAAACTATTATAGATCTGCCGAATGTTAAAATTGCATTAAGCAACTGATTAGGAAGACGTGCATCTAGAACATCATCATCAGATTTTAGTTCAACTGGATAAAATTGAATTCGCTCAACTCTAGATTTTTCGGCTCTAGCATAGTGATTTAACAGATTGTTTCTAACCAATAGATTTTCCAGCCCAACCATTTCTTGCATGTCAAGAAAAGAAGGTCCCGGCTTTTCGTCTTTTAGTATTCTGATAACTACCAGGTCAAAACTCCTGAAATAATATTCATATCGAAAAAGTAAGTTCTCGTGTTTAAACTCTTGATCTATCCCTCCCTCAAAAATGTTTCCTTGCATATGGCCTGATTTTAATGAGCTTATGAATAGATCTCTTAATTCTCTTTCTTTCATTGTGAAAAGCCCTTCTATTAAGTATTAAACAACTGTCATCCTACCAAAATCACTCTTTTTGTGAGTTAAAGTGCTTCGCATATCCCAGGTATCAATAATAATGGAATCCATCATAAACAGATACTTGCTGCCTATGCAGGTTCTCTTTGTGCATAGAATAAAAATTTACTGCCAATTTCGATCCAAAGATGTCTAAATTTATGAATGATAATCTCACTTCTTATTTGTTTTCGTATGGTGCTTTTTCATTTTTTGAGCATTTGTCTTGGTATAGTCCATTATTATGCCCATATCCTTGTCACCGCGGCCGGAAAGAGTGACTACTATGGAATCAGTTTTATCCATTTTCTTTGCAACCTTGAAGGCATGAGATAGTGCATGTGAAGATTCCAAGGCAGGGATAATGCCCTCGTATTTGCATAGCAACAAAAATGCATTTACTGCATCGTCATCATTACAGGCGACATATCTGACCCTCTTGATATCTTTAAGGTATGCATGTTGTGGTCCTACGGCTGGATAATCTAGGCCTGCTGATACACTATGCGTTGTAAGTACCTGTCCAGACTGATCTTGCAAGAGATAACTCCTCATACCGTGTAAGATACCTTCTGACCCAGCACAGAGTGAGGCTGAGTGTTCCCCAGAGCTAATTCCTTTACCACCAGCTTCAACACCGTACAACAAAACTTTTGGTTTACTAATAAACGGCTGAAAACTCCCGATGGCGTTGCTGCCGCCGCCCACACTTGCAATAACTGCATTTGGAAGATGCTGGTATACTTCAATCATTTGATCTTTTATCTCGCTACCAATCACGCTTTGAAAATCACGTACTATAGTCGGATATGGATGTGGACCGACTGCTGATCCAATGAGGTAGTACGTGCTATTCACATTGGTGATCCAATCGCGCAATGCTTCGTTGATTGCATCTTTTAGGGTTTGAGTTCCTGAAACAACTGGATGAACTTTAGCGCCCAGAAGCTCCATTCTATACACGTTCATTTTTTGTCGGCTCGTATCTTTTGAACCCATATAAATTTCTGCGTCCAGACCAAGTACAGCGCAGGCAATTGCTGTTGCCACGCCATGTTGGCCTGCTCCGGTCTCAGCTATTATTCGTTTTTTACCCATTTTTTTTGCAAGCAGAGCCTGTCCTAGCGTATTATTAATTTTGTGGGCTCCACCATGCAATAGATCTTCTCTCTTTAGTAAGATCCTCCCTCCTCCCACGTATCGTGTAAGGTTTTTAGCATAATAAAGTGGAGTAGGTCTACCTGCATAACTCCTAAGAAAATAATCCAATTCTTCACAAAAACTCCGTTGGCCACAATATTTTTCATAAGCAGATTCTAGCTCCTCAATAGCAGGAACAAGTGTTTCGGGGATGAATTTTCCGCCATACTTTCCGAACTTGCCTTTTAATCGCGATCTCGAAATCATTCTGGACATCAGTCTCATTACAATTTAACTTATAATGAAGGTTCCGGTAACTATATAGATAAATAAAGCTCACGTAATTTGGATCCAACAGTATCTGCTTCCATAATACTGGTACCGACAAGAAAAGCATCTGCACCTGCTCTCTTTAGACGTCTTATATCACTCGCGTCGAGTATGCCACTTTCTGTAATAACTACATTATCTCCCTTAGTATACCTTGCCAGTAACGCTTCAGTATTTTGAATATCTACTTCGAGGTTCTCCAAATTTCTATTGTTGATCCCTATTATTGCGTGTACGCTCTTGTTAATCGTCAAAATCTCATTGAATTCAAGTTCAGTATGAACCTCAAATATCACTCTGACATCCTTATTTTTCGCGTACTCTGCAAATTTCTCTATGCTGCCCTCAGCTAGGTGTTGATCAAAAATGGTCTTGATTAATAAGATATAATCAGCTCCAATCGATTTTGCGGCGTCAATTTGTACCTCACTAACCAAGATGTCTTTCATAAGTACTGGGACTGTCGATACTTTTCTGACCATAGATAACGTTTCGATTGAACCATTGAAAAGAAAGGGTTGAGTTAGAACTGATAGCCCGATGGCTCCGGCAGATATCATCGTAGTTGCAATTTGACTAGCGGCATTGGCATCTGCCGGAACTATCACTCCCCTTGAGGGAGAGGCGAACTTGATTTCTGCCACTATAGGAGCATGCGGGCACGATAGTATGGCAGATTCCAATCCCAATGATTGATGAGTTTTGGATGAATACCTTTCAGTTTCATAAGCGCCTTCATCAATTGCTCTATACGAATTATCGACAAGTTTTCTTAGCATTGTAGAACGTTGAAATTTACTCATTTGTCAACTAGATACATACCAAAATATAAAATCATAATATTTTTGGCATATTGTCTATGGCAGAACTATCCCTGACATATCCCTTGCAAATAGAATATTGTTTAATGTGACTTGAAATTTGGTGCCGTTTCGTTCAACGATAATCTCAAGGTCGTCAAGAGAATCAGAAGAAGCAAGTCCTTCCAATTTCTTAATTGCTACATGTATTGACTCATGCGAAATAAGCGCTTCCATGAAGGGCTCAATTTGACCAAAATCATTGCAACCTACTTTAGCGTTTTCTTGAGAAATAATAATGAGCATAGTTTCCCCGTGATAAGTAAAATATGCTGGAGATTTGTCCAAAGAGCAGGCAATAGCAAAATCATTTATAGTCATTCTTTCTCAGTCAGGGTTTTATACGCAAAGAATGAACCAATATCCATATAGCCAACTGATTGGTTTCTAAGTCCCTTGAAACTCTATAGCTCTCCGAAGTAAAGTTGAGATTCAAACTGTGATAAAAGAGGATATTTACAGTTATGACTGTTACTCTAGGATCCGAGTTATTAAAACAGGTATTAATCCAGATTCGTAGTAATATCTTATGTTAATTTAATTTGCATATTAGTATTGGCATATATAATAGCGGATTATCGCAAACTGAACGGGTCCATAAGTCGATTCTTATCTCGGCCACATTAACGATGTAATCATAACAAATCTGCCTCTTTCAACGATCCTATTTGCGTAATTTCTAGAATGGAATAGCCATATCGAATTTGATATTTGAGTAGATAATCAATTTCTACAAAGTAAAATATTCAGCATCTGGATGATGGACCACGATAGCGGCAGTTGATTGATCAGGAATTATTTGCCCTGCTTCAGTTAAACTCATGCCAGATCTACTCGCATCCAATATTTTCCAGACTAAATGATGCTGTGAAATATCGGGACAGCTAGGATATCCCCAACTATATCTTAGACCTCGTTTTGGGCCAATGCCTAACTCGTCTTTGATTCTTGAGTTTACCCATTCTGCAAGTGCTTCAGCGGTTTCGACGGCCAGACCGTGTAAATAGAACGCATCCGTATATTTATCATTGTTATTCCATTCGTCAATCACGTCTTGCACCTTTGAGCCTACCGTGACGGCCTGAAACGCCACCAAATCATTTCGTCCAAAGTAGTCTGTCAGGCAGAGATGCTTATCTCTTGAAGAGCGTGGGAAGTCGAATGTAACCTGCTCGCCACCAGTGGGAAGATCAACTGTAAGCTTATCATTAACGTTGTGACACTTAAAATAACCATAAACAGCTCGAGGTTGGAAAAGTGATTCCGTAATCACCCTTTCCTTCCATTCAGCTAGCAGTTGCTCTGCTTCTTTCTGCAGACCACCAGCCGATTTACCACGTATTCCCCACGAAAGAACGAAAAGTGATTTCTTATTTACGAATTTCCATATGTCTTCTAAATCAATATGGTTTGGTTCTAGTCTAATTCGCTGATTAATGTGTGGAGAGACTGGTGGTTGCACTGGAGTTATCGCTTTTCGGTAGTCTGATAAGGGTACTTTTAATACCTTCGTCTCATTCCAGCTAACTAGCTTTTCCTTCCATTCAGAAATAAATTTTTCTCTCTCACTTGACATCAAATTATTCATTACTCTTAGCCCATCAAACGCAGTTTTGCAATAAAATACCCCAGGTTCATATATTCCTCCTTCCTTTGCCACTCTATTGATATAGCTGCTATTTATTGCGGCTCCTCCACAAAGGATCGGGATCGTAATATTGTTTTGTCTGAAGTGCTCGACAAGATACTGCATCTGTTTCGATGTTGAAACAAGCAGTGCAGATAGTCCAACAGCATCTGTCTGAAACTGGTTCATACTTTCAACAATTCTTTGTATTGGCACTTGCTTGCCAAGGTCATAAACTGTGTACCCATTATTTGACAGAATTGTTTTTACTAGATTCTTGCCAATGTCGTGGACATCACCATAGACGGTACATAGAACTAATTTGCCCTTACTAACTCCTTCTTTCTTAATCAAATATTTCTCCAATTCGGCGACCGCAGCTTTCATACATTCTGCAGACTTCAGTACGAATGGAAGTATCAGTTCGCCCGAACCAAATTTGTCCCCAACTTCCTTCATAGCCGGTAGTAATACCTCATTTAATGTTGTGACCGCGGCATCGTGAATTACCTGTCTGGAGCCATCGATCATTAATCCGTCCTTCACAGTATCGGATTCGACTTGATTAAGCCTAGTTGCCCCTTTAGTGTGATCATAAATTGCCATTACTACATCGCTCTTTATTCCATCGCTTAACCTGTTGATTATACGGTAATAGCAACGCTTGCTTGCGTCCCAATTTGGATCTACTTGAATTTTGTTCCTAATGACCGATGACTTCGAAAGAGATTTGCCTTCCTGAAAATAGGAGATCAACTCTGACAATGCATTTTGGTGAGAATTAAAAATCAAATTCTCGGCGAGGTTCTTTTCATTTGCAGTAATGTCTGAATATGGTATGATGTCTTTGGCATTTATAATGACGGCATCCAAGCCGGCCTTTATGGCATAGTACAAAAACACAGAATTAACGATCCTCCTAGCAAGAACAGGCAAACCGAAGCTGACATTACTTAAACCCAAAACAGTAAAGGAATCCGTCAAGGTTTCCTTGACTAGCCTTATACCATTAATGGTAGCCTTCGCAGAATCCTGAAATTCTGTTTCCCCGGTAGCTAGAGTAAAAGTCAATACATCAAAAATGAATTGCCACGGCTTGAGGTTATACCTCTTTCCGGTCTGTAGAAGAAGTTGAGCAGTTTTTAACTTCTCTTCGGCCGTCTTAGCCATCCCATTAGGGCCTATGCACATCGCAATGGCTGGGACACCATATTTGTACATGAGCGGTGCCAGGTGATGAAATCGACTTCCATCTCCTTCAAGATTTATTGAATTAATTATAGGCTTACCAGGAATAAGTTTCAAAACTGATTCGATAACTAGAGGATCAGTCGAATCAATTACGAGTGGGGCATCGATCTCATTGCTGATTCGTTTCACAAGCTTTGACATAAATTCAAGTTCATCGGAACGCTCAGTTGTTGCTACACAGACATCAAGGCAATGTGCACCATCTTCAACCTGCGTGGTAGCAAGGCGTACCAGGCCGTCAAAGTCATCTTTCAAAACCATCTCCTTGGCCTTCCTGGATCCTTGCGTATTAAGCCGCTCACCAATTATAAGAGGAGGCGGTTCTTGTCTCAAATTTACTGCCCTGAGGGCGGAACTTATACGTGGAATTCTAGTCATTTATTAATAATAGAGACAATCAACGCGCTACCTACATCTAAAACTTTAGATTATGATAAACCAGTATTTTTCTTCATTTTTTTTCGTCTATAGTATGTCTGAGCTCGAGAATATGCGCTGGACTAGTGCCACAGCATCCTCCAACTATCCGCACAAATTCATAGTTTGTTATAAATTCCTTCATCTCACTGGCCATATCTGATGGACTCAACTTGTAAATTGCCTTGCCGTTTACGTTTTCTGGCATGCCGGCATTCGGAACTACCAAGACTGGGAGATCGGCTTGTTCGTTTAACCAAATAACACTTGGCTTCATTTCTAACGGTCCGGTTGAGCAGTTTAATCCAAATACGCTGATACCCATATCACAGATAGTCGTATATGCCGCTTGGACGTTGGTTCCTAGCAGCATCTTACCATATTGATCCAATGTAACGTTGCCTATTACAGGAACAGTCTTGCCAATATGTAGCATAGCTGCAAAACACGCCTCTATAGCAAGCTTAACTTCAAGAATGTCTTGGCTCGTCTCAATGAGCAATGCATCGACCCCGCCTTTGAGCAAACCTTCGCATTGCGGAATGAACGCCTCTTTAATTTCATCCGGAGATTTCTTGCCCAGATCTGGATCGTTTGTGCTCGGAAGAAATCCTGTCGGACCTAGTGACCCTATTACATATTTGTTTTCTACTGTATATTCATTACAAACTTCCCGTGCAAGCTCTGCGGACTTTTTGTTAATCTCAAAAGTTTGTTCTTCGAAGCCATATTCAGACAATTTTAGTCTATTACCACCGAACGTATTTGTCTCAATACAGTCCGCACCAGCCGACAGATAACTTCTGTGTATTCTTTTAATTAATTCAGGATGGCTAATAACAAGTCCATCATTGAATCCCTCCATCATATTTGGAAAGTCTGCCGGTGTTAGATTTGAACTCTGGATTTGGGTTCCCATGGCACCGTCGAACAATAAGACGTGATCTTGCATTGCTTTAAGAAACGGTAAGGTCAAGTAGATTTGTATGTATCTTTGATGGCTTTAATAAGATTATGAGATGCAATATGATGAAAGTGAAGTTTTGTACTAAATATGTATGTGGCGCATAGATGGTCGAACAGCAGAATTTATTTATAGTATGGAATAAAGGCAGTTAATATCTATCTCTTACCTTGATGGGCTCATAGTTCAGTTTGGATAGAATGGCTGCCTGCGGAGCAGTTGGTCGAGGGTTCAAATCCCTCTGGGCCCGTTACGATATTAGTGCATTTTAGTGGGTTTCACAAGAGAGATGGTGAAATAAAGAGAGTTGGAAAAAATCGGAATGAAGTGGAGAATCTAGACCTTTGGGCATTGTGTATTTATGCTATGAAAACACCAATGACTAGCACCAGGTACATGACTAGATTAGCCAAGTTCTCTGACTTTATTGATCTAGAACTAGCTGTAAAGAAACTTCAATATAGAGCAAGAGTTTTGCTCACAGAGGAAAAGAGAACAGCAACTGGGGACAAGAACTATTGCAGGACTGTTACTAAACTATTATTATACAGATGATTCTACATTTGCAATAATAAACAGTTCTTTCATTGAATCACTAAAGATTAGTCCAAATGATTTCGCTTCTATCATATTCGCATCCACTTCATACGATAACGAGTTTAGAATTTCATCCCTAGTAATAAAGGTTCCAGTAATAAATATAAATCAAGTCTATCGAGTCGATGAAATTCGATTAGATGAGACATAAATAGTAAATTGACCTAATAGGATCCGCTCGTATTGAATTATTTTGTTGCTCACATGATGGCTTTCTTAGACAGCTCCAGTGCTATTTCACTGTATTGAACAAAATGAGGTAAAAATTCTCATGGTAAAAAAACTAAAGTCATCGTTGCTTTCACTCAAACAGCTCTCAGAGAGAATAAAGAGTGAGGATATTTCTCCAGTAGATCTAATCGAAGTTTGCTTAGATAGGATCAAAAAGTTCAATCCAATACTAAATGCATTCATCACTGTTATTGAGAAGGAAAATCTATACAATCAATCCCAAATTGCCGAAAGAGAGATCAAGAAAGGAAATTATTATGGCCCTCTTCATGGCATCCCATTCTCAATTAAAGATATATTCTATGCTAAAGGTGTTCGATGCACAGTAGGTTCAAAAATATTCTCAAATTATATTCCACGTGTAGATGCAACAGCCGTCAAAAGAATAAAGAAGGCAGGTGCAATTCTGATTGGAACAAATAATCTAAATGAGTTTGCATCTGGAATAACTGGTATTAATTATTTTTATGGTTCCTCTAAAAATCCCTGGGATATCTCTAGAATATCTGGCGGATCGAGTGGTGGTTCTGCAGCTGCTGTCGCAACAGGCATGGTTCCGATATCTTTAGGAACAGATACTGGAGGTTCTATTAGAGTTCCTTCATCTCTCTGTGGTGTTGTTGGGATGAAGCCTACCTATGGTAGAGTTAGCAAACATAATGTTTTCCCATTATCTCCTTCACTAGACCATGTAGGATGTATTACAAGAAGTGTTTGGGATACTGCTCTTGTGATGGAATATATAGCAGGATGGGATCCATTAGATGTAACTTCGATACACGACAAAGTACCTGCATATACAAAAGTTATCGAGAAGTTACCCATTGGAGTAATACGAATTGGGATACCAAAAAAGTATTTCTTCGATCATGTGCATCCACAAGTTGAAAGCATGTTTAATGATTTTATTGAAACTTTAGGGTCGGCAGGGTCTATTGTAGTATGTGATTTAGATTTACATAATACTGAAAAATACCATAGAGCTTGGCAAGAGATTAGGCTTGCAGAAGCTTCAGAAATACACAGCAAATGGTTAAAGACAAGAGCAAATGATTATAGTCAGGAAGTAAGACAGATGTTAGCACAGGGAACAAAAATATCTGCAGTCGATTATATTTCTGCAATAAATACCGTAAGAAAACTAAGAAAAGAATTTCAGTCATTACTGAATCACAAAGTAGATACTATCATAGTTCCAACGACTATTATTCCTGCTCCAAGATTTGATGAAGCAGTTAGCATTGACATGAATACTGTCGTAGAAACCCGTGAAGCTTTACTTCGAAATACAATTGTATTTAATAGCACAGGCTTACCTGCAATTAGCATTCCAATAGGGTTAACAACTAAAGAAGACAATATGCCAGTAGCAGCGCAAATCATTGGACCTCCATTTATGGAAGAGACAATTCTATCAATAGCACATAACTATGAGCACACAAATGATAGTTTAAAAAAATTCGTACCACCCATTTAGTGCTAAAATGTAAATGAATTAACGTTTATCTCTATATATAGTAGAAATATACCTTCGGTATATCATTTGATGGTCATGGATAATAGCAAGATCAAGAAGAAGTAGATAGTGTTACAGCTAAGATCAAATCATCATAACTCAGCAATTAGAAACAGAAAACTTTAAAGCTAGTATGCAATTATCTAATGCTAGTAAAATCCATTTTTAACACCGATATTGTAACTAATCCCTCTGAGCCCGCATTGGTATTAGTTCTCTATTAGGATATTAGGAAAATAAAAAATATAGAATGTTTGAATTAGAAAAGCCCCGTATTCAATTTTTGTGTTTGTAATGAATGCAAAGCAAACTAGAAACAAATATACTGCAGAGTTAAAGAGATTCTTTAATTTTATCAAAATACCAGGTAATACTATGGAAGAGCAATACAGATTTACTATACAAATGAAAAGAGAAAGAAGTAATGGTTATAACAGTAATAACAATAGATGGTTCTTAAACAATGTTTTAAGATTCATACAAGCAGAGAAAGAGAGAGTAGAACGAAAGGAAGTTATTGGGGCCACACTTCGCAATTACGTCAAGCTCATCAAGTTATTCTGTGAAACGAACAATATTCTTATCCCATGGAAAAAAATTACTAGGGACTACCAATAGGAAGAAAATTCAGAGACGATAGGGCTCCAACTATTGATGAAATAACAAGAATACTGGAATATCCGGACAGGAAATCGTAATAGTTGGGTAATTACCCGTGAGAGGAACTAGGCTCTTCTAATACGGCTTCTGCCCAATGAAATCTCGTTCAAGTCCTTAAATATAGTCATACTGTTTCCAATCGCAACAGGATTAATAAATAAATAAATTCGTCAACTCGTTTTTCTTTAATCAAGGAAGAATCGAATGAGGCACCACCATAAGCGACGATGTCCCTACCGTTTTGACTCTTTACCTTGTTAACTTCAATGAGATTACCTGTTGCAATATCGGTATTTATCCACTGAGATTTGTTCAGTTTTTAGTGAACACAACTTTTGGGGTTTCTATCATATTTTTAGCGAATGCATTCCAGCGGTCATCAGATTTGTTCATCACATTTGACCAGTAAGAGATGAAGACATCAGTCATTTTCCGTCCCAGAAGAATGGTGTCAACAGACTCAGTTATTTTGCTTACATATTTCATGAGTTCATCATCCGAAAATCCGACCATCCAGTGCATTACACCGTTTGGCCCTCAATGCAGCCATCTACAGACATTTGCACCTGCAGTCTAAATTTCTCAACACGATTTTGTTATTTGTCATTTGTAGAAAAATGAATCTCTGTCTTAACTCTATTACTATGCCCGTCGTGGTCTTATCAGAGTGATAGATGTGTACTTACCGTAACCGTAACGAGGCTCTCTTAATAGGGCGGCTTCCCAACTATGTTGCCCGGCGGGCTGTAGCGGCATGATAGATAGATATTATGTGGCGAAATGCCGGTTGCACATCCAACCTCTTTCGTGGTATTCCAGACCATCTGCGTGTAATGACCGCACGATGTCCTGGGCGGGACAGGTGTACAAGTATTGGTTTTAGCGTTATAACCACGCTTTTCGTCGACCCAGCCGTGCTGTAGCTCCTCAGCCGAGATTTTAATTTTAGCGTCACTCGAGTCAATCGCTGCCAGGTTCTCACCCTCGGGAACTGTCGGGTGGGCGGCTACCCACTCAGCGCTGGGGTGCTGTAGGCCTACTACCGTAGTTACTCCTGGTGTCGCGAGATGCTCGGCATAGATCTTGG
>Ga0070716_100000389_pt1 | contig 17913 bp, 11 predicted proteins | sample LARL112metaG_FD_71395 | JGI IMG/M metagenome (GOLD analysis project Ga0070716, IMG submission 71395) | Corn, switchgrass and miscanthus rhizosphere microbial communities from Kellogg Biological Station, Michigan, USA - LAR L11-2 metaG | ecosystem: Host-associated > Plants > Roots > Rhizosphere... | reverse complement strand
AGTTCGCGTATAGACCCATGACCAGCGAAGCGACTGCCGACGAGATGCACGTGGCGAACACCACACCCTCCGCTGGCATTCCGGCCTGAGAAAGAATCTGCGGATTCACGACGACGATGTAGGCCATGGTCATGAACGTCGTGATGCCTCCCACGACTTCGCGGCGGAGCGTGGTTTGATTTTCTGTGAGCTTGAAGTAGCGATCGAGCGGATTGGAGTTCAGGGATGCCCCCAGGCTTGCTATTGCTGCGACGCGGGTGACTTGGAATCGCGGAGAGTATAAACAAATTGCGGAATCTCGTGGGCTTCGCGTTCGTTCTGGTCAAGAACCTCGCGCGAGATGCGATTGTAGGCAGCGAGTTCCTGTTCCGCCTTGGCCCTCTCTCCGGTGCGACGGTAAAGCTGCGCCAGACGATAGTGCGCTTCCCTGAGCTGCGGGTCGGTGTGGATCGCCGCTTCGTACGACTCGACGGCGCGAGCCAGGTCACGGCGGTCTTCAAAAACGATGCCTAGCTGCAACGACGCTCCGGCCAGTTTGGGATCGATTTGCCGCGCTTTTTCGAGCAAGGATTCGATCTGTCGCGATGTTTCCGGCGATCGTGTTATCTGATTGTGCTTCCAGAGAGCAACCGCGTAGTAGTAGTTCGCCAGTGCGTCCTCAGGCTGCCGCTTGAAGAACTGGGCAAGTCGGTCGAGAACAGGCTGTGAAATTGCCGGCTCGGCCATCGACATCTTTCCAAGAACAACATACGGCGGCGAGTTGGAGGGATTGATATCGGCTGCCTCGCAAACGTATTTGGAGCCTTGCTCTGCCGAACCGCTGACATTCCACGCCACGCCCAGCCCCACAAGCATGCGAGCCGATTGCGGGTAAAGCTGATGGCCGCGAGTGAAGACTTCGATGGCGGGCTGCAGCGTGCGATGCACCAGAAGTTCCGTGCCCCAATCGAAGAGATTCGCTTCGCTGGGATCGAGTTCCGCAGCACGCTGGTACTCGCGAACGGCGTGGACAGGCTCGTGTTGCCTCTCATCAATCTCCGCAAGCAAGTGGTGCAGGTCGGCAGTCTCATGCTCAGATAAGGCCGCTTCGGCCGTGGAGCGAGCTTCCGGTAGCTTGCCCAAAGCCATGTAAGTGCTAGCCAACTCGCGAGCGCTGTCATGATCGGGATGGAGTTGGTGGGCGTGTTCGAGGAATGGCACAGCCTCGGCAGGTTTTCCACTGGAAGTCAGAAGGCTTCCAAGCCGAAGGTTCGCATCAAAATCCGCGGGATTGCTTTGGAGTGTGGCACGCAGTGATGCTTCAGCTTCGGCGGGAAGCACGGACGAACCTGTGCTATTCAGCGCGCTCACTTCACGAGTCAGCGACTGCGTGGTACGTGAGACGGCGTCGGAACCGTGGCCGCCATGATTCATGGCGTCGGTCACCCCGGCCACGGTGAATTGCGGCTGATCGAAGAACTGGGGAGCATCCGTGCTTGCGCCTGCTTGCTTTTGGTCCGGCGCGCCGAGTTGAAGTTCGATTCGTGTGCTCTGACCTTCCCGCAGCGTAAACGGGCCGAAGGTCGCATCCGGAAGGCCGGGCTTTTCTGCGCGGATCGTGTATTCCCCGCTCTCCAACTGCTCATAGCGGTACTCGCCCTTTGCGTCGGTCTGGAGTTTCCGGTCCTCCGAAGCTCCGCGCTTCAGCAGATGAACCGTTGCTCCTCCCACTGCTTTACCGTGCGCGTCACGAACCGTGCCGTCCAGTGTCGAAGATGTTGGGAGCGCCTGTGCGTGACCGAGGGCCACAGATGCCAGCAGTACGACAAGCAGTGCCAAGCTCGCGTCGGGACTGCAGAATGCCGAATGCTTTGGGTAAGATCGAATCACTGTCCGCGTAAAAATCCTTATCGGTCCGCGGATCATTCTAGTGGTCTGTTTCAGAGTACGGCAATTGCCGAAAAACATCGCCCGTGGCAGACGCACTGCACATATCCGCTGCGTTACAATGCGATGCCCGCCTGCCGCGTTGTCGAACGAAACCAGTTCCAGCCGATTGCAAGGGGGAAGAATCAGCAGATTGAGGGAATCCATGAACGCACGCAAGATCGCGCTATGGGTAGCTGTTCTGTGCATCTCAGCGGGAACATTGCAAGGACAGAAAATTAAGGTCATCGTTGATCAGGACGCGCGCGGTCCCGCCACGACCGACATGCAGTCGATCCTGATCTTCCTGCAGTCCGACAAATTCGAAGTTCTCGGCATTACGACGGTCAGTGGCGACCAGTGGGTGAAAGAAGAAACGCAGCGCACGCTGCGCCTGCTCGAGATTGCCGGACGCACGGACGTTCCGGTCATTGGCGGTGCGGAGTTCCCCCTGCTCAACTCAAAAGAAGAAACCGAACGGTGGGAGAAGCTCTACGGTGTGCTCCACTACAAAGGTTGTTGGAGCGACTTCTCGAAGCGGCCCGAGGGCACGCCGCCTGCCTTCCGCGCCGGTTACCATGAGCCCGACGTCGTTCCTCCGCTGGTGGAAGGTGAGCCTCAAATCAAGGCACTCGATGATGATGCCGCCCACTTCATTGTGAAGACCGTCCACAAATATCCCGGCGAAGTTGTGATCTGGGCGGGCGGTCCGCTTACAAACATCGCCCTGGCACTGCGACTGGATCCGCAAGTAGCGACGCTCGCGAAATCCCTGGTGCTGATGGGAAGCGGCATGTACGCCGACAACGGCGGCATCACCGGCATTGATGGCCGTCGGGAATTCAACTGGTGGTTCGATCCGGAAGCAGTGCGCATCGTAATGCGCTCGCCGTGGAAGAGCATCACCATTACTCCGATCGATATCTCGGTCAAGACAACTGTGAACCCCGCTGTAAAGGCGGCGATCGCAAAGGCCGACACGCCGGTTGCGAAATATCTGACCGCTTATGCCGTCGAGAGTTTCATGTGGGATGAGCTCTCGGCGGCGGCGATGATTGATCCGTCGATCGTGACGCAGCAAAAGGAAATGTACGTGGACATCGACGTCGACCACGGCCCCAGTTACGGGGAAACCCTCTTCTGGGACACCAAGGCCGAGGTACCGCCCTGGCAGCAAAAAGCCACGGTGCAGTTCGATGTCGACACGAAGAAGTTGTACGACTTGTACGTCGAACTCATGACGCGGCCGGCACGGTCGGCGAAATGAAAAAGGAGCCGTGCATGAACGAAGAAAAGGCGGTCGGCGTCTCGCGACGGCAGTTCGTAACTTCCTCCGCAGCCTTGGCGGCTGTCGCGTGGTCAGGGAATTCGTGGGCGGAAGGGCGTGCCATTCCAGGCGCTGAGGCGCAGGCCGTGAATCCCGCTGCGGCGCGAGTCCTCATCGACACCGATCCGGGCGTGGACGATGCGTTTGCCCTGCTGCTCGCCATGCGGTCTCCAGAACTGAAGATTGAGGCCATTACTGCGGTAGCAGGAAATGTTCCCCTCGAGCTCACTCTTCCGAATGCTCTGCGGATGGTCGAAATCGCCGGGCGGACGGACATTCCGGTAGCCGCGGGCGCGAAAGCGCCTTTGCTGCGGCGACTGGTGACAGCGGCTTACGCGCATGGCGAGAACGGGCTGGGAGGGGCGGTGTTCCCCGAGCCCACCATCAAGCCCGTCGCCGAACCCGCAGCAGAATTAATTCGCTCAGTCATCAGAAGATATCCCAAAGAGGTCACGCTGATCACGGTGGGTCCGCTCACCAACGTCGCTGCGGCACTCAACGGCGATCCGGAACTCGCGTCACTGATTAAGGGCGTCGTCATGATGGGCGGTTCGCTCTCCGGCGGAAACATCACGCCCGCCGCCGAATTCAATATCTACGTGGATCCGGAAGCCGCGCGCATCGTGTTCCAGTCGGGCATTCCCTTAACCATGGTGGGCTTGGACGTGACGCGTCGGACTTCGCTAACGGATGAGCACGTGCGATTGCTCGAAGCGGCGCAGAATCCGGTGAGCCAGGCGGCGGCTAAGATTGCGCGGCACGCCATCGACCACAATCGCGAACAAGGATTTCTGGTCGGTCCGAACATGCACGACTCCCTTGCGGTGGCCGCGTTCCTGGACCCGACAATATTGAAGTGGAAGGAGTACTACGTCGACGTGGAGACGACCGGCGAGTTGACGGCCGGGCAAACGCTCGGCTACAGCCCAACTTCCGGAGACTTGCGCCGGCGTCCGGATGCCGAGAAGCAGGCGGCTCTGAATATGCCTATTCGCGGCTCGGCGCCGACGTTGGCGAGCACGAAGACGTCTCCCGTGCTGAGAGACAAATATGTTCCCAACACGAACGTAGCTGTGGACGTCGACTCGGCCAGGTTCTTCGACCTGCTCATCGGTCGGCTGGCAGCAAGAAAGTAAACAGGACCGAGGGGACCATCCATGCGTCTGGGGAGACCGAGTAGGCGAATCGCGTTGTTTGTGCTGATGCTGGCTTGCGTGATGTGCGCGGCACAAGGAACGAAGCGAAAGATCATCATTGATCAGGACGCGGCCGGGCCGGCCGGAACCGATCAGCAATCGATTCTGCTGCTCATTCAATCTCCGCAAACTGAAGTGCTCGGCATCACGGTCGTCACTGGAGACGCGTGGTTGAAGTCAGAAGTTGCGCATACGCTGCGCACGCTTGAAATCATTGGCCGCACCGACATTCCGGTGGTGGCGGGCGCGGAGTATCCGCTGGTTCGGCGCAAGCAGGAAACCGAGCTTTGGGAAAAGCGCTACGGATCGATCACGTGGGTCGGGGCGTGGACGCCGCGCTTCTACCATCCGGCGGACGAACTAGGTGAAATGCCCGAGGGCAAACCAACTGCAAAGGCGGCGCAGGAAGACGCCGCTCATTTCCTGATCCGCATGGTTCACCAGTATCCGGGAGAAATCACGATTTACGAAGGCGGGCCCATGACGAACCTGGCGCTCGCGATCTCGATCGACCCGGAATTTCCGAAGCTGGCGCAACAACTGATCTTCATGGGCGCGAGTCTGAATCCGCAGACTGCCGATCCGGAGTTCGCTAACAACCCGCGACATGAGTTCAATCTGTGGTTCGATCCGGAAGCAGCGCACATCGTGCTCCGCGTACCATGGAAGAAGATCGTCTGCACGCCGGTCGACATCTCGGTAAAAACGAAAATGACGAAGGAATTGATCCAGCGCATTGGCGCCGGATCGACGCCCGCGGCCAAGTACATCGGCAAATACGGACGGCTCTTCGGCGAGTACAACTATCTGTGGGATGAACTGACGGCCGCGGCATGGCTCGATCCGTCGCTGATCACGAAGAAAGAATCCCGCTTCATGGATGTGGATCTCGATCGTGGCGCCGGATACGGGAACGTGTTGACCTGGTCTGAGAAGGATAAACCGGCTGTCGATGTGCAATCCGTAGAGGTGCAGGTCGATCTGGACACCGACAAGCTTTACAAGATGATGGTCGATCTGCTGACCGCGCCGACGCCTACGCCAGGCGCGAAATAGGACTTCTTCAATTTCTACACTGCGGTTTTGGGCTTCACTGTGCCAGGTCCGCGAGCGCTTTTTTCGCGACGGCGTGGTCGGGATGTCGGCTCAGCAGGACGCGCAGGACCTCGCGAGCTCTTTCACGATCCCCTTCGAGAGCATAAACGCGAGCGAGATTGAGGTAGGCTTGGTCGAACTCGGGCGCAATGCGCATGCATTCTTCGAAGCTCTTCACAGCATCGTCGCGGCGCGCCATGTGTAGGTACAGCACAGCCAAATTGTTAAGAGCCTCCGGATAGTCCGGGCGGGCTGTTAATGCCCGCTGCAGGTAGTCGTAGGCGCGCCGGTTGTCATTGGTTTGCGCATATACCATCCCTAGGCTGTAGTTCGCCTCGGGGTTGTCGGGGCTGACCGCCAGAGCGTGCTCCAAAACGCGGCGCGCTTCGTCCCACCGCTTCTGTTGGCGGTACGCACTGGCTAGGTTGTCCAGCGCGATTATGTTGTTTGGGCTGAGTCTGAGAGCCTGCTCAAACAGAGGGATCGCTTCCTCGGTGCGGCCTTGCTGCGTTTCGAGCAGGCCCAAGTTGTTCCAGGCATTCGGCAGAGTCTCTGGAAAGCTGGCGTGGGCCTTCGCCGCGCGCTCGAAATATTCGCGGGCTTTTGTGGGCTTTGATTGCTTGAGGTAGACGCTTCCCAAACCATAGAGGGCTTCCGCGCTGGCGTCGTCGCGCAGGGCGAGTTCGAAGAAGGCCCTGGACTGCTCAAAATACTCGCGCTGGAAGAAAACCGATCCGAGCGCGAGATAGTTGCGTTGGAACTCGGTCGCGTCGGTGACGCCCGGGAATGGCAGAGCCTTCGAAAGTCTCTCGGCCGCAGTCCGCGGAATGTTCGCGAGGTCGCGCTCGATGTGGTCGGCCTCGAGCGGGCCTTGATAGATCTTCACAATCTGACCGCGCTCGTCGATCAGCAACGCCGTGGGCAGCGGCAAGTCGCGATGGCGATCAAACAGGTAGCGGTACAGCACGTTGTACGTACCGGCTACGTCGTCGGTGGCACGCAAAAGGGGAAAAGTGAAGGCCTCTTTCTTTGCGAGTGCCCGCACCGGGGCGTCGTCTGAACTGTCAGTATTCACGTTGAGCAAATACAGTCCGAGTTGCTTCCAGCGCGCGGCGCGGGATTCCAGACTTTGAAGACCCCTCACGCACTCGTCAGACTCCGTCGTCCAAAACTGCAAAAGAACTCTTTTTCCTCGAAGGGCGCTGAGAGTTATGGCTTCTCCGCTCAGACTAAATAGCGTGAAGTCAGAAGCGGGTACCGGGGCGAGAAGCCAGGTTTCGACAGCATCAGGGAGCGATTCGGTTCTGGAGGCGGCGGCGACAGGCGATCCCGTGTATGCGGAACGGTTCGCACCAAACGGTTCCGATTGCGGCTCTTTGCCTTCTTCGATCACTATGCGATGGTTTGGAGTCAAGTCGTGCAACTGCTGCAGCAAGCCACTGGGCCAGCGCACCGATGCCCGTATCGGGCCTTTCGGATTCCCGAGCCCGAAGAAAAGCTCCTTCGTGTGCTGAGACAGGAACCCTGAACCGGCCTGCAACGTTCTTGTCTGTTGCATCCCATTCGCGGATACGGTCACCACCGCGCCGATGGCGTCCCGGTTACTCTTCGCGCCCCGCAGATGGAACGAGATTGAAGGGGGCAGCTCCTTTGATATGTTTTTTAAAAGGCGGATCTGCGGACCATTTCGATTCTTCAGGAGCACTTCCAGCCGTCCGTCGTGATCGAAATCTGCGAGGGCGAAGGCGCGCCCGTCTTCGACAAAGTCCATGCCCGTCACGGCAGAGACATCTGAGAACGTACCGTCGCGATTGTTCATGTAAAGAACGTTGCGTTCGTAGCCGCTCCAGGTTCCGTCGGAGCGCAGCAGATCGTTGAGCGCATTCCACGCCTGTTCGTAAGGCGGCGCCGGTGCGGTATCGTCTGGCGAACTTGCGACCACCTGCCGCCAGAAAAAGCTGTTCAGATCCGAGCGCACAGGTCCGGAGACCATTCCGTTCGTGATGTAGAGATCGGCAAATCCATCGTGATCGAAGTCCCACGTATCGCTTGACCATGACCAGCGCCCCATGCCGACCCCGGCCTGCTGCGCTTCCTGAAAAATGGACTTGCCGGCCTGCGATCCATGAAACAGGGAATTGCCCATGCTGTGCTTGCGATAGAGATCGCGGACTTCGGCAGGTGCGTCTTTCTGGAAGGGTGCTTGCGCAGTGACGCGCTGGCCCGCGGCGGTCCACATGTTGGCGACATAAAGGTCATCGCTAGCGTCGTTGTCGTAATCGAGCCAGCAAACGCTCATGCCGGCCCCGACGTCGGCGACTCCTGCCTGTTCCGCCACGTCGGTAAACGTCCCGTCTCCGTTGTTGTGATAAAGATTCTTTCGTCCGAAATCGTTCACCACGTAGAGATCGGGCCAGCCGTCATGGTCGTAGTCGTTCCAGGCGCAACAGAAGCTGTAACGGGTGTTGTTGCGATTCAGCCCCGATTCTTCGGTGACGTCGCGAAACGTGCCGTCGCGCTGGTTCCGCATCAGAAAGTTTGGCGGCCCGTTGTTGGCGTCAAAGTACGGCAGGGGATATTTGTACTGGTCCGTGCCTTGGTAGTAGAGGTACAGGCAGAAGTAGATGTCGAGCCATCCGTCGCGATCGTAGTCTGCGACCGCAGCGCCGGTGAACGTTCCTTGCGGCGGCTTCGCGAATCGGAAAGCTTCGGGATGCTTGCGAAATTTCCCCCCACCTTCGTTCACATAAAGGACAGGACCATCGGTACGGACCACAATCAGATCCTGGCGGCCGCTGTTACGGAAGTCGGCGAACAGGGCGCACGCGGTGTTCTCCAGAATTCCAAGGCGGGATGATTCGGTGACATCTTCAAACATACCGTCGCCGCGATTGCGATACAGGCGGTTGGGTAGACCGGCAGGCTGGCAAATATAGACATCGTCGAATCCGTCGCCATCGATGTCGCCGACCGCCACGCCATTGTGGCCGTAGATATCGATTCCCGACGCTTGATCGAGCACGGTGCGCCAGTAATCGGCGCCGTGCAGCATTTGCTCCGAATACGAATGCACGCGAGCAAAAGCTTGCGCAGCAATGTCGACGAATACTGGCGTCGCCGAGCGCGCCAGGGTCTCTTGCAAAGTCAGCCAACGCCGCACGCGGAAAGAGTCACCTGATTTTTCCCACTCGAGATTCCACTCGCCGATTCGCTGCTCACGATAGAATTCGCGACCCGATCCCACGAATTCGTAACGAATGCGCGTGCGCAGGTCCGAATTCGCCGATGCATCGAGAGCCGTTGCCGTCGACGCCTCATCGATTCCTGTGATTTGAAGCTCCGCTGTGAGAATTTCGTTGTAGGGTTCGAATGAAGACTGCCACGTCTGCAAGAAAGCGCCCTTGGCAAGGTCAGCGCTTTCGGCAAATGTGTGCTCTTGGATCTGCAACTCGCGCTCCGACCGTTTCGTCTTTGTCTGAGCCGGCTTGAAGCTGGCACCAACGAAGCTCGGCGCCAAAACATCCTGAATGCTTTCGATATGCCTCGGGTTGCTGCGCAGGCCCGCCGTCCACTTCGCGAAAACAGCTTCGATCTGCGCCGCGAACTTCTCCAGCACAAACTTGTCGTGTCCAGGCTCGACATTGAGCAACAAAGACTCCAGCGGAAGTTTCGCCCGGTACCGCGGATGCAGGTGGAAATTCGCCGCAGGATTCACTTCTGCTTGCTGTGAGAAATTTGGTGGGATGGTCGAACAAAACCAACGCGGCGGAATGAAAGCAGCAGCGGCGCTTTGACCACACCGGGACAGAAATTCACGGCGGCTCGGCTGCGGCGAAAGGAGACGTTGTCGCTGATCCTTCTTCCCTTCCCGACTCAGAGCCGTGCCCCCTGACCCGCGCTGCGGAAGGCGGAAATCTAACAGCCGCGCTCCAACCGAGTCAAGGTAACGCCACCCGGGTAGTGAGGACCCACAACCGCAAGCCATCTATAATGGAGAGCTTCTGGAAGGGTTCCTATGCGGATAAGTCAACGGCAGCCGAGAGCAGGAATCCTCTTGATCGCGTTCTTACTCGTGTTGCTGCACCGCGGCTTCGCCACGGCGCAGGAGTCCCCAGAACCGAAATTACCCGAAGCCACGCAGGCACACCTCGGCAAGGGCTACGACGCGCTGAAGCAGGATCGCTACGAAGAGGCTGCCCAGGAATTTCAGGCTGCGCTGGCTGCCGATCCGAGCCTCACACTGCGCGCGCGCTTTCCGCTGGCGGTAGCGTTGTTCGAATCGCACAAGCCCGAGGAAGCCCGCAAGGAATTTGAAATCGTCCACAAGGAAGTCGGCGACCATCCCAACGTGCTGTACTACCTCGGACGCATGGATCTCGACGGACAAGACTATGCGAGCGCGATCCGCAACTTCAGCAAGGCCGTCGCCAAGCCGCCATTCCCCGACACCGCGTACTTTCTCGGCTTGGCGTACTTCAAACAAGGAGATCTTCCGAACGCGGCGAAATGGCTCGTCGAAGCCGAACGTGCCAATCCGAGCGATGCCCGGGTCCCTTACCAACTCGGATTCGTCTACCGCAAGCAGGGGCTCGAGGAGAAAGCCAAAAAGTCCATGGCCCTCTCGCAGCGTCTTCGTCAGCGCGATACCGACCAGAGCCGGATTAAGACTGAGTGCGGCGAGAAGTTGGAGAAGGGCCCGCGCGACGAAGCGCGCACCGTTTGCGATCAGCTTTACGATGACAATAACGCCGAGAAGCTCACGGCGCTCGGCACCTTGTACGGTCGGCACGGCGATCTCGAGGCCGCGCTCAAGCCTTTGAAGCGCGCGGCCGAACTCGCCCCGCAATCTCCCCAGATGCAATTCAATCTTGCGCTGACTTATTTCCAGCTCAACCAGTTTGAAGAAGCGCGCAAACCACTGGAGCCCGCGATCAAACGCTGGCCCGACCTGTTCCAGATCAACATGCTATACGGCGCAGTTTTGATGAAGGTCGGCGAATTCCAACCCGCTTACGAGACACTCCGGCACGCACACGATCTGAATCCACAGGATGCGGAGACTGCGGAAATGCTCTACGCCACGACGCTGGACCTTGCCCGGAAGAATCAGGATGCCCATCAGTATCCCGACGCCTTGCGGTACTTGCAGGAAGCGTCAAGCATGCGTCCGGATGACCCGACTCCCCACCGGCGCATGGCGGAAATTTACACGTTGACCGGGCACCCCGACGATGCGAAGGTCCAGCAGGAGATGGCTGACAAGCTCGCAGCGAAAAATGGCGCGGGCTAACCGATCGTCAGAATCGTAAGAAACAGTTCTGCAATCTCCTCTCCAGGGTTACAATCAGGCCCACCATTTTCGGCCTCCGCCGAAACCTCTGATTTCTCGAACTTATGAAGAAGACAAACGCCGCCGAGAAACAGCGCGCCACCCTCCTGCGAACCGCCCGCACAGCAATGAAAAAGGCGTACGCGCCTTATTCGAATTTTCGAGTAGGTGCCGCCATACTCACGAAAACCGGGAAGGTTTTTTCCGGCTGCAACGTCGAGAACGCCTCTTACGGCATGACCAACTGTGCCGAGCGCACCGCCATCTTCGCAGCCGTGGCGGAACTCGGTCCCAAGCTCGAAGTCACCGCCGTGGCCGTCGTCAACGATCACGGTGTTCCCTGCTCCCCCTGCGGAGCCTGCCGCCAGGTAATCTACGAGTTTGGTCCGGATGCGATCGTATTTTTCCAAGGCGCCGAGGCAGACAAGCAAGCACACATCACCGAACTTCTACCCGAAGGGTTTCGCCTCAAATGAGCGGCGCCCAGAATAGCGCTCCCATTCGCGCCATTGACGTGATTCGCAAGAAACGCGACGGCGGCGAATTGACGCAGGCAGAAATTGCGGCACTGGTCGATGGCTACACGCGCGGCGAGATTCCCGACTACCAGGCTTCCGCATGGCTGATGGCCGTGCTGCTCAAGGGCATGACGCCTCCCGAGTCGGCATCCCTGACTGACACGATGTTGCGTTCCGGAGAAGTTCTCGACTTCTCCGACATGCCGAAGCGCAAGGTCGACAAGCACTCGACCGGGGGCGTAGGTGACAAAACTTCCCTTGTACTAGCGCCCGTGGCAGCCGCGGGTGGTCTCGTGGTCCCGATGATCAGCGGGCGCGGCCTGGGTCACACAGGAGGCACGCTCGACAAGCTCGAAGCGATCCCGGGTTTCAACGTCAATTTGCCGGTTGCGCGATTCCGACAGGTGCTCGAAACCTGTGGCTGCTCGATGATCGGCCAGACTGCCGAGATTGCTCCTGCGGACCGTAAGCTCTACGCGCTGCGCGACGTCACCGGCACGGTCGAGAGTCCGTTCCTGATTTGCGCCTCCATCATGAGCAAAAAGCTGGCCGAAGGGGTCGATGCACTCGTGCTCGACGTGAAAACCGGCTCCGGCGCATTCATGAAGAAGGAAGAAGATGCAGTCTACCTCGCCGAACTGATGGTCGAGACCGGCGAGCGGATGGGCAAGAAGATGGCCGCGCTGATCACCGATATGGACCAACCCCTCGGCCGCTACGTGGGCAATGCACTCGAAGTCGTCGAAGTGCTCGAAGTGTTGCGTGGCGAAGGCCCCGACGATCTGCGTAATCTTTGCCATGAATTGGCGGCGTGGATGTTCCTGCTCGGCGATCGAGTCCGCACAGTAGATGAGGGCAAGGAGTTATCCGCGAAACTGATCCGCTCAGGCGAAGCGCTGAACAAGTTTCGCGAAATGGTGAAATTGCAGGATGGCGAAGCACGGGCCATCGACGACCCCGCTCGCCTTCCCCAAGCCAAAAGCAAAGTCGAGGTTCTCAGTTCCCTCGCGGGATACGTGCAGTCGATTCAATGTGAGCGTGCCGGCACGGCCTGCGTCATTCTGGGCGGAGGCCGCGAGCGCAAGGAAGACTTGGTCGATCCCGCAGTCGGTTTTGTCCTGCACAAGAAAGTGGGAGACGCCGTTGCGTCCGGCGAACCGCTTTGCACAATTCACTACAACTCCGAGACTCTGGCCGCTCGCGCCAAAACACTCCTGCTTGAAAGTTTCACAATCGGCGACAAAGCGCCCGCCACGCAGCGGCCGCTGGTTCATCGCGTCATCAGTAAATCCGGGGAGAAAAAATAATGGGACGATTCACCGGAATTCTCGGCCTTCTTACCATGCTGGGCCTCGCGTACGCATTTTCGACCAACCGGCGCGCAATTCGTCTCAAGACCGTCGCCTGGGGACTTGGATTGCAAATCGCTTTCGCGATCTTTGTACTGAAGGTCGAGATCGGGCGCCGTCTTTTTCAGGCAGCCGGCAACGCGGTGAATCACCTGTTGAGCTACTCTTTCGAAGGTTCCAAGTTCGTATTCGGCGAACTTGGCAAACAAGGCTCGTCGATGGGTTTCTTCTTCGCCTTCCAGGTGCTGCCCACCATCATCTTCATCGCCGCATTTTTCGCGGTCCTCTATCACATTGGCGTGATGCAGTTCATCATCAAGCAAGTCGCCAAGGTGATGACACACGTCATGGGCGCCAGTGGAGCCGAATCGCTCAATGTTGCGGCCAGCATCTTCATGGGGCAAACGGAAGCCCCGCTCACCATCCGCCCGTTCCTTCCCGACCTGACCAAATCCGAACTCATGACGGTAATGACTAGCGGCATGGCGCACGTTTCAGGCGGAATCATGGCGGCTTACATCGCGTTCGGCATCGATCCGAAACATCTGCTGAGTGCGGTCATCATGACGGCACCAGGAACACTTCTGATGGCCAAGATGCTGGTGCCCGAGACTGAACAACCGAAGACCGCCGGGCGAGTTGTAATGAGCGAAGAGGAGGTGAATGCCGAGAAAGGCGAGAACGTGCTTGGTGCAATTGCCCGCGGCACCACCGATGGCCTGCACCTTTGTTTAAATGTCGCCGCGATGTTGATCTCGTTCCTTGCCTTGGTTGCGCTGACCGACGGCCTACTAGGCTGGGCTCATAACGGACTTGCACACGTAGGCATCGGATGGTTCCCGGCGAGCATGGAACAAATTTTCGGAGTGCTCTTCGCACCTATCGCCTGGCTGATTGGCATCCCCTGGCACGATTGCCCGATCATCGGCAACCTCCTCGGTACTCGCATGGTTCTCAATGAACTAGTCGCGTTTTCCATGCTGGGTCCACAAAGAGCCGCACTCGATCCTCGCTCCTTCACCATCGCGACTTTCGCCCTGTGCGGCTTCGCGAATCTGAGTTCGATCGGCATCCAGATTGGCGGCATCGGCGCGCTCGCTCCGAATCGCAAGGGGGACCTCGCGCGGCTGGGCGTACGCGCCATGCTGGCCGGCACAATGGCCAACCTGATGTCAGCCTCAATTGCCGGCCTGCTGTACTGAGTCGATGGAGCGACGGGCGTCCTCGCCCGTCGGCGGGCGGGGACGCCCGCCGCTCCATCGTGGTTTGCCTTGTCCCCGGCTTCTGTACAACCCACCCCCGTTCGTACGAGAATGAACCCCAAGCCCGTCATCCGTAATCCATCCGGCGGATCACCGTGGGGGAACAAAACCGCTTGTACTTCAGACCCAGGACGCTCAGCGAGACAACCGATACCCTCTCGCGCCATGGTGGACAGATTTTGTCAGGCGGCACCGACTTCTTTCCCGCTCTCGGGGACCGTCCAGTATTGACCCCAGTCGTGGACATCTCAGGCGTTTCCGAGTTGCGCGGAATTTCTTACAGTGACACTGAGATTCGCATCGGCGGCCTGACCACCTGGACCGACATCCTGCGCGCGCCGCTTCCCCGCTGCTTCGACGCGCTCAAGGCAGCAGCGCGAGAAGTCGGCTCGATCCAAATCCAGAATCGTGGAACGGTTGCTGGCAACCTATGCAATGCATCGCCCGCCGCGGACGGAGTTCCACCGCTCCTCGCGCTCGACGCCGAAGTCGAACTCGCATCTCAATCAGAAGTGCGTCGACTACCGCTGTCGCAATTCCTCGTGGGCAACAGGAAGACGCGGCGCCGTGGCGACGAAGTTCTGTCCGCCGTGATTGTGCCACGCAGTCTTGATGATGCCCGCTCCGTATTCCTGAAACTAGGATCCCGGCGTTACCTCGTAATCTCTATCGTTATGGTGGCAGCGATCCTGGACAGAGACGCAGAGGGTCAAATCAAGCAGGCCCGGGTGGCCGTTGGTTCTTGCTCCGCAGTGGCGCAACGCCTGATCGAACTCGAGCGGTATCTCGTGAGCGTGAAGGCCGAACGCGGATTCACTGACCGGATTTCTGCCGAGCATCTGTCTGTTCTCTCCCCCATCGATGACGTGCGCGCCACCGCCGACTACCGCCGCGACGCCGCCTTAACGCTGGTCAAGCGCGCCCTCGAAGCTTGTGTGGAGGCCCGCTAACCGATGCTGGCCACTCCGCCAATCCCACTTGACCTGCAATCTTCCTTAACCTTCAGCGTGAATGGAAAGCAAGTGACGGTCAGAACGTCGCTTGCCCGCCGCCTGTCACGCGTCCTGCGCGATGATCTCGAACTGACCGGAACGAAAGTCGGCTGTGATGCCGGCGATTGTGGCGCCTGCACAGTCCTCCTCGATGGAGAACCTGTCTGCGCCTGTTTGGTTCCCGCCGCACAAGCTGAAGGCCACGAAATCACAACGGTGGAAGGGCTCGCGCAACGTCCCCCAATCTTTGACAAGTTGCAGAAGAGCTTCCTGCAAAATGGGGCCGCCCAGTGCGGCGCGTGCACCCCCGGCATGTTAGTCGCAGCCACTGCGCTGCTCGAAAAGAGCCCGCACCCGACCGAGATCGAAGTTATGGACGCTCTGGGTGGCGTCCTCTGCCGATGCACGGGATACCGAAAGATCATCGCGGCGGTGTGCGAGGCCAGCAGCGATGCCTACGTCGCTGACTCTCCGGCTCAGGGCTGCGCGGTCGGCGCGCGCCTGGTTCGCCTGGATGGTCAACGCAAAGTTGAGGGCACAGAAATCTTCGGAGCCGACGAAACTCCAGCCGAAGTTCTAACCGTTCGCGCCATTCGCTGCCCCTATCACCGCGCGAAATTCGAACTTGGCGATCTTAAGGAATTTGTCGCAAGTTATCCCGGCATCTCGGCCGTGTTCACCGCGAAAGATGTCCCGGGGGACAACTGTTACGGCGTGATTCCAAAATTTGCCGATCAGCCCGTCTTCGCCGAAACCGAAGCGCGCTTCCGCGGAGAAGCGGTCGCAATGGTCGTCGGAGAGGAAACGGCCATTGAGAATCTCGATCCGAACAGCTTTCCGATAACCTGGGACGAACTACCGCCCATCAAGACTATCGACGCCGCTCTAGCGAAAGGCGCTGAACAAATTCACGCCCATCGCCCCGACAATATTCTGACCGGCGGCCGGGTCGTTCGTGGCGATGTCGATCGCGCACTCGCCACAGCCGATTTTGTCGTCGGGGACAGCTACGAAACCGGTTTCGTCGAGCACGCGTACATCGAGCCCGAGGCAGGATTTGCGCGTCGGGTGGGCGGCACCATCGAGGTACAGGCCTGCACGCAATCTCCTTACATGGACCGTGCCGACATCGCAAAAATCCTGGGCATCGCCGCCGAAGCTGTGCGAATCATCCCTACAGCAGTGGGCGGTGGCTTCGGCTCGAAACTCGATCTCTCCGTGCAGCCGTTCGTCGCATTGGCCGCGTGGCATCTGAATCGTCCCGCGAGAATGGTTTACTCGCGCAAAGAATCGATTCTCTCGACCACCAAGCGCCATCCGGCCAGCATGCACTTGCGGGCGGGCGCAACCCGCGATGGAAAACTGCTGGCGCTGGATTTCATCGCCGACTTCAACACGGGCGCCTACTCTTCCTGGGGACCGACGGTCGCCGCCCGCGTTCCAGTGCATGCCTCCGGTCCATACAAGGTGCCACACTACCGCGCCATCACCCGTGCGATACACACGCACCTCGTTCCGGCCGGCGCCTTCCGCGGATTCGGCGTCCCGCAGACCGCCATCGCGCAGGAGCAGGTCTACGACGATCTAGCCGACTGTTGCGGCATCGACCGCCTGGAATTTCGCATCCTCAACGCGCTCGACGACGACTCGCCCACCGTGACCGGCCAGGTGCTTGGAGAGGGCGTCGGCATCCGCGCCTGTTTCGAGGCGCTGCGCCCCAGGTGGAAAGCTGCCCGCCAAGAAGCATCCGCCTTCAACGCGAGCACCAAAGACTCCCTTCGCCGTGGCGTGGGCGTCGCCGGTATGTGGTACGGCTGCGGCAACACGTCCCTTCCGAACCCCTCGACGGTCCGCATCGGCCTCAAGCCCGACGGCCGCATCGCGCTGCATCAGGGCGCGGTTGACATTGGACAAGGCTCGAATACTATCGTCACGCAAATCTGCGCTGACGCCATGCAGATTCCCATTGCGCAATTCGATCTCGTTTCCGGAGACACCGCCATTACGCCTGACTGTGGCAAGACGTCAGCATCGCGCCAGACTTTTGTCACGGGCAAGGCCGCCGCAATGGCAGGAGAAAACCTGCGGTCCGGCGTCCTAAACCTTCTCAACGCCCAAGATCCCGCAGCCCTGACGCTTGGCCAGGGCTGCATCAAAGTCAAAGACCAACGTGGCGAGCGCGCCCTCGATCTGAGCACGCGCACTGTGGACGCCTTCGGGTACGTGCTGACCGCCGAAGCCACCTTCGATCCGCCCACCAAGCCACTCGATGAGAACGGCCAAGGCATACCGTATGCCGTCTACGGATTCGGCGCCCACCTCGCAGAAATCGAAGTCGACACCGAACTCGGCACGGTCAAAGTCCTCAAGATCACAGCCGCGCACGACGTGGGCCGCGCCATCAATCCGACGTTGATCGAAGGCCAGATCGAAGGCGGCGCCGCGCAAGGCTTGGGCCACGCGCTCATGGAAGAGTTCTTCCCGGGCAAGGGCGAAAACCTGCACGATTACTTGATCCCCTCGGCCGGAGAGATGCCGCCAGTCGACTCGATCCTTATCGAAGATCCTTCGCCCATCGGCCCCTTCGGCGCGAAGGGCATCGGCGAGCAGGCAGTCATCCCGACGGCACCCGCGATCCTGAACGCGATTCACGACGCCATCGGCGTCCGCATTCACCGGATCCCCGCAACTCCCGACCGCATCCGCGCCGCCATCCTCGCGCAGCGCGCGAAGGACACCTCCCGTGCCTGACGACGACGCAATCCGATGCGATGCCTGTCCCGTGCTCTGCTACATCAAGCCCGGGCGGCTGGGAGCCTGCGACCGCTACGGCAATCGTGACGGCCAACTGGTTCGCGTCGATCCGCACGTGGTGCTCGACCGCGCTCTCGAACGCGGTACGTCGATCGTTCCCTTCCTCGGCCGCGAGCAAGACTGGGA
>Ga0070716_100000388_pt1 | contig 17968 bp, 16 predicted proteins | sample LARL112metaG_FD_71395 | JGI IMG/M metagenome (GOLD analysis project Ga0070716, IMG submission 71395) | Corn, switchgrass and miscanthus rhizosphere microbial communities from Kellogg Biological Station, Michigan, USA - LAR L11-2 metaG | ecosystem: Host-associated > Plants > Roots > Rhizosphere... | reverse complement strand
AGAGAAATTGCCAATCTTGAGGAGCGCGCGCGCCGGCAAATTCGCCCGCAGGTCCAGCTCATATTTCAAGACCCCGCGAGCTCTTTGAATCCAAGATGGAGCGTGATGGACGTACTTGCTGAGCCGTTGATCCTACAGCGCAAATTCAGCGGCGCAGAGATAGACATGCGCGGCGCTTCCTTGCTGGAACGAGTAGGTCTCTCTCCAGAAACCCTGAAGCGACTGCCTATTGAGTTGAGCGGCGGTCAGCGCCAGAGACTAGCCATCGCGCGCGCATTGGCTCTCGAACCCAAGCTTTTAATTCTGGATGAAGCCCTGTCGGCTCTTGATTGCTCGATACAAGCGCAAATCGCCAATCTCTTGATGGAGTTGCAAAGCTCTCTGGGAATGACGTATTTATTCATTACCCATGACTTGGCCATGGCCGCTCACCTTGCCGATGAGATCGCCGTCATGGACCATGGCAGGATCGTTGAGCAGGGACCGGTACAAAAAATCTTGAAACAGCCAGAGCAGGAAACTACGCGTCAACTGCTGGCAGCCGTGCCTAGAATCACTCTCTCGCCGCCCTCGTTGGAGCAATGATGCGCTATCTGCTGCGCCGGCTCGGTCACGCTTCGCTCTTATTGGCCGGGGTATCTGCTCTCACCTTTCTCTTCACGGCCATGGTTCCCGGAACTTACTTCGACGAAATGCGTATGAACCCGCAGATTTCTCCGGAGACGATAACCGCGTTACGCGCGCAATACGGCTTCGACAGGCCGCTCCCTCTTCGCTATGTATCCTGGCTAAGTTCCTTACTTCACGGCGAAATGGGATTCTCCTTCGCCTATAACAGCCCCGTAGCACCACTTCTGCTGGTGCGCGCGCGGAACACGCTGCTCCTGACAATCACATCCACGCTGCTTGCTTGGGCGATCGCTCTACCACTCGGAATATGGGGGGCGGAACGTAAGGGACGACTGCCGGATCGCCTGCTCTCCTGGGGAACGGCGATATTCTTGGTAATCCCGGACTTGGCCCTAGCACTGGGGTTGTTAGTCCTCTCAGTGAGAAGTGGATGGTTTCCGACGGGAGGGATGGCTTCCGTCGATTTTGAAGGTCTTTCACCCTTCAATAAACTCTGCGATCTGGCTTTACATATGATTCTGCCCGTGACGGCCCTTGTGCTGTCAAGCCTGCCACTACTTATTCGCCACGTTCGTGCGGCCGTTGCGGACGTGCTCAGCGCCCCATTTCTTCTGGCCGCATCGGGGCACGGGATCCCGAAACGCACCCTTCTATATCGCTACGCGCTTCCGGCCGCAGCAAATCCTCTTATATCCCTGTTTGGTTTTAGCGTCGGCGTATTGTTGAGCGGATCGCTGCTGATCGAAGTCGTGATGAGCTGGCCGGGCCTGGGGCCGCTATTATTGGAGGCAATTCTAGCGCGCGATCTGTACGTAGTTATCGGGGGTATCCTGTTCTCAACATTTTTTCTCGTCGGAGGAAATTTGTTTGCGGACATGCTTCTCTATTGGGCTGATCCCCGAATCCGGACAGAGAGCCACGCACGATGAAGGCGCAACGCGCTCTTGCGGGATGGCTTCTCGCCCTTTGCGCGCTGCACGGAATTGTGGTCTGTGCGGGTTTTTTTGCTCCGTATGATCCAGCCGAGCAAGATCGTAAGAACCCTTATCTGCCGCCCATGCGGCTCCACCTTGTGGATCGTCTAGACCATCTCCATGCGAGGCCTTTTGTCTATTCCCTGAAATTGCGCGAGGGCTCGTTAGATCAATATGAGGAAGATACAGGGGAGCCGCATCTTGTGGAATTTTTCCCCGTCGGGGCTCATTATCGCTTGTTGGGATTCTTGCCATGCCGAAGGCACTTTTTTGGCCTCGAGAATGCGCGGCTCTATCTTCTGGGCACTGATGCGTACGGCCGCGACCAGCTTTCTAGACTACTCTTCGGTGGCCAAGTGTCCCTTGTTGCAGGTCTGCTGGGCGCGGGATTCACGTTGCTCCTTGGCTTGTGCATCGGTGCCGTAGCTGGCTACTTCGGTGGTTGGAGAGATAGCCTGCTCATGCGCCTCTCCGAGCTTTTTATGGCATTGCCGTGGCTGTACCTACTCTTTGCAATACGTGCTTTCCTTCCGCTGGCGGTAAGCCCGCTGAAAGCTTTCTTTTTGATCGTTACTGTGATCGGAATTGTGGGCTGGGCAAGGCCGGCGCGGCTCGTCCGTGGTGTGGTACTGAGCGCAAAGGAACGCGACTTCGTCCGGGCGGCTCGGGGCTTTGGAGCGACCAATGGATACTTGCTCCGTCGTCACATTCTGCCGGAAACTTCCAGTGTGCTTTTGACACAGGCGGTGATTCTGATACCACAATATGTCCTGGCGGAGATGACCCTCTCGTTTCTCGGCTTGGGCGTCCCTGAGCCGGTGCCAAGTTGGGGAAACCTTCTCTCAAGCCTGCAGCAATACAGTGTTCTGGTTTCTTATTGGTGGATGTATTTGCCCGCGCTGGCAATGGTGCCGTTCTTCCTAGGATACTTGGGGCTGGCGAGTTCGTTGCAGGAGCGAGGAGCGGCGTACAAGATGGAATCGGAGAATCTGGGGAATCTAACTTGAAAAGAACGACAGCAGATTTCAAATGCCGTGGGATCCTCTCGGCCCTGCTCCTGGCGCTTTTCGCGGTTGCCGGCCGCCGAGCAATGGCCTCTCCTCCTCAGGAGAAAACTGCAAAAGAAGAATTACTCGCGCTTCCGGGAGAAGTGGGCCGGCCAGGAGGGCGCCTCGTCGTGTCGCTCCGCGGCGAACCGAAGACCTTAAATCCGTTGATCGCCGCTGATGCGCGATCCCGCGAGGTTATTGGCGTCATGCAAGCAGATCTCATCCATATCAACCGCGCGACGCAGTTGACGGAATCTGCGCTGGCCAAATCCTGGGAAATCTCCTCAGACGGCCTCTCATATACGCTCGTGCTCCGGCGGGGATTGAAATTCTCAGACGGTCACCCGCTTGATGCGGATGACGTGCTTTTCACCTTCCGTGTTTTCCTCGACGAAAATGTCCACGCTCCGCAGCGAGACCTCTTGATCCTTGGCGGGAAACCGATCACGGTGCGCAAGGTGGACGCGCATACGGTTGTCTTTCAACTGGCAAAGACTTACGGCGTCGGCGAGAGGCTCTTCGATGGGCTAGCGATCCTGCCCCGGCATCTGCTGGAAAAACCTTACCAGGAAGGGAAGTTAGGGCAGATCGGATCTTTATCCGCGGCCGCCGAACAATGGGCAGGGCTCGGCCCGTTTCGGTTGAAGGAGTACGTCGCCGGGCAACGATTGGTTCTGGAACGCAATCCTTATTATTGGAAATCGGATGTCAAAGGGAATCGACTGCCCTATGTGGATGAACTCGTATTTTTATTCGTCCCGAACGCGGATGCACAGGTCTTGAAATTCCAATCCGGTGAGACTGATATGATCAGCCAGTTGGGCGCGGAAAATTTCTCCGTATTATCGCGCCAGCAGCGCGGTTACACCATGACGGACGTCGGACCCGGCCTCGAGTATAACTTTCTTTTCTTCAATCTGAATGACGCGGGCGAAAAAACATCGCCTGAAATACAGTGGAAGCATAAATGGTTCCGCGAAGTGAAGTTCCGTCAGGCGATCTCAGCCGCAGTAGACCGGGAAACTATTGTTCGACTCGTTTACCAGGGGCGAGGTTCCGCTCTGTGGGGGCTGGTCACGCCTGGCAACCGGCGATGGGGAAATGAGAAGCTCGCCCATCCGGCGCGTTCCCTCGAACGGGCGCGCACACTCCTCAAGCAAGCCGGTTTCTCTTGGAGTAATGGCGCCGACGGGCAGCCCGTGCTCTTGGATTCGGAAGCCAAGCCCGTGGAGTTCTCTATTCTCACGAGTTCTTCGAACGCGGACCGTGCCAAGATGGCTGCCCTTATTCAAGACGACCTGAAGCAACTTGGAATGCGTGTCCAGGTTGTGCCCCTCGAGTTTCGCTCTCTGCTGGATCGCGTCACGCAAACGAAAGACTATGATGCCTGTGTGATGGGAATCGCGAGTTTGGACGCCGACCCGAATTCCGACATCAATGTCTGGCTATCGAGCGGAGGAACGCATCTTTGGAACCCTTCCCAAGTTCATCCTGCCACACCGTGGGAGGCCGAAATCGACCGCCTGATTGAGGAACAGATGTCCGCGCGAACCTTCGAACAACGGAAGAGACTCTACGACCGCGCGCAGGAGATTCTTGCTGAGAATCAGCCGATGATATTTCTGGCGAGCCCGAATATTCTCGCAGGCGCCAAGAATTCCATCGGCAATTTTCATCCCGCCGTTCTGGAACCCTATGTGCTCTGGAACGTGGAGCAGCTCTTTCTCAAGAATGGGACTCGATGAGCCCTTCGTTGACCAAGGCCAAGAAGCCGCTGGCGGCATGGAACGACACACGCCTGGTTAAAGCGTGTCTCGCCGGCGATGAAGATGCATGGTCGCTGCTCATCGACAAGTACAAGGCGCTTATTTATTCGATTCCCGTGAAATACGGATTGTCCCGCCAGGAAGCGGCTGATGTTTTTCAGGCGACCTGTACGGAACTTCTTGTGCGCCTTCCCGAGTTGCGCGAACCGCGTGCGCTGCCCAAATGGCTGATGCAAGTGGCGCACCACGAGTGCTACCGCTGGAAACGGCACAACCAGCGCGTGGTTAGCCGCGATGGGGAGGAGGATCTTCCGGAGCCCGCGACGCCCGCGATCGCCGAAAATCTCGTTCAGCAAACACAGGAAGAGCAGATGCTGCGAGAAGCTATGGCGATGCTGACGCCACAATGCCGTCGCCTGGTGGAGTTGTTGTTCTTTGAAACTCCATCGCGGCCATACACGGAAGTTGCGGCGGAACTTGGCCTTGCTGTAGGCTCCATCGGATTTACTCGCCAGAAATGCCTTGAGCGGCTGCGCGGGCAACTCGAGCAACTGGGTTTTGACTGATGCCCGCAACTCTAAAGAAGAACTCCACGGACTCGTTGATAGGCGAACTGGGGCAGTTGTCGAGCGAACCGGCCCGCCTCAAGTTTCTTGCCAAACACAAGACCCTGCTTCGTCAGGATACTGTCGAACGCCTCGCCCAACTGGTCTGGGAAAAAGTTCGCATAAGCAGACAAGAAGCATTTCACCTGGCTGAGGCCGCCGTGCTCATCGCGAAGCGTCTGCGTCGCAAGGAAGCCCTAGCGCTTGCCTTGCGCGCAAAGGCAAACGCTCTCTATTCCTCCGGGGATAATCGCGCTGCGATCGAGCACCATCAGCAAGCCATCCAGCTTTATGAATCGTTGGGCAATTGGAACGAAGCCGCGCGAACTTTGAGCGGTTCTATCCAGCCGATGATCCTGGTGGGCGAGTACGACCAGGCCTTTCAGGCCGCGGACCGTGCCAAGGAGATTTTTACGCGCTTGGACGACTCCTGGCGCCTGGCCCGTCTGGAAATCAACGTTGGCAACATCTATCACCGTCAAGATCGCTTTGAAGAATCGATCGCCCACTACGAACGCGCCTATGCAGATCTGCTGCCCTACAAAGACACGGAAGGAATCGCGGTGGTCCTCAGCAACATGGCCGTTTGTCTGATTAGCCTCAATGATTTCGCTCGTGCTTTGGCGGCCTATCGCGGTGCGCGTTCCTTCTGCGAACAGAACAACATGCCCCTTCTCGTGGCGCAGGCAGATTACAACATTGCGTATCTCTATTATCTGCGCGGTGAGTACAGCCGCGCCATTGAGGCGCTCTACGCCGCTCGGCGCGCGTGCGAAGCTACCGGCGACGCTTATCACTTTGCGTTATGCCATTTGGACCTCTCCGACATTTATCTTGAACTGAACCTCAGCGAAGAAGCTCGGGAAATGGCCCACGAGGGATTCCTTCGGTTCGAAAAGCTCGGTATGGGCTACGAGGCTGCAAAAACACTGGCGAACGAGGCGACGGCCTACGGTCAGCAGGGAAAGACCGTCCAGGCATTGGAACGCTTTTCGAAAGCGCGAGAAATGTTTGGGCGCGAAAAAAACCTCGTTTGGCCCTGGCTCATTGACTTGTACCAGGCCTTATTGCTCTTCCACGAAGGACGCTATTTTGAAGCCCGGCGCCTCTGCCTCGCAGCCTCCGGTTTCTTCGATCAATCCGCGCTATCGGGGAAAGCTGTCCTTGCCCACCTGCTGCTGGCGCGCATCGCACTCCAAGTGGGAGATTCTGACGAAGCAGAAAAGGAGACGCGCGAGTCTCTTGCGCGGCTGGAATGCCTCCAGACGCCGGTGCTTGCCTATCAAGCCCACTTGCTCGAAGGCCAGATCGCTCACGCTCGCAACGATCGTCAAACAGCGCATCATGCCTACTTGGCGGCAAGGAAAGCGCTGGAAACCCTGCGCAGCCGATTGCAAGGCGAAGAACTCAAGATTTCTTTCGTCAAAAACAGGATGCAAGTCTACGAAGCGCTTGTGGACTTGCACATTTCGGGGGACGGAACAGACACTTCCCCTGAAGAAGCGTTTGGGTGCATGGAAGCTGCAAAGTCACGCAGCATGATCGAAATGATATTTCAGAGCGGGCAGAGTCTTCCGTTGGGAGACACGGGCCAGAGCGATCTTGTCCGCAGAATCAGGGACCTGCGCGAGGAGCTCAACTGGTACTACCACCGCATCGAGCTTGAGCAACTCCGCCCCGAAGAAAAATCTCACGAGAGGCTCGAAGGCCTGCAGGAAAAAGTGCAATCCCACGAGAAAGAATTATTGCGGACTCTCCGCGAGCTCCCCGCGCATGAGCGGGAAAACGCTACGCTGGAAGTTTCCGCGGACTTTTCTCTTGCAAAGCTGCAAGCTCATCTTCCGGAGAACGCGAGCCTCGTTGAATACTTTGTGGCCGGTGATCGCCTCGTTGCCGCCGTCATTACACGCGAGAACATCCATATTCAACCCGTGACCTTGCTCTCCCGAGCCGCCCATTTTCTGCAATTGCTGCGTTTTCAACTCTCCAAGTTTCGCATGGGCAGCGAATACGTCCGGCGGTTTGAAGAACCTCTCTTGCGCGCCACGCACAGTCATCTGGAAACTCTTTACGCCGAACTCATCGCCCCTCTGCGTTCTTTCCTCCAGGGAAAGCACCTTGTTATCGTGCCGCACGGTCCTCTGCATTTCTTGCCCTTCCACGCTTTACGAAACGGGGATGAGTATCTCTGCGATTCCTTCACAGTCTCCTACGCTCCCAGTGCGACGGTTTTTTCCTGGTGCCAGGAAAAGCCGGCCAGCGCGAACGAGAACTCTCTCATTTTTGGAATCGCCGACGAGCGAGCACCCCAAATCCTGCAGGAAGCCCAATCCGTAGCGTCGCTCCTTCCCAAAGCTTCCCTCCACGTGGGAGACCGTGCCACCTCCTCTATTCTCCGCCAACTGGGTCCCCAGAGCGGCTTGCTTCACCTCGCCACTCACGGCGTCTACCGTCAGGACAACCCGATGTTCTCTGGGATTCGGCTGGGCGATGGCTACTTGAATTTGTATGATCTCTACCAGATGCGATTAGACGCCAGGCTGGTGACGCTCAGCGGCTGCGCCACGGGAATGAATTTTGTTGCCGCCGGTGATGAATTGCTTGGGCTTCAGCGGGGTTTGTTTTGCGCCGGAGCCACTACCTTGCTGTTGTCCTTATGGGACGTGCATGATCAAAGCACCGCGCACTTAATGCAGCACTTTTATCGGGACTACATTCGAACCGGCAATATGGCAGGCGCTCTGCAGCGGGCCATGCAGGAACTTCGTCGCCAGGATCCCCACCCCTACTTTTGGGCGCCGTTCGTCCTGGTCGGTAAACTCACTGATTCCGCAAGACTTACCTGATCTTCCAGATTCTTATATTTTCTGGGCTTCTGCCTTCCCTTATGCCGCGAGGGTGTTACATCGTCCCTTCTACTGGGGAGTGTTGGGGCGCAGAAAGGAATCTGGGGGGAAGAAATGGAACATTTTACGACGGAGAATTGGATCGATTTTGTGAATCAGGCCGTTGACGTCAGCGAGAGAAAGCTGATGGAACAACACCTGAAGGGTTGCAAGCGTTGTGCGAAAACAGTGGCCCTGTGGCACAGAGTACGGCAATCCGCTGCTTTGGAAGCGAGTTACTTGCCTCCCGAGGATGCGGTCAGAATTGCCAAGGCGACGTTTGCGGGGGCCCGGTTGGCGGATCAAAGAGAGGGAGCGGGCAGCCGCATCAAGGTTCTCTTTGACAGTTTCCTGCAACCCGTTTTCGAAGGAGCTAGATCTGCGGGTACTGGCACGAGGCAAATGCTTTATCGTGCAGACCCTTTTCAGATCGATATCCAGGTGGAAGCCAAGCCAGCCGGAAACCGCATCGTCGTCACCGGCCAGGTCTTGGACATGCGTGATCCTAAAGTCGTCGGCCGCGACGCCCGCATCGTGCTCTCTAATTTGCGGGGACACGTGGTGCATGCCGTCACCAATCAGTTTGGCGAGTTCAGCGGGGAGATTGAGGACAGCGGAGAGCTACAAATGACGTTTTCGAGCGGCGACGGCCTCCCCGTCGTGATTTCGCTCCGCGACGCTCTTGGCGGTCTGCACGAGGGCAAGGAATGAGCGCCAATCCATATCCGCAGTTGCCCGGCGTTGCAGCTCTGGTACGAATGTACCAAGACCGCTGGCAAGTTTGTTTGGTCGGGAAGGCACACTCGTACTATTGGCTCGAAAAGCTTGTCCCATGAAACTAAGCGGGCAAGCACTCGCGCTAAGAAACGAGCAACTCAACTGTAGGAGAGCCCCCAAGGGCTTCAACTATGAAACGTATCACCATCATTGTCGCGCTGATCGTCCTCATGCTCGGTGCTGCAAAACCCGCTGCAGCGCAAAACCGTTACATCGTCCAAAGTACGGGCGGTTTGCTGTCTGTCCTCAATCTTTGTTCGCTTCTCGGTTGCCAGGTTCAGGGCAGTTTGGACGGTTCGATCGGACAGACATTCTTGGTAACCTCTGCCGGAAACCTCGTAACCGGTACCTTGACACTTGCCGAATCTCTCCTCGGTATCGTAAGTATTGAAGCGGACAGGCTTCTCCCTGTCCCACAACATCCGCTCCCAAGTATTCCAGCTGGACTGTACGACACATCGCCGGTCAAGTATTACGGCACGGTCGTTTGGCACGGTTATGCAGCCCAGCCGGCAGCCCAAATCATACGCCTCACGGACGCTCAGAACGGCTTTGGCATCGCCGGCAAAGGAATCGTCGCCGTTATTGACACAGGCGTAGACCCGAATCATCCAGTCCTCTATCCCGTCCTTCTGCAAGGGTACGACTTCACGCGGAACCAGCCCGGCGCCTCCGAGTGGCTCGATGTCACCGGGATGCAAGGCGGCTACACCGACACTGGCACTCAGAATCAGCAGCCTGGCTATGTGCAGCAATCCACGGCCGCCGTGCTCGATCAATCCACTGCAGCGGTTCTGGACGGCTCGCCTTACGTCGCCTTCGGCCACGGCACCATGACCTCCGGCCTAGTTCACCTGGTTGCGCCCAAGGCTAAGATTCTTCCCCTTAAGGCCTTCTCGGCGAACGGCACAGGCTCCCTCGCCAACATCGTTGCAGCGCTTTACTATGCCGTGCAGCATGGCGCTAACGTCGTGAACATGAGCTTCGATCTCACCTCTTCTTCGCCGTCGCTGAACAAGGCCGCGTCTTACGCCAACAAAGCGGGCGTCGTACTCGTCGCTGCCGCAGGAAACGAGAACACGAACGCGCCCGTCTATCCAGCCGCAATCGGCGGATCCGTTGTCGGCATCGCTTCGACGACGGATTGGGACGCCCGGTCCTCCTTCTCCAACTATGGGTCTTATGATGTTTGGATCGCGGCCCCTGGCGAATACGTCATCAGCACTTACCCCGGCGGGACGTACGCCAGCTCTTCCGGGACGTCGTTCAGCGCGCCGCTCGTCGCCGGCGCCTCGGCTCTCATGCTCAGTGCAAAATCGTCGTCCTTAAATCAGAGTCAAGCAGCCAGCGCGCTGTCCCATGCGATCCAAATCACGCCGGATCTCAATCACGGACGTCTCGACGTATATCAGGCGGTGTCCGCCTGGGTAAACAGTTCCGGCTCAACCTCCGGCTCTGGCGGCTCCTGCCTCTTGCTCTGCTGGTAACTGCAATGGCGAATTACCAGATTCCGGCGCCCGCGGAGGGCTCCCTGCCTGCTGGGGCGCTGGAATCTCTTCGCGTCAAACAACTCGAAGAGCAAGTTGCCGCGCTTCGCAATTCGGTCATCTGCGCGTTCAATCAACTCCTCGACTTGAAAGATCTCAACACCGGCGTCCATAGCACCCGGCTCGCGGAATGGGGTATGCGCGTTGGACAGGAACTGGGCTTGGAAGAAGCCGAACTTCAGAATCTCGAGGTTGCTGCGCTCCTGCACGACATCGGCAAAGTGGGCATCCCGGATTCCATCCTCCGCAAGCCTGAACGCCTCGATCCGGATGAATACGCGCTCATGAAAAAGCACTCCGAGTACGGCTGGGCCGTATTGCGCATGCTTCCGGGTTTCGAGCGCGCCGCTCTTGATATTCTCCATCATCACGAATCTTTTGACGGCAAGGGCTACCCCGCGGGGCTCAAGGGCGCCGAGATTCCCATTGTGTCGCGCATCGTATGCGTCATCGATGCATTCGATGCCATGGTCTCCTCTCGTCCTTATCGGAAAGGCCTGCCCTTTGAGGAAGCGGTGCGCCGGCTGAACGAAGCAAGTGGCACTCAGTTCGACTCTGCTGTCGTCCGGTCATTCCTTTCCTTCGCCGAAGCGGAGATTTCCACCGTTTTTGCTGCCGCTGGGACATCCGTCTCCTCCGCTCTCTAGATCCTTATCCTAACGCGCAGGCACTCAATAGACTCTTTTACCGGCCCTCAAGCAACTCAGTCATTTGTGGGTTCCGATGGCGATGTTGCACTAACTGTCTCTGTTCGCTAGATTTGTAGTGCCAGTGCCCGGGTGGCGGAATGGCAGACGCTGTGATAAGGCCGTCGTTGACCGCCGAGAGAACCTGACTAACTGGGTGGAATTATTCCGCCAGTTCGTGGCGCGAAATCTGAAAGTATTCGGCTACGCCAACAACCACTATGCTTTATGCCGATGTCGGCATAATTCGCAAGGCGGCATTATATGCTGGGCATGGTCCTGCTACTGTGAAACTGTTTATGGATTTGTGGAATGAGAAAAATAAACTTGTGCTTCCGAGCACGGGGGGTTGAAGGATGACGAACAGGCTGAACAAATCGCTTTCTGCCAAATTGCAGAAGAGCCACAAAGGGGGATAGACCTATGTGGTCTGGCCGAGTTCAGTCAAATTTTTCGGTACACGCGGTTTGGCCAAGGTCAGAGGCACAAATTGATGGTCATTCTTTTCAAGAGTTCGTTTATGGCTATGGGCAACGGCAGGCACATGCTCCCTGTAAAGGCAGAGATACGCCGAGCAATCGGAAAGGAAGTCGGCAAAACTGTGAAGGTGATACTGAAAGAACGGATGCGCAGCTCTAAGACGCGTGCGCGGACTTTGCCGCGTCAATCCATTTCTGCAAAACGGGCAGGGATTCCGGTCTGATTTCATCGAACATAACGCCCACATCGTCCGCAGTGGAATGCATAACCTTCGCTGTTGCCATGAAGGAATCTGTCTGTGTACGAATTCTGATCGTAATCGTCATTCCTAGTGGAATTAGCCCATTGGTGAGTAAACGACAGCCGCCAAAGCTGATATTGGTTACTCGTAAGGGCCATTCAACGTCGGAGGCAATAATTTCTGCATGCGCCTCAAAAGGGTACCTTGTGTAGAGGCGTTTTTCACGAGGCGGGGCTGGAATCATCGACTCCAAATATGCCAGCAAAAAGATCGATGAATAATTATTTGAATTGCTGCTTGGTATACCGACCAGCACTAATCTGCCCGCCATCCATACTCTTGTCCGTGTATCGTCATTGGCAATGAATAGCCCGCCGCAGCAGGAGCCTTCGTGTCAGGTGGCAGGATTTCGATAACTCTCCCAAGGAAGTCGGATGGCGAGGCAGCCAGTCTACATCTAAGTGCTGGCGGTCCAATCGGCAGGCGGATACGCGATGCGCCAAAAACTCGGTGCGGGCCGCGTGAATTCCACTGCAACCTTAGTTGGTCCCGCTAGTTCCTTCTCCACGTAGACCACGCGGCACTCTTTCTGTTCCCCGCCTATGTTTTGCATCAGGAGCCTTTGCTTAGGGGCTACCTTTTCCGCTAAAACCATCAATGCACCGTGTGCGTTGACCACCAGCGTTTGCGTTCTTTCATAGAACTGCGAGCCTCCCTTTTGGGGTCTGTGAACAACAACTGGAACGGTCAACTCAATCCGCTGGCTGCGCCGCTCCCTTAACCATTGTTTTGTGTTGGTGAGCTGCTGGTCGCTCATAAAACCTAGATAACACCCATATTTTGCACTCTGCGAGGCAAGTAGTCTTTTGAAGGATTCGTTCCCGGCCTGGATGTGTAAGGTAATGAGGACAGTCCTTTGGCGCTTCGCACCAATTGGCTTTCCATGGATCGCGCTATCAAGGACGTTGCTCTTAGCCTCGACGGGATCGACGCGAGAGGACCTGCGATTGTTAATTCGTTCTCCGCCAAAGAGCCTTAGCGATTGGCCATCTTCTGAGCCATATGCAGAATCAGCTTGCGGTCTTCATCGCTTGACTTGCCTAAAAGACGACGAAGTTTGCTCAGAAATCGCGCATCTCTACCTGAACTGCCCCAATCGCCTTCGTCAGAAGACTTTCGTTTCAGTAGATTCGGCACCTGAGGGGGCTCTGCGCCATCGTAGAAGAGTTGATAGAGTGGGACCTCGAAAGCACGCGCCAGCTTTTCCAACGTCTCAACAGCAGGAACGGTATGGCCATTCTCAACGCGGGAAATGTAACAGCGAAGTAAGCCAGTGCGCTTTTCGACATCACCTTGGGAGAGTTTCTTTGCCTCACGCATTTCGCGGAGGCGGTCGCCGATAATCATGGGCGGATTTTCCCACTTACATAGAACTGGCGCAAGGGTAATTGGCTATGACTCAGAGCGAGTTTTGGCTCCCCGGTAGAATCCTTGGAGGATCGTCCCGAATTCTCTCGACTTTTTGATTCTTCAACTAAAACACACCATTCACACAAAAACATCTTGATTGCCCTCGTTCCCCGAGCGGAGAGGTTCAACGCAGCTTTTATATAAGCTTCTCGCTTATTGCTTACGTCTTTGACGGCTAATTGCAAAGTAGCCTCGATTAGGCCGTACGTATCAGTCATCTGAGAACACAGTTCCTCAAGTCGCCTTGCCGCACACTGGTCTACGACAATTTCATTTGCGTAGATGTCCTTATGCGGCTGTTCAGGGGAAGGAGTTTGTTCTGGCATGTCAGCGTGGCACTCCGGGAGAGATCAGAACAAGGACCAAGACAGAAGCCAAGAGCAAGCAAAGCATTCCTCCTACCAACAGGGATGAACGATCGCAGTTAATGACATTCGTAGCGCGAAGTCTCCGCATGGGGCTGGTTTCCCAGACTAAGGAATTACAGGCGGGCACCCCGGCACTATGGGGTCATCTATCCTGGCCGCCCCTTCCAAAAGTAGGCCAAGGTTGGCGCTAGGGTGCCCGCACGCAGGGCGTCTTATATGTTACAACTAGTTATGGTGTCAAGTAATTTCTACCACCTACAGTAAACTACATAAGGTCTACACCTGACTTGATATTCTCCACACGGTGAGTTCAACGCGGAAGGCCAAATGGATTTGCGCGAACACGCCTTGATGATGGGAAAGTTGGCTCGTTAGTTTTCACTGCCTGGAGTACGCGGTACGGGCCTTCCTATATGAGCGGTGCGATCCGCCGCACAAGCCGCCGGCTCCTGGAACCAACCTAGACACCATGACCTTTGGGGAAGTGGTCACAGAGAATGCAATTACGCGATGGGATTCGTTAACGTATCTTATAAGCAGATATAACCGAACGGTCGGCGATGGGCAATTGAAGGTGGACCATTCCCTCGTGGAATTGCGAGACGCCCTAGCGCACGCCGAGGAACTCCTCCAGGAGCTTGGATCTTTGGGTCTGCAAAGTTGCGAGATCGTTAGGCATAGGGGGTCTCCTCTCTGCATCGTATCTAGTTTGCACGTATAGATACGCTCAGACCTATGCCATAAAAAAAGGAACCTTGCTGGATAGCACTTCCACGTCGTGCACCCAGAGGCGATGTTGCACTAACTGTTTCTGTTCGTTAGATTTGTAGTGCCAATGCCCGGGTGGCGGAATGGCAGACGCTGAGGACTTAAAATCCTCCGGGGATTTTTCCTCATGTGGGTTCGACTCCCACCCCGGGCACCAGTCTCCTTTTTTGGACGCGGAATCTCTACCGAGACTCCCCTCAGAAGAATGCTGAAGCTCATCTTTGCCTGCTCCCACCAGAAGGTTCTCGGCATCAGCATCATCGTCTTTCTCTACAGTCTGCTGTCCGCTGTACCGGGTCCTTCGCAGCAATCGCCTGCCCCGCTTGCTCATCTCGGCTTCGACCGAAACGATTACCCGGGCGATACAGCGCTCCCTATTCTGCGCAAGTCATTTTCCTTCACCGGTTACTGGCTCGGACCTCCGCCCGGCGCTGAGTCCAATTCCTGGCCTGGTAAACGCGAACTCCTTCGCTCGCTGGGCTTTGGTTTTTTGGTTCTCTACAGCGGCCCGCAAAGCAACGAACTCCAGCAGAAAAGGTCGGAGGCGCATGTCTTCAACAATCTCAAAAGCCGAATGTCCTCGGCCAGGAAAAGGGGAGCAAACGATGCGCGCCAAGCTGCAGCAACCGCAAGACGGGAAGGGTTTCCTGCGCGCACCGTAATTTTTCTAGATATCGAAGAGGGGGGTCGTTTACCTGCTGTGTATCACGCTTACCTTCGTGCCTGGGTCGATCAGTTAGCGCAAGCTGGCTATCGGGCTGGCGTCTATTGCTCGGGAATGCCTGTCGACGAAGGCGGGGGCGTCTCCATCGTTACGGCCGACGACATCCGCAACAACATGGGCAAGCGCGTCCTCGTCTATTGGGTCTACAACGATGGCTGCCCCCCCTCGCCCGGATGCGCGATCCCTCAAAATCCGCCTCCTCCCTCCACCAGCGGCGTGCCTTACGCCACCGTTTGGCAATTTGCGCAGTCACCGCGCCGCAAACAATTCACCGCGCGGTGTGCCGTCAGCTATTTCGCCGATGGCAATTGCTATGCTCCCGCGGACACCGCGCATTCTTGGTTTCTCGATTTCGATTCCGCCGATTCCACGGATCCCTCGCATGGCAGATGAAGCCTGAGAAAGAAAAAAGGGCGGCCATCAGCCGCCCTTCCTAACTTCCCAATTGTCGCTGCGAATTAGATTTGTCCCATGCCCCCGTCAACGTTGATCTCAACGCCCGTAATGTACGAAGCGTCTTGCGAGGCGAGAAACGCCACTGCGCCGGCCACTTCTTCCGGCTGTCCAAACCGCTTCATCGGAACTTTCGCAACGATTTCCTTCGCGAATTCATCAACGGCTTCTTTTGATAGTCCGGTTCTCCCGAAAATCGGCGTCACAATTGGCCCCGGCGCAACCGTGTTAACTCGGATGCCGCGCTCCGCCAGTTCCGCCGCCGCAGTTCGCGCCAGCGACCGCAGTGCCGCTTTCGTTGCCGAATACGCGCTGGCACCAGCCGTGCCTTTGCTGTCTACCACGCTGGTATTCAAAATGATCGACGCGCCGTCATTCAGCAGCGGCAGCGCCTTCTGGATGGTGAAGTATGCTCCCTTGATGTTGATGTCAAACTGCTCGTCGTAAAGGCTCTCCGACGTGTCCGCCAGCGGCGCGAACTTTGCCACACCCGCGTTCACGAAAAGCACGTCAATCTTTCCGAATTTTTTCGAGACTTCCGCGTATAGCCTGTCCACATCCGCGAGCTTTGCCACGTCCGCCTGCACAGCAAGCACGCCATTGCCAATTGCTTTTACTGCCTCGTCCAGCGTTTTCTTGCTGCGGCCGGCGATGGCCACGCGCGCCCCTTCTTCCTGCAAGCGCTTCGCGGCCGCCAGCCCGATTCCGCTGTTTCCGCCGGTCACTACCGCTACTTTCCCTTCGAGTCTTTTCATGTTCTTCTCCGTATCTTGCCGAACCTATTTCGCCAGGCTTTCTTCTCCCGGCATCCGTCAAAGTTCGATATTTAGATGAGCATCGAAGTATTCGGTTGCATCATTGTTTGACTCATCCCATCTTGGGCGGAACATCTCTGGCAGGAAGGGCCGCAGGTTCGCTAAACTGCTAGCACCCCTATGGACCGCGCTCAAGTTGAAAAAATCTCGAAAGCCCTGGCCGATGCGACTCGCCTCCGGATCTTTGAGGCCATCTCCCGCACGAAACGTATGAATTGTGGGGAAATTGTGTCGATGCGCGGCGTCACTCCCGCAACGGTTTCGCACCACTTGAAAATTCTCAACGAAGCCGGGCTAATCGCCTGCCGCCGTGAAGGCCAGTTTGTTTACAGCCAGGCAGTGCCAGAAACTATCGAAGCGTACACGCACGCCCTCGCAAGAATCTCCAGCGGCAAGAAAACGTCACGTCGCAGAGTTCTCTCCCATGTCGTGAAATGTGCCTTGGCCGCGGTTTGCTCTCAGTTTCTTCCATCCGCCGTTCGCGCCTCCCTTTTCTCACAAATGCCTCCGTCAAAAACCCCTCCCAACCCTTCAGCGCCACCGCAGCTCGCCCTCACGCTCGACGACCCGAGACTCTCCCTCGGATTGGCGCTGAAATGGCCGGAAGCCAACCAACGCATTTTGAAAGCGATTTCCGGGAGAGACATCCGCGCCGCGCTTTTTGTTTGCGGCATGCGCGTGGATGAGGCCGACGGCACCAAACTGCTTTCCGCCTGGGATCAAGCGGGGCACCTTATCTGCAACCATTCCTATTCGCACAAATTCTATGGCGAACAAACGAATTACGCGGACTTTGCGGCCGATTTTCTGAAAAACGAAAAAGTCATCGCTCCCCATCGCAACCGCACCGCGCTATTCCGATATCCCTTCCTGAAGGAGGGCGACACTGCGGACAAGCGCGATCGTTTTCGCGCTTTGCTCAAGGAACGCGGTTACCGTGTCGGCCACGTCACCATCGACGCTTCCGATTGGTACGTCAGCCAGCGCTTCGTTGACCGGCTTGCCAAGCAGCCCAATGCTCCCATTGCTCCCTACCGCGATTACTTGATTGCTCATCTCCTCGATCGCGCGGCTTTCTATCGGCAACTCGCTCTCGACGTTCTCGGCCGCGACATTCGTCACACTTTGCTGATGCACTTTAATCCGCTCAATGCGCTCGTCCTTCCTGATGTCATGAAAGCCTTCGAAGACTCCGGGTGGCAATGGATCGATGCGTCGCTAGCGTTTGAAGATCCTATCTTCCGTAGCCAGCCGCAGACGCTTCCCGCCGGCGAGAGCCTGGTGTGGGCTCTTGCCAAGGAGACGCGGCATTTCGAGGACCGTCTCCGGTACCCTGGAGAAGATGATGTGTACGAAAAGCCCAAAATGGACGCCATGGGCCTCTAGGGATTTCCCAGCCTCCATGCTTGGTCACTGTTTGCCAAGGCCAGGGGGCCGCCTCGATGCCCATCTTTTCTCCTCTTCTTCGCCTTCGCTAACTCTTTCAGCGCACGGAATTTGCGGCATCTTGTTGCTTTTCGGGACACTCATCTCCTTTCCTTTGTGCCTTTTACCTCCACATCGCATCTAACCAAGGTATAATGGATCGTTCACATTTTTAACGCATAGCACCCATCAAAATAATTCGTGGGGCAGTCTGGCGGAATGCAGTTAGGGTGTTTCTAGAGACGGTGAGGAAGCTACCCAGAGCGTACCACCAAGAAAGGCAGCAACGGGAGTACCAGTACATG
>Ga0070716_100000381_pt1 | contig 18102 bp, 18 predicted proteins | sample LARL112metaG_FD_71395 | JGI IMG/M metagenome (GOLD analysis project Ga0070716, IMG submission 71395) | Corn, switchgrass and miscanthus rhizosphere microbial communities from Kellogg Biological Station, Michigan, USA - LAR L11-2 metaG | ecosystem: Host-associated > Plants > Roots > Rhizosphere... | reverse complement strand
ACCAGGCCGACTCCGGGCAATTGGGAAATTTTCTGCGCCAGCATGGTGTCGGCCAGGTCTTCCACTTTGGAGAGTGGAAGCGATTTAGAAGTGAGCGCCAGCGTGAGGATCGGCGAATCCGCGGGATTTACTTTGCTGTAGATGGGAGGATTGGGGAGTCCCAGCGGCAAGAGATTGCTGGCGCCGTTGATGGAGGCTTGCACCTCCTGCTCGGCAACATCGATGTTGAGATTCAGGTCGAATTGCAGGGTGATGACGGAGCTACCGAAGGAGCTCGTCGAGGTCATCTGGTTCAGGCCAGGAATTTCACCGAATTGACGTTCCAGTGGCGCAGTGACTGAGGAAGCCATCACCTCCGGACTGGCGCCGGGATAAAAGGTTTGAATTTGAATGGTGGGATAGTCCACCTGCGGAAGCGCGGACACCGGCAATTGGCGATACGCGACAAAGCCAACGAGAAGGACGCCAACCATCAGCAGCGTGGTGGCTACAGGCCGCAGAATAAACGGCCGCGATGGACTCATGGTTTAGCGCCGCCTCGGCCAGGTTTCGCGGGAGCGGGAGTTGAGGGCGCAGGAGCCGGGGGAACGAGCGCGGGAGAAGACGATTTGGAATAGGTTGGCGGAGGATTCGCCGACGCACCCTTTGCTGCTTCGGGAGCCGCGGGCGCGGGATTTGGAATGACCTTGGTGCCGTCCTGCAATTTGTCCTGACCGTCGGTGACAACCACCGCTCCGGGTTGCAGTCCATCGCTTATGCCGATTGTGCCGCCGGTGGTCTGGGCCACGGTGACGTTCTGAATTTTGACGGTGTTATCGCTGCCCACGACGTAAACGTAAGTTCCCTGCGGGCCACGCTGCAAAGCGGCTAACGGTACAAGGCTTAGATTGCGCTTGGTATCAACCAGCAGGTGGGTGTTGACGAATTGGTTCGGAAACAGGCTGCTATCTCCGTTGCTGAATTCTGCCTTGAGCTTGTAGGTTCCCGTGGTGACATCGATCTGATTGTCGATGGTGAGCAGCTTACCAGTGGCGATTTTGGCAGTGTTATCACGGTCGTAGGCTTCGACGTTGAGCGGCGACGAGCCTTTGTGAAGCTTGTCGAAAACTTGCGGCAACTGGTCCTGCGGAAGCGTGAAAACAACGGCGATGGGTTGAATCTGCGTGATGATCAGAAGCCCATTGGCGTCGGTGGCGTGCACGATGTTGCCAGGATCGACCAAACGAAGGCCGACGCGTCCAGAAATTGGCGCAGTAATGCGGGAATAGGTCAGTTGGAGCTTGGCGTTATCGATTTGCGCCTGGTCGGACTTTATCGCGCCATCAAATTGGCCAACGGACGCCGCTTGCGTGTCGAGTTGCTGCTTGGGGATGACGCCTTCTTTAAAGAGCAGTTTGAAACGTTCGAGATTTGCGTCGGCGTCCTGGCGTTGCGCCACATCTTTTGCCAGCTGACCTTCGGCCTGTTCCAGCTGAACCTGAAACGGGCGTGGATCGATCTGCGCCAGAACATCGCCTTGTTTAACGAACTGGCCTTCTTTGAAAGCTACATTAATAAGCTGGCCATCGACGCGGCTTCGCACGGTAACGGTGCTGAGAGGCGTGACTGTTCCGAGACCATTCAAATAGACGGGAAGGTCTCCCTTGGAAGCGGTCGCTACCACGACTGGAACGGTAAAGTTCCCTGCCCCCGGCCCTCGGCCGCCGGCTTTAGCGGCACCGGGAGCCGCCGCGTTGCTCGCTTCTTTGGAATGGGAGGCGCGGTAGTACCAATATCCAGCTACGGCAATGCATGCGAGAACCAGAAGCCAAACCCATGCGCGACTGGATGAAGATGGAGCGCGCCGCGCTTCGCGAAGGGGCGTGGCTTCCGGTTCCTGTAAATCAAGAGATTTCAACTGGCCCATCCGTTCACTCCTCGAAAAGTCTGCGGGTACGCGAAAGAGCCTGGCCGATTCGGGCAAATCGCTGGGATGCGATTATAGCGCCCTAAATGTAGACGCAACGCGATGACATCCGTATGGTACGCATAAATAAGACGATTTTGGCGAGAAAATGGTTACGCAAGGGTCTGCTGGGTCGCCCGCGAGTAGTTCGGCAATTTTCAAGAGAATCCGTCGCAATGTATACAGGATAAAGAGGGTTGCGGAAGGCGACTTCGCCGAACGAACGTTATGTGAGGAATTGGAAGTCCGGTAGAATGCCGAGCGTCAGTGTCATTGAAAAATGTCAGGACCTGGGTTCCGAATCAAACATTCCCCAGAATAGGACGAGGAAACAATGATTAGAGGACTGGTGCTCGGAATTATTCTGGGAGTAGCGGGGGTCGCTGCAGGGGTGTATCTGTATTTTGCGACCGGGCATGCCCCGGTGGCGGTGAGTGCGGCGGAAATGCCGTTCGAACGAAAGTTCGCCAAGTTAGCGCTGCACTCGTACTTGGACAAGCTGCCACATCCAGAGCCGCAAGTACCGGCTGACGAGAAAAACCTTCTGGACGGAGCGAAGACTTATAAGAGCCATTGTGCGGTGTGCCATGGGCTGCCCGACGTACCACCCACGCCTATTGCGCAAGGAATGGCGCCGAAGCCCCCGCAACTATTTAAGGGCATGGGAGTAACGGACGATGAGCTCTCGGAAACGTATTGGAAGGTGGAAAGCGGGATTCGACTGACGGGGATGCCGGGCTTCAAGGGCCGCCTGACAGAGCCGGAGATTTGGCAGGTAACGCAGTTGGTGAAGAATGCCGACAAGATTATGCCGACGATCAAGACAGAACTGGCTGCACCAGTAATTGTGATCCCTACGCCTGGCAGGTCGGCTCCAGCGGATAAAAAATAGAGAACCGCGCTACGCCCAAAACCGCACATGAACGACCTCATATAAAAAGGTTGCACACAAACAGCGGAAGCCATCATCTAAGTAGCCATGAACAAGGGGATCGTTCGGTTTCTGGTGATTTTCCAAACGATTTTGCTGGCCGCACATTTTTTCGTTTATGAAACCTGGCGGTATTTTTGGTCGCCGGGGGAAATCTTTGGGCTGGCGACGGCAAAGCTAGTTGTATTTGTGCTTGCGGTCAGTTTTCTTGCGGCTTCACTGCTCTCATTTAAATATTGGAACGAGTTCACACGCGTTTTTTACCGGGCGTCGGCGATCTGGCTCGGCGTGTTTAACTTTTTATTTTTGGCTGCACTGGGAACCTGGCTGAGCGCGCTTGTGGAACGGTTGATCGGGGTACACGGCCACGGCCGAATCGTTTTCGGAGCGTGGTTCGCTGCGGGGCTGGCAGCGGCGTTATGGGGAATAGCCAATGCGAGCGTGACGCGCATCCGCAGAATCAATGTGAGCCTGCCGAATCTTCCGGCGTCATGGCGTGGACGGAAGGCCGCGATGATCAGTGATCTGCACCTGGGACATGTTCGCGGAGCAACGTTTGCACGCAATATCGTGGCGAGCATCAGGCAATTGAAACCAGCGATTGTGTTTTTGGCGGGAGATCTTTATGACGGCAGCTTTGCCGATCTTGATGCGTTGGCAAGTCCGCTACGCGGACTGAACGCGCCGCTGGGAAATTATTTCGTGGCGGGAAATCACGAGGAGCTCCGAAACCCTGCCGCACATCTCATGGCCGCCAAGAATGCCGGGTTGCGGCTCCTGAACAATGAAAAAGTGGATGTGGACGGAATGCAAATCATCGGGGTGCACCATCACGATGCGGCGCGTCCGGAACGTTTGAATGCGGTGCTTGAACGCGCGGCAATCGATCGAGAGCGCCCAAGCGTCCTGCTGGTACACGCGCCGGATCAATTGGCGGTTGCGGAGCGCGCCGGAATATCCCTGCAACTTTCCGGACACACGCATCGCGGGCAATTTTTTCCGTGGACGTGGCTGACGAAAAGAATTTACAAGCAGTTCGTTTACGGTCTGCAGCGGTTCGGGGCGATGCTGGTATACACATCCAGCGGAGCTGGGACGTGGGGACCGCCGTTGCGGGTGTGCTCACATCCGGAAATCGTGCTGATTCATTTTATTTGAGGCTTAGTTCAGGCGCGCCATCCGAGCCAACTGGCGAATTCGTTCCCAATATCCTCTATTGCCGGTCCTTCCAAGACATTTACACCCTAAGGCGTTTACAGCGCTATGCGTTTCTCGTAGGATCAAAAAGTCTCACCCATAAGCAGGACTGAATTCCCCCGCCTTGAGAAGCTTCTTGCGCTCACCTACAAGTTTCGCCGAGAGGCAATCCATGATCTGTGCCGCGAAAGTAAAAAAGAAAACCGTTAAATCTCGTGCCAGCGGCGAGAACGCCAGTCCCGTTGATAATAATATTCTGCTTACGCTTCCACCGCGTGAGTGCGCCGAGCTTTTTTCGAAGCTGGAATTGTGTCGCTGCCTGTACGTACGGTGCTCAGTGAAGCGGGGGAGGCCATCAAACACGCATATTTTGTTGTGAACGATGGCCCGCAGTACTCCCTTGTACATAACCTCTGATTGAAACTTGCGTATGTACGGATTCGTACGAACGGAATAGCCGTCGATTTTGTGAGTCCAGACGCGGCGTCCAGGATCGACAAGTCCCCAAGCAAAAAAGCTAAATAAAAAGCGGCAAGCGCGATGTCCATTGCGCGCCGTGCGCCAGGATCAAAGCGATTACCGCAGGGAAATAAATTCTTGCAAAGCTACGGATTTAGCTCGAAGCCGTAGCCTTTTGTCCCTTCACCTCAAGTTCGTTCACTACCTGATGAACATTAGGGACACCGGTGGCGAGCTTTTCGACCATGGCGCGTCGTGTCTGAGAGTTCACAGTGCCTTTCAATGTGACGACTCCGTTCTTCACGTCGTACCGAACATCGTGGTCGAGCTTATTGCGCACCAGCTGAGCGTGCAGGTTTTTTTCGATCGCCTTGTCCAGATCGGAATCCACCTCTTTGGCCACGCTTTCATTTCCCGGCGGCCGAACCGCGATCTGGTTTGCTACGACTTGAGAACCGGCGATGGACTTCGCGATAGACTCAGCTTGCGCCTTGTCCCCCTCACTCGCCGTTGTGCCAGTCAGCGTCACCACTCCCTTATCGCGGTCCTGGCTGACACTAACATCCTTGAAATTGGCCTGGTCCAGCGCCTTGCGAATGTTGTCCGCAACATCCGGCGACTTTGTGGGTGTATTCGAGCAGGCGTACAAGCCGCCCAAAACTAAAAACGCAACGAGTAGACCCAACAGCTTTTGCGATTTCATTTCTGTTTTCCTTGCGAAACACCTGATTTGATACCCGAGGGTGCGGCCAACGAAAACGGCGTTCCCGCTCGCAAAATCAGTGTGCGACCAGACGGCGCAAGCCTCAATCGGTGTTAGTACTTAGAACAACAGAAACTTTACCGTAATCGTGGAGTGAAGTTGCAGGGGCAAATGGAGGTAATACCAGCATTTATTAAGGTTAATACTCCAACGTTAGTGCTCCGGAATGCACGGGGCTAATGCAAGGAGGTTAATGGACGGAGCCACTGACGGCAGCGACACGCGCCGAGGCCGAGGGAGTCTTCTCCTTTAACACGTCTCGGACAACACGCAGGAGTTCCTGCGCGTCTTTTCCTTTGGAAATAAATCCATGGGCGCCGGCGGCAGTGATCTCCTGAAGGGTCTGATCGGAATTGTGCACGGAGAAGACTACTACCTTGGTCTGAGGCCGGTGCCTCAGAATCTGCCGAACCGCGGCTAGTCCGTTCAGGACCGGCATATTGATATCGAGAATTACCAGATCCGGCCGTAGTTCCTTTACCTTGTCGACGGCATCCTGGCCATCCACGGCCTCGCCACAAATCTCCAGGTCGGACTCGGTTTGGAATGTGTTGCGCACACCGCGGCGAAGCATTGCGTGATCGTCCGCGATGAGAATGCGTTTGCGGTGATTGTTTTCCGCTGGGATGGGGCTTTCCGGCTGGATGAACATTGGCAATGTTGCGGTAGAAAAAGAGGCTTGAGATGAGATGGCAACATGCGGACCTGAGAGTGGGATGGTCGCCGAGACTAAAGTGCCACAATCGGCTCTGGATGTAATTTCCAGCCGCCCTCCGAGTTGCCGGATGCGCTCGGTCATTCCTTGGATGCCGACGCCCAGCCGCTCCACGGATCGCTGCGCTGATTTCGATCTGGCGGCCTGAATGCCCTTTCCAAAATCCTCAACTTCAAGACGGATTTCGTCCGTTGTGGTGTGGATGGCAAGGCGGGCCTTGGAGGTATTCGCGTAGCGATGTACGTTGGTTAGGCTTTCTTGCAGTACGCGAAAAATCGCGACCTCGGCGTCGGGAGAAAGGCGCTTGATCTCAGGCGGAACTTCAACATCGACTGGAATACCGGTGCGCTTGGTAAATCCCGCCGCATACCAACGTGCCGCAGAGGACAGTCCCAATTCATCCAGCAGCGGCGGATGAAGCAGATAGGACAGTGTGCGAATTTCGGCGGACACTTCTTTATTCAGGAGCAGCGATTCAGACAAAGATTGTTGAGTCTCTGCATCCATCTTTTCGGAGTGTTTCGCCAAAATTCCTGACAACGCCATGCATTGGAAGGCCAGCTTCTGACCGGTAACGTCGTGCAAATCGCGCGCGATGTGGCGGCGTTCCTCATCCTGAAGTTGCAGCAGGCGGGCCGATAGCTGGCGCAACGATTCTTCGTTGGACTTAAGCGCTTCGTTAGCTTCGACCAGTTCGGTAAGTTCCGTTGCGACAACGCAGACTTTGTGAACCGTGCCCTTCAGGGGCTTGATGGTGAAACGCACCAGCTTCGGACGGCCAGTCACGCCGTCGAGGGTAAGCTCCAATCCGTGGCTGCGCTTGCGTGCCTGCGAAATGAGCTCACGCAGCTTCACACGCTGAGCAAGAGGCAGACAGGACTCGAGTGAAGCACCGATGAGCTTTTCGACGGAGAGATCCAGAATTTCCGCAAAACGGTTATTTGCGTAAAGGACCATGCCCGATGCATCGAGCGTCGCCGCGCCATCATTAATGGACTCAACGAGGACGCGGTACGGATGATCGGCGCCTTGTAGCGTGACGACGGTTTCCCCTCGAGAAGTGTCCATCACGAGAGCGTCGACCTTACCGCGTCGGATTGCTTGAACGATCTCCTCAGCTTCTCTGCCGAGCGACGCGCGCGCAGGGTCGGCGGGCCGGTTGCGGCCGCGCGCGAGGGAAGTTTTCGATTTGGACTGCTTCTTAGCCTGGCTCAAGGTTTCCCTGGGGTCACTCATCGAAAGTTGACTGCTAATATTGCGCCGCTATGGGAAAGTCTGATATCGGGAAAATCGTGTATTGGAATGCGAAATCTAGGTACTTGGGCCGAATTTAGCTCTTTGCCTTCGCTTTCGACCTGCGCAAATCCAGACCTACGAGCACCTGTTCGGTATTCGACAGGTCACCGATGATCTTGCTGATGGGCTGAGGCAGAGACCGAACCAGCGTAGGGATCGCCACGATCTGGTGATCCCGTGCCAATTTTGGGTTTTTCAATAAATCAATGACCTCGATTTTGCACCTGGACTGGAAATGATCGGAAGAAATCTTTTTCAGGTTCGCGATGGCGGCCAGTGATTTCGGTGTCTCTCCAGCAACGTACAGTCGCAAAACTAGGATATCTTCAAATTCGGGTTTTTTGCCTTTGACCTGTTTTTTGATTTTCACAAAGTATCCCGTAGTGATAATTTGGTCGAGAGCTAGTCTGCACGGCGACTTCGGGCTAGATTCGCGCGACCCAGCTCGGAACGTTTCTCACGGTCCTGGTTCTCACGCGCTATTGCTGCAGCTTCCCTATCGACGACGGCGAGTTCTGCTTGCAATGATGCAACCTGCGCCTGCAAGCTTAACCGCCGCCGTTCCGTTTCCTGCTCCCTGCGCAAATCTTCTGCTTCTCGCTGAACCGCCTCCTCCAATTCCCTGGCTTCTTGGTTCACACGTGACGATCCTGTCAGAACTCCTGCCTGGCCGATGTATGGAGGTATCAGCTTGATGCCATTCGAAGTGATCACAAATTCGCGGAGCTGATTCGAATGGGCCATACCGCGCGATTTCAAGATGTAGAGGCACCGATTGCGCTCGCCATTAAGCTCCACATCACGCAGCAGGATCCATGTATCGATAAGCGATGAAACTCCGGCTGAGCTTTGTTCCAGGTCGCTGCCGCCGGAGGTGAGACTGACGAAAACGGCGGTAATCCCGGCATTTTTCAAGAAGTCGATCAGGCGCATCAACATTGAATAAACTTGTTTATCATTGCTTCCGCTTAATAAGTTAGTGATGGGATCAATGACCACGCACTGCGGTTTTACCTGTTCGATCAATTTGTGAATGCGGAGAAGATGCATCTCGATGCCGAATTGTGTCGGGCGCCACGCTTCGTGCACCAACAAGCCTTCGTTAGCCCAGTGGGTCAAATCGATGCCGACAGACTGCATGTTGCGCGCGACTTGAAATCTGGACTCTTCGAAATCGATGACGAGGCAACGCTCGCCTCTTCTGCAAGCCGCATCGATGTAAGAAGCCGCTACTGTTGTCTTGCCGCTGCCGGCAGTGCCGGTCACCAGGATGCTGGTTCCTCTGTAGTAGCCTTTTCCTTCGAGCATCTCGTCCAGGTCGCGGATACCGGTCGGTACTCGTTCGTCCCAAACCTTGTGCTGCAACTGAGGGGAGCTGAGCGGAAGGATGGACATGCCACGTTCATCGATCAGGAAAGGATATTCGTCGGCACCGTGTTTTGTGCCTCTGTACTTCACGATTCGCAGGCGCCGCTCTGAAATCTGATCCTTAATTCGGTGGTCGAGCAGAATCACGCAATCGGAAACGTATTCTTCAAAGCCGAAACGGGTAAGATTACCGTCGCCTCGTTCCGCGGTGACGATCGCGGTTAAGCCGTTGTCCTTAAGCCAGCGGAAAAGCCTGCGAAATTCCGCGCGCAGTATTTGAGAGTTTGAAAACCCAGAAAAAAGAGCTTCGAGAGTGTCAAACATCACACGCTTCGCGCCCACTTCGTCAATGGCGCTGCGCAATCTTATAAACAGCCCCTCGAGATCGTATTCGCCACTCTCTCTGATCTCAGCCGGCTCGACATTAAGAAAATCCAGGTACAACTTTTTCTGCCTGGCAAGATCCTGAATATCAAAACCGAGCGAGGCGACGTTGGTGGCGATGTCTTCGGGAGTCTCTTCGAAGGCCATCAGCACACCCGGTTCGTCGTATTGCAGCGCGCCCCGAACTAGAAATTCGATTCCGAACATAGTTTTTCCGCAGCCGGGGCCGCCACAAACAATCGTGGTGCGCCCTTTGGGCAGGCCTCCGGAGCTGATTTCATCAAACCCCGGAATTCCAGTCGGATTTTTCTCCAAAGGCAGAGGCTCGCCTTTAGAAGGTTTTTGCCGATGACGCATGCGTATTACTGACCCTCGAACCCCTGCGGCAAACGCGATGACGACGCCGAATACTAGCTCATGGATGAATCTAAAACAAGCGAGCGCAGAATGATCTACTCACATGCGATATCTACGAGTGCTGATATCGCCGCTGGTCCAATTGCGCCAAATTAGGTTTACAGTTTTCTTCTCTTCGCAGTCGGTACTCCGGTGTATGTCCGTCGCCGGCACCCTCAATTAGTTTGATAGTGCCCGGCTGTGCTAATGCATTTGATGCAGGCCAGGACAGAGTAAGGAGGGTGTTCATGACAGCTCGGTGCAAAGGACTCTTTGGAAAGCTCCAAGGCGCAATCGTCATCGCAGGTTTCAGCATGGTGATTCCGTCCGTGGTGCTGGCGCAGGCTCCCGACAATAGCAAAGCGAACCAACAGGACAGAGACAAGGGCTCGATGACAGCCGATCAGCAGGCTGAAAATCAAGCCGATCGAGACCTGGCGAAAAAGATTCGTAAATCAATCGTAGACGACAAAAATCTTTCAACCTATGGCCACAACGTAAAGATTATCGCCCGCGGGGGCACCGTGGTGTTGAAAGGGCCCGTGAGAAGCGAAGAGGAAAAAACTGCGATAGAAGCGAAAGCCGTTGAAATCGCGGGTGCCGTAAACGTGAAGAATGAACTGACCGTGAAGTCCAAGACGGAATAAGTCCAAAGCGGAATAACAGGTTTGACAATCCAAGGAGAAAAACATGGCAAAAAATAAGGCAGTGTTCGGGATTTACTCAAATCAAAGCGGAGTAGAAAACGCAGTGCAGATGCTGAGAGACGGGAGTTTCTCGAATTCGGACGTCGCGGTTTTGTTTCCAGAATCCGTCAGCAACCGGGAACTTGGAACGACTAAAGCCACGAAGGCGCCAGAAGGCGCGACGGCCGGCGGTGGAACGGGAGCCGTGTTGGGCGGAGTGTTGGGATGGCTAGTGGGTATCGGTTCGCTTGCGATTCCGGGCGTGGGGCCATTTATAGCTGCGGGTCCGATCGTCGCGGCGTTGGCCGGTGCGGGCGTCGGAGGCGCGGTTGGCGGGCTGACGGGAGCACTTGTAGGTATAGGTATTCCGGAATATGAAGCCAAGCGCTATGAAGGACGGCTGTCAAAGGGAGGCATCCTGCTGTCTGTCCACTGCGACACGTCTGAAGAAGTCGACCGTGCGAAAAAAATTCTAGAGCGCACGGGTGCAGAGGATATCTCTACTACGAGCGAATCCTCCGTCAAGAATCCGGATAGAACGAAGAGCGCTGCCCCGGGAAGTTACTAAACTTATCTCGCGAAAGGAAAAGGTCAGATTTCGCCTTCGACCGGCTTCCGAGCGTTTCAAAACGTTTCGGAGGCCGGTTTTTTGTGGTCGGGTCACCTTCTCGATTTATGACTGCTGGGACTAGGGTATATGTTTCATTAGAAAAATAGAGCATTTTCAGCTTAACTTCCGGCGTTCTAAGAAAGAGAAAATACTTGAGCCAAACCGCCGTCGTTGCTCCTTCGGATTCGGGTAAGGTTGATAGCACAAGAATTGCGGTCCGCAGCTTGACTGGAATTCTTGTGTTGCTCGTGGTGGCTTTCTGTTTTTTTGCGAGCTCCATCTGCATCACCATCATGCTTTCGGCGTTTCTCGCGATTCTGGTCGAGCCGCTTGTGAAGTGGTTAGAAAAAATCCATGTGCCAAGGTTCTTTGGCGCCGGCCTGATTATTTTAACGGGAGTGGCGGCAATCGGATTTTTGATTTATGTATCTTACGGCAAGCTTACAGCGTTCACGGACGAGTTCCCGATGTACGTGACGCGGATCTCCGATGCCGTCTCACCCATCAGCAAAAAAATACAAAAGGTACAGGATTCGGCAGGAAAGCTTCAACAAGACGCTTCGCCCAAGAAAGTTCCAGAAGTCCGTGTCCGAGAGAACACTTCGTGGGCCAGCTACCTGGCGCGTGGAGTGGGATCCGTTTGGGGAGCAGTGATCATCGCAGGCGTCGTTCCCTTCTTGATGTACTTCATGCTGTTGGCTCACGAAAAAATATATTTTTGTTTCCAGACCATGGCGGGAAAGCAGCTAGACCTCGATCAGTTTATCAGTCGAGTGAACGCAATGGTGCGAGGCTACGTGGTCGGAAACCTGATTATAGGAGTGCTGCTTTCGGCCATAAGCGTCGTGGTCTTCTGGCAGATTGGTCTGCCGTCGGCCGTAACTCTGGGCATCATCAGCGGAATGCTGAATCTGATTCCTTTCGTGGGAATCATGCTGGCTTTAGTTATTCCGATGATGGCCGGTGTTTTCCAACTCGAGGGTGCAGGGCCCTACGTGATTATCGGGCTCACAGTCATTCTGCTCCACGTGGTAGCGCAAAACCTGTTGATACCGCGATTGGTTGGGTCCAGGCTGGACATCGGGCCCGTGGCCGCGACAGTGGGATTTCTTTTTTGGGGCTGGCTCTGGGGAGTACCAGGATTATTGTTAGCCGTGCCTTTAACTGCCTTTGTGAAGCTTCTTGCGGATTCCAATCCTTCTATGGCGCATTTGTCGAATCTGCTGGCTCGCGAACCGCAGCGATTTATTCTTCGCAGGAGACGTAAGGTAATTCCGCAGACCAGCGCGAGCACGAATCCTTCGTGACTGCCAATCAGCACTCCCGGCCAGCGTATATTAGAACTCTTAACGCGTTGCTTTAGCGTCAGCGCCTCCCTGGAACTTGAGAACAGTCTGTATTCAGAGCGGTCCCGGGAATCCTCTGTGCAGCCACGGCGCAACTACGCAGTTTGTGGGGTTGTAGCCCAACCATTCGGGATGAGCAGCCGTTGAATCGAAAGTCGGAGTCGTTTTGAAGGGCTCGTATTTTCTGTCGGCCGCGGCCGGCGCGGTTTTCCCCAGGATCGCCGTGATTTGACTTTTATCTTGATTGGCAGACGTTTTCGCCGCCTGAAACGCTTGATCCAGAATCTCCGAGCTATCGATTCCGGTGATGACGACTGAAGTTGGCAGACTCAGAGCGTAATGCAAGCACTCGATGGGCGTTACGGTCTTGCTGGTCAAAATGTGGCCGCTGCCCATTGATTTCATTCCCAGGACTCCGATCTGTTTTTTTGACCAGTACCGGAAGGACTTCTTTGCCAAAACTCCGGAAGTGGGCATCCATCACGCTTAAGGGCATTTGCACGGTTTCGAACCGGAAACTATGTTTGTCCGCCATTTCCAGCATACGCAGGTGCACGCTAGGGTCTTTGTGGCCGGTAAATCCCATGTAACGAATTTTGCCTTTTTGCTTTGCTTCGGTCATTGCTTCGTGCGCCCCGCCGTCCGCAAAAAAACGATCGGGATCTTCCAGCCGAATATTCTCATGAAACTGCCAGAGATCCACATGATCGACCTGCAAGCGCTGCAGCGACTCATCGAGCTGTTGCAATGCGGACTGTTTGGTGCGGCCGTCGAACTTCGTCATGACGAAAACTTTTTCGCGATAGCCCTTCAGGGCTTTGCCGACGCGCCGCTCACTCTCGCCCTGGTTGTAATCCCACGAGTTGTCTGAAAAATTTATGCCGCGATCAATTGCGGAGTGAAACAGTTTGATCGTGTCCGGTTCTTCAAGATGAGACAGTCCCAGGTGAAATCCGCCAAGACCGATGCAGGAAACTTTCTCGCCGGTTTTACCCAGCACGCGATACGGCATCTCTGCAGAACCAGTACCTTGCGCAGTTTGTCCGCTGAGCACAACGCTACCCCGATTTATGATTGACGCGGCCGCGAGGCCACCAATGAAATTACCGTCGTTCCATTTTTCTCCCGGTAAAGGCTTGGGCGGCCCCCGGCTTACGTCAATTAGTGGGCAGGGTTTGGCGTGAGTTGGAAGGGACCGGCGAAATTACTGCCACGTCCTGCGCATTGAATGCACGTCCGTGTCCAAGGCAGCGCATTCAGGCGAGCATCTGCGATGGGTAATTGACATGCAACGCAGGTGGCATATTCACCTGCGTCGAGCCGGCGCAGCGCGCGTTCGATTTCAATGATGGTCTGCAGATCACGTTCGAGCTTGCTCATAGTGACTTCGCGATAAGCGCTCCGCGAAGCCACTCCGGCATCGTCGTCCGGATCGCAGTCCACCGGCAATTCCCGGCGTGCGCGTTCGACGCGGTCCTGATGTGTTTTCAATTCTGCAAGTAAACGCTTCCGAAAGACTTCCTGGTTGCGTGCGGATCCCTTTTTTGCTGAGCTCTTTTCGCGTTTCATGAGGATTCTGCTTCTCTAGTCGCGAGGACTAGGCTACGCGGCGGCCGGTAATAAAGTGGAAAATAAACGACAAAACGGCCAGCACCAGCAGCACATGGATCAAACCACTCGCCACGTGGAACATCAAGAAACCGCCGCCCCACGCAAGTAGAAGCAGGATCGCGATCACCAGAAATGGTCCGAATCTCATATAGCGTCTCCTCACCGGCACCGCCGATTTGTTCCTGACAGTTGCCGTTCGAAAGGTTGTATCGCCCGTTGAAGTAACAATCCATACTCGCGATAGCGTAGGGAAAGTACAAACATCCAGTAAATTAATAGTCGACGCCCTGGGTGCGCGGCCGTGCCCACAGTACCTTGGGTACGCTATAAGCACGCCCACGGTATGCCGGAGCGATGGTGCGGCGCATTCGAATCCGTGCGCAAAAGAAAACGAGGAGGAGCACGGTAGGCTCCTCCTCTCGGTATTGTTCTGTCGCTATAGGTCAGGCTCTCGCGCTGCGCGACTTTCCGCGAGGCTTTGACACCTCGGAATCTTCCTCCTCTTCGGATCGGGATCCCTCGGAGCTTTCGTTCATCGCTTCCACGTTGATTTGTGCGGCCAGTTCCGTAAGCTTCTCGTCCGTTTCCTTCTCTTCCTGGAGCGTCTGTTCAAGAAGCCTTTGTGCCTCAGTCTCTCCCAGCAAGCCCGCCCATGTTTTCACGCAACCATAAGCCGCGATTTCATAATGCTCTACCCGTTGGGCGGCAGAAATGAGAGCGGCATCCTTTACGCCGTCCTCAAAGTCTTCGTCCATCATCTCGTCGCCTTCTTCAATGAGTCCAACCATTCCAGCGCATTTCTTTCCTGACGGTTTTTCTCCCATGTTCTCGAAGATCTGGCGAAGCCGATCGACGTGCCCTTTAGTTTGTTTGAGGTGCTCTTCAATGCCCGAACGCAATTCAGACGATTCCGCCTCTTTTGCGAGCTTGGGCAATGCCTTCACCAGGCGGTTTTCGGCATCGTAAAGATCCCTCAGTTCATCCACGTACAAATCTCTCAGTCCCTGTCTAGCCATTAGATAACCTCCCACGAAAGTTGGCTGGGCCATAGTTGGACTGTACGGGCGCAGAAATCAAATAGTCGATACAGGATTGTGCCGAAAATGAAGCTGAATGCGCTGGAGATACTTCGCAAGTGAGTGTCGCGACTGTGAATCACAAGGCCGAGCGTCTTCCAGTTTAGTACTCAGCTTAGGCCCCTCCGGAAGCGGTCAGGTTCGCGACAGGACTGAAGCAGACGAAGCGCTGCGCTGCGTTGGCGCCTCAGAATTGCGCAGATAATACCGTACATCGCAGCCGTGACAACGAAAAGGAGTCAAACGAAATAGCGCCAGAAAAATTTTCTCGATTGGACGGCGACGGGAGCGAACCAAGCTGTCAAAACCACATCGCGGGCAGTTCCTGGTTTTGTTGTTCATGGAAAGTCATTGGACAGTGGCAGGCGAGACTTGTATATCGGGTGCTTCGTGTACCTTTTACACCACTGAATATTTGTGATTTCTTACGTTTGTACTGCTGCCATTCAAACTGGTTCGGCGACTTTGCGAAACACACAAAGAACCCTATTCCTTAGCAGCTACGCTCGTCTTAGTTTTGCACTCAGGCGTTTGCCCCAGCGCTGCTATGCCGACCACGCGAACACGCGCGAAGTACTTTAGGACAAACAGGAGACTCTAATTGCGAATCCTGGTTGCCGATGATCATGCGGTTGTTCGTTCAGGCCTAAAAACAATTCTGGGCGCGCGCGAGGGATGGGAGATTTGCGCGGAAGCCGAAACCGGTGAAGAAGCCGTCGCGCTGGCAAAGCGGTATCGCCCGGATGTGGTGATTCTGGACTTGAGCATGCCCGGAATCACAGGGCTCCAAGCTTCGGCGGAGATCAAGCAAAGTCTGCCGGGCGTGGAGCTGGTTATTCTGACGTGCCACTACTCCGCTCCATTGTTGCAAGCAATCGTGCAATCGGGGGCTCTCGGCTTTGTCCTAAAGTCCGAGCGGATCGTGATTTTGATCGCCGCGGTTGAATCTGTCCGGCGCCGCGAAGCGTATATAAGCCCTCACGTAGACGCATTGCTTCCCATTGCATCGAAAAGTACTCCGCTAGTTATGCTTCTGGCCGAGAGCGAGCTACTCACCGCGCAGGAACGAGCTCAGGTTCGGCACATCGCAAAGCAAATGAGGCATCTGCTTTAAGCGTCCTGACAAGAAGCGGGTTCTGAAAAACTCGTTCGAACTTCACTCTTATCTAGGGAAATCCTGTAATCATGCATCGTAAATGCACCCGAGCTAGGTGCTTAGCGCTCGAACTTCAAGGATTTGCAGGTATGGCCCTTCGAACCATTCCCGCGTAAACGTAGATTCACCACGCACAGAAACGCCCTGAAAAGGATCAGAGAGAAATGGCTCAAGAAGCTGTTTATCACGAGGCAGATTTACTGCACAGGGCCCGCACCGGAGATCACGACGCGTTTGACCTCATCGCGCGGCGCTACTCCGGCCGAATCCTTGCGACGTCGCGCCGCATTCTGCGCAATTCGGCGGATGCCGAAGACAATGTACAAAACGTGCTCTTCAAGGTTTTTACGAATCTATGGCAGTTCCATGGAAGCGCGTTGCTTTCCACGTGGTTGACACGGATCACCATCAATGAAGCGCTGATGAAACTTCGCGCGTCGGCAGCGGAGCGTCACCGCATGGATTCTGCATGCCGGACCAGCAGTAAAAAACCCGCAGAGGCTCATATCAACCGAATGAACCCGGAAGCGCAATGCATCGCCAGGGAGCTGGCATGCAAGGCGATGAAATCAGTTTCCGCCGACCTGCGAGACCCTTTCGTGCTGTATGCCGTAGAAGGCTGGACGCAGAGGGAACTCTCCGCCACGCAGGGAGTCGCGCTGCAAACAGTGAAAACCAGGATTTTCCGGGCGCGCAGAAAAATGAAGGAGTACCTGAAGGGACGAGCAGCTTAATTCGGCAGGTTGATTCGGCAGCAGGATCGCGGCTTCAGGAATTGGAGCTCTGCGCGATCAGCGGAGAACCTTTCGCCCCTTTGAATGGAATTGTAACTTCAACAATTGTGCCGGGACTGCCGTTCTGCAGCGTCATGCGGCCCCCGTGCTCCTCCACACGCTGTTTGATTCCGATGATGCCGATGCCGTAGCTGCCCGGCTGCAAACCTTCCAGGTTTTTCGGAATGCCCTTCCCGTTGTCCGTAATGGACACAAACACTTGCCCTTCCTGCTCTTCGAGTTTCACGGTAGCGCGCTGCGCGTTTGCGTGTCTGAAGACGTTGGTAAGCGATTCCTGGGCAATCTTGAATATCGCCGTTTCCACTTCCGCACCGAGTCGAGGAAATTGGCGCGGCACCTCGAGAGCGGTTTCAATGCCACTGCGCTTTGCGAATCCTTCGGTATACCAACGCAGTGCAGAGAGCAACCCCATTTCATCGAGAAGCGGAGGGTGCAACAAGTGGGAAATGGTACGGACTTGTTTGATGGCATGGTCCATCATCAGATTGGCTTCGGCCAACGCCTGCTCTTTGGCCCCATCCGATTGCTGAGGCTGGATCAGAGCGCCCAGCATCATCTTGGCGGCTGTCAGATCCTGTCCCAGGCCGTCGTGAAGTTCGCGCGCAATTCGCCGGCGTTCCTCGTCCTGCGCCAACATCAAGCTGTGTGACAAGCGGCGCAGTTCCTGATTGAGCGATTCCAGCTGCCGGGCTTTGCGGTGAAGCTCGGCAAAGACACTGACTCTTGCGCGCAACAATTCTGGAATAATGGGCACAGAAATGTAGTCGACGGCGCCTCGTTCGTACCCTTTTAACCTGTCGACGTCCGTAAGGTGCACCGCAGAAATGAAAATGATCGCCGTCTTTTGGAAGCGCGGATGTTGCCGGATCATTTCTGCTAACTCGAAGCCATCCAGTTCCGGCATGCTGACGTCCATCAGCACAACGGCAAAATCCATCTTGAGCAGTAATTCCAAAGCCTCGCGCCCGGAAGCCGCTTTGACCAGATTCTCGCCCAACTCTCCCAGCATCACTTCATAGCTCAAGAGCTTGGATGGCTGGTCATCCACCATCAGGATGTTTACTGGCTCCGTGATCGTCATGCTCATGCGCGGATGCCTCGTTTTGTCATGGTGGAGAGATACATTTAAGCTCGTCCCGTTTCAGCGATGCAGCCACATGCGCAAAGCCGAGAGCAGTTGTTCCGTATTGACCGGCTTCGCCAGATATTCCGATGCCCCAGCTTCTAAACACTTCTCGCGGTCTCCCTTCATGGCCTTTGCAGTAAGCGCGATGATTGGCAGCCGCCTGAACGCAGGATTCTGCCGGATGACTTGCATTGTTTCATATCCGTCCATTTCCGGCATCATGATGTCCATCAGCACGATTGC
>Ga0070716_100000379_pt1 | contig 18206 bp, 8 predicted proteins | sample LARL112metaG_FD_71395 | JGI IMG/M metagenome (GOLD analysis project Ga0070716, IMG submission 71395) | Corn, switchgrass and miscanthus rhizosphere microbial communities from Kellogg Biological Station, Michigan, USA - LAR L11-2 metaG | ecosystem: Host-associated > Plants > Roots > Rhizosphere ... | reverse complement strand
GACATGTACGACCGGTGGCCGAGCGCTGCCATGCTTGCCGACCAGCTGATGTGACCGACCCGCCCTTACCCTGGTGTGGGCCGGCGTGCGCCGCGCGGGCCTCCCAAGGCCGAGCGACAGCGCTGACGCCGGGCCGCGGCGCTGCTGTCGCCGCGCTTGTTCAAGTACGGCCCAGTTTGGCAACGTCGAGCTAGTGCGAAGCGACCAGTTGCTTGGAAGGTCGTTTTACGCAGGGGTCAACTTGTGCTTAGCTAGGACGAGGGCTGTTCGCCATGTCTGTGGGTAGCCGCTGGTGACCGTGGGATCCGCCCGTTCTGGCATGCTCCACTGCCCAGCCTGAGCTCTTGAACATGACCACTTCTGACGTGTTGAGATACAATTCTGCGGCGTGAAACAAAGACTTCATTTTTGAGATGAGCTTGCCGTGACCGAAGAAGATGCTCGATTCGAACTCTTGAAAACCGAGCTTAATGCTGTTCAATCTTCGATACAGAACCTCGATACAATTGTATTCCAGATAAAAGGCTGGTGCGTTACTGCCGCCCTAGCGATAGGCGGTCTTGCCACTTCCAGTCACACTCCGGCCCTAGCGCTGGTAGGCATCGCGGCAGTTGCAGGGTTCTTTTTGGTCAACTGTCAATTTAAATGATTCAGCGGGCATTCATTAAACGTAACAAGGAGATCGCCGACGAGATCAAGAGTGTCGGAATAATGCAAGTCCTCAAGGGAGTCGGCACTTTGGAAATAGTTGGCGCGGCCGTTCCGGAATTCAACCAATCGGGCGCTTCTTATCCTCAAAAACTTCGTTCGCGGCTTCCTGAACTATGGCATGAAGCATCCTTGGCGAACACGTATAGCCTTTATCTGTTTTTGTTTGTATGCTTGATCACTGAAGCAATCATTCTATTTGCGTAATGCCAGAGATCTACTCTAGCGCCAACGGATTTGCTATATGGCCATAATTGACTATGCAGATTCGCCCGCGTAGTGCGGTATTCGGCTCAAGCTTGACCTTTCACCTGTAGGGCGTTGCCACGGTATCGGCAACCATCGCTCGCCTGGGAATATAGCTTCGATTGTCACTTGCTCGATCGGCGATTGTCGTATGTCGAGTTGGTCAGCTTTGCTGGCCACCACCCAAGCTGACGCTCGGGCGGCTAATTAGCTCCGTGACGGGTCTGAGGCCTTAAAAGGCTGAGTTGCCCGTCACGCCAGCACGGCCTGATCTACAGTTCGGCTTCTGCCTGTTCCTGGGCCTGGGCTTGCAGGTCAGGTTCTGGTTCTGCCTGGGCTTCCCGCTCGATGCGGGTCCCACCCGGCTGTTGACACATACTGGTCGAGCAGCTGGGCCAAGGTGACGGCCGAGTCGGGCTGGCGTCCCGCCGCGGCCTGCGCGAGCAGCCTGCCGAGCTCGATCAGCGCGGCCTGCTCGGTCTTGCATGTCTTGCGGAACCGGATCTCCCGGCCGGTGAGCAGATCGGTTCCGGCGTACACCCTGGCGCGCCGAGACCCGCTCGGCAGTTGCTCTGTGCCCGATCGATGTGCCAGCCATGACATGACGGTGCGCCGGATCTCCGGCATCGGTCCACGGTTCGATCGATAAGCGTAAACCGCTGGTGGGGCGGGTGGGGCTCGAACCCACGACCGGCGGATTATGAGAACTACGGCTCCATGCTTCATGCGCCCTAGCTGCACAGATGGCACGAGTTATCGCACTGGTGGCGCTCGTCGCGCTGGGACTCTCCGGCGACCCGGTCCACGAGCCGGTCCACGCCTGAGGCCGTGCGCCACGTTAGCCTGTTACTGTGCGTAACATGGTGCGTTCAGCTAAGGGCCGACGGGTGTGCCTGTAGGAGTCAGTGAGACGGACGGGGCGGCTACGGGGACAGTTGACGAGCCCGTGGGGTTGGGTGAGGCGGAGGAGGTCGGGCTCGGGGTCGCAGTGGTGCTGGGGGTCGAGGTCGTAGTCGTGGTGGGCGAGGCAGACGGGGAAGGCGTGGAAGTGGCCGTGGCGGACGGCGAGGTCGACGGCGTGGTGGACGGAGTGGCCGGGGCCGCCGACGTCGTCGGGCTTCCCTGGGCCGGGGCGACCAGGTTCGGGGTCTGAACCTGCTGGTGGCCGGTGAACAGCAGGACGATGGCCGCGATCACGACGCCGAGCACCGCGACGGCTCCGCCGGTCGCCACTCCGGCGGCGAACGCGTGGCGGTCGCGGCGGTATTCGGTAGCCCGCCGCTCACGCAGCCTGGCCGGCAGGGCGGCCCGGCGCGCGGCCCAGCTGTTAACCGGTGCTGCGGCCAAGCCGAGCGTCGGGAACAGCAGCAGGCCGGCCAGCAGCGGTCCGCTCAGCTGGTTCCACCTGGTCAGCGTGCCCGCGATGGCGGCGAAGCCGAATAGCGCCAGCGTCGACTCCGCCCAGTTGGCCCGCAACGCCTCCCACCACTTAGTCTTTTCGCTGGTCTTCGGCGTGCGCAGGAAATCGGCCTTCTTGGCGAACAGGCCGAGCACCGACGCGCGCGCCACCACCAGCGAGGTGGACTGCCAGATGAAGAACGCGCCGATAGCGTCCCGCCACGACGCGCCGGTGCCGCGGCGCAGCAGGGCCACCGCGCGGACCAGCCCGAGCAGCACCATCACCGGCACCGCCGAGACCAGGAAGATGGTGAGCTTGCGGAACAGCTGGCCTCCCCCGGTGGCCAGGTTGGCCGCGCCGGCCAGCAGGAAGATAAAGAAGACGAGGCCGAGCAGGTCCCCGTACCACTGAATGGCGCCCGCCAGGTAGGCCCAGCGCTGGCCGGCGGCCATGTGGTTCTGACGGCGGCGGCGGCCGGGCATCATTGACCGCCAGTGCATGCGCAGGATCTGGATGCCGCCGAAGCACCACCGGTAGCGCTGGCCTTTGAGTGCCTCGAAGGTCAGCGGCATGATCCCGCGGCCCCAGGACTGGTCCACGTGCAGCCCGTGCCAGCCGGCCCGCAGCAGCCGCAGCGACAGTTCGGCGTCCTCGGTGATGCACCACTCGTCCCAGCCGCCAAGCTCGTCCAGTGCTACCCGCCGGATCAGGCCCATGGTGCCGGCGAAGATGGCCCCGTCATGCTCGTTGCGGGACGGCTGGGAGACCGCGAAGAAGTACTTGTAGGAGTAGTAGAGCCGCCGGTAGTACCGGGCCTGCCGCCAGTCCCGGTAGTCCTGCGGCGCCTGGATGAAGCCGATCCACGGATCGGCGAACGCAGGCGCGCAGCGGCGCAGGAACCCGGGCTCGATCTGGTAGTCGGAGTCGACCACGCCGATGATCTCGGCGTCGGGCGAGGTGAGCTGGCGCAGCGCGTAGTTCAGGGCTCCCGACTTATAGCCCGGCCAGTTGTCCAGGTGAGCGAACTTGACCCCATGCCTGCCGCACCACGCTTCCACCGGGCGCCACAGGGACTCGTCGTCGGTGTTGTCGTCGATCAGGATGATCTCGTAGCGCGGGTAGTCCAAGCGGAGCAGCGAGCGCAGCGTGTCGATGACCATGTCCGGCGGCTCGTTGTGCGCCGGGACGTGCAGGCTGACCATGGGCAGCTCGCTGTCTGGCATGGACAGCGGCGTGGCGGGCGTGATCCGGCGCCGCCAGTACTCGGTACCGAGCGCGTCGCAGATCTCCCACAGGTATGCGCAGGTCAAAACGGCGGCGAATATCTCGAGCACCCAGAGCAACACCCCGCCCGCGGTGCTAACAGGCCCAAGGTGGCTGGTCAGAGTCCAGTCGAGCGCGTAGGTCAGGTACACCACGAACAGGAACACGCTGGAGGCCCAGCACACGTGGGCGCGGGCGGACCACCGCCGGGTCGCCGGCATCCAGATCAGGCTTGCGAATACCACGGCGGCGGCTCCTGCTATCAGGTTTTGCCGGGTCGCATGGAGGAACTCCCGCAAGACCGCCGTCACCGCCGCAGCCAGCACGACCGTGCCGATCACGGCCAGGGTGAGCCGGCGTATGGCCGGCCAGGCGCCGGCGTTGCGGCTGTGCCGCCGCGCAGGCAGGAACAGGGCCACCGAGCTGAGCGGCGCGGCCACGATCCCGGCCAACAACAGCGCCTGAAGCAACCGATGCCTCCTTACCGGTATGCCTGCGCGTTCGTGAACATGAAATCCAGGGTCGTATAAAGGCCTTCATCCGTCGTTGCGGCAGGCGGCCAACATTGCTACCGGCTATCCCCCATATAGACAGGTTGCGGGTGTTGGGCGTCTTGCGCCCGATACCCGGCGAACGCGGCGGCGCGATCAACGCCCGCCTCAGCGCCACGCTCGGCGCCGTCAGCTGGCCGAAGACGCCATTTTCCGGCTAGCGGTAATGCGCGCCGCAGTCCTCGGTGGCACCCTGAGTGGGGTGTTGCCCGGGAGTGCACTTCGGTGGCCCGGCTTCGGGATGAACTCGAGGTGAAGATGGCGGAGCGTACCGCCGAGGTGCATGCCGCCAGCGACGAGGTGGACGCGCTGCGCCGCGTCGCGACGCTCGTGGCGCAAGGCGTCGCGTCCGTCGAGATCTTCTCGGCCGTCAGCGACGAGGTCGGCCGGCTGTTCGGTTCCGACATCTCGGCAATCGTCAGGTTCGAGCCGGATGGAACGGCGGTTCTGATGGGCGTGCACGGCGGGCCGCACGCGCTGGGCGCGCGCGTCGAGCTGGAACCGGGCTACGTTGTCGCCTCGGTTCGCAGAGGCGCGCGCGCGGCTCGGTTCGACACGGACGACCCGAAGGCTGTAGGGATGCCCCAGGTCGTGCGCACGCTTGGGATCCGCTCGGGACTCGCGAGCCCTATCGTCGTCGACGGCGAGCTGTGGGGTGCGATCACGCTCGCATCGCTCGGCCGCTCGCTCCCGCCGGGGACGGAGCGGCAACTGGCCGACTTCACGGAGCTGATTGCGACGGCTCTGGCCAACGCGCAGGCGCGCGATGCGCTCTCGCGGCTCGCCGACGAGCAGGCGGCCCTGCGACGGGTTGCGACTCTCGTCGCGCGCGGGGTGAGCCCGGACGAGCTGTTCGCAGCTGTCAGCAACGAGGTCGCGACCCTCTTCGGTGCCGAGATAGCGACCATCGGCCGCTTCGAGCTCACCGAACCGCCCGTGATAACAGCCGCCGGCGTGAGCGAAGGCCCCCACGACTTCTTGATCGGGCTCCGCTCACCGCTGATGGACTGGTTGGCCTCCACGACCGTGTACCGAACCGGCCGCACGGCTCGCAGGGAGATCACCGCTGAGCAAGTAACCGACCCGGACACGCTCTCGGACGCCATCCGAGCGATGGGCTTCTTCTCGACCGTCTCTGCCCCGATCGTCGTCGAGGGAGAACTTTGGGGTGTGGTGACAGCGTCGAGCTCGGAGGAAAGCCTGCCCGCGGACACGGAGAGACGCATTGAAAGCTTCAGCGAACTGGTTGCCACGGCGATCGCGAACGCCCAGAGTCGCGGCGAGCTCGCCACCTCTGAAGCTCGCGCTCGCGCACTTGCGGAGGAGCAGGCGGCTCTGCGACGTGTGGCGACTCTCGTGGCGGGCGCGCCTTTGTCAGAAGAGCTCTTCTCGACCGTCGCTCGCGAGGTTGCAACCGTCTTGAACGTGCCCGGCGTGCTCGTCCAGCGCTTCGAGACTGACGGAGCGGTTGTCACCTTCGGTGTCGCGTACAACTCCGATCTCACAGGCGCCGAACCATTCTTTGACGTTGGTAACCGGATGCCGCCGGACCCGGGAAGTCTCGCTGCGCAAGTCTTCGAGACCCACTGCACAGCGCGAGTCAACGACTATTCGCGGCTGCAGCGAACGATCGGCGATGCCGCCCGTGCGGCAGGTCTCGGATCTGGCGTTGCCGGTCCGATCGTCGTCGACGGCGAGCTGTGGGGACAGATGTGCGTCTTCTCAACAGTCGGCAGCGTGCTGCCCGGCGGGACTGAGAATCGGCTGCGCGACTTCCTCGAGCTCGTCGCCACAGCGATTTCGAACTACGAAGCCCATGCAGCGCTACAGAGGCTCGCAGACGAGCAGACGGCGCTGCGACGCATCGCGACACTCGTCGCGGGGGATGTCCCGCCCAGTGAGCTGTTCCGCTCGGTTACGCGCGAGGTCGGAACGCTGCTCGACGCCGATTTCTCCGGCATGGCCCGCTTCGAGGACGGCGCCGTCGTCCCCGTGGCGACCTGGGCAGCGCAGGGCGAACACCCGCCCGTTCCCGACCGCTGGCCGATGCAGCCCGGCGATCCGGTGACGACGATCGCAGAGACGCAGCGAGCCGTCCGCTGGGACGACTGGACGAAGGTTTCGGGGCCGGTCGCAGCGTTCATCCGAGACGAGCTCGGCGTGCGCTCGACAGCCGGGACGCCGATCGTCCTCGATGGTCGGCCGTGGGGCGCGCTCGCCGTCCACTCGAAACATCCGCTGCCGCAGGACAGCGAGTCGCGCATCAAGCAGTTCAGCGACCTCGTTGCGACCGCGATCGGCAACGCGGAAGCCCGAGCCGAGGTGGCGCGGCTGGCGAACGAGCAGGCGGTGCTGCGCCGGGTGGCGACGCTCGTAGCGAGTGAGGCATCACCGGCCGACGTGTTCGCGAAGGTCGCCGAAGAGACGGCGAATGTCCTCGGGACCGGCGACTGCATCCTGCTTCGGGACGAAGGCGACGGGACGGCGACCGTGGTCGGAGCGTCCGCCGACGCGATCTCCGCCCCGTTCCCGCTGGGCGCACGAGTGCCGGTCGAGGGCGACGGCGTCGTCGCGTCGGTTCTCCGCCAGGGCCGGCCGTACCGGATCGACCACTACTGTGCTGCCGGGGGAATCCTCACCGACGGCGCGCGCAAGCGCGGGATCGAAGCGGCGGTCGGCTGCCCGATTCTCGTCCGGAGCGGCATGTGGGGGGCGTTGGTCGTCACGACGCCCCGGGATCCCTGGCCGCCGGACACGGAGCGGCGCCTCGCGCAGTTCGCCGACCTCGTCGCGACGGCCGTCGGAAACGCCGAGGCGCGCGCTGAGATCGAGCGGCTGGCCGACGAGCAGGCGGCGCTCCGACGCGTGGCGACGCTGGTCGCGCACGGCGCCCGACCCGCCGAGGTCTTCGCTGCCGTGAGCCAGGAGGTCGGCCAGCTGTTCGGATCGGACACGGCCGCTGTCTTCCGGTTCGACAGCGACCACTCCGCGGTCGTCGTCGTCGGCGCGTCGAGGGACCTCGAGCCCACGATCCCGGTAGGGACGCGGCTCGGAATCGACGAGCCGCTAGCCACCGCCCGGGTCTACCGCACCGGACGGTCCGCCCGCTTCGACGCATGGGACCGAGCATCGCTCAGCCTGGCGCTCGCCGACGCGGTCCGCCGGTCGGGCGTCGTCTCGACCGTCGCGAGCCCGATCATCGTCGAGGGGCGTCGCTGGGGAGCGGTCACCGCCGCGTCGAAGGGCGAGCCGCTGCCCCTCGATGCCGGCGAGCGCCTCGAGCGGTTCAGTGAGCTCGTCGCGACCGCGATCGCGAACACGGACAGCCGCGCCGAGCTCGCGGCCTCGCGGAAACGGATCGTCGCCGCCTGGGACGAGGCGCGCCGGCGGATCGAGCGCGACCTCCACGACGGCACCCAGCAGCGGCTCGTCTGGCTTGGACTGGCGATCCGAGCGGCGGAAGCCAGTGTGCCTCCCGGCCAGAGCGACCTTCGATCCGAACTCTCCCGGATCGCGAGCGGACTGGGCAGCGCGACCGCCGAGCTGCAGGAGATCTCGCGCGGAATCCATCCTGCGATCCTCGCGCAGGGCGGTCTTGCAACGGCGTTGCGAACGCTCGCCCGCCGCTCGACAATTCCCGTCAAGCTCCAGGTGACGACGGGCGCGCTCCTCCCTGAACCTATCGAGGTCGCGGCGTACTACGTCACGTCCGAGGCGCTTGCTAACACGGCAAAGCACGCGCAGGCGTCACGTATCGACATCTCGCTGGAGCGGCGAGATACCGGTCTGCTGCTCGAGATCCGCGACGACGGCGTCGGCGGCGCCGATCTGAACGGTGGTTCGGGGCTGCTCGGCTTGAGCGACCGGGTCGAGGCCCTCGGCGGGTCGATTCGGATCCAGAGCCAACCGGGGAACGGCACATCGATCACCGTCGAGCTGCCACTCGAGCCGGACGCGTTGAGAGAATCGTCGGAATCGACCTGACTGAGTCAGGCCGAGACGGCCGCTGCCCGTCCCCGCGGTCACGAAGAGCGCGCAGGCGCATGCGGCGAGGCTTACGGGCTCCTTCATGTCCGTTCTCCTTCCGCGTTTGCACGGACCGGGCCGGGTCAGCACCGCCCCGGTCCGTGCGCGGTGAGTGGGTTGGATGGCTCTAGGCGCCGGGCTGGCTGTCGGCGTAGGTGCTGCCGGTGTCGCTGCCGACGACGCGGCGGTTGTGCATCTCTGAGAGGGTGTCGACGCGCACCTGCTCGTCCCAGCTGACCTGATCCCAGCTGCCGAGCACGTAGGTCATGTTGTACGGGCCGTCAGCGGGCGTGTTCAGGAACGACGGCGAGACCATCGTGAAGTAGCTGTCGAGATCGCTCGGCAGGCTCGTCGCGTTGCTCGACAGGAGCAGCGGCGCGTGGAATCCGAGGTGCGAGAGCGGCGCCGACGCGATCGCGCCCTGCCAGTCGTTGATGTTGACGAGCGTGAAGCCGTGGCCCGGTCCGGTCATCTTCCAGCCGAACATGCCGGCGGGGTCCCACATCTTGGCAAACGCGATCGCCGTTGCCTCCGGCGAGTCGGGCGGAGGTGCGTTGAACGCGACCGGGTCGTCGTTCGACACGCGAATGACCTCGCCGTATTGGTAGAGCTGGCTGGCGACCTTGGCCGAGATCTGGTCGGGCCCGCCGAACAGGTAGATCCGGGCCTTGCCGGCGCGCCGCTTGAGCGCGTCGATCGTCGGGCTCGGGATTGAGTCCCGCTGAACCCAGAGCAGACCCGTCGGCATGTGCGCGACCCAGTGCGTCGCAGGCAGGACGTACTGCCAGTCCTTGCCGTCCATCGAGCCGATGACGACGTCCTCCATACCGGGCATCGTCCCCACGCCGAAGTCGGGGTTCGAGATCGAGCCGTACAGCTTGTCGACGGTGTCGGCGAGCTGCGGGATGTCCCCGGCGGTGACCACGTAGTACTTCACCCCGATCGCCTTCAGCTGGCTCTCGACGCCCGGGTTCGCAGCCGCGCCGACCAAGAATGCGCCGACGTGGTTGAACCGGTCGATACCGACAGGCCCCAGCCGCTTCAACTCATTCAGCGTGATGGCAGGGATCCCCTTGTTCGTGACGTAGAGGATCGGCGCGGCGTCGGGGAAGTGGATCAGCGGGGTCGCCGTGATATCCGTGAGCGGATCGTCCGGCGTTACGAGCGTGACCGCTCGCGTGCGATCCGCATTGTTCGCCGCGTTGGCCGGAACGTTCTCCGGCAGCGCCGACGTCCAGATGTGCTGGGCGACCGAGACGGCCTCCTCGAACGGATTCGATCCGTAGATACGGGTCGTCGTTTTTGTCGCGTACTCCGGCGAAAGCGTCGGCTCGCCGGGCGGGGGCGGCGTGCCGACGGCGACACCGCCCTGCGGGTACCCGAACGGGTAGCGGCTCTTGTCGTTCGGGTTGATGTTTCCGCTCGCAGCCGTGGTAGTCGTGGTAGTCGACGCCGTCGTCGTCGTGGTGGTCGGGGCGGCGGACGCGGGAAATACGCCGCCGACCGCGAGCGCGGCGACGATCGCGAGGACGCCCGCGCCTGCGGGTAGGCGAAGCTTGCTGAACATCGTTCAGCTCCTTCCTTCGATTGACAGAATCGCCGCCGGGATGCGCCCCGGCCGACCAACCAAACATCGCGTGGGCGCAACCGCCACAGCTACTAGGCGAGCGGGAAACGTGGCGTCACGCTGGCAGGAAGCGTGATTACCGGCTGGTCTAGTTCCCCTGGGCAGCCGGGGGCCGGGCGTTCCTGCTAGCGGGAAGAGATGACGGCCGGTGGCTGCAGAGACAGGAGCCGCGGGCGCTGGAAACATTCAGGCGTGAGCAGCAAACGCGTCTTGGTGGCAGACGACGACGTCCTCCTTCGCGAGGGCCTCGCCGCCCTGCTCAAGCGATCGGGCTACGAGGTCGTCGGCCAGGTCGGCGACGCCCGCGAGCTTCTCGACCTCGTGCGCGAGCACGAGCCCGACCTCGCGATCGTCGACATCCAGATGCCGCACGCGACCGAAGGCCTGGATGCCGCGCTCGTCGTCCGCGAGGAGTTTCCGCAGACGGCGATCCTCCTGCTCTCGGCACACGTAGAGGTACGTGCGCTGGATCTGCTCCGACACGGCCCGGGCATCGGCTACCTGTTGAAGGGCCGCGTCATCGAGGTCGACGGCTTCCTCAAGGCGCTTGAGCGCATCCGTTCCGGGGGCTCGATCGTCGAGCAGGCGCTCATCCGAGAACTCGCGACGCGCCGGGACCGGCTCGACCGGCTGAGCCCTCGGGAGCGCGACGTGCTCGAGCTAATGGCCGCGGGCCGTTCGAACGCGGGCATCGCGCGACGGTTCGGTCTCGAGAAGGCGACCGTCGAGCGGTACGTCCACAGCATCCTCGTGAAGCTCGTGCCGTCCGCGACTGCCGACCACCGGCGCGTCCGCGCCGTGCTGGCCTACCTCGAAGTTCGATAATCCGGGCAACGCCTCGGTCGTGCTCGCAGAGGACGACGTCCTGCTCCGCGAGGGCTCGCGAGCCTGCTCGGAGCGCTCGGGCTACGAGGTCGTCGGCCGCTCCCACGACGCGCCGGTAGTGAGGTTGGAGCCTGTCAACCCATCGCCGTAGCACTCGGCGAGGTCCGGGATGATAATCGTCGTGTTGATGCGAGCCGCACCCGGGTGGTCCTGTCTTACGATGACGTCCTTCTGCGCGAGGGGCTGGCTAGCTTGCTGGACCGCTCGGGGCTGGAGGTCGTCGGCCAAGGTCGCAACGCTGACGGGCTCTTGCGGTTGATCGGCCACCAGCAGCCGGACCTAGCAATGGTGGATATCCGGATACCGCCGAAGCGCTCGACGGAGGGCCTAGAGACGGCCCGGGTGATAAATCGGGATTTCCCGCGGACGGCGGTGGTCGTACTGTCAGCACACGTGGAAGTCGAGCATGCCATGGACCTGCTAGCCAGTGGGGGCCGCACCGGATACCTGCTGAAGACCCGGGTCACCGACGTAGGCGAGTTCGTCGACACGCTGAAGCGGGTAGAGCGCGGCGGGTCGGCGTTAGATCCGGTACTGATGCAGGAACCGGTGGCAGCCCGGCGGGCCGACGATCCGCTGGCCGTGCTGACCAGTCGGGAGCGGGAGGTACTGGCCCTGATAGCGGAAGGACGGTCGAATCCGGGATCTGACAGGCCTTATGGGTAACCGAGGGAACGGTCGAGAAGCATGTGCGCAGCATCAGAATGAAGCGGCATCTGCCGGAGACCGCCGAGGTGCACAAAACTGGCCCAGTGCAGCTCAGGTGTTTGATAGTTGACGACGATGAGGAGTTCCTCAAGCTCGCCCATGCCCCGCTGAAGCGCGACGGAGTTACCGGGGCCGGGGTGGCCCATAACTCCGCCGAGGCGGTCCAGCGCACCAGGCCCTGCGGCCGGACGGCGGACCTGCGCGACCGGCTCTCCCCGGCCGAGGTCTTCAGCGAGGTGCTCGAGCACCGCTGGTACATGTCCGAGGCGGCGGCTCGCGACGTCGGCACCACCGCCGCGACCCGGCACTACATCGAGCAGGTGCTTTCGGCGGTGCCCGCACGACTGGATGAGACGATCTCCGCGTGACACCGCTCTGGCCAGCGGTGACTATTGGACCGCACCGATCGGCGATCGTGAGCGATAGCAGGAACCGTGAATGGAGCGTGCACCCGGCCCGTTCGGTGAAAAGATCTTCCCCCCTGCCCACCCGTGGTGCTTGCGGGCGACGTCAACGGCAGGGACGGTAAGCCCACCGCATCCGTGAAATACCGCAAGGCGCCGGCTCGATGCGCGAGCATCTGGCGCCGCAGGCTCGCACACTCGGCCGCGACCATGCCGCCCCAAACGCCATGCTGGCCATGTCCCAGTACCGCGGCGAGAGCGCCAGGCACTGGCTACGCATCGGGCAGTCCTTGCAGATGGCGATCGCAGCGGCAGCCTCCTGCCGGACCTGCTACTCCCCCGGGGTGACTGGAAACCACACATCAGCGTCGAGGCTGCTTTCCGAGCACTGGGCCTGCCGGATGACTCGCGCCCATGTCCGGCTGCTCACTAGGGCAGGAGCGGATACACCCAGCGGCAATACAGCGACTTGGGCCGGAGCGTGCGTGGTGGCCAGGGAATGGTTCGGCTGGGCCGCGGGCAAAGCCTGTCATCTGTCCGCTCCATTCACGCTTCTTCAGGATTTCGCTCTCACGGGCGGTCATCATTGCCGCTAGCGGCTATTCGCTCCCCCAGCTAGCACTACCGGCCCCGAGTCCGGCTGGCTCACTATGATCCGGCTGGCTCACTATGAGACGCGATGTCATCCCGGCCCAGCGCATCCAGGTCGCGCAGGCTACCCCGCCGTAGAAAACTGTCAGGCGCCATCCGTCGCGGGGAGTTAGTCTCGTGTGCGTGAGCGTGTTGAGGCGGCGGATGCCCGCCTCGCGACGAGACGGTGACCTGGCTGCGGGTGAGCGGGCCTGGGCTGTGACCCGGCCCTGGGAACTGGGCCGGGCGTTATGGCAAACTCGCGGGAGCTCAGCGCTGGCGGGCTGCGCCGAGTCGCCGCCGAGCAGGCCGCGCTGCGGCGGGTGGCGATGCTCGTCGCTCGCGGGGTGGAACCAGATCTGGTGTTCGCCGTGGTGGCCGAGGAGGTCAGCGCGCTCTTCAACACCGACCTCGCTATGATCACGCGGCTCGAGCTGGATGGAGAGCTGACCGTAATGGCAGGTCACGGCCTGGCACACTTCGAACCAGGAGCGCGCTTTCAGGATGACCCCCGCCTCGCCGCCATCGTATCCGCTGGGCAGACAGGCCGAGCCAGCCGGTTCGACGCGGACGACCCTACGGCTGGGGACCTGCCTGATGGGATCCGGGCGGAGGGAGCCCGCTCCTTGGTCGATGCCCCGATCCTGGTCGAGGGCCGTGTCTGGGGCTCGATCGGCGTCGGGTCACGGCGCGGGCGGCTGTCCCCCGACACCGAGCAGAGGCTGGCAGGGTTTACCGAACTGGCCGCTATCGCGATCATCAACGCCCAGGCTCGCGCGGAGTTGCGCGACCACGCCCGGGAACAGGCGGCGCTACGCCGGGTGGCCACGCTGGTGGCCCGGGCGGCGCCGCCGGAAGAGGTGTTCGTCGCGATCGCCGCGGAGGCCGGGAAGGTGCTCGCCGCCGACATCACCGGCGTGACCCGGTATGACCCGGACGGCACCGGGACGGTCCTTGGGACATGGAGCAGGACCGGCGCCACCGTGCCGGTTTCGGTCGGCACGCGGCTGGGCCCAGGCGAACGGAACATGACCACGCTGGTGTTCAAGACGGGCCGACCGACCCGCATCGACGACTACGCCGACGCTACGGGGCCAACCGCCGTCCTCGCCCGCGAATGGGGCGTCCGCTCAGTAGTCGGCGCGCCGGTCAGCGTGGCGGGCCGGCTGTGGGGCGCCATGGTCGTGGGGTCTACGGGCGAGCAGCCGCTGCCGACTGGCACCGAGGCGCGCCTGGCCGGATTCACCGAGCTGGCTGCGACCGCGATCGCCAGCGCGCAGGCACGCGTCGAGCTGCGCGATTACGCCGAGGAGCAGACGGCGCTGCGGCGGGTGGCGACACTGGTGGCCCGCACCGCGCCGCCGGAGGAGGTGTTCGCCGCGGTCACCGCGGAGGCCGGGCGGCTGCTGCGCGCTCACCACGTGTGGATGGCCAGGTACGAGCCCGACGGCGCGATCTGGGTGGTCGCCGCATGGACCAGCGTCGGCGCCGCCGGGCTCATCTCCGTCGGCACCCGGATCAGCACCGGCGGGCGGAACGTGATCACGCTGGTGCTGCAGACGGGCCAGCCGGCCCGCATCGACGACTACGCCGACGCCACCGGCCCAGCCGGCGACCTCGTTCACAAGTCGGGCCTCCGTTCAGCGGTTGGGGTGCCGGTCGGCGTGGAGGACCGGCTATGGGGCCTGATAGGTGCGGCGTCCACGCAGGGGCCCCTGCCGGCCGACACCGAGGCCCGGCTGGCCGGGTTCACCGAGCTGGCCGCCACCGCGGTCGCCAGCGCGCAGGCGCGCTCGGAGCTACGGAGCTTTGCCGAGGAGCAGGCGGCGCTGCGCCGGGTAGCGACGCTGGTGGCCCGCGCCGCGCCGCCAGGCGAGGTATTCGCCGCGGTTGCCGCGGAGGCCGGGCGCCTGCTCGGTGCCCAGCGTGCGGCGATGAGCCAGTACGATGCCGATGGCGCGGTACGGGTGGTGGCCTTCTGGGGTAGCGTCGGCCCTCATATCCCCGTCGGTACCCAGTGGAGCCTCGGCGGCCGGGATGTGCAGGCGCTGGTGTTCCAGACGGGTGAAGCGGCACGCCTCGATGACTACAGCGACGCTTGGGGGCCGGCCGCCGATATCGCCCGTAACGCGGGTGTCCATGCAGCCGTCGCCGTGCCGATCAGGGTCGAGGGCCGGCTGTGGGGCGTGATGAGCGTCGCTTCCACCCGCGGCGAACCCCTGCCCGCGAATACCGAGGCCCGGTTGGCCGGGTTTACGGAGTTGGCCGCTACGGCGATCGCCAGCGCGGAGGCGCACGCGGAGCTGCACGCGTTCGCCGAGGAGCAGGCGGCACTGCGACGGGTGGCGACGCTGCTGGCCCGCGCCGCGCCTCCGGAGGAGGTGTTCGCCGCGGTCACCGCGGAGGCCGGGCGGCTGCTAGGCGCCCAGTACGCGAGGATGAGCCGATATGACCGGGACAGCACGGTAAGGGTGGTCGCTACGTGGAGCAGCACCGGCGCCGCCCATCCCGTCGGCACCCGCACCCCCCTGGGCGGGCGGAACCTGTACACGCTGGTATTCCAGACCGGCCGGGCGGCGCGGATCGACGACTACGCCGACGCCTCGGGCCCTGCCGCCGGCCTCCCTCGCGAGCTGGGCGTCCGCGCGTCGGTCGGCGTGCCGGTCATCGTCGAGGGTCGCATGTGGGGCGCCATCTTCGTGGGGTCCACGCAGGAGCCTCTGCCTGCGGGCACCGAAGAGCGACTGGCCGGGTTCACCGAACTGGCCGGCACCGCGATCGCCAACGCCGAGGCGCAGGCCGCGCTGACCGCCTCGCGGGCGCGGATCGTGGCCACCGCGGACCAGACGCGCCGACGGATCGAGCGCGACTTGCACGACGGCGTCCAGCAACGGCTGGTCTCCCTGGCCCTGCGGCTGCGGGAGGTCCAGGCGGCCCCACCGGAAGCAGGTGAGCTGGCGGAGCGGCTAGAGGGCGCGGTCACCGAGGCGACCGGTGCGCTCGAGGAGCTGCGCGAGATCGCCCGCGGCCTCCACCCGACGGTCCTGGCCAAGGGCGGGCTGCGCCCTGCGCTGCGGGCGCTGGCCCGCCGCTCCGCGGTTCCCGTCCGCCTTGACATCCAGGTGGCCGAGCGGCTGCCCGAGCCGGTCGAGATCGCCGCCTACTACGCCGTCTCCGAGGCGCTGACCAACGCCGCCAAGCACGCCCGCGCCTCGGCCGCCGAGGTCGAGGTCACTGCCGGCGAGGGCATCCTGCACGTGCGTGTCCGCGACGACGGCCGCGGCGGCGCGGACTTCGGCCACGGTTCGGGACTGATCGGGCTCAGGGACCGGATGGAAGCGCTAGGCGGCCGGATCTCCCTCCTCAGCCCGCCCGGGGAGGGCACCACCCTGTATGCCGAGCTCCCGCTCACCACCGCCGCCGGTGTCACTTCTTAATGACCCGAAACCCGTCAAGAGAGCCTGGCAGCCCGAGCGAATCACCAGGATCTTGCGATGCGAGCTCACCAAGCCGGGCGTGAGGCGTAGGTACGCCTGACGAAGACGAGGAGGTGGCAGGTAAGCGTGCTGGGGTCGGTCTCAGCCACAAGAGCGCCGCGGTAGCGACCTTGGAGCGGGCCGCAGTCAGCGGTGACACGCTGGCCAAGCTGCTGGTGGACCTGGCCGCCATGTTCGGCGTCGGCGCCACGATCGGCGCCCTGAACGGCCGCTCGACGGTCCGGATGGGGCTGCGCCAAATGTTTGTCGGCGCGCTGGCGCCGCGGTGACCTACGGTGTCAGCCACCTCTCGGCACGCACGTGTCCTGAGCCGCTTATGCCCCGGTCCTTGGGGTGCGGTCCCACCAGACTGCGGCCAGCAGGGGGCGCGGGTTCCCGGTAGCAAGTAGCCGACTTGGGTACTCGCCGCGATGACCGCGGTGCCAGGCCACGGGGATCATGGTGGCGAGTAGGGCACGCAAGATCGGAAGCGGATCATCGGATACCTGGGAATCTTCGGACCGCTGCACGCTGGCCACGGGTGTTCGGCAATGGAATTGGCATTATGGGCAAGGCGATATGTTTATAGACTGTCCGGCGTATATTACTGCAGAAGGTACGGTGCGGTGCGCGCTTCCTGCCGAAGTTCGCAGGCGGTACATCGCAGAATCATCGGATGGTCCAGTCGAAAGCGCTATGATCAGGTGCCCGTCCGGTCATTGGTTCAACGGGCCGATCGAGTTTCTCGCACTGGAAATATGTGAGCAGCCGGGCATCGATATGCACCACGACCCGAGTTCTGCGTAGTCAGCCGGGCGGCAGCATGACCGAATCGTGGAGCGCGAGCAACGAGGTTTTCTCAGCGAATTTCAGCTGATCATTTTGTGCCCGAATTGGACCAGGGTCCTTTCAGGTTGCCTGCGGTCTCACCCTACGTGCGAGACACGGCGGGGACTCCGCTGGGTCCCGGCCCGGGTGGCCCTGGTGCATGGCAACCGCCGGGCCGCGCGGCGGGCCTGGGGCGTGATGGAGCGCCCGTCTATGGGTGAGGGCCCGGCAGCGCTAACGCCCGGCAGCGCCGCGGGCCCTCCTGCGTCCGCAAGCCAGTTCCGGTTACAGCTAGCCGGTAGTGGGGTTGGCCGCCTGCCGGGCTGACCTGGCCATGCCTATGCGCGATCGTCGGAGATAGGCGGCACGGTGCGGTGCGCTGGGCTTTCACGCGACACCAGGAGACAGTGATGTTTACCAGCGGGCAGACCGCAGCGGGGGTGACGGTCCCCAGCACGAAGCCGGGACGTGATGCCACCGAGCTTGTGTGCGGCGGACGGATCTGGTGACCGGCGTGAGCGGCAGCCGCCGCCGCTTTTTCTACCCCACGGTAGCGGGCGTTCTTGCCTTGGGCCTCCTGGCCGCATGCAGCTCATCCGCGCCGCCGAAAAACCAGCCGTCCAAGCCGTCCCAGCCGTCGCCGGCAAGCTCAGCTCAGGTCGGCTCCGCCGGCGGGCAGGCGGTGACTGCCCTGCCGGAACTCTCGCTGGCGCAGATGGCGGGCCAGCGGGTGATCTACAGCTACACCGGGCTCACACCGCCGGCCTCGCTGCTCAGCTCGATCCGGAACGGTGAGGTTGGCGGCGTCATCTTCTTCGGCCAGAACATTTCCAGCCAGGGCCAGATCGCCTCGGTCATCGCCGAGCTGGACCAGGCCAACGCCAGCCCGCAGAACCCGCTGCGCAGCTCCCCGCTGCTGCTGATGACCGATCAGGAGGGCGGCCTGATCCGGCGCCTGCCCGGTCCCCCGGTACTGTCGGAAAAGCAGATCGGGGAGTCGGCCGACCCCGCCGCACAGGCAACGGCTGCAGGGACCGGCGCGGGCCAGAACCTGGCCGGGGCCGACCTGAACGTGAACCTGGCGCCGGTGCTGGACGTGTACCGCACGCCGGGCAACTTCGATGACCAGTTCCAGCGCTCCTACAGCATGAACCCGCAAACGGTCGCCGGCCTGGGCGCGGACTTCATCACCGCGCAGCAAGCCGACGGGGTCGCGGCCACCGCCAAGCATTTCCCCGGCCTGGGCACGGCCACCAGCGCCCAGAACACCGACCAGCGCCCGGTGACCTTGACCGTGCCGCTGACCGCGTTGCGCACCATCGATGAGTACCCGTACCAGGCGGCCATCGCCGCAGGGGTCAAGCTCGTGCTGGTGTCCTGGGCGATCTACCCGGCCCTGGACCCGGCCCGGCCGGCCGGGCTGTCGCCGACGATCGTCGGCGGCGAGCTGCGCCA